>Ga0208471_1000001_pt1 | contig 113782 bp, 113 predicted proteins | sample DeeseametaMP0441_FD_184210 | JGI IMG/M metagenome (GOLD analysis project Ga0208471, IMG submission 184210) | Marine microbial communities from the Deep Atlantic Ocean - MP0441 (SPAdes) | ecosystem: Environmental > Aquatic > Marine > Oceanic | place: East of Rio de Janeiro, Brazil, South...
ATCGCTGCCGTCAACGTCGTCTTTCCATGATCTACATGACCTATCGTGCCAATGTTTACATGGGGCTTAGTTCGTTCAAATTTTTCTTTAGACATCTTTCGATCTCCTTATTTTTATTTATTTATTCATCCACTGCTTCACTTTGAGCCTACGACCGGACTTGAACCGGTGACCTCTTCCTTACCAAGGAAGTGCTCTACCGACTGAGCTACGTAGGCATTCATTAGCCCACGCTTATTAGTCGCTTCAGCATCAGCCTGCTTGAGCGGGCGACGAGATTCGAACTCGCGACCCTCAGCTTGGAAGGCTGATGCTCTACCAGCTGAGCTACACCCGCATTAATTGTGGGGAGAGAAGGATTCGAACCTCCGTAGGCGTACGCCGGCAGATTTACAGTCTGCTGCCATTGACCGCTCGGCCATCTCCCCAACAGACTATTTTCATTTTTAAAAAGCGTGAGCCACCGAAGGGACTCGAACCCCCGACCGACTGATTACAAATCAGTTGCTCTACCAGCTGAGCTACGGTGGCATGCCGGGTTTTCTTATTTTTTCGAACCATCTGTTTCGGGCAAACCTGACCGTCGAGAAATCAATTAATAATGATTAGGCGAATATCAGGAAATGCAAAGCCTTCAAAATTAGATATAATAAAGGATACCTTGCAATAGTCTTTTATAAGATAATTGAAAAAATATAATTACTTTTAATTAATAAACTAAAACTTACTTTTTATAATTTATATAGGAAGACACTTATAACCATCGTGAGTATCTTCTATTATCCATCCTTTTTCCTTTATTTTATCTCTCAATGAATCAGACAATTCCCATTGTTTTTCTTTGCGAGCTTTTTCTCTTAAAACTATTAATTTAGAAATGCTCTCTGGTATTATTACTTTATCAACCAACAATGCAAATATTTTATCTGCTTGTTTAATAAAATTCAATCCCATAGATGCTTCACTTTTAGATAATTCATTTTTTGAAATTTTCCGATTAACTTTTCTTAAATAATTAAATAATATCCCTAAAGCTTTTGGAGTATTTAAATCATCCGATAAGGATTCAATGAATTTATTGTATTCTTCTGGCAATGAATCACTTTCAATTGATCTCTCATTTAATTTCTCAAATACATCATTAATCCGATGAACTGCTTTTTTAGCATCTTCTAGCTTATTAATTGAAAAAGAAAGTTTAGATCTATACTGACTACTTATTAGTGCATATCTTAAACTTTCAGCTGAATATCCATCATTTAATAGTTCAGGTATTGTTTTAATATTACCTAAAGATTTACTCATTTTTTCATCTGCCATATTTAAATGCTCGCTGTGCATCCAAATATTAACAAAATCAGTTTCTAAAGCAGCACAGGATTGAGCGATCTCATTTTCATGGTGGGGAAATATATTATCAACTCCCCCACAATGAATATCAAAATGATCACTTAAATACTTTGTTGACATGACTGAACATTCCAGATGCCATCCGGGCCTTCCCTTTCCCCAGGGTGAATTCCATGATATATCACCATCTTCTTTTTTCCACGATTTCCATAATACAAAATCCTGAATATTATCTTTAGTATATTCATCTGAAGCAACTCTATCCGTTTGTTTTTGACTGCTCATATCCAAATTAGCTAGCTTTCCGTAATTCGCGAATGAATTTATTGAAAAATAGACAGAACCATCATCTGTTACATAGGCATTTCTCTTTTCAATTAGAGTTGTAGTCATAGCAATCATTTCTTGAATATGATCTGTTGCTGCCGGATATTTATTTGCTGGTAATATTTTTAATGTGTTCATGTCCTCTATAAATTCTGAAGTGTATTTTGATGTTATTTCCCGCAGGTTTTTATTTTCTTCATTTGCCTTTTTAATTGTCTTATCATCAATGTCGGTAATGTTCATTACATGATTCACTTTATAACCCACTAATATCAAAACACGTTTTAGTATATCCTCAAAAATAAATGTACGGAAATTTCCAATGTGGGACCTTTTATACACTGTAGGTCCGCATGTATAAATGGATACTTCACCCGGTTTAATTGGATTTAATTTTTCCTTTTTTCTAGTAAGTGTATTATAGAATTGAATGACCATTACTTTGCTAATGCCTGTTGAATTATTGAATCTATTAAATCTTCAAAAGAAATACCACTTGTCTTGGCAGCTTTTGGCACTAAACTAGTATCTGTCATTCCTGGAAGTGTATTTAATTCCAAAAACCAATGCAGATTATTATGATCCAAGCGAAAATCAACTCGACCATAATGCCGGCATTTTAATAATTTATATACATTTAAAGCAGTTTCCTGAATCTTTTTTGTTAACCCTTCATCTAATACAGCCGGACAAATATATTCCGTCATTCCTTCTGTATACTTGCATTCATAATCATATAAATTATGTTTTGGTATAATTTCTATGATTGGCAATATTTCATTACCAACAATTGATACTGTTATTTCTTTACCGCTAATAAATTTTTCAATGAGTATTTCATTATCATATTTGAAAGCGTCAATTAAGGCCGCATCAAAAGAATTTTCATCTTGTACAATAGTCAGACCTATAGTACTTCCCTGGCTATTCGGTTTTACAACACATGGATATTCAAAATCTTTCTTATCAACAAGTTGTCCTTTTCTAATCCTTTTCCATTTGGGAGTTTTAATCCCAACATCTTCAGCTAATAATTTACTAATATGTTTATCCATGCTCATTGCTGAAGACAATGCATTAGAACCGGTATAACGGATGCCAATACTTTCAAACATGCCCTGAATTTGGCCATTTTCGCCCATTCCTCCATGAAGAGCAATTAAAACAATATCCACTCGTTTTAACGCATCAATATGACTTAAAACATCATCTTCAAATTCAATTGGAATTGTTTTATATCCGAGCGTTTTGCATGCAGATAACATTGCCTTACCTGTTTTTAATGATACGTCCCTTTCAGATGACGGGCCTCCCATTAATACGGCAATTTTAGTGCTCATGATGTAATTAACTCTGCCCCCACTAATAGATTTTCTACAACGAAATTTGGCGTAAGATTTTTATTCAATTTTTGCAGTGTTTCCGGCCCTTTCCCTGTCAATACAAGCATTGTATCCATACCCAATTTAGCGCCAACTTCTATATCTGAACCCGCATCACCCACCATCAATGAACTTTTCAGATCTATATCAAAATCTGATGACGCTTCATTAAACATTCCAATTCCAGGTTTACGATATTCTGTTGCGTTGTCTGGATGATCTGGACAATAATAAATATCAACTAATTCCAATTTATTTTCTGTAAATGTCTTGCGGATAAAGTCATGGATTTCATTCAATCTTAATTCATCGATTAAGTTCCGTCCGATTCCTGATTGATTGCTTATAATGCAAAATCGTTTACAGCAATTAGACATTTTTTTCAGCGCATCCAGTGTAAATAGAAAAAACTGAAAATCCTTCAAATCACTAATATATCCAGGATCAGGGTTTAAGGTACCATCCCGGTCAAGAAAAATTGTGTCGTAATTTTTCATGCAATTATTTCTTTCGATTTAACATCTTTAAAATGGATTGAACTGCGGAGGAAATACACAAAACCAATAATGACCAATGGAACGAACCCAACTGCATGAATAAGCACAGAAAAAGCTTGAGATTCTGTTAAACCGGCATTAAATATATTCACTAAAACATACACAGCTGCTGCATGATATGTCCCAACAAACCCCGGAGCCGAAGGAACTGAAATTGCCAATGTCGTTGCGATTAAAACAATACCGGTTGCAAACCATGTTAATTCTATCCCAGTCGCAATGACAATAAGTGCAGTACTCATATAATATAAAATCCACAAAACTACCGTCAGCACAATAAGTTGACCAGTATGTTTCGTATCTCTTATTGAGATTAAACCTTCAAATACTTGTTGTATACTTTTCAACAATTTTTTCCTTGAAGGTTTTTCAAATATTTTCCAATGAACTACTTTATCATGAAATTTTGAGTGACTTTTACCTAACCATAAAATGAATAATAGACCTCCGAGTGTAAGTATCAGAAGGCCCACTAATATATTACCGCTCCACTCCATTAAAGGAGTAAAAAACGCAAAAAATATCATCAAAGCTACTAAACCAATCATATCAAACAATCGTTCTAATATAATAGTCCCAAATGCAGCCGAAGCTGTTATATATCTGGATTGAGAAATGGCGTAGGCACGTAATAACTCTCCCAACCTGAAAGGTAAAACACCATTTCCAAAATAACCGATCATGGTTGAACTGAATAAAGGATTAAATGTAAATACATGAATTGGGTTTAATATTAGCTGCCATCTATATGCACGTAATGCAACGCTTATCACCATAATAATCATTGATAAAAATACATACGACATATGGGTATGTGATAAATTTTCCATCAGATCCTTGAAATTCATTTCACGAAATGCATACCAGAGGCCGGCAGCACTAATTAAAATTCCAATTGTTAATTTTAGATTTTTATTCACGTAAATCGATCACTTCTACTGCTTCTTTTCCAAATGTAGAAAACGAGTAAAAACCTCTTAATATCTGCCAAGCTGACACCTTTAAACTAATCCAATTATCCTTATCATAATCAACATTCAAATTCTCAAAATGCCAATTTTCCTTATTTACAGAAATTGTCCCATTCATTTCGATCTCTTTCATTTCAAATGAAAACGTAATTAATCCACTTTCGTTCCGTTTATTTGAAATAGAAATTCCGGATAAATCACCTAAAATAATTGAAAAAATATCTCGATCTTCCGATAATCGTTCATCTATAATAAGCTGTTTAGTTAACTTATTTAATGTTTTGATAGTATTGCCTGAAATAAATATATCTTGTTCGCTGGATTCAATTAAATAACTTAATGAATCAATAAATGAAACGGATAAATTTGAATTATAGGTTTGCCCATATTGAAATTGATTTAATTCAACTTCGATTTTTTTCCATTTAAAAAACTCCAATCCTCTCTTTAAAGAATCAAGATCTGATGAAGGAGTTCCCTGTAAAAATGAAAACAACAATAGCCCGTAAATAGGCAAACGGAACCGCATAACTTTAATCTTCTAAATGGAGCAAGTAAGTTTCATCCACCAAAACTTCACGAGCTTTACTACCGGTAAAGGGACCGACAACTGCAATCTGTTCCATCTGATCGATGAGTCGTGCTGCGCGCGAATATCCAACTTTTAGGCGACGTTGTATGAGTGATATAGACCCTTGCTGGTGAGTAACCACTAGACGAATAGCTTCATATAATAATTCATCTTTATCGCTGTCTACTCCTCCATCTATTCCATTACCATCAAGAAGCTGACCTTCACGAATACTGGGCAGAATTAATTCTGTAGCTTTTGGTTGATCTTGAATATGTTTCATAAGTGCTTCAATTTCTTCCAACGATAAAAATGCATTATGCAAACGAATCGGATCTGATGAACCAGATCCTAGATAAAGCATGTCACCTCTACCAATTAATTTTTCTGCACCCATCATATCAATTATAACACGGGAATCAATTTTACTAGCCACCTGGAAAGCAATTCTCGATGGAAAATTAGCTTTGATTAAACCAGTGATTACATCCACAGAAGGACGCTGTGTAGCTATAACTAAATGGATTCCCACAGCTCTTGCTAGTTGAGCCAGACGAGCAATAGGCGCTTCTACTTCACGGACATTCAGCATCATTAAATCCGCCAATTCATCCACGACTACAACAATGTAGGGCATGATTGGCTTACCGGTTTTCTTCAATTTTTTATTGTATTCATCAATGTTGCGCACAACAGCATCAGCGAGCACATCATATCGTCGGCCCATTTCTCTTTCAACAGCTCGTAATGCATAAACAGCATTTTCAACATTTGTAACTATCGGTTCATCTATATCGTCCATTGATAATAGATGATATCCTTCCAATGCACGATATAAAGACATTTCAACTTTTTTAGGATCTATAATAACAAACTTTAATTCATCGGGAGTGGCACTATATAACAAGCTGCAAATGATTGAATTTAAACAGACAGATTTCCCTGATCCTGTCGTTCCTGCAATAAGCAAATGAGGCATATCAGCTAAATCAAGAGTTGCGATTTCACCGGTTGTATTTTTTCCGATCGCTAAATTTAGTTTGGATTTAGAATTTGCAAATTTTTCTGAATTGATAACTGATTTAAAATACACAGTGGCGGGATTGCGATTTGGGATTTCTATTCCAACAGAAGATTTACCCGGAATGGGCGCTATTACTCGAACACGGCTGGCTTCCATTACTCTGGCAAGATCATCTGAAAGTTGGACAAATTTATTGACACGAACACCTTCATCTGGCTCTACTTCAAATAAGGTGATAATAGGCCCCGGACTTACATTAACGACCTTACCTTTAACACCAAATGTTAATAAGGATTGTGTTAAAAAATTTGCACGTTCGACTAGCTCATCGCGACTCATTGTATCAGACACTGTTACAGGAGAAGCTAATAAATCGGATGAGGGTAATTGGTATTCGCGCTTCGGCTGTTGTCTTTCGGACACTTCATCCAAATTAATTTCATCCTCTTCAACCATTTCACCCACTTCAATATTTTCATCTACATTTTCTTCAGGTAGCTCTGATTGTTCAGCAGGTATTTCTGATTGATCATCTTTTTCATCCTGAAGCGCTTCTACACTATTTTCAGCTTCATCCTTCTCTATAAATTTTTCTGGATGCTCGTCACTTTCATCGGTCGAAATATATGATGGAGCAGGTGTCGCTCCGGCATAATTCGGAGTTTCATCTTCTTGCTCAATTTCTTCTCCAATAAGTTCATCTTCTTCCAGAGTAGGGAATGATTCTTCTTCCTCATGTTGAGCATCTATTTTATTCAGTAAATCCTGTGTATGTTTTCGTTTGGCTTCTTCAGTTGCTTCAATTTCTTTTTTTAGTTTTTGATCTTGTCGTTTATTCTTAAATGTGATGCCTAGTTTTTCTAAAGGTTCATATAAACTGAATTCAAAATAGCCGCGTATCATAACCAACCACAAAGCGATGAGCAAAATCGTCGTGCCGATTATTCCCAAAAAGCTATACATGAAATTGGCAAGATTTCCGCCAACAAGTCCGCTTGCAGTAAAGTCCAAACCTGAACGATCATGCAATCCAATTTCTACAAGGCCTATTGAAACAGATAAAAGTACACTAGCGCCAACAGCATAACCGGCAATTCGATTGAAAGATTTTAATTCTTTCTGACTGAAACACAACCAGCCCCAGATTAAACCCAATATGGGAAATAAAAATGAGGGATAGCCAAACAGAAACTTGATGAAGAAATATGAAAGGTATACTCCGAGAATTCCCAAAGGATTTTCAACTTGAACATTTTGAGAGATACCCGGATCTTCACTAGGATTGTATCCTATAAGGCTGATTAGCACCAACAACGAAGTTGTTAGGGTAAGAATACCAAGTATTTCTAGGCGTCTGTCTTTCAAAATAGCTGGGGATATTCCGTTTTCACGGTTCTGAACCAATCAACAAATTGGACAATTCCATCATAAAAATGAGTTGATGGAGAATAATCAAGTCGAGATTCTGCTCGAGATATATCAGCATATGTGCGCTGAACATCGCCGGAAGGAAGATCGTACTCATCAAGCACGGGTACTTTTCCGGTAACGTCACTGATTGTGGATACCAGATCAGCCAATTTTACAGGTTCAGAGTTTCCAAGGTTGTATATCATGAAATCATCGTTTGACTTCAACGCAGCAAGTATACCACCAATGATGTCATCAATGTAAGTATAATCTCGTGCTGTGGAACCATCGCCAAAAAAAGGCAATGGAGCGTCATTCAATAAAAGGCGAACAAATTTATGGATAGCCATCTCCGGCCGTTGGCGAGGGCCGTATACAGTAAAAAATCTTAAACAAATAGTTGGTATTTCATATAAGTGGGAATATGTAAAACAAAGTTCCTCGCCCATTTTTTTGGTCGTTCCGTATGGAGAAATTTGCTGATCCACCATATCCATTTCTGAAAATGGGATTTTATCATTATTTCCATACACTGATGAGGATGATGCAAAAATGAATTTTTGAATTTTATTCCTCTTCATTTCTTCCAATAGATTTTGAGTACCATTTATATTCACATCCGTATAATGCAAAGGATCATCCAAAGAAGGTCTAACACCTGCCATGGCAGCGAGATGAATGACAGTTTCAAATTTATATGAGGAAAAAACGTTACTCAAAAATGATCTGTCCCGTATATCACCTTTATGAAAAGAATAGCGTTTATAATCAAGATGACGTTTCTGATTAATTAATTTAATCTCTGGATTATAGAAATTATTCAAATTATCAACACAAACAACCTGGTTACGTTGACTCAATAATTTATCTATAAGATGTGATCCAATGAATCCACAACCGCCCGTTACTAAAATCGTACTCATAATTGGGACGACCCATTCTTATAAAAAGGGGGTTTTATTATAGTCGCTTTTTTCATAATACCTCTTATATCTAAATCCAGTTCCATTCCAACTTTATGTTTGCCGAACTGAACATAGCCCAAACCAATACCCTTCTGCAAAGATGGAGATTGTGTCCCACTTGTTACTTTACCTACTTTATTTCCATCAGCATAAATGGAATATCCTTTTCTTGGGACTGCTCTTTCATCCATCTTAAATGCAGTTAAATATCGAATGCGGTTTTCTTTTGCTAAAAGCAGAGATTTTTTTCCAATGAATTTATCTTTATTCAATTTTGTTATCCATCCTAACCCTGCTTCAATTGGATTGGTCGCATCATCAATATCATTACCATATAAGCAAAATTTCATTTCCATTCGAAGCGTATCTCTGCAGGCTAATCCGCACGGAGTGACATCACCCGAGTCCATAATGATATCCCATATTTGACCTATATCATCTTTATCAGCATAAATCTCAAAACCCAATTCACCGGTGTAACCAGTACGAGCGAAGGTTGCGTTAAAACCACCAATATTACTTTCTATGAACGTATAAAATGGAATATCTGTAAGATCTAATTCAACACATTTTTGCAAAATGTTTCTCGAATCAGGACCTTGTAAAGCAATGAGGCCTGTTTCGGCACTGATATCAATTAGCTCCACATCGTCTCGTTTGTATTTTTTCAGCCAACTAAAGTCTTTTTCTAAATTAGACGAATTCACCACAAGCATATATTTGTCTGCATATTTATAAATTAATATATCATCAATAATTCCGCCGTTCTCATAGCACATTGCTGAATATTGAGCATCACCCACTGACATGCTTTTAACGTCATTGACAGTTATATAATTTAATAAATCTTCTGCCCCAACTCCACTCACTATTAATTCACCCATATGGCAAACATCAAAAATCCCGCAGGAATTGCGTACAGCCAAATGTTCTTGAATTATACCAGAGTATTGAATTGGCATCTGATAACCAGTGAAATCAACCATTCGAGCATTTAAAATGATATGTTTTTGGTATAGTGGCGTTTGCATCATTTATTCAATTGAATTCGTCTAATTATTTAAACGATTAATAAAGTGTGACAACATTCAAAGAGGTATTAAAGTTTAGTCAGCGCTTTCTTAATAATTGTTTCAATACTGCCGTTTAGATTCCCTGTTGCTTCCAATTCACGTATTGCGTGGTTTGCATGCCCTCTTTTATATCCCAATGCCATTAACCCAATAACGGCATCTTTTACCAACCCATCTTCTTCAGCATTCATAAAATCCATATTATCATCATCTTCATCTACATACTTTTCTTTTAATTCTACAATCATTCGCTTGGCAGTTTTGGGGCCGATACCGGAAATTGTAGTTAGTGATTTAACATCACCTGCAATAATGTTCTTTTTGAATTCAAGAGGATTCGACCCGGAAAGGATATTCATTGCCGATCGCGGACCAATACCGCTGATTGAATTCAGCAGGGTAAACATATTTCGTTCTTCAGCATTACCAAAACCATACAATTCCATTAAGTCTTCCCGAACATTAAAGTAGGTTAATAATTCTGCATCAAACCCTTTTTCTGGCAAAGCATTGTAGGTAGAAGCTGTTATGGATATTTTTAAACGGATGCCATTCATATCCAACACAACATGTGAAGGATCTTTATAAAACAGTAGCCCTTTTATAGAATCAATCATTGGACAAATCGATGTTGATTAATATAACACAGACCTACGGCCAAAGCATCTGAAGAGTCTAATGGCATCGGCGTTTCTTTTAACTTCAAAATATTTTTTACCATAAACTGTACTTGTTCTTTTGTCGCATTTCCATTGCCCACTACCGATTGCTTTACTTTCTTGGGTGCAAATTCCGTGCACGAAATATTATTCCTCGCCGCTGCTAATATGATAACCCCTCGAGCCTGTCCAAGCATGAGTGCAGATTTAAAATTTTTATGATAGAATGTATCTTCCACTGCTACAACATCTGGTGCAAATTCTTTTAATAATTTCATAGTTTCTTCATGTAGATAATTCAAGCGGTTAGCTAATGATTTCGTTTTAGGTGGTTTGATTATTCCATATCCATGGGCTTTAGCATTACGCTTATTGTAATCCAATATACCAAATCCGGTAACATTCATTCCAGGATCAAATCCAATAACACGCATTATTCTACCGAATCAAAATTTGTATACACAGCTTTAATATCATCATGATCTTCCAGCGCTTCCAATAACGTAATAACAGACTGCTCTTTATCGCTTTCGACATTATGTAAATTTTTAGGCACCATATCAATATTTGCTGATTCAATCTCGTATCCCTGTGAATCTAATGCATCACGTACAGACATTATTTCGGAGGAATCTGTTGATACAATAAAGACATTGTCAGTCGCTTCAAAGTCTTCAGCTCCAGCTTCCAGAGCTGCTTCAAAAACAACGTCTTCTTCATGCTCATTGGCTTTTAGTGTAATCTGCCCTTTCTTATCAAACATCCACGAAACAGATCCATTTTCACCCAAGTTTCCACCGTATTTGCTTATTAAATGACGAATTTCTGCAACTGTTCGTTGTTTATTATCCGTTAAGCATTCCATGAAAATGGCAACGCCAGCAGGGCCGTATCCTTCATAGCTAACTTCTTCATACGTCACACCCGGGAGTTCTCCCGTACCTTTTTTGATAGCGCGAGTAATATTGTCTGAAGGCATATTTGCAGATTTTGCATTGGATACAGCCTGTCGCAAACGAGGATTACTGTCAGCATCTCCTCCGCCTTCTCTGGCAGCAATTGTTATCTCTTTTATAATGGTTGTAAAAATCTTACCACGCTTGGCATCTGTGGCGGCTTTCTTGCGTTTGATGGTAGCCCACTTACTATGACCGGACATATATCCCCTGAACTTTAGTTAAAATTGAATTAAAAATTACGTCGTTTCAAGTTATAAATGGAATGAGGAATTAGATCAAAATTAGAAATTTGGATTAGGAAAACGTATTACACCTTACTTTTTACTCATAAAATTTTTACTTCATCCGTATCGTCATCCCCGTACGCTGGGGAGTTATTCGCGTGCGGATAACCCAAGCTGAACGGTAACCCATATTTTGTAATTTTTTGCGCATTTTGTCAGCATCTTCACGGACAACGTAATCACCGATTCGCACTTTATAATTGGGCGTTTCATAGACGACATAAGCTGAATCTTTTAAAGAAGTGTTTAATAATTCACTCAAAGAATCCGCTCTTGTCATTGATTTTGACGCCAGAACCTGTACTCTGAATCCATCCGTAACCCAATGGACGGTATCAGCTGCAAGTATGGAGTCAAGCCCAGAGTCGCCGGATAAGACATTATTTATAATCACCGGCCATTTTGGCTGGACATCGCGGTGCTCATTTGGATCGAAAATCTTCTTTAAATTAGTATCCTGACTAAAACCAAAAGTAATTAATCCAAAGAAAAAAAGATTTTTAATAATTCCTCTGTGAGCTCTGTGGCTAACTATCATGATAAAGGCCGAATAGTATTCACAGGAATCCACCCTTTTTTACCATCGAGTAAAATGATTTCCACCCAATTATCCTGACTTTGGGTAATCTCTGCTTTTAATCCTTCATGAATCTTAAATACAATCATTTCATCCCGAACTGCCGGTACAGAATACACATTTACAGACGTTGAAACAATTACACCTTCTGGTTTTTCGGCTATGTCCCAATATTTATCCACGCAAATGCCATGAATTAAAATGGTTAAAATAACAAAAGTCATTTGCAGCTTGGCTGTTGTTTGTCCACCTAAAAATCTAAATTGTCCCAAAACATACACCAATCCAACTAATAGCAGAAAAACACTTCCCCGCATAAGCAGATCATTTATTGTTCTGGAATTCTTGTAAGCGTTATACCAATCAAGCAAAACAAAGCCATCTGGAAAATCAATGCGATCCTTTACGCGTGTATTGGTGATTTCCAAATTATGTTTAATATCTCGATTTCGCGGTTCAAACTGCAATCCCTTTTCATAAGCCCATACAGCATGCCCCACTTCACCCATACGGTAGTAAGAATTTCCCAGATTATAATACAAATCCGCATGCTCTACCGAATTCAGTAACCGCTCGTAACTTCGAGCTGCCTGGACATATTTTTCGTTATCAAAATAATAATTCCCCCGAACAAATAAACTATCCGCATTGGATGCAATGAGGTTAGAAAACAACAGTGCTAAATACAAAATTCTCATGCGTGGCTATCCACTTTTTTAAGCAATATTCCCGCCGTTCCGGCGATATCTTGATCTGTCATTATTCCGGGAGCATAACGTCCGGCATCGCAATCTTTTAATAGCTGTATCAAGTCCTCTAATTCTTCAGGTGGAATTATTCCACTTAATTCCTGTTCTACATAAAGTGGATCCATCTTATCTGTCTGCAGCTGCCACCGTTCTTTTAAATATGTATAAATCGTCGATGAAACATTCTCAATACTCGATTGCGTTTGGAGTGATTTCAACGCACGCTTCAATGCCCGATGAGACATGCGTTGTCCGGCGGTGGCAATGCGCTGCTGCTGATATCGCGTCAGTGTGACAGGAGCTAAAAACAGCCCGGCTGCTAAAATATAACTCGTCCACACCCAAATTGGAATTCCGCGGCTGCCTCGTTCCACCCATGTTGGAGATGAAGTAACATTATAATGAATATCCTGACCCAACAGTGCAATCTCTTCTTTGGTGAATCCTGATGTGCCTGATGTTAATTGATCTTTTGCCGGGGAAATATTCAATTCAACAGAACGGGAACTGATAGAATGAAATTGTTCATCCTTGGGACTAAAATAAGCTAATTCAATACGCGGTAAAAATACTCTTCCAGCCTGACGCGGAATAAGAATGTATTCCCATTTCATATTACCGGTGAATTGATCCCAAAGCTGTTTCTGTTTGAAAGATGCCGTAGGCGGAAACACTTCCATTGTCTCCGGAAAATTCAGCTTTGGCAAGCTGAACATATTTAAATTTCCAGTACCTTGTAATTCCACATAATACGTAACTGCTTCGTTAGCCTTAACTTTATCCGTATCAACAGAAGCAGTCAGCTTGAATTCCCCCACAGCGCCGGTGAAATTTGCCGGCTGCCCCGCAGGATATGGTTTTACACGAATTCTTCGCGCTTCAGTACGAAGTACTTTTTGTACTGTTTCATTGAAAAAGCTGTTAAAAAATGGATCGTCAAATACACTGCGTTGTCTTTTCCGCTTTTTCTGAAGTTGAACATTAACGCGTACTGTCATGGGTGATAATTCCAATTCACCTATTTTTGTGGGGAAAAGAGCCACTTTATATAATGTTGCAACATTATACACAACACCACTTATTGTTGTTTGGTTAAATCGTGGAGGCCGTGGCACCGATAATTCTTCTGTCCAAAAACCCACGCTTTCAGGATATTTAATGTCTTCCAGGCTCATCTGAACTCGGGTATACAGTTTATACGTAACTGTTACTTGTTCGCCTACATACACATCATCCTGATCAATCTCTGCCAACAAAAATAATTCATCTTTATTTACAACTTGCCCACTTTCTTTTACATTTATACGAATGGGCTTTGTTTTCAACTTTTTACCATCCACAGTCACAATTAAAGTGGGAATAGTTAATTGTCCTTTTTTATTAGGAACCAGCGTCCACGTAAGCGTTTTGCTTGAAGTGGCTTTTCCATTGATCCATTGGTAGCTGGTTTGCTGGGCAGGGCCACTAACAATAGTGAAATTTTTCTCCAATGGCGATAGGTTAATGCGGGGCAAATTATCCGCATCTTTGGCTTCGATTTTAAATGTGAAGGTCTCGTTCACCGCTAATTGATTTGCATCTACAGACGCTGTTACAGACTGTCCTGATACAATATGTAATAATAAAATGATTGGTACTAAAAGTCGCATTACCAATCTTTCTCCAATTTTTTGGAGCGTGCTTTGGCCATTTGTCGCTTTTGATTCACTTTCTCATCCTTTTTCAAGGCATCTAAAATAGCTTGGGCATTTTGTAAATCCTGCTGTTTTTCCCGATCTTCCTTATCTTGTTGCTGCTGCTGATCTTTCTCTTCCTGGGATTGTTCCTGTTGTTCTTGTTCTTGATCTTCCTTCTTTTCGCCGTTTTGATCTTGCTGCTGATCTTGATTCTGCTGTTGTTGCTGTTCCTGGTTTTCGTCGTTTTGGCCTTGCTGATTCTGTTGTTGTTGCTGCTGATATCGAATCATTTCATAATTGTGTTTTGCATCTTTATCCGTTGGATTTAATTCCAATGCTTTCCGATAAAAGGCCAATGCTTCTTCATTCTTCTGCTGGTATGCCATGGTATTGGCAATATTGTAATACGCCTTGGACTGCAATTCTTTATTGTCCGTTTCTAGTGCTCGTTGAAATGCATCTAACGCTCCCTGTAAATCCTGTTGTTGGAAGGCGGTGGTCCCCAGTCCAAATTGGGCGGCGGCATTTTCGTCCTTTTCTTCCAAAATGGATTCATAATATTTACGGGCGTTTTCATAATCTCCGCTCTGATAGGCTTTTAGTCCATCATCTTGTGCGATAAGTATTCCTGACAGTAAAATGATAATGACCTTATACAATCCGCCCCCTCCAGGTTGACCCTTCTTTTTTACGTGTGGGTAAGATCATACTCACACCCAGAAAAAGAAACGATAAGAATGCAAATGTTTGATATCGATCTTCAAATTCAGCATATACATGGGACTGGATGGTGCGTTTTTCCATGGTATCAATGGCAGTCATGATTTCTCGATGGCTTGCCGCTCGGTTGTCAAAACGGACAAAAACGCCATCACCGGCACGGGCAATGTCACGGAGCAAACCTTCGTTCAAAACAGACGTCACAAGTATTCCCTGTCGGTCCCGTTTATATTCCCGGGAACCATTTTTTTCGATGAGAGGAATCAGTGAGCCGGTTTCTGTACCTACACCAACCGTATGTATAATCATCCCCTGGCTACTGGCCGTTTCCGCCAAATCAATAGCTGTTCCTTCATGATCTTCACCATCGGTCACAAGAACAAATACCTTATAATGCTCACTTTCTTTAGTAAAAGCCGATAATCCAGTTTGAATGGCGGCACTCAAATCTGTTCCTTGAGTGGGGATTAATTTTGTGTCGATACCATCGAGAAATAATTGGGCAGCTTCATAATCGGTCGTGAGAGGTAAATATAAATGACTGGAACCGGCAAAGACCACCAACGCCACCCTGTCTCCTTTCAGCTTGCGGATCATCTGACTAATCTCCAACTTGGCTTTTTCCAGGCGATTGGGTTTTACATCTTCTGCATCCATACTTTGGGACACATCGATAGCAAAGACAAGATCGACACCTTTCCGTTCCACAGGTGCCAAACGGGTTCCGATCTGGGGTCCGGAAGCGGCAAACACGAGTAACATTAGCCCAACTACACCTAAACGCTTTTGCCAGCGAATTCGGCTGAAATCCACACGTTGAAACAGATTATCCTCGAGAGCACCATCACTTTTTGCAAAAACAGCTTTTGTTTTTCTGGCTCTGACTGTCCACGTTAGCCACATGAGCAAGAGTGGAACATAAAGCAATAATACTAATGGAAATCGAAAATGAATCACGTCCGCCTCCGAAAAACCGATCGGTCCAGCGTTTCATAACACAATCCCAGCATCATGGCGGGAATGAGCAGCCAACCGAAGAGTTCTTTGTATTGGGTATATTCCTTCACCTGGATTTCTGTTTTCTCCAATTCATCAATTTCATCATAAATATTTACCAGCATATTCTCATCGGTGGCCCGGAAATATTTTCCCCCGGTACGATCGGCAATAGCTCTCAACGTTTTTTCGTCAATCTCATTACGGATATAACCGCGATTGGGAATAAAAGACACAGACTGGTTTGTTCCAGCGCCGATGGTATAAATACGAATATCAAACTGGCTGGCCAGATCAGCGGCTGTGAGAGGATCTAATTCTCCTGCATTATTACTGCCGTCAGACAAAAGAATCATAACCTTGCTCTCTGCTTCGCTGAAGCGGAGACGATTGGTGGCATTAGCAATAGCCATGCCGATAGCAGTTCCGTCTACTTCTCTATCGGCAATGCGAACTTCTTTCAGCAAATTCTGCAATACATTCTTGTCCATTGTTAAGGGACATTGGATGAATGATTCACCAGCAAAGACCAGAAGTCCGATGCGGTCCTCTTCACGATTTTGAATGAAAGTCTTTGCTGTTCGCTTGACGGCTTCCAAACGGTTGGGATTAAAGTCCTCTGCCAGCATGGAACTGGATATATCCAGCACCAAAACCATATCCACAACCTGCACATTTTTTTCTTGAATACTTTCGACTGTTCTTGGGCGTGCAAGTGCTAATATAATTAATGATACAGTTATAACCTTAAGAATGTTAATAAGTTGATACTTGGCATTTCCTCGCTTTCGAAATGTTTCCGGAATTAACTGCAAAGACGAAACACGCATGCTTCCTTCATGTTTCCGCCCTTGTCGTTTTTGCCAAACGAAATAAGCCGGGACAAAGAGTAATCCCAACAGAACCCATGGATGTTCAAAAAATATCATATGTCCTTGTTATGCGTACCATTATGGAATTCTATACGCAAATAGTTTAAATTTGTTTCTAATCGTGAAAAACGGACGGATGCCCGTTAACTGATTTTAAATTATTGCTTTAGCTTTCGTCTTCAACAGAAGAAGCGGCATCTTCGATTTCCCGCTTCACTTCATCGGCGCCTGCTTTGAATTCCTTCGAAGCTTTACCCAATGAACGAGCCAGTTCCGGCAGTTTCTTGGCGCCGAAAAGCAGTAAAACAACCAGAAGAATGAGCAGTAATTCCCAATAACCAAAGGCTGCGTGTATTAATGTGTATTCCATAAAATTCTCCGCTTTTAGTAAATAGTGTACATGAAAGTTACAACGCTCATCGGAAATATCGCAGAAAGTAGTACGCACTGGCTAAACCGATGATACTGGTGAAATTTATCTTGAGTGAAAGACCGAATTTCAGGGTAAACATAATCAAGTCCAATACAATGACGCCGCTTTCATTGCCGACTAAACCGGCCAGATCAAACGTAACACTCGTCAGGAAAAAATCTTTAACAACACCTTCCGGAAGAATCCAGCCAAATAATTCACCTGTTAATGTGCCGGCCATGGCACCAACAAATAACGTAATTGCAATAAGTGTAATTGATCGTTTAGTCATTATTATGTATGGTAACCTCTTCTTCAAAACGGTCATGATCAATCATCCACTTTACGGTACTCCATACGATATAAAATGACATAAGAGGAAATAATACAATCCCTTTCCACAAAATGGCGCTGGTAATCACGACAACAACACCAATGAGTTGGAGCGTATTGGATTTTCCTTTCTTAAATGATAATAAAGGAAATTTTGAAAAGCGAACCGGACTCACCATCATAAAACCCAAAGCGACAATCATGGGCAAAGCAATCCGTGGATCACCCATATCGCCAAACATCTGGTGATTAAACAGCATATAACTGACAATGATAATCGCATTTACGGGTGTGGGTAAACCAGTAAAAAAGGATTTAGGATCATCTTCTTGGATAATATTGAACCGTGCCAATCGGATTGTACCGAATAATAAGGGTGTAAATGCGATTAAACCGCCAAATAAGGGCGGAAGTCCTTCAACATAAACAGTATAGATCAATAAGGAAGGAGCTGCACAAAAAGAGACTGTATCCGCAAAAGAATCGAACTCCACACCAAACTTAGAGGGAATACCCAACATGCGAGCCAACTTACCATCGGCAACGTCACATAATCCGGCAAACAAAATCAGCCAACCACCCCGAATGGGGTCGCCTTTGATCATCATCACAATTCCCATGAACCCTAAAAACATATTGATCACCGTGATGAGGTTGGGAATAAATCGACGCTTTTTACCTTTTTGATTCATTTTTATTTTGTTAGCTGACCGACAACGGTTTTGCCTCCCATTACTTTGTCGCCTACCTTCACATTGACTACAGAATTGAAAGGTACAATAAGATCGGTACGTGAGCCAAACATAATAAAGCCAAACCGTTCGCCCGGTTTAACCGCTGAACCCACTTCTGCATAGCAATGGATTCTACGAGCAATTAGACCTGCAATCTGTTTGATTTTAATTTTTACATTTCCCCGAGATAATACGACAATTGCCTGTTCGTTTACATCGCTGGCGCTATGATCAAACGCAGCTTTGAATTTACCTTTTTTATAATCCACACTTTCGACAATTCCGTCAACCGGCATTTTATTTGAATGCACATTAAATACATTTAGAAATATTGAAATTTGTTTAGCATTTCCCACCGCTTCATCTTCTATTTCTTTTATTAAAACAACTTTTCCGTCAGCAGGCGCAATAAGGAGATTATCACCTTGGGGAGTTATGCGATGGGGATCGCGGAAAAAATTAAGACTGAATACAAAGAAAATGCCGAATAGATAAAAACAAACTTTCAGTATTGATATTTCATAACAAAAGCCAGCAATACCACACAGGATTGACACAAGAAAAAGTCCAATTAGTATTTTTCTTCCTTCAGGAGCCACTATTTTACACGAGCCAAAATTAAATATTTTGTCAATGTTTTACCATCTCGATAAATTTTTAGTTTTATCTTATTCCCAGAACGTAAATCACTATCTTTAATAATCTTTAAAATGTCTCGGGATGTTTTGATATTCTGATCATTAACAGCTGAAATAATATCCCCAATTGCTACGCCCGCCTTCTGAGCATTACTCCCTTTTTCTATTTCCACAACTATAACTCCTTGAGAAAGCGGTACATCGAGATATTCTGCAATCTCTTCAGTTAATCTTTCCACAGATAATCCAGTGGAAAAACTGCGGTCTACTTTTCCGGATAATTTTAATTCTTCAGCTATATCTTTTGCTAAATTAATGGGAATGGCGAATCCGATACCGATAGACCCTTCAGTAAATTGCGAGGCCGTATAAATAAATGTATTGATACCAATTACTTCACCAAGACTATTCACCAACGGTCCTCCGCTATTTCCGCGATTGATAGCTGCATCCGTTTGAATCATATCCTTATAAATTTTTCCTGACTGAAACCCAAAATCCATATCCATAGCACTGATAATTCCGGCTGTTGCCGTGGGTTGCTTACTTATATCAAAAAGCCCAAATGGATTCCCAATGGCTATGGCCCATTCACCAATTATAAGGTCATCAGAATCCCCTAAAACTGCATACGGGAAATTGCGGCCGCTCAACTTTAATAAAGCTAAATCTGTAATAAAATCTGTTCCGACAATTTCTGCTTCAAATTCTTCTCCACCTGGGAGAGAAACTATCACTTCTGATGCATTCTCTATCACATGGAAGTTAGTTAGCACATAACCGTCGGGACTGATAACCACCCCGGAACCAGAACTACGAACTTCCCTTTTTCGAGTTCGTTCAGGAAAAAAGAAGTCAAAGAAAGGATCTCTGCCTCTATTGAAAGGAGTATACACATCCCGCAACTGCACAACGCTTATGGATGCAACGGCCGGTTCTACAGATTCAATAGCCCGAGTAATGGCTGTTTGACGGGTATCGTCCACACTCCACTGGCCATTGAGCAACGTTATTGCTAAAAGTAGACTAAAAAATATCCGCACCGGCATATTCCACTTTTTCTAAAAATAGCCCTTGAGCAGGTGACCGAAAAACCTGAACATCCTCCCGAGGATTATTTAACAATGTTTCAAATTCTGTTTTAGACATTTTATTCTTCGTGACATTTACCATTGTACCAACGAGGTAGCGTACCATATGATGCAAAAATCGATTGGCTGCAACTCTGTAATTTACTATTCCGCCGTCATTTGACCATTCAGATAAATAAAGTGTACAAATTCTGTTTTCGACTTCTGGATTGTATTTTGAAAATGAAGTAAAATCATGTTCACCAATGAGCGATTCTCCCAAAGCATTTAATTGATCTAAATTTAACGCTCCAGTTTGCCAAACAGAGTTACGATCCATTATATATCCATCCATCCGACAATGATAAATATAGTGTCGTTTGACAGCAGAAAATCGTGCATGAAAATCACCGGGCACAACCTCACATTTATTAATACGAATATCTCCCGGCAAATTGCCGTTCATAGCAGGAATAATATCACATGTGGCCATAGCTGTATCCCAATCAAAATGAGCAACCTGCTCCAAGGCGTGAACCCCGCTATCCGTTCGACCTGAACCAATGACATTAATTTTTTCACCTTTGCTAAGTGTGGTCAAAACACCTTCCAATACTTCCTGGATTGACCGATCGGACTTTTGTCTTTGCCAGCCATGATAGGCAGAACCATCGTATTGAATTTGAATTTTAAATCTGGGCAATGTTATGAAGTGTAAAAAATATAAATGATATAATCAGCAGCATGCTAAAATGCTTAATTGTGAACGGAATAGGCAGAGCGACTCCCCGGGGAATTTGTTGACCGTAGCCCCGCAATATCATTGCGTTTGCAATATCATCCGCTCGATTTAAATGAATCATAATCATTCCCGGCAATTGGTTAGCTGTTTCCTTCCAACGCTGGATTCTACTTTTGGAAACATTCAATCCCAACGCTTTATGAATCCCCTGCCAGCGACTCCAATCGCGCTGCAATGAAGGATAAAAACGCAATGTCATTTCCATAAATAGAAATAAGTCTTCTACTTTTCGCCATGGTTTGTTGAATTTCACCCAAATACTGCGCACTCCATGAAAAACAGAGCTGGATCCAGATTGCATTGTATAGGTATTCATGATGGCCATGACTAATAAAAACTTCATCATTGCTGTACTGATTTCTACAGAAATTTGCCAGAGCGTCGACTCGCTCATCAGAATTGAAATTAGAAAATAAAATCCAACCATGATCGGGAGAAAATAGATAAAAGACCATATGGATCGCAAAATGCGAATGATGGCAACTTTTTCCAAAATAATAAGGAGATTGAAAATTAAAAAATAACCCAACCAATGATATAAAGTTGGGCTAAATAAAACAGCAGTAGCAAAAGATAAGTACAGCCATAGCCTGATCAATGGCTGCTTTAGAAAAATGAACATTTTTTAAAACTGGATAGAAAGAGATAATCCGGAAAAACCGCCATGAGCATTTATCATGGGATTTACAGAGACATCTTCGATTTGGGATATCCGCTGCAAATAAAGTGCATCGATGGCTGAAACGATATGATTCATTACGATACTGCCGGCAATGAATTTAGCACCCAAAGCCCATGTGTCACTGGACACTCTATATGTACGGTATTGTTTTCGCTTTGAATCCGATGACCATTCCCAATCCCAGTCTCTTTCGATGGGATAAAGCGCATTATATTCACGAAATCGCAAGTGTTCTTCATTATGTCCATTCATTGATTCATAATTGCCGATATCCACCCAAAACTGTCTGTCCTTGCCACTGGTTTCAACTCCGGCATAATCTGCAGCATAGGCTTGAAATAATTTTGAATAATTTTTACTAACAATCAGCGCTCCTGCAAACGAAGCCCATAATGTAGTTTCTGAAAGTGTAAAAATGCGACCTCTTTCAGATCTATTTAAGCTATACTCTCCCCAACCGGGAAGTAAAAAGGATTTTACAACCGGACTTAAGCCCTTGATGTTTTGACAAAAAGCAAAGCTGCAAAGCAGCATAATAATTATGAGTTTTTTCTTGTCCATTCCCAAACGACCATACTTAATCCAAAGAAAATACACAGCAATGCAAATACATCACCACCAGGATAATGTTTTTTATCAGCCATAAACGTTAGTGAACCAAAAATAATTCCCTGATCATAAAATGCGAGTTTTTGCTCTACTTTTCCTGAAGGAGAAATGATTCCTGAAATACCGGTATTTGCACTCCGCACAACAGGCACTCTGTTTTCCACAGCTCTTATTTGAGCCACTGCAAAATGCTGATATGCACCGGGAGCATCACCAGACCATGCATCATTGGTCTGAATGGTTAAAAATTCTGCACCAGAATCAACAAATTCTTTTGCGATCCTGGGGAAACTGGATTCGTAACAAATCATATTACCAAAGCGCTTATTATGAACATTAAATATGGTGAATTCCTCTCCGTGATCAAAGTTCCCCTGACCAAAGTTCAAATCCTTCAATTGGGGAAATGTATTGGATAGAGGAATATATTCTGCAAAAGGTACCAAATGAACTTTGTGATACATTTTATATGAACCATCTGCATTTAATAAAATTGAACCATTATAATAATGTTTGCCATTTTCATCAACAGCTTTGTCAATAGTACCTGCCAATAAAGGGATATTATTTTCTGAAACATACGATTGAATAGTTGTACGTATGAGTGAAGTACGCAGATATGTTGGTAATGCTGATTCAGGCCATAATATAAAATCCGGCTTCAGTTTCATTGCTTGGATCGTTAACGAATCCATTAATGATATTAATTCTGCCGTGAATGTCCGATCCCATTTTTGCACAGGGTTAACATTTGGCTGAATGACAGCAACAGAAAAATCAGACTTATTAGAATTTTTCTCCACAACATTCATCCGCCATGATCCGAAAATAAAAACCAAAACCCATAGTCCAATTGCTCTGAAAATAAACTGTTTTCGTTCGTCTGTTATCAGAGCTAAATATAATAATCCGTTTAAGATGCAGATAAATAATGTGATTCCTGCCGTCCCTGCTACATCCGCTGTTTGAATCATGGGCAAAATAGATACTTGAGTTAATACAAGATCTCCCCAAGAAAAGCCCAATGGACCAAAACTGCGAAGCATTTCCATGGCAATCCAAACAAAAGGGAAAATTATTAAACCTATTTTGAATCGCTTTTGTAAATATGAAATTGATATACCAGCCAAAACCCAAAATAATCCCAGATAGAAGACAGCAGCAGATAACGATAATAATGCTACAATTGGAGATGCGCCTTGATTCAAGCCCATCCAGTAATAGGCAATAAAATGTGAAGTAATTGCAGCTAAATACGACATAGCTGCACTGGTTTTAATACTTTTGTTTAACCAAATTGGAAACAATGGTACAAAACCTATATATATCAAAAAACCAGTATTGAAGGGTAAATACGCAACACCTACAGTAATACCTGAAACGATCGCTAAAATCCAATCAGGGTATTTATTCAACATCATTTACTTTGGGTATCTAAATACTGTTGTAGAAATATTGCAGCAGCAGTTTGATCGATAAGACCTTTGTTATGACCTGTTTTAATTCCCTGTTCCACCAACGCTTTTGCAGCACTCACGGAGGATAAACGTTCGTCTATTAATTCAACTTTTATGTTTATTTCTTTGAGTTTGTCTACAAAGTTTAACACACGTTCAGTTTGAGCAGTCATCTGTCCTTTCATTCCCTTTGGTAAACCTACAATTACACAGCCAACTTCTTTCTCTTTTATAATTAATTGAATTTCTGCAATTAATTCGGGATTGTTTGGAATTGTCTTAAAAGGAGATCCAATGATTTGCATAAGATCAGAAAGTGCTAACCCAACACGTTTTTCTCCATAATCGATTGCTAATACGCGCTGCATAAATAATTATATTAAATATATTTAGATGGACTGACCGGTCCGTTCGATGAAATCCACACCGCTGATTTTGGTCATTTTTCTGAATATGCGTTCGAGTTGCCGTACGTTGTTAATTTGAATTATAAAATATATTATGGCTAGGGTATCTTTTACTTTTGAATCAACGCTGACTATATTTATATCAAATTTATTGATACAATCCGTCAAATTATTTAACAATCCTTTACGGTCTTCACCTACAACTTTTAACCGAACATTAAATAAATCCTTTTTGTCTACATCCCATTCAACAGGAATGAGTCTGTCAGATTCTTTATTCAATAAAGGTAAACTGCTGCAATCCGTTTTATGGACAGTAATTCCTCGACCTCTTGTAACAAAACCAATCATTTCATCGCCGGGTATTGGATTACAACATTTTCCAAATGAAACCATCAAATTGGAAATCCCCTGCAGTTTAATTCCCTTTGTCTTCGAACGTGCAAAATTAAAAAAGCTTGTTTCAGCTTCTGGAGTATCCTGATCCAGAGCGTCTTCCTGTTCGGGATTAATTTTTTGAAGAATATCACGAATCGTTAAATCGCCTTTACCAATTGCTTCTAATAATTGTTCTATTTTATTAAAACCAAATTTTTGATATGATTGTTCTATTTCATCGTATTTATTTTTCATTTTCATACGACGCAATGTCTTTAATAGAATTTCTTTACCTAATTCAATACTTTCTTCGAATTGTTGATTAATAAGTACTTTTTTAATATGTGTCCTGGCTTTAGTTGTTACAACAAAATTGAGCCAGCCATAACTGGGTTTTTGTGTTTTACTGGTGATTATTTCAATGGAATCACCATTTTTAAGTTTTGTATTTAGGGGAACAATACTATGGTTAATTTTTGCCCCCAAACAATGCAGCCCAACTTCAGTATGTACATGAAACGCAAAATCAATCGGAGTGGAATTTATGGGTAATTTCTTCAAATCTCCATTGGGAGTAAAAACAAATATTTCATCGCTAAACAAATCAATCTTTAACAGATTCATAAACTCTCTGGGATCAGATGATTCAGACTGCAGTATTTCTACTAATTCCCGAAGCCATTTTACATTTGAGTCAACATCTTTTAATTTGGTACCACCTTCTTTGTATTGCCAATGTGCAGCAACACCAATTTCTGCTGTCGCTTCCATATCATGAGTGCGTATTTGAATTTCCATTAATTTGCCTCCCGGACCCACAATTGTCGTATGAATGGACTGATACGCATTTGATTTAGGAGATGCAATAAAATCCTTAAAACGCTCTTGTACCGGAGTAAACTGATTATGAATTATACCCAGAGTCAAATAGCAGTCTTCTATTTTTTCAACAATAATTCGGATGGCCAAATGATCATAGATTTCTTTAAAAGTTTTATCCCGTTTTATCATTTTTCCAAAAATAGAGGCATGGGATTTCACTCTGCCGTAAATATTCGCAGTCAGATTTAATTTATTTAATTCTGTCTGGAGTGGATCAGATAATAATTTGATATATTTTTCTCTATCTTTTCGACTGGATTTTATCTTTGAATCCAAATCTTTATACTCTTTTGGCTTAAGTGTTTTGAACACTAAATCCTCTAAATTAGATTTGACATTTGCCATACCTAACCGATGAGCTAATGGAACAAAAACATCACGTGTTTCAACAGCTATGCGATGTTGCTTCATCCTGGATAAATGTTCAATTGTTTGCATATTATGTAAACGATCAGCAAATTTGATTATAATTACTCTGAGATCCTTTGCAACAGATAAGAGCATCTTCATAAAATTGCCAGCTTGTTTTTCTGCTCTACTGGAAAATTTGATGCCACCCAATTTAGTGACCCCATCCACTAGATTTGTAATATCCTCACCAAACTTTTCCCTTATATCAGCTAGAGAAGCACCTGTATCTTCAACAGAATCATGGAGTAGACCACCTATAATAGTATTGTGATCCATTTTCCACCCTGCCAAAATTTTGGCTACTTCCACACAATGATTAAAGTAGGGTTCGCCAGACTTCCGCTTTTGACCTTCATGGTGCGTAATCCCAAAATCAAACGCCTCCCAAAGGAGGCGTTTAATATTATCACTATCATCGTCTGAAACATTATTTACTTGCTCATACAATTCCATAAATTGTTTGGGATATTCACCCACAAGCTGGGGGACAAATCTGGACAAAGGATTTTGCATTAGAAAGGCACTTTGGTTCCCATTTCGTCACCAATTGCAGAATAATTTTCAAACCTTGCAAACCGATCAATAAATGCTGCATCTAATGTTCCAGTGGGACCATTCCTATGTTTAGCCACAATTATCTGAGCCTTACCTCTATCCTCATCTTCCTGGGTATAAATCCATTGTCGATACAGAAATATCACCAAATCCGCATCCTGTTCAATTGCACCACTTTCACGCAAATCTGATAATTGAGGACGATGTTCAGAGCGCTGTTCCACGGCACGGGATAACTGTGAAAGAGCAATAACCGGAATATCCAATTCTTTTGCTAATGCTTTCAATGATCGCGAAATAGTGGAAATCTCCTGCTGTCTGTTTTCCGCTCCTTTAGGACCCGACATAAGTTGTAAATAATCCACTATGAGAATATCAATATTATGCTCCGCTTTCAATCGGCGAGCTTTTGCACGCAATTCCAAAACACTTATAGCTGGTGTATCGTCCAAATAGATCGCAGCTTCAGCCAATATGCCAACTGATACACTTAAATTCTGCCATTGTCTTTTGGGCAATTTTCCTGTTCGAACTAAATGACTGTCCACTTTTGCTTCCGCACAGAGTAACCGCAGAGCTAGTTGGTGATTCGCCATTTCCAAACTAAAAATACCAACTGAATGACCATAATCAACTGCAGCATTACGCGCCATAGATAGGGCCAGCGCTGTTTTTCCCATTGCTGGACGTCCAGCAATTATAATTAATTCTCCCGGTTGAAAGCCGGAAGTCAATTCATCCAAATCTACTAATCCAGAAGCGATTCCCGTAACATCTCCAGAACGCGAATGAATCTGATCAAGTTTTTCAAATGTTTCATGTAAAATTGGATCAATATGTTGAAATCCACCTCTTAGTCGGCGTTGTGAAATTGAAAAAATAGATTGTTCCGCTTGATCCAACAATTCATCTGCACCTTGAGAATCATCATACGCATCCTTTGAAAGACTATGAGAAATCATAATCAATTGTCGCAACATTGCTTTCTCTAATACAATTTTAGCATAATTCTCAACATTTGCCACTGACGGAACTGAATCAACAAGACCTGTGATATAATATGCACCGCCTACACTTTCCAGCTTTTTATTCTTTTTGAGCTGATTGACAATTGAAACTGTATCAATTTCCTGGCCTTCGTTAAATAATTGTGTCATACTACTGAAAATTTTACTGTGGGATTCTTTATAAAATTGATCTGCTGTAAGCCATTGCAGTGCTTTACTCACTGCTTCTTTACTGGAAAGCATCGCCCCCAATACCGCTTGTTCAGCTTCAGATGATTGTGGTTGAACATTTAAAGGTTGCTGTAATTTATTTGCCATTTATTTACTCGAATCTAAATAATCTTTAATGGTTTTAAAATCTTCCCACGTGGGTCGTTTCAAATCCTGGTTTCTTAATAATGCTGCCGGATGATACGTCACCATTAAAGGTGTTCCGTGATAGTCATGAAATGTATTTCGCAAACTTTTCAACGATTTATCCACATTCAAAAGTGTCTGTCCAGCGACTCGCCCCAAAGCTACAATGAGCTTTGGTTTTATCAAATGAATTTGATGAAGTAAATACGGTTCACACTGGTCGACTTCAGAACGGAGTGGATCTCGATTATTGGGCGGTCTGCATTTCATTACATTGCAGATATAAACATCTTTTTGGCGGTTGCGACCTATTGCTGCGAGTATTTTATCTAATAGTTTACCTGCGCGTCCGATAAACGGTTCACCGAGTTTATCTTCTTCAGCTCCGGGAGCTTCGCCTACAAGGAGCAAACTGGCATTGGGGTCACCCACACCAAAAACGAATTTATTCCTCGACTGACCTAAAGGACATTTTTGGCATTGACAAATCTCTTGTTCAAAAGCAGTAAGATCCGAACCAAAACCTCCATCCATTCCTGACGTCGAAGGTTGTGAGCTTATATTGAGATAAAGCTCATCCCCGAACAGTTCCTGTGTTTGCCGTAAGTAACGACTTACATCATCTGTTCGAGGGGACATTGTTAATTATCTTCTTCGGGTTCGGGTAAAGTCTGCCACTTTAAATCGCCATCCATAAATTCATCCATAGCTTGGGTCGTGGGCTTGGTTTCTTCTTCATAATCTTCTTTAGGTTCAGGGGGAAGTTCATCCAATGCACCCATGTCAAATTCTTCCGCTTCTTTCATGGCTTGTTCCATGAAACGATTTTGGGTAATCTGCTTTGCCCGTTTGGACATCACAACAACTGTTTCAAAAATATCATCTGATTGTTTTTCCATTTCACGAATGGAAATCGGTTTAACTGCCATGCGGCACTCCTTTGTTTTGTTTGTTAATGATTGTTATGATTTCTGCGGTTGTTCGCTGAACATCATCATTGATTACAGTAAAATCAAATTTTTCCTTATAACCTATTTCTATTTCTAATCTGCTTAAACGTTTGGCAATTCGTTCTTCAGAATCTGTTCCCCGTTTTATCAACCGCGCTCGAAGATCTTCCAAACTAGGAGGTAAAACAAAAATGGTCATCGTATGTTCCGCATATAATTCTTTAATAGACATAGACCCTTTAACATCCACTTCAAATAATAAGATATCACCTGCCAAAATAGCAAAATTAATTGTTTCCTTCAGAGTTCCATACATACATCCATGGACATCCTCTGTTTCTGCAAATTCATTCCGTGCAACACGCTCTTTAAATTCAGCATCACTAATAAAATAATAATCGACTCCGTGGACTTCATAATTTCTTTGATCACGTGTTGTACACGATACAGAAAATTTCATATCTGCCTGTTCCTGTAAAGCTCGACAAAGAGTCGTTTTTCCGGCACCTGATGGAGCTGAAATAGTAACCAAATTTTTCATAATACGTTTTGAATCTGTTCGCGAATTTTTTCAAGATGATTTTTAAAATTCACAACAATGTTTATGATATCACCTGTACCACTTTTTGAGCCCACCGTATTGATTTCCCGACCTAATTCCTGCAATAAAAATGAGAGTCTTTTCCCTGTAGGCTCATCCATGAAAAGAAATGTGTTAAACTGGTCAATATGACTTCGTATCCGAACCAATTCTTCGGAGATATCTGACCGATCGACTAAAATTGCAACTTCCTGGGCAAATCGTTGTTCATCCATATTTGCTTTATCCATGAGTTCAGAAATACGTTTGTGTAGCTTTTCTTTATGTTTAGCAACCAATCCATCAGATAAGCCTTCTATTTTACTTAATTGCTCTGCAAGAAGGGTAACACGCTGCACAGTATCATCATGAATGACTTCTCCTTCTTTGGAACGCATAGTCTGAACTTGATCCAATGCATTCTCAACTGCATCCATAATTGCTGTTTGGTCAAGATCGTTTTTTTCACCATTTACAAAAAGATCATCAAATGAAAGCAATGAACTCATATCCAAAGATCGTCCATAATCCTTCTGAATTTCATGAAGGACATTTTCAACTGCCTCAAAACGCTGGCGATTGAAAGATACATTAACTTGCTTTACATCTTGGTTTTTTTCGATAGTAACGTGAACGGTTCCCCGAACCAATGTTTTATTGATTTTATCTCGAACCGCAGCTTCAATTTCGGGTACGAGAGTTAGACCTCGAATTTTTATTTCCAGAAAGCGCGCATTATAGGTACGGACCATAACATTGAGTCCTTTTTCTCCGTCACCAACTGCACCCCTCCCAAAACCTGTCATACTAGTTAACATAATGTGATTGTTTTATTCCAGAAAAGTCGGGGAATTTACATGTTTTATTCTATCTCCCCCAAACAATACATCCCTTTTATAGTGAGTAGTATCAAATTGCACTGCTCACCAATTATAACTAACTATTACCAATTCTCAATCATCTGCATCAGGTTTCTGACGCTTTTTCTTTTTTTCACTGCGTTGTTTTTTAGATTTAATCCGTTTATCGTGAGCAGATCTGGGTGTTTTTGTTTTAATTCGCTTTTTGCGCTTTTTATTTAACGTTTCTATTTTTTCACGTAATCGATTTACAGCGATTTCTTTATTTCTATGCTGGCTGCGTTCATCCTGACACGTTACTACTATGCCTGTTGGAATATGAGTTAAGCGAACAGCGCTTTCGGTTTTATTTACATGCTGACCACCCTTTCCACTTGCGCGAAATGTGTCCACTCGACATTCCTTGAGTAATTCAGTATTATTTTTCGGTATCACTATCATCGATTTACAAATTCATTTTTTTCATTCATCTTCATACATGTTGAATACATTACCTTCTAACATATAAAACTATATATATAAGTAGAATATTCAAAGCTTTCTTAAATCTAATAAAATCAGGGCCATATCAATCATGAGACAATTACATATCTTCATCTTATCCATTTTTATTCTTCTTTCATGTGAAAGACAAAATACCTTACTGAAGGATTTTGTTCAAAAAGAGGATGATGCATTTTCGTTTGAAATTATAAACGTTGTCAAAGGTGATTCCTGGAAAGAATACATCGTCAAAATGGTTTCTCAAGAATGGCTCACATCAAACGATGTAGAAGAAACAGAATGGTGGCATTGGGTTAGAATCGTTGTGCCCAATGACGTTGAAGAATCCGAAGCATTGTTTTTTATCGGCGGAGGAAGTCACAAAAGCAAAGCACCCGCATCTGCCGAACCGGCATTGGTGCAGATAGCATTGGCAACCAAATCAATCGTAGCTGATATTTCTAATATACCTTTTCAGTCACTCATCTTTAAAAATGATGATTTTGGCGAACGCTACGAAGATGATATTATTGCATTCGGTTGGAGGCAGTTTGTGGAAAATGGCGCTAAAGATCAAGATGCGAAATGGCTGGCACATTTGCCCATGACGAAAGCCGTGGTGAGAGGCATGGATGTCATTCAGGAAATATCAAAATTGGAAAATAAATCGGTTGATCGTTTTGTCACTGCCGGCGGATCTAAACGCGGCTGGACTACTTGGTGTACCGCCATTGCAGATGATCGAATTATGGCTATAATTCCTATCGTCATAGATATGCTGAATGTCGAACCCTCATTTAATCACCATTGGAAATGCTATGGTGCCTGGTCTCATGCAATTGACAGCTACGTAAACGAAGGTGTTATGGATTGGATGGGCTCCAAGGAATATGATCGAATCAATGAAATTGTTGAACCCTTTTCATTTCGTGAACAATTAACGCTACCGAAATTTCTCATAAACGCCACCGGAGATGAGTTTTTCGTTACGGATTCATGGCAGTTTTACTGGGACGAACTCCAGGGTGAAAAATATTTACAATATATCCCCAATGCGAATCATGGGCTTCGTACGAATGCTGGAGAGTATAACATGAAAAGTTTAACTGCATTTTATAAAGCAGTCATTTCAGATTCAGACAGACCACAGTATAACTGGCATGTCAGTAATGATTCCATTTATCTAAATGTAGAGCATACTCTCAATTCTGATTATTCAATTAAACAATGGGAAGCTGTGAATAATGAAACTCGGGATTTTCGAGTGGATGTGATTGGGCGAAGCTGGACATCAACAGATATTCCAAAGTCAGCTAACGGTCGTTATGCAGTAAAAATTGCTCAACCGGAGAATGGGTATAAAGCTGGACTTCTTGAAGTAACATTTAATCCGGAATCCGACATTCCATTCACGTTTACATCAGGAACAGTGGTTTCTCCCAATACATTTCCATTTGGTGATTATGTGAGTAAAAATCCTAAAGGGACACGTTAAAAAACGTATTAAAATAATTTTGTAACTTGCGCGGCAAGCCATTTCGGATCAAGACTGAAAGAAATCAAATGGGAATCGCCCAACATAGCAGATTGATTTGAAGATGTGAACGCATAATGAATGGCTGCCTGTCCCCAATCCAAGCCCAGTCCGGCGCTAGTGAGAGCATTTAACCCCCTGCCAAAACGAACGGCAATCTTTTTATACTGAATCTCAAAACCGGCGCGGTAACGACCACCTATCTTTCCCAACTGCAAATCGTCATCTACGCTTCTCCCAAAAGGATCCAAGGCAATATCAGCCATGAGTTTGAATCGTAGGGGAATTTTATCAAACCCAATTTCTTGGGCAATTCCGGCAAATAATTCTGGAGAAAATCGCTCAATAGTTCCATTATCCCAAACGAGTAAGGATGTTGTCGCGTCCGATAAAACAAGTCCAACAGTATTCCCTTTCCAAAAAGATGATGTCGCTCCCACATCGATTCCAATCCCCGATGCAAAATGTTCTGCCAGGGCGTGAAAAAACCCTTTCATTCCCACACCAAGCGTCCAGCGGTTTAGTTGCCACGTTGAACTTAAATGAACTCCCCATTGTGATTGGCGAAAATAACTGACCTTTTCCGCGTCCAAACGTTCACCTTCGTCTAATTGACCATTATTCTCACCGGCATCACCCGTGCCTGGAATGCCGTCTAAACCCCAGTCCAAAAGAATATCACGTGTATCAGGAATTTGGCTAACACCTTCGTGGAAAAGGACCATTTTCACCGGATTACGAAATCGCTTCAGCGTGGGAAAAGCAATGAGGTCGCTGTTCACTAAACCGGCAAAACGATTTTGGTGAGCATACAGATATTGATCAAATGGATTTTTGGCATGGGCGGGATTTTGTAATACAGATGCTGCTCCGCCAAACGCTGCCGTTTGGGTTTGGCCCAGCGCCAATGATTGGGCATCTCCAGCATTTTTAAATGCTTGCCAACCATACCGTACCCAGTAAGATTCAGCAGAAAGAAAAGACATCAACAAAAATATAACCAATATACAACTTTTTCCCCCGCGCTTCGCTAATAGATCGGAACACAAGGAGGTTTTATATCTTATTTTTTTTTCTTTTTCCAAAATTTCAGATTCTTTATCAGTTTTTAAACCCTTTTGTATTCTCCCCTCCTAAAGGGGTGAAATGAAAGGCTTTTAATCATCTATAGTTTTTATGTGTTTCCAGAGTTCATGTTTAATAAATTTATTCAAATTATTTAAGATTTCTTCAGTATTTATTCACCTCCCCACCATCCTACGCTTCGCCTCCGGCAGGCAGGCGAGACCCTTCCTTATACGAGGAGGGGATTAAGGGGTGGTGTTAAAAATCTGTTTTTATGTCATTATTTTTTTCTATTCATTTTTCTGTTAGTCATTGGTTTGAATGGTTGAATGGCAAACTACCGCTCAACCAATTACCACTCCACCTCCCACATAATCACAAACCGTGTTTCTTTTTTAGTTCATCCAGTTTTTGCAATGCTTGGATGGGCGTCATGGAATTCACATCCATATCATCGAGATCTTTTTTGAATTTGGCTTCCTGTATTTCGAACATGGATATCTGTTTTGACGGCGGCGGTGCAGATGTTCCCGATTGCTCCGACGATTCCAGATGATGACTTAATATATTCTTCGCTCGGGAAATTACACTTGTTGGCAAACCAGCCATTTTCGCTACATGAATTCCGTAACTCCTATCTCCCGGGCCAGGCATGATTTTCTTTAAAAATACAATCTCATCCCCAAATTCCTTCACGGCGGCGTGGTGATTCTCCAAGCGCTCCAGGGAATGCTCAAGCTCTGTTAATTCATGGTAGTGCGTAGCAAATAATGTTCGGGCTGCCACATCATCACGATTATGCAAATATTCGGTAATGGACCACGCCAGCGAAAGGCCATCGAACGTGGCAGTTCCCCGGCCGATTTCATCCAGAAGTATTAAGCTTTGGGCTGTTGCATTATTCAAAATATTCGCCGCCTCGATCATTTCCACCAAAAATGTACTTTCCCCGCCGGCGAGGTTATCACTGGCGCCTACCCGGGTGAATAAACGGTCTACCATGCCGATCGTGGCCTTTTTGGCAGGCACATAGCTCCCAACCTGGGCCATGAGGACTATCAAGCCGACTTGGCGCAAATACGTGGACTTACCGGCCATATTGGGTCCGGTGATGAGGTGGATCTGACTTTTCGTCACGTCCATTTTTAAATCATTTCCCACAAACCGATCAGACGCCGGGAGCAGATTTTCCACCACAGGATGGCGACCGTCTTTTATATCAAGAACAGCATCTGCAACAAGTATCGGTTTACAGTATTTCTTCTGAATAGCCAAATGGGAAAAAGTAGACAAAACATCGAGTCTGTTCAGTCGTTTCGCGTTAATCTGGATTCGGTCAGCCCGAACCATGATTTTTTGGCAGCATTCATCAAATAATTCTGATTCAATGGCCATAATATCTTCCTCGGCAGACAGGATTTTTTCCTCGTATTCCTTCAACTCTTCAGTGATATAACGCTCGGCGTTTACCAGCGTCTGTTTGCGGATATACGATTCGGGTACTTTGTCCTGATGGATCTTGGAAATTTCCAGGTAATAGCCAAATACCTTATTAAAGCCCACTTTCAGTTTACTAATTCCGGTCTTTTCCCGTTCCGATTCCTGCATTTCAGCAATCCATTGTTTGCCGCCGCTGGCCAGCTTCCGCAATTCATCTAATTCCTTATTGATTCCGTCCCTAAAAACATGCCCCTGCTGGAGCTGGGCGGGTACTTCCTGGTTTAATTTTTCCGAAATCAACTCCACGACCGGAGCGGTGTCCGCAAACGAATCGGCGGCTGAATCCAATTGATCATAATCTGTTGAATGAAGTAATTCTTGTAGTTTCGGTATACACTTCAAGCTTTCCTTTAATCCTATTATGTCCCGGGGATTGGCTTTATTTTGGCTGATCTTGCCGAGAATTCGCTCAATATCCAACACGTCATCCAGAACCGTCCGCACCTTTTTCAGCAAGCGTTTATTTTTTATAAATCCCTCAACAATATCCAAACGGTCATTAAGTTTCTCAATATTAGTCAGCGGTTGGGATAACCATTGTTTCAATAAACGTCCGCCGCCGTTGGTCACCGTCTCGTCCAATAAGTCTACCAGCGTCCCATGGGTGCCTTGTGTCGCCAAGGATTTAAATACTTCCAAATTGCGTATGGTAAATCCGTCCAGCCCCATAATGCCGTCATCGGCAATAGGAGTCAAAGTCGTAATGTGGGACAAGGAACCATTCAGGGCATTCTTCACGTGGTAAAAAATCGCGCCTGCTGCTGTGATGCTTAGTTCCATATGACCGCAGCCAAACCCTTTCAGCGTCCGTACGCTGAAATGCTCTGTAAGTATGCGCTCGCCCTGATCAAAAGACAATACCCAATCTTCCACCGTGGACACAAATGGCTTCAGTTTCCGATACCAGTCCGTTGTGGAATAAACCATATTCTCCGCCAACAGTACTTCCCGGGGAGCGAATTTCCGCAGTGCTTCTGTCAGTCCAGCCGCTGGACATTCGCCAATAAATAATTCTCCTGTGGATTGATCCAGCACGGCGTAACCGGCTTGGTCGCGATGAATGTGCACGCAGGCCAAAAATTGATTCGATTTTTCATTCAGGGCCGCCTCGCTGGTGATGGTTCCGGGCGTTACCACTTCTACCACTTCTCGCTTGACAATTCCCTTCGCCAGCTTGGGATCTTCCACCTGTTCGCAAATGGCCACGCGATGACCGGCGTTTACCAGTTTGTGTAAATAATTATCGATTGCATGATAGGGGAATCCCGCCAAGTGCACTTTGCCCGCAGCGCCGTTGGAACGCTTGGTGAGCACAATGCCCAGCACTTTTGCTGTGGTGACGGCATCATCGCTGAATGTTTCATAGAAATCACCCATGCGAAAAAGGACAATAGCATCGCTGTATTGACGCTTCACCTCCTCATACTGACGCATGAGGGGAGTGCTTTGTTGTTTAGCTTTTGTTTTACTCATCTTATTTGGATATAATTAACGCCATATTTCCTTTAAGACGTACATTACCATCTCGTACAGTCCAACCCTGCTTATCGCAGTATTCCAGGACAGGAATGGCGAATTTCCGCGTTAAACCGCTCATGCGTTTAAAGTCTGCCACATTCATTTCGCTTTGGATGTTAAAATGGTCTTTCATTGCTTGGTGGAGTTTAGCCATATTTTGGCTGTGCATCCAGATACCGTTTTCGATTTCCACCACAGTTTCATTCCTTTTTAGAACGTGTAGAATCTCCAGAATTTCTTTATGACTTGTATTCAATATTTTTGATAATTCTTCTGTGGTCATGGGAGTGAACCCATTGCCCCTCAAATCTGTTTCTATTTTTCTGGATATTTCTGCCGTTCCACCTGCCAATTCCACTTTATGACTCGCCAATGCTACACCCGTTCCGGCGGAACGAATGGATGCATCTTTTTCCATGATGTCCAACACTTCAGTCGACCATTTTTGGCTCAATCCCGTTTCCAGCTGCAGTACATCCGTTGACATGGCTTTCCGGAGGGGATTTTTCTCATGAAACTGTTCTAAACATTTTATGATCAATTCAGAGCATGAATTAACATTTTCGTCTGAATATATAAAACTTCGTCTAGATGTGTTCAATTCAGTTTTTTTCACCAATTCCCTGACGTTGTTATCCGTCATTTGCAGCGCTTGCCCCCAATTAAATACCGTCTTGGGATTTCGTTTGAATGTAGTGACCAATTGAACAAAACGGCTTATCGGATTAATATCCAGTCCTGTCACCCATTCTTTGATCTTAACACCTTTAGGGATAAATGTGGTCAATACCGTTCCGCCGCCCATCGTATGCATGGGAGAATAGGAACGCATGACAAAGCGGTCTTCACTAGCCATCACTGCCGGATGCTCCAGCTCAATAATAACATTTGCCGAACTGCCAGCAGTCAATTTTTTGTTCGATGTCAAATAGACTCTGGCCATAACTTCCGCCGTGCCCAAATGCACCCGCACACGCTGGCGGTGTTTCAGTTCTTTTTTCATGTCTGCCGTGAGCTGAATATGCGCCGTGAATTTTGATACAGCTTGCAGTTTCCCGGGAGCCACCAGTTCAGAACCACGGAACACTTTTTCTGCTTCCACTCCGGAAAGATTCACCGCCGCCCGATCGCCGCGCTGCACAGATTCCACTTCCGCACCATGGGACTGAATGCCCCGGACTTTCGCAGAAATATACCCCGGCAATACATCCACGGAATCTCCTTTTTTCAAACGTCCGGAAATGACCGTTCCCGTGACCACCGTTCCAAAACCGGTCATGGAAAAAACACGGTCAGCCTGGAGGCGAAAAAAACTTTCATCTTTTGACAGCTGTACAGCAGCTGCTTTCGCTTCCAATAATTGTTTTAATTCTGTAATCCCTTCATTCGTATGCACGGACGTCCGGACCACATCCACACTTTCAAAAATACCTTCTGTCAATTCCCGGATTTCCAGCTCAATCAGGTCCAGCCATTCTCCGTCTTCTGCCAAGTCGATTTTGGAGAGGGCCACCACACATTGGGGAATATTCAGCAGTTTCAGAATGTGTAAATGCTCCCGTGTTTGAGGCATGATGCCGTCATCGGCCGCCACCACCAAAAGTGCAATATTAATGGTAGACACGCCCGCCACCATATTGCGGATAAATTTCTCGTGACCGGGAACGTCAATAATGGTGACAGACTCATTCAAAAACGCAAACCCCAGGTCAATGGTCATACCCCGGGCTTTTTCTTCCGCTAAACGATCCGTATCTGTGCCGGTGAGTGCTTTTACCAATGCTGTCTTACCGTGGTCAATATGCCCGGCAGTTCCAATGACAACTTGGGTCATTAAACGTCCTGAATTGCTTGAATAAGTCTGGATACCTGATTCGGCAGAACCGCTTTCAGATCAATATAAAATGTATTTCCTTTGGTATATCCAACAACGGGAGTGTTTCCCGTACGAAATGCTTTGGCCAGTTTAGATACTGACATAGTTTTGGGCTTGAATTGCAATGCAGCACTGGGGATAGTTTCCACGGGCAGTGATCCGCTCCCGGCTTCCACTTTGGATTCCATCAATGCAATTCCCAGGTCGTTGATTTTCTTTTTAGGAATATCTGTCAAAATTTTCTCTCCCCGTTTTAGAAGAGTATTTTGAGATGCGGTCAAGAGTTTCAGGGACAAATTATCACTACTCACTTTATCGTCTGAAAAATAGGTACGCAATGTTTCTTCCATGAGTGCTATGGTCCACTTATCGCAGCGGTATGTTCGATAAAGTACATTCTTGTGGATTCCAGTCACGAACTTCTTCTTTCCTACAATGAGCCCGGATTGAGGTCCTCCCAAGAGTTTATCCCCGGAGAATGTGATTATATCGGCGCCGGCCTTTACTACATCTGCCACCAATTCTTCTGAAGGGAGTCCCATTTTTACCATATTTACCAAGGCGCCGGAACCAAGATCGGCTACCAAGGGAATGCGTTTCTTTTTTGCTAATGCTGCTAATTCTATGAGCGACACTTCCTTCGTGAAACCCTGCACCACATAATTGCTGGTGTGTGCCCAGAGAATGGCGCCGGTGTTCTTGGTGATTGCTTTTTCGTAGTCTATTAAATGTGTTCGGTTGGTGGTGCCCACTTCCACCAGATTGCAATGACTTTTCCTGACAACGTCGGGAATACGAAATGAACCTCCGATTTCCACTTCCTGTCCCCGGGAAACAATAACGTCCTTCCCTTCGGCAAATGTATTTAATGCAATAAGCACAGCGGCGGCATTATTATTAACAATTAAACTTTTTTCCGAACCGCATATGGCAGAGAGCATTTCATTGATATGGTTTTGTCTTTCGCCGCGTTTGCCGGAGTCGAGATCGAATTCCAGGTTTACGTAGCCTTCCAGTGTTTTAGCCGCATTGGCAATAACTTTTTTTGACAACGGCGCCCGACCAAAACCTGTATGTAGAACGACGCCGGTACCGTTGATGATATTTTTCATGGATGGTTTAGCTAATCGGTCAATTTCTCCCAAAATTTCATCCACAATTTCGTTGCGCTCGAGCTTTAATTTTCCTGCTTTAGCACCTGCTCGATATTTAACTATTTCCGTTTTAATAATTTTGGTTATATAATTATTATGTAGTTGTGTATCCTTGCTTACTTCAAGTAATACTTCAGATACAGACGGCAGTTGCTGGAGTTGATTCTTACTCATATCAGTAGTGGAAATTGATGAACATTCATAGATAAAACAACCATCATGATTTGCGAATAATCATATAGCTGGTAAATAGTGCCGGGATTAATAAAAAGCCCATCATGGGAAATACAGCAGCAACGCCTTGGGTTTCGGCAATAAATCCGCCAAATCCTGCCGCCAGTGAACCGATACCAAAACTCAAGAAAAAGCTGATACCGTAACCCAGTCCCCTGTTGTCGCTGTGGGTAAATTCAGCAATAAGTGTATTGCTGATGGGTTGATTGGAAAAATAAGCCATACCCATGAAAATACTGAATATAACCAGCCACATGTCCGAACTGTATCCCATGAGCAATAAAAATGGAATATTCACAGCGACAATAAGAAATAACATTTTGGGACGATTATAGAGGCTGCCCAGCCGTCCGCCAATGAGTTGTCCGATAATTCCTGCCAAAAATACCATTGAGGGGAATATTCCTGCTTTCATGGTATCGGAAATAAAGGGCATAAAGTCATTTGTATTCTCGGCAAAATGTGTGGGCATAAATGTGGTAAAACCATAATAAGCCATACCCATGAGCATATTGGTGATATAAAAATAAATCAATGCAGGTCGATTTGTTTTATCTACTTTATTCTCCGTTTTTTCTTCTTCACCTTCTTGATTACGTCTGGGAATAGCAATAAGGGTAATCAACGCCAGAAGTATGTTAAATATGCCCAAAAATGCATAGGATGCTCGCCAGGAAATAAGCGCTGCAAATGCTGTAGCCATAATGGGTCCGGCAGCAGAACCGACTGTACCAAAAATACCATGGACAGCCATTCCTTTGGTGAGAGCATTGATACGATGAGAAATGAGCGTAAGTCCGGCCGGATGATAAATACTGCAGAAAAAGCCCATAAATCCCAAACCAATTACCATAATAAAAAATGAGTTGGACACTGAAACTAAAAGAGCAGAAAACCCAGATCCGACGAGATACAATATTAATAACATCCGGCCGCCTAATTTACGTTCGGCCCAGCCAGCAGGAATTGCCCCTAATCCAAACATGAATGCACTGATGGTGGCGACAAGTCCCAGCGTGCCCAGCCCGATATTAAATTCGTTTCGCAGAATGGGAATTAAGCTGGGTAATGTTAGCATTAATGCATGGACGGATAAATGACTTCCGCCAGTGATACTTAACACAATTTTTTCGAATTTGCTCAAATCTATATCATATTCCACCTCCCCACCTGCAGGCAGGCTAGACCCCTCTTCATATGAGGTGGGGATTTAGGGGTGGTGTTAAAAAATGTTTAAATCTTCATAAATAATTTTTCTATGATTAGTAGACGGTTATGGGTATTTCATGTAAATCAATTAAATAATTTCTGTACAATTTAATAATATACACGCTTTCCCAAATACAGTTATATACCCCTCCCCGATAAAAATCGGGATTTCCACTTCGTTCCAACTTTACTTCTCCCCTATTACAAGGGAGAATGATAATGCTAAATCCTTTTATCACCCTGTTATAGGGGGATTCATCAGGAAATGAATACTAATTAATAAAAAACCCCCACCGGTCAAACCAATGAGGGCTTAATTACTCAATTTATATTAACCTTATCTTTTTTCTGCGATTCGAGTTGCTTTCCCGGAAAGTTTTCGTAAATAATGCAGTTTAGCTCTGCGAACCTTTCCACGGCGTAGCACATTAATATTTGCCAGCATAGGTGAATGAATTGGAAATATTCTTTCAACACCAACACCATTTGAAATCTTTCGAACGGTCATGGTTTCTTCAATTCCACCGCCTTTTCGCCCAATAACGACTCCTTGATATTTCTGAATTCGCTCTTTGCCGCCTTCGACAACGCGAACATCCAATTCAACTGTATCACCAGAATTGAATAAGGGTAAATCCGTTTTTAATTGATCTTGTACCGCTTCATTTAACTTATTCATCATTTACTCCACTATTTCACTATTTTTCAAATATTGACGCCACAAATCCGGGCGTTTTTCTTGCGTTATATGTTTTCTTTTAGATTGTCTCCAATCTTCAATTTCTTTATGATGGCCACTCACTAAAACATCAGGTACACTCATACCTCCTACTTCGCGAGGCTTTGTAAAATGGGGATTGTCCAGTAAATCTCCATAAAACGAATCCGTTTCGGCGGATTCACGTGAATTCAATACTCCGGGAATAAGCCGCATGATAGAATCTATTATAATCATAGCAGGAATTTCTCCGCTAGATACAACATAATCACCGATAGAAAATTCATCCGTAACATATTTTTCAATCACCCGCTGATCAATTCCTTTATAATGTCCGCAAATAAAAATCAAATTTTCATTTTGACTAAATGATTCAGCTGATTTGTGATTCCACGTTTTACCCTGGGGAGAGGGAAATACTATACGGACATTCTTATTGTCCATCCATTCTAATGCAGATTCTATAGCGTTCACCAGCGGTTCTGCCATCATGACCATTCCACTGCCGCCACCAAAGGGTGTATCGTCTATTTGACGATAATTTCCTTTTCCGAATTCCCGCAAATCTACAACATTATATTCAGCTACATTTTCTTCTGTCGCTTTACGCAACATACTTTGCTCAATAATAGTATTGACCATATCTGGCACAGGCGTTATGATAGCAATTTTTTTCACACTAACCCTTCCATGGGGGCAATGATAATAATTTTCAAAAGATGATCCACGCCTATAACGATCTCTTTAATAACCGGAATCAGCTTTTCATCCTTACCATCATTAATGACATATACATCATTGGACGGGAGCCAAAGAATATCCGTTAATTTCCCAACCAATTCACCGGATTCAGTTACCATGCTAAATCCTAACAAATCCTTGGAAATCAGATCCGCATTATCACCCGAACGACTTTCAGCATAAAGAGTTTGGCCAATAAGCGTTTCAGCTGAATCTCTCGTTTTAAATCCTTCAAAAGTGAAGCGTCTTTTCTTTCCTTGTCCAATCGCATTGAAAAGCTTGATATCCTGAACCATATCCGTATCAAAACCAATATGCAGTTCACGCGTTTCAATATATTCATCGAAATAACGTGATAATGGCTGCAGACGTACTTCACCTCGCAATCCGCTGACGCGTGTTATTCGTGCAATAGGATGAACTTTTTTAGTCATATCAGTCAATGACATCCAATCGTGCACGTTTACCACCTTCTTTTGCGTTTAGTGCAAAAACGAGTGTGCGAATCGCAGAAATATTGCGACCGCGCTTGCCGATTACTTTTCCGTAATCGCCTTCACCAACTGTCAATTCAAAAATAATTTGCTGTTCAGTTTCTATGGCTGTCACCTGTACTTCTTCTGGTTTATCCACTAAATTTTTAACAATCAACTCGATCATTTCCTGCATGATAATCTCCTTGCAACCTTATTTGTCGCTTTTGTTTTCCGTATTGTCTTCAGATGCTTCATCTGTTTCTTGTTCTGGTTTGGCTTCTTCTTCTGTGGTTTCTACTGCTTTTTCCTCAACCGGTTCTTCTTCTTTTACCTCTGATTCAAGTTCTTCGTCCTCTGATGTTTCTTCTTCTACGTCTGTTTCAGCTTCAGGTTCATCTTTTTCTTTTGTAGAAGCTTCTTCAGTTTCACTACTTTCGTCAGATGCTTCTTCAGCAGGAGCTTCTTCTTCAGCCGGTGCTTCTTCTTCTGCTGGAGCTTCTTCTTCAGCTTTTTCCTCCACAACTTCTTCAGTCACTTTTGCTTCAGTTTCTTCTTTTACAGGCGTCTCTTTCTTCACTTCATCCGCAGCAGCCGTTTCTGATTCTTTTTCAGCCACTTTTTGTTTTTCTTCTGCTTTATTTGATGCTTTATCAGTCCGTCGTTTTTCTACTTCTACCCGTTCAAGAGCCCATTTCTTCATTTCTTTTTCAACTGCTTTTTCATCTAAACCCTGACGAATTAAGTGCCAGCGATAGGTTAATCCGGTGCGTTTTAATAGATTGTGAGCTGTTTCTGTTGTTTGGGCACCTTCTTTTAGCCAATGTATAATTCGCTCATCGTTAAGTGCAAAATTCTTTTCATCATTTCGTTCGAGAGGATTAAACCAACCCAATTGCTCAATTGCAGCTCCATCGCGGCGTGATCGTTCATCCATCACCACCAAGCGATAAAAAGGTCTGTTTCTGCGTCCAATTCGTTTCAGTCTTATTTTCGTAGCCAAGATAGTCTCCTTTTAGCTTATTCCCATAAAGTTACCCATTGGCATCTTGCCGGGTTTCATTTTTCCAAATTGTTTCATCATTTTTTTCATTTGCGCAAATTGTTTCAATAGCTGATTCACTTCTTGCAAAGAACGACCAGAACCGAGAGAGATTCGTTTCCGTCTGCTGCCATCGATTAAGTTAGGCTTGCTACGTTCTGATGGCGTCATGGAATTGATAATGGCTTCTGTCCATAATAGTTGTCGATCGTCCATATCCATCCCTTTCAACATTTTGCGATTAATACCAGGCATCATTCCCATAAGTTGTTGGAGTGATCCCATTTTTTTTAGCTGCATTAACTGCTGCTGAAAATCTTCTAAATTAAATTCATTGCCACGCATTTTCTTTTCCAGCTTGGCGACTTCTATTTCATCTGTAACAAGTTCTGCTTTTTCAACCAATGAAATTACATCTCCAAAGCCCAAAATCCGATCAGCCATCTGTTTAGGATTAAAAGGTTCCAACCCATCCATTTTTTCTGAAACTCCGGCAAATTTAATGGGAGTTCCCGTCACTTGCCGAATTGAAACAGCAGCTCCTCCTCGGGCATCTCCATCCAGCTTCGTCAGAATGGTGCCGGTCAAGGGCAAAGCTTCTGAAAATGCTTTAGCAGATGTAACAGCATCTTGCCCGGTCATACTATCTGCAACAAAAAGAATTTCATTTGGTTTTACTTCATCCCAAATATGCTGAATCTCGTTCATCATTTCACCATCAATATGCAGTCGACCGGCAGTGTCAAGAATGACAATATCTACTTTTTCACTTTTTGCTTTGGCAACAGCATTAACACAAATCGCCACAGGATCTCCAAGGCCCTCATCATAAACAGGAACATCAATTTGCCGACCCAAAGATTGCAATTGCTCAATCGCAGCTGGACGGTATACATCTGCAGCAACCATTAAGACTTTCTTATTTTGATTCGTAAACATTTTGGCTAATTTTGCACACGTTGTTGTTTTTCCGGACCCTTGAAGTCCCGCCATCAAAATGACAGATGGTTTACCGTTTAAATCTATTTCAGCCGTTTCATCACCGAGAACATGTATTAATTCTTCATAAATAATTTTAATAAATTGCTCACCCGGTTTTATTGACTTCAGGACTTTGGTTCCTTCAGCTTTAACTTTTACATGTGTAATAAAATCACGAGCCACTTGTAAATTCACATCCGCTTCCAAAAGGACGCGACGAATCTCTCGCGATGTCTCTTGGATATTCGTATCTGTAATTTTCCCCAACCCACGTAAGCGACGGAATATTGTGTCGAATCTATCTGTTATTTGTTCAAACATAAATTTTCGGTTCGAATAAAGCTTATAAAATTAACTGATTCTCTTTAGGGAATCAATAAAATAGAATATATTTATAAATGGTTGAATTATGCGTCGAACTTGACGGAAACTAACTTGGAAACGCCCTTCTGCTCCATGGTAACACCAAAAAGATAATTAGCTGCTTCCATGGTTAGTTTATTGTGCGTCACAACAATGAATTGAGTCTCTTCAGAAAAAGCTTCCAAAACTTTAGTAAATTTGCGGATATTGATATCGTCCAAGGGTGCATCCACTTCATCTAAAATGCAATATGGGCTTGGTTTATATTGGTAAATAGAAAACAATAAAGCGATGGCCGTTAATGACTTCTCGCCAGCAGATAACATACGTAACGAATTATTTTTCTTTCCCGGAGGTTGAGCATGAATTGCAATATCAGCTTCAAGAGGATCGGGGTCACCCACCAATGACAATGAGCCTTTTCCTCCTTCAAAAAACATGGAAAATAATTTTTCGAAATTAACCTTTATTTCATCAAAGGTTTCCGTAAAAAGCTTCCGAGCTTCCTGATCAATTTTTTGTATTGTATTCCTCAAATTTTGTTCAGATTCGATCAAATCTTCTTTTTGTTCAGTAAGAAGCTCAAGACGTTCACACTCAACATCATGCTCATCTTTTACAGCCATATTTATTGGCCCTATATTTTCGACACTGCGGTTAATTTTTTCAATTCGTTCTTCCAGTGAAAATAATGATTCTTCAACTACCATCTTTTTCGGAATAGACATATCATACCTATCTTTAATACGCTCAATGACCAGCTTGATACTTTGATCATAATTGACAATCTCAAGTTCAGCAGATTTTAAATCTTCTAATAAATTTTCACGATTATGCTGTTCTTCACGAATTTTTGCCTGAATAATTTCAATTTCTTTATATGTTTCCTGATAGGTTACTTTTTTCAAATCGAGCACAGATCGTTTTTTATTAACGACTGCATTTGCTTTCACCAACTCCTTCTCACACGAATTGATCTTATCTTCCAATTCCTTCTGTCTGGCCAATAGATTTTTGATTTCACTGTCTATATCAGTTTGTCTGCTCGTTAATTCTGTCACTGAATCTGCAGCTGTTCTTTTTTGAAAAGAGATATTGTCACGCTGATTTTCAAGATTGAGAACTTCAATCCGCAAATCCTGGGCACTCTGATGATATTCATCACGCTGTTTTCGAACAGCTAATAACTCGTCGTTTGCTTTTGTTAGACCTTCAGCTAGTTTTTTCAGAATTTTTTCACCTTTTTCAGCTGATGGTGATAATTTTTTCAAAGATGCTTTCAAAGATACAATTGCAGCTGACGTTTCATCCATATTATCAGATATCGCTATTAACAATTCACACTGCTGTTCATTATGGATTTTATATTGCAAACATTCATTTTCAAGAGTGGAAACATCTTCATTCTGTTTATCAAGCGTTGTGATAATTTTATTTTGTTCGGATGTAGTATTCCCTAAACTTTCAGCATTATCTTTCAAGTCCTTTTGAACAGCACTTTGAGCTTTTTCATTTTCCTGAAGTTGGATTAATAGTGATTCTAATTTCTCTTGACGCCCTACAAGCCCTTTTCCCATTTTAACTTGGGATAAAATCAAATTCGTGTCGGAATATGTACCTTCCAAATCAACAAGATCCCATCCGGACAGATTCGCATCTTGCAACGCTTTGGAAAGATTTTTCACTATTAACACATTGCCCAGTAAAACATTAACTAGTTCGCTATATTTAGAATCTGCTTTTATACTTTCCAATGCTCTGCAAACTACCAAGTCACTTTTAGGAGTAGTTGCAATTTTTGATTTTAAAGCTGATAATTCTTTTAAAGGTAAAATAGATGCGTTGCCGTGTTTTTGATCTTTTATAATGTGCAGTGTTTTAAGAGCGGTCGCTCTGTCTTTTGCAACTAAACAGCCTGCAGTTGGCCCAAGCACATTTTCAATAACTGACTGGAATTCTTTATCAATATCTAATAATTCAGCCAAAACGCCATGGACACCTGGGAAATCTTTAGAATGTTTTAACACATGTTTTACACCGCCGGAAAAACCTTCTTTCGATTCTAATAAATTTTCATAAAACTGAATTTGGTTTTGGAGTCCTTCCTGCTTTGCTCCCAAACTATGCTGCCTGCGAATTGTATCATGTTCATCCAATTTTACAGTCTGAATCTGGGATTTTATTTTTTTAAGCTTTTCCTGAGTTAAACCAACCTGTTCTTGGAGTCCAGCCAACTTATTATTTTTTTCAGCTGATTCTTTTTCTGCAGTAGCAATACTCTCTTTTAAACTTATTTCTCGCGATTTCAAAGCGTCCATTTGTTCTTGTTTATCGGCAAGCATATCTTCAGTACGCTTGAAAAGTGATTCTTGGTCAGCCAGTTTACGCTTCTCATCCCAGCGTTCATTCTGCAATGTATCCAGAGCTGTTTGCGCTTGCTTATATTTTATATCTATAGATTCAAACGCAGCTTTTTCCTTTTTATAAACAGCTAATTGATTATCAATCTGCGGTAAAAGTTCTTGAGTTTCTTTGTTATAATCATCTATATGCTGTTGAAGTTGGCTAACGCGATTTTCATTGGCAGAATTTTCTCTCTCCAAACGTTCAGCGGTTGATTCAGCGCTTCGACGTTGCTCTGTGCCAACCAATACATCGCGCTGCAAGGTATCACGCTTTTCTGCAGCTGTTGAAATATCCGTGCGCATTTCATCGAGTTCTGACTGTTGCTGCTGATAGAATGATTTCAAATTGTCCAGTTCTGTTTCATGAATGGATGTTTCTGTTGCAGTGGATTCGCGGAGGTGTTTGAAATCCTGAATCTTTTTCTTTAAGGGTATGGCAGCTTCTTCAAATTCTTTTATTCTAATAAATGCTAAAGCAATTTCACGCTGACGGAGTTCAACCGTCAATTTTTCATGACGCTCAAAACGTTTGAGTTGTAACACCAATGCTTTCACTTTTGCTTCAACTTCTGCAATAATATCGAAAACGCGTTCAAGGTCCGTGCGGACTGCTTCAAATTTGCGCAATGCCGATTTACGCTGTTGCTTATATTTGTTAATCCCGGCCGCTTCTTCAAACATCCGTTTGCGATCGTCGTTTGTTTCAGAGAGTATTTGTTCAATCATTTTGAGCTCGATAACCGAATAAGCATCTGCTCCCATACCTGTATCAACAAACAAATCCTGAATATCCTTTAAACGACATGGTGTGCGATTAATAAAATATTCACTATCCCCATTTCGAAAGACACGACGTCCGATCTCGACATCATTATATTCCACGGGTAGTTTACCTTTATTATTATGAACGGTGAGAGATACTTCGCAAACGCTTAGTGGTTTTAAAGAATCGGAGCCGCTGAATATAACATCTTCCATTTTAGTGCTACGCAAGACACTATGTTTCTGTTCGCCCAAAACCCAGCGAATGGCATCGACAATGTTAGTTTTTCCACAACCGTTGGGACCAACGATTGCTGTTATTCCTTCTCCAAATTTGAGGTTATCCTTTTTGGCGAAGGATTTGAATCCGTGAATGCTTAGATCTGATATATACACTTAATACTGGTTTGGGTGATTTGTGGTGACGGAATTTATGTATTTTTAGAGGAGAATGCTACAAATTAACCCGGAGGCCAATTCATTTGTCGTCCACCCAATAAATGGAGATGAATATGATACACAGCCTGCCCGCCGTGCTGATTGCAATTAAACACTGTGCGGTAACCCGAATCAGCAATACTCTCTTGTTCTGCAATATCCTTTGCAGCTATTAACATTTCACCCACGAGTAACTTATGGGAATCATCCAGATTATTCGTTGTGGCAATATGCTCTTTTGGAATAATGAGTATATGTGTAGGTGCTTTTGGATCAATATCCCGAAAAGCTAATACTGAATCATTTTCATACACTTTATCGGATGGAATTTCTCCAGTTATAATTTTGCAAAATAAGCAATCAATCATTCAAACCTCCAAATTCAATAATATTCAAAGCAGTCATTACAGCAGTCTCTGTACGCAAGCGTCTGCTGCCCAAAGAAACGATAGGAATATTTTTCTCTCTAATCACAGTCATTTCATTTTCAGAGAAATCTCCTTCCGGGCCAATTAACATGGTTACTTCATTTGGCTGAACATCTTTTTGCCAAGATGCTAACGATTGCTCGCCATAGCTGTTTAGACAAACTATGCACTTAATACTTTTATCAATAAACTGGATTAAAGATATTGGTTCATGGATAATTGGAAAGCGACTGCGACCGCATTGTTTTGCAGCTGTGCGAACAATTTTTAGAGCTCGTTCCATATTCAATGATTTTTTTTACACATCTGGTCAAAAGTAATGGCGTGATGGAAACAGCGCCGCATTCCACTGCTTTTTCCAATAACCATTCAAATCGGTCTCGTTTAATTAGCCCAACTGCTATATGCATTTTTATTTTTGCTTCTGAAAAACCCGATGTCTTTTCAATAATTTCACCATTCACTTCATGGCCATTTTGTTTAATAATGCCTTTGTACGCAGTTCCTTCTCCATCCAACATCCAAATTTCATCATCGACATTTAGTCGAAGTACATGAAAAGCGTGATGCGCTTCTTCACTATCAAGCTTGAAGCGGTTTTTCGTAATATTATCGGGAGATAAATAAAAAAAGTGTTCGTTGGCAATTATCGTAGCCAGTTAAAACCCACATGGATAATGGCACCGTTATAATGTTTTTCACCATCCACAATACCATTCATTGGTAATATATCCATTCCGGCGCCAACGGATACCATCATACCATTCGCCATTAAAAAATCAACGCCGACACCGGCATATCCACCCACAGACCATATACCTTTTGATTTTCCCCATCGAGTTGAAAATGTATTACTTTCTGCACCATCAATTGTTAATACGGGACCGAGTTGCCCGGTTACAAATGGAGCAAAATTGTTAGCAATCTGATCTGCAAATGGAAAGTATTTACCGCCGCCAAATAAGGGAACTATGAAAACATATTTATCCCCCACAGAACGATATTGGCCTGTATAATAATCATAGATCATCATTTGCTCATCACCTTTTACGTCAAAAATTTTACCATGAAATAACCATTGCAGTTTATCTGAAGAACGCCACGTCTGATGAAAAAATACACCCGTGCCCTGTTCACCTACTTGCAAACCGAAGCCTTTATATCCCTCACTTGCAAAAAGCAATGTTTGAAGTAAAACGAAAGCTGCTATTATTTTTGTTTTCATATATCTATTACCACTTTTCCAAACTGTTCACTGTTTTCCAGATATTCATGCGCTATTGCAATATCATCCAAGGGAAATATTTTATCAACTCGGGACTTCAATTGGCCTATAGCAACCAGTTTGATAACCTGTGTAAATGCATCTACATTTCCCATTGTCGACCCCATAATTGTTTGCTGCTTGAAAAATAAATGCCGCAGATCAATAGTTGCATTAGGACCGGTTGTTGCTCCACATGTTACAACACGACCCCCTTTTGCCAATACGTGCATAGATATTGCCCACGTTGCTGAACCCACATGCTCAAACACAACATCCACTTTTCCACAAAACGTTTTGACTTTATCAGCAACATTGTCATTATAATGATTTACCACCAAATCAGCCCCCAGTTCATTTGCGAAAGCACATTTTTCATCGGATCCGACTGTGGCTATTACATTACACCCGGAAATTTTTGCTATTTGCACTGCCATATGACCAACACCGGAACCGGCGCCCCATACCAGAATGTTTTCACCGGGTTTAATTTTTGCGCGATTTATAAGCATTTGATATGCTGTTTGCCCAACTAATGGAAACGCAGCTGCTTCTGCAAAAGTAATATTTTCCGGTTTAAGTTCTACACATTTTTCGTCCAGAACTATAAACTCACAGTTTGTACCATCCGTTGATTCACCACGAATGCCCATGTTAGCGCATAAATTTTCATTCCCGGACTGGCAACTTCGACACTCACCACAATACACCAATGGCTGTATAATAACAGAATCACCGATTTTAAATTTATTTGCTTGCACGCCGAGTTTGTATATTTTACCGGCTCCGTCGCTGCCCATTATCAATGGCAATGGAACGCCGGGAATTCCATTACGAATCCAAATATCGAGATGATTAAGTGCGGATGTTTTTAATTGAATACAAACTTGACCGGTGGAAGGCTCGGGAACAGGTAATTCATCGATGCGCAGAACCTCAAAACCCCCATGCTCATGAATGCGGACAGCTTTCATTTTTCACAAGAACAAAATATTTTATCCAAGCTTAAATCGCCGGGACCAGCCATCATTATTGCAGCACTGGCAATGGCATAGACAAGAGCTAGTTCAGGATTGCCATCTCCAGTAGTAATATGCATATTTACACCAACCAGCATAGTAATCATTATTAATCCGGCACCCAAGCGTGTACACAATCCTAATCCAATCATGATTGCACCAATTGATTCAGAAAATGCGGCCATAAATCCCCAGAATGCGGGTAAAAACGTTATTCCGAGATGTTGCATTCCAAAGGCGCCTAACCCTGCCCAGCCTTCAGGACCGCTCATTAGCTTATCCCAGCCATGATTCATTAGAATCAAATAACCAATTCCAATTCTTAAAACTAACAAACCGTAATTACGACATTTACTGCAATCTTTAAAAACTGCCGTTATACATTTATTCATCATTAATCTCCTTATATTCAGCATCCTGTATATCCATTTTTTGATAATCCCTTTTTTCTTTTTTATTCGGCATATTTTTCATCAGAATAATATTTTTAACAAACCGGATGCCGGCAAATACCAATACCAGAATAAATAATGTTTTAAACATTATTTATTCTGAAACAGGATTGAAAAATTTTGTACCCGTGACCGGCTGACGGATATAATTGATCACTTCATCCAGGTCTTTATCATTATTTACAAAATCAATATTATTTGTGTTGATAATAACAAGCGGAGTATCCTGGTAGCGGAAAAAATATTCTGTATAGAGTTGATTTAAAGCATCAATATATTCTTCAGATATGTTTTTTTCCATATCGCGACCACGATGAGAAATATTGCGTATGAGTGTATCAGTATCTGCTTGCAAATAAATAACTAAATCCGGGTTAATAACATTTTTTTCTAACAGTTTAGCCACCGTATCATACAGCGTCATTTCTTTCTCATCTAAATTCAGTGAGGCAAATAGTCTGTCTTTTACAAACATATAGTCTACTATAAGCAGATTATGAAACATATCTACTTGACGTAATTCCTGTTGCTGTTGATAACGCTGAAGTAAAAAGAACAACTGTGTTTGGAACGCATATCGTTCCGGTTCATCATAAAATTCAGATAAAAATGGATTTTCATCAAAACCTTCAAGTATCAACCGCGCTCCCAATCGTTCAGAAAGTAGTTTGGCTAAACTTGTTTTCCCCACGCCAATAGGCCCCTCAATGGCGACATAATACAAATTCCTCATGCGTTTTTTTCCATGACATGTTTTGTTACGTTAGATGTATCCAAACACATACTTAATAATTTGCTTACAGTTAAATTATATACCGGAACAATGAAGTTTGGGGCAAGTTCTGCCCAAGGAAGTAATACAAATTTACGGTTTGCCAAATCAGTATGAGGGATGGTTAATTGCTCTGTTTCCAAATACGAACTTCCGTATGTTAGTATATCAATGTCAATAGTTCGTGGTGAATTTTTTTCTCGTTTTTTAGAGCGCCCCAGTAATTTTTCCACATTTTGGCAAGCATCAAAGAATTCGAATGCAGAAAAATCTGTTTTGTAAGAAATGACTGTGTTTAAAAATTCCGGTTGGTCTGCATTAAATAGTGGGGGACTATTATAATACGAAGCACTTTTAATATCATTAATTTCATGATATGTTGCTAGTGCTGTAAGAGCACTGGCGAGATTTGATTCACGATCTCCAATGTTTGAACCTAGTGATAAGAATCCAGAATCAGGCATTGTCGTCCTTTTGGCGTGTAATTTCCACTTCAACAGTATCCAAATTACCATTAATTGGAGCTTCAGGTTTTCGCACACGTACAGTTATTTTTGCAATATTAAACTGCATTAGAATTGCATTTGCAATTGATTCAGCCAGAGCTTCAATCAAATTAAATTTATTACCCTTTACACAATTTTTCACAGTTTGAAAAACAGCTTCATAATCAATAGTTGTTTCAAAATTATCGGATGTACATGCTTCATTTAAATCTGTAGACATTTCCACATCCACTTCGAATTGCCCACCCTGCTCTTTTTCCGATTCATTGACTCCGTGGTAGCCATAAAACTGCATGTTTTTAATACGAATGATGTCCATAGTAAAAATAAAGTTACTCCTCGTTATGTTCTCTAGTCAACTTGTAGAAATAAAAAAGCCCCGCACAAAATGCGGGGCTTTTTAGATTAATGGTAAGATTTACATCATACCGCCCATGCCGCCCATTCCTGGGTCCATTGGAGGCATCGGTGAATCCTTTTCAGGGATTTCAGTTACAGTTGCTTCAGTGATAAGAACCATACCGGCAATTGAGCAGGCATTTTCTACAGCCACACGAGCAACCTTAGTGGGATCAATAATACCCGCTTCGAACATATCCACATAACTTCCGTCACGGGCATCAAAACCATAGGCACCTTTATGCTCACGTACATTTTGGACAACAATTGATGCTTCAACACCTGCATTTTCGCAAATCTGTCGAATAGGTGCTTCAAGGGCACGACGTAAAATACTAACGCCAACAGATTGTCCGCCCTCAAGCTTCAACTTATCCAATGCATCTTGTGCTCTCAACAATGCCACACCACCACCGGGAATAATTCCTTCTTCCACTGCGGCGCGAGTTGCATGAAGAGCATCTTCAACGCGAGCTTTCTTTTCTTTCATTTCTACTTCAGTCGCAGCACCCACATTGATAACAGCTACACCGCCGGTTAGTTTAGCTAGACGTTCTTGGAGTTTTTCACGATCATAATCAGATGATGTTTTATCAATCTGAACGTTGATTTCGTTGATACGAGCCTTAATGGCATCTTTCTTACCACCGCCATCAACGATTGTTGTATTGTCTTTATCTGACACAATTCGTTTGGCAGTTCCAAGATATTCGATGGTCGCATTTTCCAGTTTATAACCGGCATCTTCAGACACAACTGTACCGCCCGTTAATATGGCAATATCTTCCAACATTGCTTTGCGACGGTCACCAAATCCGGGTGCTTTCACTGCTAATACTTTAAAAGTACCACGCAATTTGTTCACCACGAGAGTTGCCAGTGCTTCACCTTCTATATCTTCAGCGATAATCATAATTTGTTTACCTGATTGAACTACTTTTTCCAATAAAGGAAGTAAGTCTTTCATATTGCTGAGTTTTTTATCGTAAATCAGAATATATGCATCATCCATTTCCGCTTCCATGGATTCAGAATTGGTAACGAAATAAGGTGACAAATATCCACGATCAAACTGCATACCTTCCACGAATTCGAGGAATGTTTCAGCAGTTTTGCTTTCTTCCACAGTAATTACACCATCTTTGCCCACTTTTTCCATAGATTCAGCAATTTTTTCGCCAATCTCACTGTCATCGTTTGCAGAAATAGTAGCTATATTAGCAATTTGTTCACTATCGGGAAGATCCTTACTTTGTGACTTTAGTGCTTCTACAACTGTCTCACGCGCAGCATCAATACCACGTTTGATTGACATGGGGTTTGTACCTGCTGTCACATTTTTTAGACCTTCTGCAATGAGAGACTGAGCCAATACAGTGGCAGTTGTTGTACCGTCACCTGCAATGTCAGATGTCTTGGAAGCAACTTCCTTAACCATCTGAGCACCGATATTTTCAAGCTTATCTGCAAGTTCAATTTCCTTGGCCACAGTGACACCATCTTTGGTAACAGTAGGATTGCCAAATTTCTTTTCAATAACGACGTTTCGACCTTTTGGGCCCAGTGTAACTTTTACGGCATCAGCCAGTTTGTCTACACCTGCTTTTAAGGCGTTACGCGCTTCTAGACTATATGTTATTTCTTTAGCCATTGCTTCTATCCTCCTTACAGAATAGCGAGAATATCACTCTCGCGCATGATTAAATATTCTTTTCCGTCATGGGTAACTTCTGTGCCGGAATATTTTCCATATAGCACTGTATCACCTGCTTTAACAGTCATTTCAACAATTGCACCGGAATCACTGGCTTTGCCAGGACCTACAGCTGCAACTGTTCCTTGTTGAGGCTTTTCTTGTGCTGTGTCAGGAAGTATGATACCGCCAGAGGTTTTTTCCTCAGCAGCATCAGCTTCCACCACTACACGATCAGCCAATGGTTTGATGTTTAGAGCCATCATTAAACTCCTATTTTTATTTTATGAATATGTATTGTTTGTCTTCTTCAGTAGAATGCCTTTAGGCAGCGCAGAATATATATGTTATTTAAGATTGAATACAATACTTTTTAGCACTCTTTTAATAGAGTGCTAATTCACTTCCCCGTACTACCGAAGCCTCCACTTCCTCGAGATGTATCAGATAATTCATCGACTAATTCAAAATGGATAGGCGCACCGTCCATGGCAACCAATTGAAATAATCGCTGACCCGGCTCTACTCTATAATCTTCAGTCTTGATATTGTCTATAGCCGCCATGATTTCTCCGCGATAACCACCATCAATCAAACCAATGGAATTACTCAATCGTAACGGCGTTTTGGAAATACTGGAACGGGGCATCAATAAATATGGTTTATTTTCTGTGTTTTCACATGCAATCTGCAAATGTATCAGTGTGGATTCACCCGCCTTAATCGTTTGTTCCGATACGACAAATAAATCAATACCGGCGTCCCCATCATGAAAATGACCATGATTTTGGTATAATTGGCTCACAGTAGTATTGAATGGTTTAATTTTTAAATGCATTAATAATCCTGTTTAAAAGTTTGTATGGTTAACCTATCAAATTTTTTATCATTTCAATGTGTTTTGGAGTCGACCCACAGCAAGCACCGATGATTGTAGGATTAGACTCTAAATACAACAATATACTCTCTTTAAAGTTAGAATCATTTATAGTATTAAAATAATTATTATCATAATCCGTTACACCCAAATTAGAATACACACCCCAATCATCTGTCCAAAGAGATAAAAATAATTCTAATGCACTTTGGGTTGTCGCAATCTTATTACAATTAAGCATTAAACATGAAACTGAAAACGTTTTAATCAAATTGATAGTTTCTTCCAAGGAATGACCATCAAGAATATGATCGCCATCTTTTAAAATTAAGCTGAACCAACATTTTGATTCAATATTACGACTGGTTTCAAGAGCGATCTGAATTTCTTCGACATGCCCCATGGTTTCAAATAACAGCAAATCAACGCCTGCTTCATTAAACCATTCTACTAATTCACCAAATGTATCTTCAGCGGCACCCTTACCCGGAAATAACTCAGGCGAATAACAATCATCAACTGCTGTAATTGAACCGGCAACTTTTATAGAATCATCACCAGTTTTCCGAGCCAAGTCAACTGCAAACATTAAACTATTGCGAGCTTTTTCTTGAGCTCTTTGCTTTGTATAACCGGCTTTACCATACGTATAAGTCGTCGATCTAAACGTATTAGTTGTAATAATGTCCGCTCCGGCTGCGGCATATTCTTGATGAATATTTAATACAATTTCAGGATGAGTCAAGTTTGCGTCTGCTGACCAAATCGGTAAAGGAAGATCAACACCTTTGCGGACTAATTCAGTTCCCATGGCACCATCTAAAACCAGCGGTTTAGATTTGTGTGTTTTGTTCAAACTTTTTACCGAGATAATATAGAAGTATACTTGCTAGAAATAATGAAACACCTATAATTGATTCAACAGTTTGTTCTTTAAATGTATAAAATAAAATCCAAGCATTTACCGCCAAAAATAAAATCGGCGTCCAGGGATATCCCCACACTTTATAGGGTCTTGGCAATTCCGGTTCACGTTTTCGCAAAACAAAAACAGCTGCCACAGTTGCAGAATTAGTAATAATAAGCGCTATTCCCGTATACATCAATACCTGTTCAAATGATGAAGTGAAAATAAACAACAAGCAAATAGCCAGTTGCAGTATAAAAGCATAAATAGGAATTCCTTGGCTATTGTTTTTTGATAAAATTCTAATATAGCTATAATCCTCACCCATTGTTTCCATGATTCGAGGACCAATGAATACATAACTGCTTATGGTGGATAAAAGTAAAAAAGAAATCCCGATGGCGATAATTCCAGCTCCAGTTTGACCGAAAATTCTCACTCCGGAAATGTATCCTACTTCCACCTGACCAACCATTTCAGACATGGGTGTTGTGTATAGAAAAATGTAGTTTAACAATACATATAATACCATTACAAAGGATGTCCCTAAAAGTAAAGAACGGGGTAAGTCCTTTTGAGGATTTCTTACCTCTCCAGCAAAATATATTGTCGAATTCCAACCTGTATACGCATAATACACCCACACAAGACTTACTGCAAACCCTGAACTCATTATCAATTTCACATCACCCGGTTTTGGCAGAATTGAAATAACTTGATGATCGTTCATCATAAAACCGGCAATGATAAATATGAAGATAAGGATGACCTTTATTCCTGTTGACCAACCTTGAAAAAGTGTGCCCCATTTTACACTAAAAGCATGAAGAAAATGAAAAATAAGAATCATTGAACAAGCAACCCATATGGGGTCGAAAGCAGGAAATATTGCAGCAAAATACGTGCCTAAAGCCATAGCGGCCAAAACAGCAGGAGCAGAAAAACCAACGGTTGCAGAAACAAATCCACCGGCAAAACCAATGGATGGATGGATGATACGGCTTAAGAGATGATATTCTCCACCAGACCGGGGTAACGCAGCACCCAATTCACTATAAGAAAGTGCGCCGCATAAAGCAACAACACCTCCCACAATCCATAACATAATGAGTGGAAAAATAGATTGGATATCATTGAGTTGAAAACCAAGGCTCGTAAAAACTCCTGTACCTATCATAGATGCTATTACAAAGGAAGAAGCCGTCCACATGGATATGTGACGGTTTGAGGTTGATTTTTCTATCATTTAAAAAAGGATTATGCGCGGTATAATTTGTAGGCTAGTAATAACCAACCGGAAATCAGAGCAAGACCACCGATGGGTGTTATGGCTCCTAACCAACGCACATTACTTATAACCAGAACATACAAACTGCCGGAAAAGATAACAATTCCGATCAATATTAAAACGGATGAAAGATGGATAACATCCTTTGGAAAATGAAATCCGAGAAGACCAATCAATATCAAACCTAAAGCATGATACATATGATATTTTACACCCGTTTCAAAAATCAAAAGGTCTTCAGGTGAAACTTTTGTTTTGAGACCGTGAGCTCCAAAAGCACCCAATAAAACAGCAAGTCCTGCCAGCAGCGCTCCGGTTATTATGATCGATTTCATTTAAGAACTTATTTTTGAACGATTGTTCGTATGGGAAATGGAATTTCAATGCCTTCTTCATCGAACCTTTTGTGAAGACGTTTGATAAATTCATGTTTGATGGAATGATGATCGCCATACTTGACGGCACGCATGTAAACAGTAAAGTCAATACTCGAATCCCCAAACTGTTGAAAACGTACAATAGGTTCATAATCCTTTTTGGCTGTATCCAAATCCTTAATTATTTCCTTGGCGACTTCCAAGGATACTTTTTCCACGTGATCTAAATCGCTGTCGTAAGCCACACCGGCGGCAATTTTAACGGAATAGCTGCTATCAATTGCATCATAGTTTTTTGTAATGGCATTGGATAATTTTGAATTAGGAATCGTGATTAAATTATTTGTTCGTTCCTTCAGGGACGTATTGCGCCAGGTAATGTTGGTTACATAGCCCATTTCACCTGAATCCAATTCAACAAAATCTCCAATACGAACCTTTTCTGAAAGAAGAATGTGGAGTCCTGCAAAAAAATCAGATAGTGTATCCTTCAACGCTAAAGAAATTGCAAGACCACCTACGCCCAATGCAGTCAAAAATGGCGTTATCGATAGCCCAAATGACTGCAAAATAACCATAATACCAATGGCGATAATAGATCCTCGAGCAAGATTTGTAAAAATAGCAGTCGAAGGAAAACCTGTTCCCTGCTTTATTGACCAAGCGTTCAGTAAACCAATGGCCAAGGTAGAACTAGCCAATGTAACAGATAGAATAAGTAGAGCCAGCGCCAGTTTGGCTACATAAACATTATAAGGTAATCCGACCTGTAGACTGCTAGCAGCAAGATAAAATGCACCAAGGAAAAACCAGTATGTGACGTGTTTTTCAACAGCCATAAATAGGACATCATCGCCTTTCCAAGACGTTTTTTCAGCGAATTTTTTAAACCGGCTGCGAAAAAAGTATTTAAATATCAACCCGGCGAAAATACCAATGACTAACGTAATCGCCGGCGGACCCCAAATTGTATAGATTTCTTGTAATTGTTCTTTCATAAGGTTGCGAAATTACAACGTATTAAATTAAATCTCCTCCACTTCTATTTTTACAATAACCTGTAATTCACTATCCGGAAAAAGATAATCTTTATACTCACCTTCTTCTTGCAAATAATCTCTTCGAAAAATATGTTTTCCGTTAATATATAGGGATAAATACTGGAGTTTACGATCTTTGTGAAATGCCCATAATAAACCGTGTTCTACATTTCCTCTCATTGATTTTTCAGATTTCAAATTCCCTGAATAATAACGTTCAGTTTTGGTGGTAATACCTATTTTGAATTTTGAGTTTGTTGTTTCTAATCCAATATTATTCCAGTTTTTTTGAAAAATAACGTCCTGCTTTTTAATTACTTTTATTTCTTTTAGCCTGCTGTTATCAAAATACTCCAATGAACAATGTAGTTGACCTAAATAATAATACTCTTCTTTTTTGATTATTCCGCTTGGACTATACATTCGCATGATGCCGTGAATCTGCCCATTTGAAAACGTTGTAATTGTAGAATATTCACCGTGATGATACCTACGATAATTGATACCATTTAGTTTATCATTTAAATAAGTTCCGCTTTCACGTTTAAAACCATTTGTATTCCATACTGTATATGGGCCAGTACGAATGCCTTTATTATATGTATAGAATGATTTCATCATACCATTTTCATAATATGTGTTTTGCTCTCCATCTATTTTTCCATGAGCATATATTGCTTCATTTCGAAGTGAACCATTACGGTAATATTTTTTTACCGAACCATTATATATATCAGATAAATATGTTATTACAGAATCCAAATTGCCATTAATGGAATACCATTTCCAATCACTCGTTTTAAACCCATTTTGATATGTACCTACAACAGCTTTCTCGCCGTTTACATGCCAAACTTTGTATTTACCCATATACTGGTTATTTGAATATTGAATTAGGGAATCCAATCCTTTATTTTCACTTCGCCATTTCCATTCTCCATTTTTTTTATCATTTAAATAGCTGCCTGTCATGACCTTTTTGCCCTGATCATTCCAAATAGTAACAAACCCATCTTTAATACCATTTTTATAGTTTACGATACGTTCTTTTTTACCAGACTTGCTAAACCAAATCCATTTACCATGGGGAATGCCAAATCTGTAATCTCCTATTAAAGACTTTTTACCATCGGTATTGTAATGAATTGATTTCCCATGATATTTATGTTTCTGATAGGTTACTTCGTGAATTTTACTCCCAGTAAAAGTATAATCAACACTTTTACCGGAGAGCATTCCTTTTTCGAATGTTCTTAATGAATCCAGTTTGCCGTCACTTCCAAACCATGACCATTTACTGCTTTTGCGGTTATGATCGAAATTCCCTTTTTCAATTACCGCACCCGATGGAGAATAAGCCACATGTTTCCCATGTTTGATAATGTTTAACATTTCCGTTGAAGACGCCAATTCTCCATTTCGGTGATACGTCAGTAATTCAACTATTGTCGAATCTTTTATACCATCCTTTTTTTGTACTTTCATAATGGCAACCGTTTTCTCCTGCTGATTATCATAACGATCCATGACCACCGAAACGGGTGCACAACTATACATTAAGAGCGTAATTATTATAGGAATGATTTTATTCATCTGTAGAATCTAATTAATAAAATTGGATTAAGATTAGGATTAAGATTAGAATTGGGAATTGTATTGACTGATAATTGTATTTTCCACAAATTCTTTCATCCAAATTAGGAGGTCATAAGAAGCATCTAATCATTTCCTGTGTTATAATTAGTAATTTATTAGCACAAGAACTTGAATCAGCGATGGCTGCGTGGAATAATATTATGCAAACTCCGGAAATCGTTGAATATTTTCATGGCGTTTTTGACAAGTTGGGCATTACTGTGGAAGGCATGGATGACAAATTCACCGTCCACCATCAAGGTGATAAAATCACTTTTTCTAAAGGAATTGATGATGATATTGATTTTCTCGTTCCATTAAAAAAACAAAATATTCTTAACATGATTAGTCACTCCAAGGATGGCAGCATTAGTCCTGAAGAATCCTGGAGGATTCTATCCGTTTTATTTACACCGCTAACGTATGAAACATTGAAAGTTCCGACACTTGCCGTTAATTGGCGTAGAAAACTGGCTGGCGTAGAAGATTTAATTCATGTTTATTTATTGAACCCTGCCGGAGGCGAAGCCAATAAACACACCCTCATCTATGTTAAGAATCAATGGCTAGTAATCGAAGGACTCTATGGAAATCCAAGACGAACATACCGCATGACGCCGGGACAATCACTAGAATATCAACGGCGCACATTTACTGCAATTAAAAAAGATTCGTTTTGGGAATGGTGGCGATTTGCTACTTGGTATAAAGAATGGAGAAAGACGTGTTCAGTTACGCATACTTAATTTGTAACAAGAATTGAATCAACTAATTCTTTAATTCTTTCTATCAAATTTGAGTCTACCACTTTATTCCCTTCATACATATCGCCTGTGGCATAAACAAACTTGGGAATGACGTTGCATCTGTAATCCAGCATAATGCTATTTGCAAAGGGCATGAGTGACATATAACTCTTATCGCCACCGGCGTTGCATATAAATCCGACTACTTTATCATTCCATCCACTTCCGGTGAGTTCCAATAAATTCTTCGCTGCTGCGTTTAAGGAATAATTATACACAGGACTTGCAATAATCAATGAATCTGCATCCTTTATTTTTTTGGTCAGATCAATAACAGCCTGATCTTTATAACATTCTCCACCGTCACAAAAGGGGAGATTAATAGTTTGCAAATTAATGACTTCAGCATTTGCATTTTTTTCATTAAAAAATGTAAGTGCTTTTTCAGACAAAGCAAGTGTTTGGCCTTTGGGTCGTAAACTTGTGGAGATGATTAAATGCATAGTGCTCTTTCTTGTTTGCTTCGTGAATTTACTCTAGCCAAAGCTGTCTATCTAAACTTCTATATTGGATTGCTTCGCTTATATGCTCCGAACGAATATGGGCACCACCTTCCAAGTCTGCAATGGTTCGTGATACTTTTAATATTCTGTCATAGGCGCGTGCTGATAAACCCAGTCTTTCCATTGCTTGCTTTAATAAACCAGCTGCTTCTTTATCGAGCTTACAGTACGTATTCAAATCACCCGTTTCCATTTGTGCATTGCTAAACATTCCCGCTGTTGACTTATAACGATCCAGTTGTACTTGCCGAGTCATTTGAACTCTTTCACGAATTGCTTCAGATTTTTCACCTGCTTCTTTTCCATCAAGATCTGCGAATGGCACAGCCGGAACTTCGATATGAATATCGATTCTATCCATCAGAGGACCGGAAATACGGCTCATGTATTTTTGGATCAATTGAGGATTACAGGTGCATTCATTTTGAGGATCGGTGGCATATCCGCACGGACAAGGATTCATGGCTGAAACCAGCATAAATCGGGAAGGATAACTCAAAGACATGGAGGCACGGGCAATAGTGACTTCACCATTTTCCAATGGCTGTCGCATAACTTCTAATACATTCTTTTTGAATTCTGGAAGTTCATCTAAAAATAGGACGCCATTATGGGACAAACTGACCTCTCCCGGTCTGGGAATTGTACCACCGCCAATAAGCCCTGCATCACTGATGGTGTGGTGTGGTGCCCGAAACGGACGTGTGGCAATGATACCTTGACCTTCTGGCAATAGTCCAGCCACGGAATGAATTTTGGTTGTTTCCAATGCTTCATCCAAAACCAACTCTGGTAAAATAGTCGGTAAACGTTTAGCCAGCATGGTTTTTCCGCTACCCGGAGGACCAATCATAATAACATTATGACTTCCCGCTGCGGCTACTTCTAAAGCGCGCTTTACCTGTTCCTGGCCTTTTACATCAGCAAAATCCACATGGTAATTTTTGTAATTCTTAAACAACGCTTTTTGATTAATAACAATTGGCTGAACGGATTTCTGTTCGTTAAGGATTGCGATTACATCAGCGAGTGTTTTAACCCCAACAACTTTTACGCCTTCGACTACGCCAGCTTCACTGGCATTTTCTTCAGGTAAAATAACTCCCCTTATTCCTCTATCTCTAGCGCAAATCGCTACAGGTAAGGCTCCTCGAATTGGACGAATTTTACCATCCAAGGCTAATTCACCTAACAAAAGCATTTTTTCTAAATGATCATGTTTCACTTCGCCAATAGCAGCTAATATTCCAATAGCTATGGGAAGATCAAACGCGCTGCCTTCTTTGCGTATATCTGCAGGCGCCAAGTTGATGGTGACATGTTTATGGGGAAATGTATAACCAGTATTTTTTATAGCAGCGCGGACACGCTCTTTACTTTCTTTTACTGCACCTTCAGCAAGGCCGACTGTTCTGAATTTAGGTAATTTTGCTCCGGTAAGGTGGGCTTCTACCTCAACTATGTAGGCATCAATTCCAAGAATTGCAGAACTTAATGCTTTGGCCAGCATTAATTGCAAGTAATGATGCCTTTGAAAGCCAAGTAGGGAATCAGCAAAAATAAAATAGAATCACGAATCAGATAGAAAGTAAAAAAAGCGGCTAGAACAACCCATCCTTTTTTTTTGATCAATAATTTATAACCGCCCTCCTGGCGAATGCTATTCCATTCAGATAAAAAGGTTGGTTTATAAAATGACATTAATCTTCATGGGGTTTGATTTTACCATATTTAACATTTTCATATTTTTCCCAAAGAGTTTCACCTGCAGCTTGTTGAAAACGAAAGGCAAAGGCCATGGCTTCATAAAATGGTTTATTCACAAAATCATTATGGCTATAAAATTCATCTATCCATCCAACAAATTCATCCAAATCTCTGTCTTCCAGTTGGTCAAAAATACCAAAAACTAATTCAGCGCGATTATCATAATACCACGTAGTGAGTTCATTATAGCCAAGCTCGTCCTTTAACGCTTCATACGTTTCATATGTTTGTGTCATATAAGAAAATAAATATGTTTCTTTTTGATCTGGGGTTAGTGTTTTCCAATAGGCAACAATTGGAGTCATTTTGGTCGGTTCAAAGTCCTGCGACCAAATAAATGATACTAAAAATAGTGGGATTATTAACTTTTTCATGGCTTACCTGTTTCCGAATTATCAGTTCAAACTACGAAGACAAAACTATCAAATCAAAGTGCTCAAGTTGGATTTTGGTGATTTGTGATTTTGTAACTGGTTAGCAGCAAATTATTTTTCACTCTAACCATTAATGTTCAACGACTAATTTCTACTTAACAAATCATCAACATTAATTAGTCCCCAAAGAGGAAGGACAATTATTGTACGATCCATATTTCTTTTTTCAACAAATTTGAATGATTTTTCTACATCCATTCCCTGGAGCAATTTTTCCAATAAACTTCTCGATTTTAATCCCTTTTTTAATGGAACAAAAAAATCATCCCAATGAATGGGAACAATCACTTTGGGATTCAATGCGTCTACCACATGGGTTTGAAAGTTGTCATTATATGATTTATCCATTGTCTCTAGCCCAGCCATGCCAAGGAATAGAATATCAACAACATAATTTTCCAAAATATTAGATATGTATCCTGCGCTGCCATGAATCGCAATTGATGCATCTGCGTGTTCAACAATAATCGTATAACTGGCTCCTTCAAAATATTCAAACGCACTTGCCGGTGGAACAATCGGATTAATAATTTCTCTATTCAAAAGTTTCAAACCTAATTCTTCATCTGGATAAGGCCAATGTTTCCCTTTTATGAGTGTCACCTTCATTGATCCTATTTGTAGCGGTACTCCTGATTCGACAATGACCATTTGGTCTTCTGGGAAATTCAATCCCCTGCCGATATTGGCTGTTGATTCAGAACCAATAAGTTTTGCACCTGTCTTCATTGCTACTATGGGAGAATCCATGGCATGATCAAAATGGGAATGGACCGGAATAACTGCATTCAGTTGGTGAATCCCGGCTTTCTCCAGGCAATACTCGATTACTCCATAATCTGGTTCAATTTCCCCCCAAAGAACGTTGCTTATTGAAGGTCGACTAAAAAATCCGTCTGTCAGTATTGACGTTTTTCCATCTGTAATTAATATATTTGTATTGCCTAAAAATTTAACATTCAATGAACCAATGTTATAATCCAAATTGGGATGAAAAAGATATTTTTCAAGTTGAGGAGCGTGAGGTCTAAAGTTTAAAAGAAATGTCAGAATAGATATAGTAAATACAAAAATTCCCAAAATGGTATATAGAAAAGATTTTTTCATTTAAGATATTTCAATTTTGTAATGAATTCACTACTAACCTATCAACAATCCACCCAGTCGTCATATTCTTTAATTAATTCGATTAATTCATCCACCGCATTTTCAGCTGGAATATTTTTTCGCACCACTTCTTTTCCTTTATATAATGAAATAACACCCCTGCCGCTTCCCACATATCCATAGTCGGCATCGGCCATTTCACCAGGACCATTTACAATACATCCCATGATACCGATTTTTAACCCTTTTAAATGGTCGGTACGCTTGCGGATCATAGCAGTTGTTTCCTGAAGGTCAAACAGTGTCCGGCCGCAGGATGGACATGAAATATATTCCGTTCTGGAAATGCGTGTGCGTGTGGCTTGCAAAATACCAAAAGATGTTTGATTGATAAATTCATTATCATGATTTGAGTTTAGCCAAATTCCATCTCCAAAACCATCAATGAGCAAACCACCGAAATCTATTGATGAATATAAACGGCAGTGCTCTCGGTCCAATTCGTTGAATTCGCGTTTCATTATTACAGGTATTTCTGTTTTTAATGTTAAAAATGCAACACGCATTTCTACCATGGCATGATCCGTTTTTGCTTCCAACATCAAGACTGAATTATACGGCAATGCATGTATAAATATATCATCCAAATTTTCTAGAGAACACAATACAAAATTCAAATCCGTAGATATGTTAGAAAAATCATCTGTAAGCAATGGATATGTTTGAGACATTTCAGACCAAACATCTGCATCTTGAATCACACTCACCATTCCCGGAAGTTCAAAATCAACACTTCCTTTACCTACATACAAAAAGTCGGCAGCTGCATCAGCAGTGGTCCACTTATCCAAATCTACATTATAATAATGTCCGCATTGCTTCAAGTCTGCTGGTGTGATTTTTTTCAAATCGCTTAAATCAATAATAACTCTGGGGACTTCATCTCCACCAATATTTTTTACGATTAAAGATTGTCGTTTTAGATATTCGTATGGATGGAAAGATTGATCGTCTATTTCAGGTATTTGATCAGTGCGGTTTGATAAGTAACGATCAACCAACGCTTTCGCTACGGGGATTTCAGCTTCCGGCTCTTCTGTGAGTGATACACGGATCGTATCGCCTAGTCCATCTTCTAAAAGAGCGCCAATTCCTACAGCGGATTTGATACGGCCGTCTTCACCTTCACCGGCTTCCGTCACACCCAGGTGCAGTGGATAATCCATCCCATCTTTCATCATGGTTGCTACTAATAATCGGTATGCTTGAACCATCACTTGCGGATTGCTTGCTTTCATGGAAAAAATAATTTCATGGAAATTTTCTTCAATACAAATTCGGGTGAATTCCAGCGCAGATTCAACCATCCCCAATGGAGTATCACCGTAGCGATTCATAATACGATCTGAAAGTGAACCATGATTTGTGCCGATGCGCATGGCCGTTCCTTCTTCTTTACAGATTTTGACCAATGGTAAAAAGCGTTCCTGGATGCGTTCTAATTCTTCATTGTATTGCGCATCTGTGTATTCCAGAATCTCAAATTTTTTCTTATCAGCATAATTCCCGGGATTGATTCGCACTTTTTCCACAATTCGGGCGGCAATCTCCGCAGCGTTTGGCGTAAAATGGATATCAGCCACCAAAGGTTGTGTGTAGCCGCGGCGGTGGAGTTCGTCTCGAATATTTTTTAAATTTTCTGCTTCTTTTTTGCTGGGAGCTGTTATGCGAACAATCTCGCAACCGGCATCAATCAGACGAATAGATTGCTCTACCGTTCCCATAGTATCCATTGTATCAGTGGTTGTCATGGATTGGATACAAATGGGCTGATCGCCGCCGATAATTACATTCCCCACAGCTACTTCGCGAGTTTGAAAGCGCGAGTATTGAAATAAGCTATTACAATATGGTGTGTTGTTTTTCACAGGTGAATTTAATTCTGAAACGGTGTTCGTAAATACGACTTGGCTAATTCAATAGTATAAGTATAATTATCCAATTCTATACAGTATTTATATGCTTTTTTAGCTTCCATTCGTTCGTGTATTAAATCATGGATCTGTCCTTTTAAACACCAGGCGTTCGCTAAAACAATGTCCAGTTCAGCGCCATAATTTTGGACTGCTTCATTAATGTAAACCAGTGCTTTTTCTGTTTTCCTTTCCTTAAAGTGATACAAAGCAAGCTCGTATTGTAAATATCCGAAATACCAGTTTTTTTGAATATCTGTTAAATTCGATACCATTTTTTTCAGAATATTTAATGAAGTTAAAGCTGTATTCATCTTCCCACTGCGGATGAGACTCTCAGTATAGAGAATTCGAAAATAGAAGTTCCCGGGAAATTCCTCAACAAGTTCACCACTGTACTCAAGTGCTTTTTCCGGATCCACATCCACCCATAGATACAGAAAAGATACAATACCTCTCGCTTCGATCCATGACCATGGACCATCATTCGCAGCTCGTTCAATCTTTGTTAATCCACGTTCTCGGGATGGATCTAAACCCAATAAACTCGCGCCCCATTGGATAATTACATTGCTCAAACCGGCGTAATATTCTACAATACCGATGGGTAATGCGGCATCCACAATGTCCGGGTGATCTGCCTCTACTTTTTGAATAATGCGAAACCCGGAATAGGCCCAATTCAATGTTTCCAACCATTCCTTCTTCCCCAAATAAATACGAGCCATAAGGCCAGTGGCAGACCCCAAATATAATTGGTAATTCGGATCGTCCGGGAATTTTTTGGTCAATAATTTATAAATAGGAATAACTTCATTTAGATCATTTTCCAGATCAATATACGTTTGCTCTACTGATGAATTTGCTTGATTATGGAGCCAACGAGCCGCCGCCCAAGTCAGGTGCACGGTGGGGTTTTTAGGATAGTCCAACCGTGCTTCTTCTAGAATTTTAATCGCATTGGCTGTTTCATAATTGTAAAAAGCATGAACACCTTTGCGTACCGCATCATCACCGGGGTAGGTTTGGGCGAATAAAACTGTTGATAAAATGACTGTAAAGAATTTGTTCATTTTAAACTTATAAAAACTATATTAATCAAATCTGTAAAACAAATAACATATTTATTCATCCAAAAGTGTAAAATTTCCCATTTCTACACCGCCCCTATTTAATGAATATAATTTAACAAACAAGTTAATTGTCCCCTCCTCATATGAGGAGGGGTTTAAGGAGGTGTAAATATTAAATTCCATCAAATGATTATCGGTTCAGAGTATTGGGAGACTCAACATTATCGATTGTAAAGATTTTTCATTTCTTTAACTATTTACTTCAATACCCAATATATATTGTCCATGATCAATAAAGAATAGCAAAATTTTTAATAAAAATAAAAAATGAAAAACTGAAATCAACCCTGATGGGCGATCATGAGCCAACCCCGAGCTTCATTGCTGTCGGGATTCAGTTCCAGGCTGCGTTGCCAAGCTGCTTTGGCCAATTGGTGTTCATTCATTTTCCAATAGGTTATGCCCATGCCGGTGTAGGCTTCGGCATCCATGGGTTTGAGCTCTACTACTTCCTGATATGCTGCCAACGATTCCTTGTGCATACCTTTTTCCCGGTAATACTTACCCAAACTGCGCATGGCGCCGGGAAGCCAACTGTAAGAATGGTTATTCACACTCAACGCTTTGCTGAAAGACGTCCGGCCCAAGGTGGATTCACCCAAACGGTTGTATTCCACCGCCAATATATAATACGCTTGTGGCAGTAATATTTTCACCAACGGATGTTGCGGAGAATAATGGAGTAAATCTTCCCAAGCAGATGTGGCTCGTCCCCATTCATTGGCATTAAAATAACTCAAGCCTTGCATATAGCGAGCATCTACATCGTAATTATTCAAATACACCACATCACTGAAAGCCAATGCAGCATAAACATATTTGCCTTGGTTGAAATATAAATTCCCTAATGATATGTGTGCATTTTCGTTGCGAGGATCCATTTTGATTGCTCGTTGAAAGGATGACTTGGCTCGATCGATTTCGCCCATACCTACATATGCCCGACCTTGTAAATACACAAATCCGCCATGGTCCGAAAATTGCTCTAATGCCAAAACAGCCAGTTTGATGGCGTCCTCATAATCCCCGGAATTTATTTTTTGTTTGATGAGTGTTAATTTTTGTGCGGGGCCATCAGGATTTTTGGCGGCGGATTGCTCTAATACAGATGTATTATCCGAAGTTTCCCTACCTGTAGCCAGAATATCCAGCGTGGCTCGGTGACTGGGATCCAATGCAAGTGCTTCTTCATAAGAATCACGTGCTTTTTTGTTTTCGCCCATATTCTGGTACATATTTCCCAAATAAAAATGGGCATCAGGATTCAAAGGATTCTTTGTAAGGACACGCATATAAACATCCTTGGCATTTTCCCAATCATGGATTTGTTCATAATGCATTCCCAGTTGCCGCTGGGCACGAATGTCGAACGGTGCTTTTTGAGCAGCCGCTTCATAATCCCGGGTTGAAAATTTAGCTCTGGATTCGATTCGCACTACTTCTTTTTTCTGTGGAGATGCCAAATATCTAGTTGCGCGAGCCAATCGGTCACGACTGGTATTCAGCTTATTTGTATAATTAAATAATTCTCCTGTCAATTGCACAATAGAAACTTCTTTTTTAGGGACGGGAGTTGCAGATACTTTTATTGGTGCTGATCTTTTTGATTTTGCTACAGATTTCTTTTTCTTTGAAGATTGTTTCTTTTTAGATCTTTTCTTCTTTTTTGAAGGACGCTTCTTTTTTTTCTTTTTTTTTGAAAATTTCTTTTTCTTCTTGCTACTGGACTTCTTTTTCTTTGAGGATTTCTTCTTTCTTTTCTTTTTCTTTTTTTGATCCTGTTCTTCTGTTTGTGCGTGTAATAGGAGTGATTGAATAGGAAAAACGCCGGTCAGAAAGGCCAGTAAAAGTAATCGTGTAATCAAGTGGAAGAATTTTATACGCATGACAGGGTGAATGAATTTACGAAAATGGAGAATAATGAAAAGGTGTTTTTGAGCATAAAATTATTAATTTATAACAATCCATTCTGATTTAATTTTACCATTTTCTCCCGGCTCTGTCCAAGCAACAAAAACCATCCCGTTTGCCATTGCCAATTTAGGATAACCACTACCTCGACTCGAGCTAATGGTATACGATTTAAAAAAATCAACTGCACCCGTATTGGAGTTTACAGTTTTCAATTCCAGTTTACCCGATTCCTCCCCTTCTGCCAACCAGCTTACTAATACATTTTCATCATCTAACCAAATGAGATCGGTGCGACCAATAACAGAACCACCATCCAAACGAATTAGATTGCCAAAAGTCCGTCCACCATCATTTGAAAATGAAATATTTACTTGCGGTTTATTATCCGGAGCCGTGTACCAGGCAATAGCCACATTATCTCCATTGGCAACCATGGCGGGTCCATTTACAGGACAACCGGGGACAATCCACCCGTCTTCATTGATGGGTCTGGGAAGTTGGTTATCGTTTATAAATGCCAATTGGATATTGCGCGTTTCATCTGCATAGCGGTCCCGAAAAGCCACCAATGGCCCCACACTCGTATTCACTGCCGATGTTGGGCAACATTCACACACCATATTATCCAGCATAATTTCCAATCCCAGTTCACCTTTTGGAATTATGGTAGTTGTATAAAGCCGCATAGCTCCATCACCGTGATCATGCCCGCCGGATGCCATGGCACGTCCATCCAGCCAAATTAATCCTATAGATCCATTTAAATCATAAAAAGAAACAAACCCATGCTCTCCTTTTATCCCATCACGATGTGGAATAACTGGATCAGACCAAGCCTTTCCGCGGTTCGTAGATATGGACACTTTTACATCATAATCATACGTCCCTTCCCCACTCATTTCCAGCCATGACACAGCAAGTGTATCGCCACCAGTATGATAAATCTGTGGTAAGTCTGCCCAGTTTTTGAAAAATCGATCACTGGTAACAATCGTATCTTTTTTTGTCCAGCCCTTATCGGTGAATTCAGACATAACAATGTGTTCACCGCCCTCATACCAAATCATGATAAATCCATCATCCGTTTGACAGATATTGGGATAGGCGCTCCCAAGCGCTGTATCGGGGCTGGCAGGTGCACTATTTTTTCCGCAGGAAAAAAACAGCCCCGCAAAAAGCAGGGCCGTTAAAATACGTGTTTGTTTAATGAACGCCGCCTACTTTACAACAAGCAGCCAAAGCTTCATAAGCTGCAGCATCTGCATTAGTGTTGTTGGCAGAATAGCCCAGAGCAGAAATGGCTTTTTCAATAGCAGATAAATCCACCATGCCTGCTTTGTATTCGATGTGCCCCACTTTCTTATCAAGATCTACATCAAAAGCAACTACACCATCTAAAGCTTTTACACCTTCTTCAATGGTACTTTCGCACATTCCACATTGCATGGAATTTAATTGTATATCTACAGTCGTCGTGTCACCACCACATGCAAATAATCCAAGAATTGTTACTGTTAATATGAGATGTTTCATGTTATTTCCTTTTTTGTTTATAAATATTATAAATGATTAAAAATACAGCTAGAAAGTTCACTCCAACTTCAAATCCAAACAATAATTTATTTTCCATATAGAAGGACCAATACGGATTCATAAGCATTTCATATACTGAAACTTGCCCGTGGTCTGGTGAAATTGGATATAAATAGTAATCTGTTTTTAATAAAGGATAAAACCATTGTATTCCAACTGTCCTAGCAGTAATCCAATCCGTGAGCAGATGCAGGAAAGCACCACTGAAAACACCTAAAGCAATTAATGTATTTTTAGTCGGATAATATTTTCGTCCTAAAACATAGATTATTGAACAAGCTATTATCCAGAAAATAGGTGTATGTAATACTGAATGATGTCCGGCAACTGTAGGTGAAAAAACTCCATCTATATCCGGAAAAACAGAAAATGATATACACAGCCAAAGGAATAGCTTTAAGTAAGAAACTGAGTAACGGCTTTGTATAGCTGCACCAGCCAGATAGCCGTGCGCTGCATGGGAAATGATAAACAATTATTTCAGATAAAGGACTTTCCGTGTCTGCACACTATTACCAGAAATAAGCTGTATAAAATACACTCCTGCAGAATAGTTCTTACCATTCCATGAAATTGAATGATTTCCAGATACATAATTCCCTAAAGAATGATGTTCTACTTCCCTTCCGGATATATCAATAACAGCTAATTCAATCTCGCTTGGGCTTTCCAATCTAAAATCAATTGTTAGATTACTATTGAATGGATTGGGATATAATCCATGGATTTCAAAGTCAGAAGGATGAATAACATCTGTAATTCCTGCATTTGGATCGTAGTTTGTGGTAAAATAAATATTTTGATCAGAGCGATAATCTTCCCAGACGATATAAACAAAACTACCATCATCATCCATTCTCGGAGCCCGTTGCGTAACATCTTGTCCATCATCATTCAGCACCTGAAGATTTGATAAAGCACTACTGCTTACATTCATGCCACCATAATAAATATCATTACCGCCACGTTGGTCTTCCCAAATCATATGAATCCAATTCCCATTCGTGATGGCTGTATAAGGGTGATCTTGCCGAACATCATCAGCTGCATTAGGATCAACCAATATACTATCTCCAAAAACAACTGCATCATCGTGAGACACTTTCAAATACACTTTCGGAATATTATTTACTGCAACCATATAGGATAAAGCAACATTCTCATTCAATCGCGACATTCCGGGCCCAGAACTGGGACAATAATCAATTATAAATTGGTCAAAAGACATGCGCGTTAGACTCCCCCATTCAGTATCATTATCACCTGAAAAACTCGCAAACATATCACGGACATCGCTATCATCATTTCTAAATCCAACCATTTTAGTGCCATCATTTAAAATAAGAATATCTGCTGGACAACACTCACATGGAATTGCTCCAGAATAATTATTAACAATCTCATCATCACTAAATGTTTGACCTGTATCACTGGATGCTATATGATAAATATGTTCAAAACTCAAAAAACGACGATTATACTGGAAATAAATAACATGAATTTTTCCTGCTTCACTTGTCGTTATTTCCGGATAGAGATTGAATGATGAAACATCTCCAATAGGAGCTTCTTCTGTCCACGTAGTTCCACCATCTGTAGATTGAGAATAATAAATATTTGTTTCATCATATCCATGACGAGAGTCAGCCCAAATTGCATGGAGAATCCCTCCAAATTCAGCAATTTTAGGACCGCTATACATGATATCACTTACATGACCACTTACAGTATTAATTTGAATTGGTGTTGAAAATGAATTACCATGATCGGAGGAATTGGCATAAAATAGATTTTTATTATCATCATTATTGATCCAAACTACATGTATTGTGCCATTTCCATCTACGATGATATCAGGCATTTTATTATGGCTACCAGAATTTGCCGATACGAGTACATTGGCGCTAAAATCAGCCCAAAGAAAAGAAATCAAACCAAGTAACATTATTTTTTTCATTCTAAATCCTATTCGCCATAAATGGCAGTAGTTTTTATTAAGTTTATTTGAACAAAATTATCATTAATCAAATGTCGATAAAATCTAAATTCAATTAGCTAAATCTAAACATAAATAAAATTAAATTAAAATGACTTAAATTGATAACTCAATGCATTATTTAATTGCAAATTAGAACAGTCATTCTTTTTCATAAAATGGAAACGTAATTAATTTAAGTATTCCCAGTTTATTTTGGTCACGAAATTCTTTTAAACCTAACTCCATGTCCAGTTGTCCCAGCTTTGATGACTTCTTGTAAGTACCACATAAACGATCCCATAATGAGACAGAAAATCCATAATTGGAGTTTGTTTCATCAACAATAGTAGAATGATGAATCCGATGCATATCGGGCGTTACAATTATATAGCGTAATAGTCTGTCAAATGTTTTGGGAATAAAAACATTGCCATGATTAAAAAGTGAGGTCGCATTCAGTATCATTTCGAAAATAACAACTGCCATTGGAGGTACACCTATCATAATAACAATTATGGATTTATAAAAGAGTGAAAGGATTATTTCCAGTGGATGAAAGCGCAGCCCGGTGGAGACGTCGAAATCAAGATCAGCATGGTGGACGCTGTGAAGTTGCCATAAAAAAGGGATAGCATGGACAATTATGTGCTGCAAATAAATAGCGAAATCCAACACAATAACACTTACAGCTACTGCAAACCATGGACTAGTTTCAATATAATTAAATAAACCCCAACCGTTTTCCCGGGCAAAAATGGCTACAGTGAAAACCATGGCTCCTACTGTTACTCTAACAATGACAGTGTTGAAGAAAATTAGACCTAAATTAGTAATCCAACGCCGTAGTTTAGATTCAGATAGTTTTCTGCGGGGGCTTATTTTTTCCCACAGTGCCATCATTACAAATACTCCCAAGAAGATTCCGAGGCGGAGATAGGTTTCGCTCCATGATGCTTCTAACATTGAGTGGCTACTTTTGTATTTCTCAAGAGTTGATTTTCATCTCGTAAAAACGGCTATCTGCCATATAAACTTTGTGGCATAAAATATTCGCTGCAATCCATTCTTAATAATGATTTCTTCCACATCTTTTGTGGGATGAATGAATACCCGAAAGGGACTGCCCTTTATTTTGGGATATAAATTCATGATTGGTAGAAATAATCGTATCCACCAAATATCTCGCGGATAAATAACTGCGTATATTTTTCGAGCCAGTTTGGATGACAACCCTACCAATTTAGACATATCATCGTAACAGCAAATAACCTTATCCAAGGTGACGATATCAGCCAAGTCTTCGTTTGTGGCTATTATTGTGAAATCACCATGTTTAAAATTTACTTTATTTGTCCAACCTTTTTGCGCTGCTTCTTCCTTGGCAACATTAATATATGCTTCCGAGGCATCAATATTGGTTCCTTTGATCGCACCAGCTTTTAGTAAATCATTTTGAATGGCGCCAATGCCACCGCCAATATCTAGAAAATCCAGACCTTGCACACCTAGTTTATGAATCGCATCTAACAACATTTGAGTTGTTTTGGCGGGTCCTTTCTTAAGATATCGTTTTAATTCACGACGGGCCGTTTTTTCATCAAACATTTTTTGGATACCCTGACATTGACAACAGCCCATCGTTATAATTCCTTCATAATATATAATTATGCTTACAGTGCCAATTTCCTCAACCGTAACGCATTTCCAATAACTGTTACCGAACTAAAGCTCATGGCAGCAGCGGCAATCATGGGACTAAGCAATAGTCCAAAAAACGGATACAGAATCCCGGCTGCAAGAGGCACACCTAAAGAATTGTAGGCAAACGCCCAAAATAAATTTTGTCTAATATTTTTCATGGTCGCCTTGCTCAATTGACGCCCACGAACGATTCCCGACAAATCACCTTTTATTAAGGTCATGTCGGCACTTTCCATAGCCACATCCGTTCCTGTTCCCATGGCGATTCCTACGTCTGCCAGAGCTAATGCAGGCGCATCGTTGATACCATCGCCGGCCATGGCAACGATTCTGCCTTCATCTTTTAATTTCTTTATAATTTCATATTTTTGATCTGGAAGTACGTCCGCTTTCACATTTTCAATGCCCAGTTTTTTTGCTACAACATTTGCTGTTTTTTTATTATCCCCGGTTAGCATAACGATGTGTAATCCTGCTTTTTTCAATTCTGTTATTGCACCGAGCGTTGATGCTTTAATTGGGTCTGCTACTCCTATAATTCCTACCGCTCTGGAATCAATTGAAATAAATACAACTGTTGTTCCTTCTTCCTGTATATTATTAGCTGAATCTGTCAATGTGTCAAAATCAACATTCATTTCCTGCATCCATTGGTGACTACCAATAGAGATTTCTTTTCCATCTACGATTCCACTTACTCCCTTTCCTGTAAAAGAATTGAAATTCGAACAGGATTCAATCGTTAAATCATTTTCCACTGCTTTAGAAATAATGGCTTCAGCCAAGGGATGTTCACTGGCTTTCTCCACACTGGCGGTCCATTTTAATAATTCACTTTTAGAAACCGGATCAATAGATTGAATATAAATGACTTTTGGTTTGCCTTCAGTGAGTGTTCCTGTTTTATCCACCACAAGAGTATCCACTCTTTCCATGGATTCCAGTACATTTGCGTTTTTTATTAATACGCCGACTGTGGCACCACGACCCATTCCCACCATGATGGACATGGGTGTAGCTAGCCCTAATGCACAGGGGCAGGCAATTATTAATACAGCCACCATATTTATAAGGGCAAATTCAAAACGAGGTTCAGGACCCCAAATTACCCAGATTATAAATGTAAGAATACTGACTCCTACTACAGCAGGTACAAAGTAGGATGCCACTTTATCGGCTAAATTTTGAATAGGTGCCCGGCTCCGTTGAGCCTCATTAACCATCCTCACTATTTGAGATAAAAGCGTTTCCTTGCCGACACGTTCAGCTTTCATCAAAAACGAACCTGTTCCGTTTACTGTAGATCCAATAACAGAATCGCCTTCTTTTTTCTCAACAGGCATGGATTCTCCAGTCACCATTGATTCTCCCACGAAACTCTGACCTTCCATCAGAATTCCGTCTACGGGAATTTTCTCTCCGGGACGCACTCTCAAAATATTTCCTTTTTGAATGTTTTCCAAAGGCACATCTTTTTCTCTACCATCTTCGTGAACCAACCGAGCCGTTTTTGGAGCCAGACCTAAAAGTGCTTTGATAGCACTACCCGTTTTATCTCTCGCCCGCAATTCCAATACCTGCCCCATGAGAACCAATGCAATAATAACAGCAGCGGATTCATAGTAAACAGAAATTGTTCCGCTTGCATTTTTTAACACTTCTGAAAAAATGAACGGAAACAACGTTGCAATAACACTATAGCTATACGCTACTCCCGTACCTATGGCAATGAGCGTAAACATATTTAAATTTCGAGTTTTCAGGGACTTCCATCCCCGTACAAAGAAAGGAGCTCCTCCCCACATAACCACAGGAGTTGCTAATGCTAATTCTATCCATGTTTGCCATGGACCAAACATTCCACCGGTGATCATGCCGCCCATCGTAATAATCAACAACGGAAGTGCCAGAGCAGTACTGATCCAAAACCGCTTTGTCATGTTAATCAATTCAGGATTTTCTGTATCCTCCACCGAAATTTCCATAGGTTCAAGAACCATACCACAAATGGGGCAGTCTTCCAATTTATCGGAAATCACTTCAGGATGCATGGGACAGGTGTATTTTACATTCGCTCCCTCCGAAACGGCCTTCTTTCTAGGTTTATTGCCACCCAAATAAGATTCAGGGTCAGCATCAAATTTTGTTTTGCAATGAGTACAGCAGAAATAGTATTTTTTCCCATTATACTCCGATTTCGCCACTGCATTTTTCGGGTCAACATTCATTCCACACACAGGATCTTTTTCCTGTTTAGTTTCATCCCTCTCACTACAGCAAGAAGATTTTTCATCAATTTCTTCCGTTTTTGTTTCCACAAATTTTTCAGGATGCTTCATGAATAAATCATGACAATATTCTGCGCAGAAACCGTATTTAACACCTCCCCATTCAACGATGGAAACAGCTGTCTCTTCTGTGACGGTCATGCCGCACACAGGGTCTTTTAATTCAAAACTGGAATCTATCATTGAAATATTTTAAGGAAAGTTCTTTATACTGGTTTACTCGCTGATTGGATATGAACCACTTTCCATGCTCCGTTAACCCAGTGGAGCAAATAAGTACCATGCCCTTTATTATGTATTTTCCTGCCGCTTTTTGTAGTGAGTTTAATGTCTGTATCCACAACTGCCCAGGCAAAATTTTCTTCACTGTTTGCTTCCTTTTATAATTATGTCGAATATATTGATAGAACGAATGTTCTTACTTATTATAACGCTTTGCAAAAATACAATACTCATATTCTTTATAAGATTGATTAGATACAATTAGAACTAGAATACAAATCCAATCCCCGTATTTATGGTTATCCCCCGGGATAATTGAGTGCTTTTTCCATTTTCTATTACAGGAAATTTCACTTCCAAGCGTGCCATCATTTTATGACGGTAAGGCATTAACACAGGGCCACTTAAAAGAACGGATGAATCTTCTTCCCACCGACCACTTACGTCCCAGATAAGAAAGATTCCTGTGTTTGTTTTATTATTATGATAAGGATGTATTCCTACATTAATGTCCAAACCCAGCTGTGAATTTTTATCATCATACACCCAGCCGAATACATCATACATTTGATAAAATGAAAATGATTCAAGACTATAGGCAAGGCTCACTCCTGCGCCAAGATAACCGGAATTAATTCCAGGATCTTTATTTAGGGGTAATCTAATTTGAGGAGTAAAACCAATGTTTTGTGTCCTTCGATTGAAGTTACTATATTTTTTCAAAGGGAGAGCCACGATTAAGTCACCCAATGAATTATCAATAGCAATAACATTTGCGTCCTTATCTTCAATTGAATGGTAAGGCAGTTTAAACGTAATCCGTTTTGAGCGATGCCAAGTATACACGCCCTCCAGCCAGACCGTTTGCTGGTAATAACTGGAAAGAATATCTTTATCATTAATCGTACGATCTGATCCAAAGGATTCATACCGAACTTGGAAGCCATAGCCTCCACTCCAACGGGGAGCCATATCCATAACGGGTTGATGTGCAAAAGCCACTACACTCAAGAAAAATAAGCTGATACATTTATTCTTCATCTTTCTTGCTCTCAATCTTTCTTGTTTCTATCTTTTCTCCAGTTCTGTTCGTGAATACAGTTTTCACTTCGTAACCGGATTTAACGATTAGTTCGATTGCTTTATCAATATCAATATCTTTATCTGCAGCTTCTGCAATGACAGCATATTGATATTCAACATCCACAAAAACACCATCGATGTATTTTTTCTTATCAACATCTTTGAGAGATGAAAGACCACCCTGTAATCCTACTGCGCAGAAAGAACAAACAAGGCCACTCACTTCAAGAATAACCTCATCTTTGTGAATATCTAACTTTTTTCCATAAAGTTCAATCGTTTGGGCACTTACAATTCCAATAAGTACAATTAATAAAATAATTTGTTTATATAAGTATTGCATGACTAACTCCTAGTAATCGGTTTTACTGCCGCAACCAGAGGGCAGTATAATTTTGGATTAGGAGTTGTCTAAATCAGGAGGGGCAGATTAAATGCTGGCGGCGGTTCAGCAAGTGGATGAATCTTAAAATAGTCAACTATATTCGTTTGAGTTATTTCAGTTTCTAAATCTATAAAAGAAATCTCAATTATAGATAATTCATTATCAATATATGTCTGGACGGATGGTCCGGAAATGATAGGAAGAAATACCACTGTAGCACAGTTGTTTCCCATAACAGAACATTCTTTTTCCACAACTTCAATAGAACAACAGCTGACAATGTCTTCCTGACAACATTCCATATTGCAGTCAAAGTGTAAAAAGGATGCTGAAAGCTGCCCGATAAAAAGTGTAAGCAGGAAAAGGGCTGTAATTCGCTTATACATGTAGTTGATTTTACGCTATTTTAGCAGGAAGTTCCAAAATTCTATTTAATTATTTCAAGCAGTTGTTTGAATCTGTCTCCACTTGCTTTGCCCTGTAGTTCAAATAGCGCTGTTTCCACGCTGGTGATCTGACCCCCCGCCCGGCGAATCTTTTCCAAACCAATTTCCTTATTGTGCTCCAAGCGCGTGGATGTAGCATCGGCCACCACTTCCACATTATAATTCTTTTTCAAAAGATCCATGGCAGACTGATACACGCAGACGTGAGTTTCAATTCCGGCCAAAACGATATTCTCCGGATCAATTTCAGCAAGCTTCGAATTGAATTCAGCATTCTGCCCGCAGGAAAAGACATCTTTAGCAATGGGTTGAAGTCCATCCAAATACACGCTCACCTCTTCCACAGTTGATCCCAGTTTATCCGGCAGTTGTTCCATCCAGATTATGGGCACGTCCAGCAAACGAGCGCCTTTGATGAGCATAGCTAGATTTCTGAACAATTTATCCGCATTCTGCATAATACGCGCCAGTTTTCCCTGGACGTCTATAATAACCAGAACTGTGTCTTTTGAATTAAGCATAATATTATATCACTCTATCGACCATAGACATTGTATTCATAATACAATGTGAGATAATTAACTGCCATAAATTACGTCCAAAAGCCATATAGGCTATGCCCATAATAAGGCCAATTAGACCAACTGTTATTGACTTTTCAGAAAGATCATAGGAATGTCTGAAGCCGATCCTTGCAGCCTGTATTATCACTGCCTTTAATATTTCGTTTTGCAAATTAATTAACCTCCGCCACTTTTTTCCATTGTTCTACATTTGGACCTGTTTTCATTGCTATAATTTTATCCATTTTACAAGAATTTCTTACCGTCAATTCTTGGATGATTTCTTCTTTTAATTCAATAGCCATTTCTTTATAAATTAAACTTATGTGAGGTAGAAACTCATAAGGTGGAGCTGATAAAAATTGATTAACTATTCGTTGCTGCAAAGCGATTAATTCCGGTGATTCCTCTAATTCGATAAATACTGTTTTCCATATATTTGGGGAATGATTGATTCCAGCTAGTGTTACATATAATGGTGCAAACTCTTTTGAAACATTTGATAATACTGAATGTAATTCATTTTCATTTAAATCAACTGGTGACAGAAGTGTCATGTGGGGAGAAAATGCCGGTGTTTGAAATTCATGCGCCAGTTCATTGATAATTTCTTGAAGGTAAGCCGCGTCCTCTTCTGCCGGAGCCAGCCAGATGGAAATCACTTAATAAGGAACTGACAAAACACTAATTATTACCCCACTCTTCTGCCGATTCAGCAAACATCTTTTGCATTTTTTCAATTTCTTTTGCTTCCTTGCGGTCTTTAGATTTTTTCAGTTTTGCAAGACGCTTGTCCAATGCACTATAAATATCTGCAATTTTACCGCCACGTAAGGGTTCAGCATCAGCCATTTCCAAAAACTCACCAAATTGATCGATATTTCCGTGGCGTATAATTTGATTAGCGCATGTCCAACGTACCCTGCGATGGGGATCATTAATGTGATCAGCAAAATAATCAATCAAGTCAGGATTATCTTCCTGATAATCAGTTATGCGACTGAATATTGAACCGCGCAAATTGTATGGAGCAGCACCATAGACAGCCATGTCTTTTAGCTTTATAAGATTCGAATCTGTTTTTTCTTCTGTTAAAATACCCAATGCTGTAGAACGGATGGTTTCGCTTTTTGATTCCTGTTCCATGGCCCAATCAAATTTTTCCTGCGCTTTGTCCAAGTCAATCTTTATCAATGTTGCCAACGCCGCACTAATCAGAAAATCATTTTCTTCATTTTCCATTATATCTAAAATGAATGTTATGACTTCATCTGTTTCATATTCCCGCAATGCGCGAAGGACAGATCGTTTTACTCGAGCATCCTGACCTTCATATGCTGCCATGAGATCTGTCTCCCCATTGCGTGGTTTTAATTTCTGATACGTTTTTACAACTTCCCGGCGAACATACCATTGCGGTTCTTTATTCAACATTTCAACCAGTATTTTATGAATTTTTGTTGACGAACGTGTTTCTTTTAATTCACGAGCTGCCCAAATACGATCATTAGGAGTAGGAGCATTTTGTAACTGATAGAGTAATTCATCCGTCTTTTTCTCAAACGTCAATCGCTTTGGAATTTGAAACCCTTCATCAACAACAAGCATGAGCGGAGCTATGTCTGCTTTAAATGTGAATGTATCCTCTTCCTTATCGAAAAATATTTCATGTCGTGAAATACTTCCGTCATCAATGACCACCGTCATGGGGAGTTTAAATAAAGATGTACTTTCAACATCTTGTGTTTGTTTTAAAGTGAGTGAAACCAATTTGCTGCGGCGATTGTATCGGTAACTGGCTGTTATTTCCGGAATGCCAGGTCTATAGATCCATTGATCAAAAAACCAGTCCAGATTTTTTCCTGTAGTCACTTCAAACGTTTTTTTCAAATCGGAGGTTTCTACGTTGTTGGCCGCATTTGTTTTTGTATAATTTTTTAGACCCCGGAAAAAAGCATCATCGCCTAAATATCTGCGAATCATATTCAAAATAACAGATCCCTTTGCATAAATATTACTGTCAAATAATTCGATTGAATTGAAATAATGTGGTTGTACGGTTGGGCGTCGATAAGATTGATCTGCCCAAACGGTGGCTCTCAAATTACCCAATCGTTCATATTCGGCCAATTCAATACCTGATTCATCTTCTGTCCACAAAAGTTCAAGGTACGTGGCAAATCCTTCATTGAGCCACGCATTTGCCCAGTTGCGAGTCGTAAGATAGTCTCCATACCATTGATGCGCCAGTTCATGGCCAACTAATCCATCACTAGAATGAATCGGCCGTACTTTTTCTTCGTGCATCGTGCGGTCAGTTTGATGAGTATTAGTTACATTTTCCATACCGCCCCACATGAAATCTTCAATGATAGTTTGGTCGTATTTTTCAAATGGATATCGAACACCGGTTATTTCACTAAAGAATTCCATCATAGCTGGCGTTTTACCAAAGGATCGCAACGCATCTTCACGATTATGATGCTGATACACCCAATAATTGACTGGAATTCCATCCCACTCATCTTCAATTTTTTTATAGTCACCCACAGCCACCGAAAGCAGATAACTTGTATTGGGGATATTTTCCCGCCAGTGAAAAATTCTCTGGTCATTTTTATCTGATACGGACACCAATTCGCCATTGGAAATGGCGGTAAGAGGTTTCGCCACCGTCAGTTTGCATTCCCAGGTCATTTTATCATTGGGATAATCATGCATAGGCACCCAAAAATGATTGTCCGTATCTTCGCCTTGGGTCCATCCCTGCATTTGCTTATCAGGATAACTGGAATCAGGCCGCACGAAATAAAAACCCATGGTAGGAAAAGCAGTATACTCAATCTTTACTGTTAGAGTATCTTCCCATCCGTACTCTTTGTCCAGATCAATCGATATATTTCCCTCATGTTGTTGAAAGTCCAAAGAGTGTCCGGATAATGTAATTTTATGAATAGTGATACGATCAGAATTAAATGTCACTCGCTTGAAATCACTGGCAAAAGGTGTAAATGTGTGGCTGACGGATCCGCTGATACGACCTTCGGGAATATCGATTTCAATATCAATTGCCATATGGAGCATATCTTTTTCACGATCTGGTGTCGTGTGGAAGGGTCTGTCTGGGGAACCAAAAAGAATTGATGTTATCATTATAATTGTAAGAGTTTTGGACATTAAATCCTCTATTTAGTTGTGATTAAAAGGTGGTGAAGATATATATATTGGCTCCATGAGTGCTATTATCTTTTTATAACCAAAAATAAACATGTCATACTGATCGAACGAAGTGAGAGAAGTATCTCAAATACTTTTCATTTAATAAAGGCTTGAGATCCTTTTCCCGGCACTTCGTTTACGGGATCAGGATGACAATGTGTTTTTAGTATTTGTTTCTTTGCGTCAAAGAAAAGAGTGAAAATATTGTGAAAACGAAATCTAATAAACTAGTCTTTGGGGACAACCATCACAGGACAATTGGCATGGTTGACTATACCCTCATCCACAGAATCAAAAAAGTGTTCTTTGAAGGAATTCTGCTTGCGATGACCCAGAATAAGCAAGTCTGCATTTTCAGTGAAGGTTGCAATGGCTTTTGAAATATTTTCATCTTTAACTATTTTAATGTCCAAACCTTTTGCTGCTGTTTCAAAACCATTTGCAACGAAGCGATCACGAATTTCGTCTTCAGTGAATTTATGTGGAGCATCCATCATCATGGACATTTCACCTGCATGAAGATCATTTACATGAATAACGGTCAGTTCTGCATCCAATTGGTCTTTTAATTCCATTGCTTTGCGGATAACATCACCTTCATCGCCCCTGCCGCATAGTGCCAGTAAAATATTTTTATAACTCATGTTTTAATCCTATTGAAATTCATTTAACAGTTTTTTTGCCTCTTCAATTTCGAGACTCTCTTCTAAAACCTCATCCTGTTCTGGAGGAGTTGCAATGACGTCCTTCACCAAACGAAGTGCTTCTTCTTTCTGCCCATCTTTAAATAATGCTCTGGCTAAATACGTCTTTTGAACAGGTAACGCTCTTCCAGTATTATACGCTTTCCGCAACCAAATAATGGCATCATCATTGTCCGGCCATGAAAGTATAAATGGAATATACGGTGATTTGAAATGCACAGCCCCCAGCATAAAATAGCCGCCGCCATTTTCATAATCGGGATCAAGGTCGATTATTATTTCTGAATGTTCTTTCATTAAATCAGCGACACCTTCTTTCGCTGCTGTGAAGATACCGTACACTTCTGCCCATTTCCCCAAACATGTAAGATACCGGAAACGTAATGCAACTGAATTGGGATATTTAGCGATCATTTTTTCGGCCAATGCTTTTCCTTTATCATATTCCGCTTTACGATCATCTTTATCCGTAAGTACAAATGTGCCTTTGTAATAATAGCATCTCAATAAATAGATAGCCGCTTTTTCTTCCAGAGCATCAATTTTGATAGCTCGCTCAAAATGACGAATGGCTTGATCAATAATTTTAGATTGCGCTTTGGTACCCACGGCACCATCAGCTCGTTTATCGAAAGCAACAATGCCTTTTTCCATTTCTGAACTGAATGATAAAGACATTAGAAATATGAAATATAATATGGGTTTCATCATGGACGAGTATACTGCAAATTTATGAAATAAAAAAACCCCGCATTCTGCGAGGTTTTTATTGGGTGAGCGTACCTTTCAACTCAAACTCGTTTGCACTTTCAATCAGCACCGGGCAAAATTCACCTTTTTCAGCCAAACCTTCAATATGGACAATTTGATCTACGTCCGGAGAATCAAATTCAGTTCTGCCCACAGACACCGTTTCGCCAACTTCATCCACTAAAACAGTACATATTTGTCCAATCATCTCTTGGTTTTTCTCCGCAGAAATTTCCGCCTGTAAATCCAGAATAATTGCTTTACGCTCGTCTTTTACATCCGCAGCTACATTATCATCCAAATCAGCAGCCAGGGTGTCTTCCTCTTCCGAATAGGTAAAAACTCCCAAACGGTCAAAACGAATTTCTTGCACAAAATCGACTAATTCGTTGAATTCTGCTTCCGTCTCACCTGGATAACCGACAATCAATGTAGTCCTTAAAGCGATTCCGGGATTGGCAGCTCTCAACCGCTGAATGCGCTCGCGAATTTTATCTTTTTTTAATCCACGTCGCATAGAGGTTAATATTTTATCAGACGCATGCTGAATAGGCATATCCAGGTAATTACACACTCGATCTGTAGCAGCCATGGCATCAATGATTCGTTGGGATAAATGAGCCGGATGGGCATAATGAATGCGCAGCCACTGTACCGATTCCGGCAATCCATCATCCAAAGCATAAATCAAATCACTCAAATACACTTTCTTTTTTAAATCCCAGCCATAAGATGTAGAATCTTGGGCGATGATCAGTAATTCTTTCACACCTTGGGCGGCCAGCCGTTGAGCTTCGTCCACGATTGCGGGAATCGGGCGACTTTTCTGAAGTCCGCGCATGAGGGGAATACTACAGAACGAACAACCGTTATCACATCCTTCCGCAATTTTTACATAGGCATAATGATTGGGCGTCATCAGCGAGCGGTAAAACAGGGGATCATCTTTTGAAAATTCTTTCCCGGTAATAAACTGAACGATATCGCGATGATTATTGGAACCAAAAATGCGATCGATTTCGGGAATTTCTTTTGCCAGTTCATCAGGATATCGTTCGGACAAACAGCCCATAACCACCAATTGTTTAATATTGCCGGATTTCTTCAATTCGGCTGCTTGCAAAATTGTTTCTATAGACTCTTCACGTGCAATGTCCAAAAATCCACAGGTATTCACCACCACAGTTTCCGCTTCTTCCGGTGATTCCATAATTTCAACTTGATTTTGTTTTAATCCGCCCAAAAGGATTTCTGAATCCACGAGTGCTTTCGCACATCCCAAACTAATCATATTCAGCTTATGCATTTTCCAGCCCTAATAATGAATTGATATATTCATCAGCTGCAAATTCATTCAAGTCATTCAATTCTTCTCCTATGCCAATGAATAAAACCGGCAAGTCCAGTTCGTTCTTGAGTGCAAATACAATTCCGCCTCGGGCTGTTCCATCCATTTTGGTTAAGACGGTTCCATCCAGATGGACACTTTTGGCAAATTCCCGAACTTGATGGAGTGAATTCTGTCCCAGGTTTGCATCGATGGTCATGATAGAGCAAAGGTTGAATTCCGGAAAGCGCTCCCGGACGACACGGACCATTTTTTCCAATTCATTCATTAGGTTCTTGTACGTATGCAGTCGCCCAGCCGTGTCCACAATTACAAGATCAATATTTTCTGATTTTGCTGATTTAAGACCATCGAATAAAACAGATGTTGGATCTTGGGACTTTTCATTACACACCATGCGCACGTTTAACCGTTTACTCCATTGATGTAATTGAGCAATTGCCGCCGCACGATACGTATCCGCCGCTACAAGCAATACACTTTTTCCCTGATCCTTGTAATATTTAGCCAGTTTTGCAACCGTGGTTGTTTTGCCGGTCCCATTCACTCCAACGACAAGCATAACAGAGGGAGATTTTATTTCTAACTCCTTTTCATGACCCAATGATTGCTGCATATAATCTGCAACTTCATTAATAAAATTCTCCTTGGAATGCTTTTTAACAATATCGAGGATATCATCCACAGTACTCAACCCCAAATCCGAAGCGAGTAACGTTTCTTCCAATTGTTCAAGAGATTGAAGGCTGACCTTTTCTTTGACTATTTGCTGAAAGGCATTGGATACACGATCACGAGAACGCATCAGCGCATTAAATAGTTTACCGATGAATGCCATTAATTATGATTGTTTTGATGCTTGATAAAATGTACGCACATATTTCAAATAACTGAATGTCAGCAATCCTGTAGCAATATATAATGTGAATTGTGGTAACCATAATAATTGTGCGATAGGAAAAATATGTAAAATGATTGAAAATGTAGTAATGCCTGCAGACCATTTCCCATACCAATTAGATTGGAGAATAAAATTGGTACTATTAAGATAATAAATAGCCTGTAATGCAATGGCAACATATCGTCCCAAATAAAACCAATAAAACCATGCAGGGAAAATCCCCTCCATCACCAGATAAGATGTGACGGCAAGAATCACTACAAAATCAGCAATTGGGTCAAGCCATTTTCCAAAATGAGTGACTTCATGAGCGCGGCGGGCAAAATATCCATCTAATGTATCGGATAAAATTGCAAGAATAATTAAGACGAATGCAATGGTCCAATTTTCATTTTGCAAATAAATAATAATGGGAATAGCCATGAAGGCTCGCAATAGGCTTATCATATTTGCCAATGTCAATATCCGGGTGGGATCCATAAATTTTGTTTTGGGATTATCCATTATATATATTTTTGTCCGTTTTTGTCTTTATCAAAAGTTGGTCCATATCAAATACACGATCACAAAATGTATGTATGAATTCTGAATCATGTGAAATAATAATCAGATGCTTATTCTTTAGATATAGCTCTAAATAACGAACCAAAGTTAAAACTTGCTGACGACCCAGACCAAATGTTGGTTCATCTAAAATCAACAGATCATATTCGCAGTTCAAAAGCCAAATCGTCAACACCAGACGCAATGTTGACCAAGGTAATTCGAAGGCAGTTTTATTTTTTATCTGACCCCAATCCAGCTGGCAATTCTTTAGATTATTGACTGCATGGCTTATTTTGTGTTTATCTAGCTTTCCTGCGTTCACAAGCCTGTCTACAAATTCTGCCAACGAATCTGCACCCATCATCTTTTCCGGGAATTGTTCTAGATATGCTATTGCAACAGTTTCACCCAATTTTGTCAACGATACAAATCCGGATTCAGGTTTCTCAATTTCGAGCAATAATTTTGCCAATGTAGTTTTTCCGCAACCATTTGTTCCTGTAATCCCCAACGTCCTAAAATCATCTATTTTAATATTGAATGAATTGAAAAGGTTTCCACTTCCATTATAGTTGAAACATAAATCACGACATTCAATAATAAGATTATTGGCTTGGGATGTACGCTCATTGGGCATGAGTGGTTTAATTTTCCCAAACCATTCATTTAAATAGGATAATGACAACTCCCATTGAGAAACACCAAATTGAAAATCATTGCAATCACTCGTCAGCCAGAAAACTATACAATCAGTTTCTGCAATTCGATTGTAAATATAATCAACTACTTCTTCTTTCCTTTCTGCGTTTAAAAAGGATAATCCATCATCAATCAAAACAAGTTGGGGATCAACGCTGAATACTGTGATTATATTCAGCATTTCTTTTTCACCACCGCTTAAGGTTGCAGGATGACGATGGTCTGCACATTCAAAAAATAATGTTTTCTTTAATTGGATTAGCTTGGATGAAATTAATTCCTGATCTTTACTCCTGCATTCCAGTGAAAATGCTAATTCACCTCCCATCGTTGAACTCACGATTTGTGTGTCAGGATTTTGGAATATTTTTTGAATTTCTTCAGGACAGTTGATATTGGTTAGTAGAAAATTTTCGTGTCCAGTTTTTAACCCAATTATTTGATTTATCAATGCTGATTTACCGCAACCACTTTCACCATAAATAACGTGTAGACCGCTTTGAAAACTAAATTGTTGATCAAAATTAAACTTCGGGAATGATACATTAAATTGAAGTTGATTAGTCACGGATTATTCCCCGTACAACTCGTGTGGAAGAACCCAAGTTTTGATGAATAACATCTGTAGACGCATAACTGGCTTGGAGGAAAAGATCTTGGTTGGTTAAAAGATTATCCAAAACACCATACACTTCTTCCCCATTATTCACCAAAAAACCGCCGCCGGCTTTAATGAGTTCGCCCGTTGCATGAAATTGTTCATGTTTGGGGCCAAATAATACGGGCAATCTTGCAATAGCCGGCTCCATGGTATTATGAACACCTGTGGAAAATCCGCCACCGATATAGGCTATTTGTCCATGCCAATAAAGACGGGAAAGAATTCCGACTACATCCACTAGGACAACCCTTACACTGGGTAGTTTTACTGTTTTCTTGCCCAACTGTTTACACGAAAATCCTTTATCGCTGAAAAATATTTCAGCACGGTTGATATAACTATCATCAGGATCGTGGGGCACCCAAACGAGAGAAACATCCTCGTGTTTTTTCAATATTTCAGCCAATGCTGTCATTATAACAGACTCATCTTCTAAATGAATACTGCCCGCAATTATGCATCTTTTACGGTCTAGAACCGATTCTGTATGGGCAACGGTAAATTCATCCGCTTTAGATTTAACCTGATCGTAACGGGGATTCCCCAAAACTCTCAATATGGGGCTATTCACTCCTTGCACTAATTCTTGAACATGTAAATAATCCGAAGCATCTACTGTATAAATAGTTCTGAAACTGCGATAAACACTTCCATAAAATTTGCGAATTAAAGGTTTAAGTTTGTTGGTTCCTATTACGAACCGCGCCGCAAATAATGTAGAATGAATCTTACGTTTTTGTGCGGACCAAATCAGGTTTGGCCAAATATCATACGCAGCAAAAATAAGTTTTTTGGGTCTAGCTAACTTCATTGCTTTTCGAATCGTCCAAAGAAAATCAAAAGGCAGGTAAATCTTGCAATCAATATGGTCATCATGAACATTATTATAGCCAGATGGCGAAAAGAAGCTGACAATTATTTTTGCATCTGGCTCCACTTCTTTCAAACCAGCTAATACAGGGCGAATTTGTTCATATTCTCCAAATGAAGCAGCATGAAACCAATATGAAATATCATTTGGATTAAGATTTTTATTGAAGGATTTCAATTTATTTATCGATTGAAATCGTCCTGAAATTCCGACTCGTATTTTCTTATTGAATAATGACCCAATCAAAGTCAACGTCATCAATAGAGGAAATAAGATAATATTATAAACCAGTTTCGAAATAATGTTCATTATTTTACTAATTTTTCCAGATGGGTTATAATTATTTCGGGTGTTATTGAAGTCATACAATATTGCTCGCTCCGAAAACAAGGTTGGCTACCATTTTGTGAGCATGGCCTGCACCATAATTCTTCATTGGCAATAGTAACTGAATTATCTAACAATGTGCCGCCACCTGTTTCGACAGACGTCGGCCCCATAATCATGACAGCAGGAATACCTAATGCTTCAGCTGCATGAGTTAATCCGGTATCACTTCCAAGAGTAGCTTTCGCATTACTAATTATGGCGAGTGAAGTCCTTAAATCCGTTTTACCTTTTAAGTTCAATACTCTGAAATGATCAATATTTATTTCATCACAAATGGAATCTTTTTCAACCCCCAATACAACTATTGAAATATCTGTCTCCTTTAATATTGTTATAAAAACAGATCTGTAACTTTCAGGTGTCCATACTTTTGTTCCCCATGCTGCACTGGGTATTACAACGATATACTCGTTTTCAATCCCATTTTCCTTTAATAACTGTTTAGCCTGATTTTTTTCGTTTTCTGAAATGGAAAGTGTTGTATTGGGAATGTTAGTTTGTCCATTCATTATTGGCTTTAAACAATCATGATATAATGATCTTTGACTAAAACCTTCCGAAAAATCATTAATATGAAATTGCATCAGTTTAAACCGCTTCCACCGTGGCTTTTTGTAAACCAATTTTTTTGTATTAATAATCCTTCTTCTAATAACCTGTGTACGCAGAGAATTATGTAAATCAATAACAAGATCATACTCTTCATCAATCCTGTTCCCCATAGTTCGTAATGTAGTAACAGGTTCATTGGGATTTATTTTTATAATTCGATTAATCGCTGGATGGTTTTCTAAAATCGGCGCAAAATGACTCAATGTCATAAAATCAATCCTTGCTTTTTGAAATCGATTTCGGAGAGTTATAAGCGGTGATGTTGCCTGAATAATATCACCAATGGAACTTAAACGCTGGACCAAGATGGTCCGTGGGTCTTTCATAATGTTTAGTAACTGCGTTGAGCGTTAAACGCAACCAAATCTGTTAAGGAATCCTTATAAACTGAATCTGGATAAATTTGGATTGAGTCAAGTGCTTTGGAACTGTATTCATCCAGTTTATCTTTTGCATAATTAAAACCGCCTGTTTCATGGATGAATGTTTTTAATTCTTCTACATCTTCTGGGGTTTTATGTTTGTTACGAAGGATACGTTTAATTTTTCGAACACCTGTTTTTGAGGTATGGCTATAACTATGGATTAACGGTAATGTAACCATATTGCGCTTTACGTCCGAGCCCATGTCTTTTCCGGTGGATCCTTCATTGCCCAAAAGATCAAATAAATCATCTTTGATTTGAAATGCCATTCCAAGATTTTCTCCAAATAATGCCAGATTTTTACGATCATTTTTTTCTTTTGAAGCTGTAATGGCTCCAATTTCACAACATGTGGAAATGAGTGAAGCTGTTTTTTGGTATATCATGTTATAATACACATCTTCCGTCATGGATTTTGATAAACTTTTTTCTATTTGTAAAATTTCTCCCGCACTCAATTTTTCCGCTGTGTGAGATAACAATTCCAATGCATCGTGATCTTTCAGTTTAATCAAATTGATCAACACTTTACTGAATAAAAAGTCGCCCATAAGTACAGCCACTTTATTTTTCCATATTTTATTTAAAACAAGAAAACCTCTTCGCTTTTCAGCTTCATCTACAACATCGTCATGGATAAGTGTTGCCAAATGTAATAATTCAATCATCGCCGCAGCCTGATAACTCTGCAATGTAGGTTGTCCTGTTATTCGCGCAGAAAGGATGGTCAAAATGGGACGGATATTTTTTCCTTTATGTCGCAAAAGGTATTTGCCGATAGTGTTCACCAATCGGACTTCCGATTGCATTGCTTCTCTGAACTCATTCTCAAAGATTTTCAAATCCTCAAAAATGGGAGCAGTTATTTGTTTTAGATTTCTTATTTCTTCACGCATAATAATGTGTTACGATTTGCTTTTTGTCACCATCCAACTTACTCCAATACTCAATTCATATAAAAGAACAAGAGGAATAGCCATTAACATTAAACTGATGGGATCAGGCGGTGTAATAAACGCTGACAAAAATAAAATAACAATAAATGCATGGCGTCGATAATGACGCATAAAGGGTGGCGTCAATAACCCAATCATGGAAAAAATAAACACGACGACCGGTAATTCAAAAATGATACCACTACCCATCATCAGCCACGTGATAAAACTGAAATAATAATTAATGGAATAATTATTTTGAATATCCCCAGTTCCCAAGGATGAAAAAAACTGCAGTGAAAATGGGACCATTACTTTGTAGGAAAAAATCACACCAATGAGGAAAGAAAGATAACTGAAAAAAACTAAAGGCATCATAAATTTTTTCTCACCTTTATGAAGTCCCGGTGAAATAAATTTTGCCATTTGGTACGTAATGAGAGGTAAAGCTAGTATAAATCCACCCACAATTGCCAAACCCCATTTAATCATAAACATACCTTGGACCGTGAGCACTTGAAGCTTCATGGGTGATTCAATATATTCAGTCGGCGCTATTAAAAGAGCGATGATATCATCAATAAATAAAAATGCAACCATACCGCCAACAATTATTGCAGCAACAGATTTAATTAATCGCCAACGCAATTCTTCTAAATGGTCTAAAAATGGCATGTTGCTATTTTTACTCATGATTTAATAATGATGCCGATATTTCATGGGGAGATGCTTTGATGGAATCAATTGAATCCGTCTGTTGCTCTAATGCTGTTCGTTTTTCTGACGTCCAAAAATCATCCAATAATTTTTCTTGAACCAAATCAAACACCCGGTTGCGGTGTCTATCGAGCCGTTTCTGATCGAGGAGACCGCTTGATTCCATTTTTTCTAAATGGATATGGATTCCGTCATATAATTCTACAATTCCCTCGCCATTATTAGCAATCGTTGTAAAAACGGGCGGTTCCAAATTTTCTTCACGATTTGATATGTGCAGCATATTTTGCAATAATTGGGCTAATCTATGGGCTCCATCTCGATCCGCTTTATTGATTATGAATAGATCAGCAATTTCTATTAGGCCTGCTTTCATAAGCTGAATTTCATCTCCCGATTCGGGGACAAGTACTACAATAGTTAAGTCTACAGCTTTCGCAATATCGTGTTCGCCTTGCCCCACACCGACTGTTTCGTAAATGATTATATCCTTACCGCTAGCCGTTAGCACATCGCCCACATCCTGCGTTTTACGCGCCAAGCCGCCCAAGTCGCCATGGGAACCCATACTGCGAATAAATACCTTATCTTCCCAAATATAGCGATTCATGCGGACACGGTCTCCAAGTAACGCACCACCGGAAAACGGACTGGTTGGATCTACAGCCACAACTCCCACAGATTTTCCATTCTCCATAAATTGGCTAATAAGTTGATCTGTGATTGTACTCTTCCCGGCTCCGGGTGGTCCTGTAATACCAATTCGAATTGATCCTGCACTATATTCGTGGAGATCGATGAAAAAATCATCTTTTAAGGATTCATCAAATTCTATACGACTGATAACACGTGACATCGTACGATGATTATTGGCACGTACGCCTTCCAAAGTACTTTTATCCATAATGGTAAATTTAAGGTATTAAGCAAATGCCCTGCAAAAAGCAGAGTAATCAAAAATAGTCAGGTTACGCCCATCGCGTTTTACTAAACCTTTTTCTTCTAATATTGAAAAAGTGCGCGATACTGTTTCCCTTGAAGTTCCTGCCATATTCGCAATATCTTGCTGATAAGGTAGGTTATAAATATTTACATTACCGTTTTTTATTTTACCAAGCTCTTCAGATAAACGAACGAGTGTCATTCCAATACGATGCTCAACATCACTTAAGGAAAGGCTTTCAATCTGCTGGTCACTTTTTCTTAAACGGAGTGCTAATTCTTCCAACAAACTAATAGCAATTTTTGGAAATGTCTGTAAAATATCTAAGAAGTCATTTCTGGCAAGTGTTAGCACTTCAGACTCTTCTAACGCAACAACATTAGCGGAACGTCCACCGCCATCCAATAAAGACATTTCTCCAAAAAATTCACCTTCCCCTAGCATGGCTAGGATTACTTCTCGTCCGTCTTCACTTAATCGTGTTATCTTTACACTACCCGCAGCAATGACAAAAAACGTTTCACCCATAGTTTCTTCGAGAAGAATCATTTGACCTTGACTGTAGGAACGTGAAACCATTTTATCTGACATGGTTATCACATCTTTTTCACTCAAATCCTTAAAAATAGGAACAGTATGCAGGAGTTCTACATTATTCATGGACAAAAATACACGATTTAAAGTGTATTTCAAATCATGAAAATGAGTAATTCTTTCATTGGGTTTATACTAAAATAAAGGATAATTTTCGAACCGAATTTTTCATTAAAAAGGATTTTTTATTTATGGATAGACATGCCCAGCAATTTAAAAGGGAAAGACAAGATAAAAAGCGGCGCGAAAGAAATATCGCTGCAATGTCAAAATTACGTAGTGCAGTAAAAAATGTTCTGGCATCATCAAAACCGGATGAAGCAGAAAAGTTATATAAAGATGCTGTCAGTATTATTGATAAAGCAGCTGGTAAAGGTTTAATCAAAAAGAATACGGCTGCACGACGTAAATCGCGTATTACGCGACATTTGAATTCCCTGACGTAAATAAACAAACGTACTTTTTAAAAACCCCCTCCTTAATAATCTGGAGGGGGTTTTTATTTATACTTTCGAATTCTGATGTATAGATGATTGAATCCAATCATCCTTACATCCAATCATTTTTTACACTTCTGAAACTTGATAATTAGGCGCTTCTTTTAAAATACGAACTTCATGGGGATGGTTTTCTTTCATTCCCGCAACCGTAATCTGTACAAATTCAGCATTTTTACGATAGTCCTGCAAGTCCTTGGCTCCGCAATAACCCATAGATGCTCTTAAACCGCCCATCAGTTGATGAATCGAATTACGAACGAATCCACGAAAAGGTACAATACCTTCAATCCCTTCCGGAACCAGTTTAGTTGCTTCAGCGCCTTCTTGGAAATATCGATCACCGCTACCTTCTTTCATTGCGCCCATGGACCCCATTCCGCGATATGCTTTATATTGGCGACCTTCGTATAAAATAGTTTCACCTGGGCTTTCTTCCATACCGGCGAATAGACTGCCCAGCATAACCGTTTCAGCTCCGGATGCCAATGCTTTTGCAATATCACCACTATAGCGTATACCGCCATCAGCAATAATAGGAATACCTTGATTAACTGCTGCATCAACACAATTCATTACGGCTGTTAATTGTGGAACTCCAACACCTGCTATAACGCGTGTGGTACAGCTGGCTCCGGCACCAATGCCCACTTTCACACAATCAATACCCACATCAATTAATGCTTGCACCGCATCAGCAGTTGCGACATTACCGGCGATGAGTCCGATTCGATCACCCAACTTTTTCTTAATGGATGCAACCTTTGCTAGAACACCTGACGAATGTCCATGAGCTGTATCAATAACAATAATATCTACATTGGCATTAGCAAGAGCTTCTGCCCTCTCCAAAGAATCTTCGCCCACACCAACTGCAGCACCCACTCGCAAACGACCATTTTCATCTAAGCACGCATTAGGGAAATCTTCCTTTTTCTGAATATCCTTTACGGTAATCAATCCAGCCAATTTGCCATTTTTATCAACAACCAATAACTTTTCAATTCGGTATTCCTGTAAAATATCTTTGGCTTTATCCAATGTTGTTCCAACAGGAACCGTGATCAAATTTTCAGATGTCATACAATCGGACACTGTCAAACCCAAGTTCGTTTCAAACCGAATATCCCGATTGGTAAGAATTCCCACAAGTTTACCGTCTTCCAATACAGGGAAACCGCTTACATGATAATGGGACATGGCTGCTTTTGCTTCACGGATTGTTTTGTTTTTATCCATGGTGATTGGATCCATAATCATGCCGCTTTCCGAACGCTTAACACGATCGACCATTTTAACCTGGCCAGAAATTGTTAAATTTTTGTGGATAACTCCTATACCGCCTTCGCGAGCCAATGCGATGGCCATCTTGCTTTCGGTTACAGTATCCATGGCTGCGCTTAACAGAGGAATATTCATCACTATATTATTTGTCAAGCGCGTGCGAATATCAACCTCACGTGGAAGAACAGTTGATTTTTGGGGTACGAGCAGCACATCATCAAAAGTAAGAGCGGCTGCAAATGGGGGACGATTTTTCAATTTTACTCCAATTTTACTGATTTTATTACACTATCAACAATTTTACCACTACGTACCAAACCGGCAATTGTTGCCATATCTTCGTATAAGGGGTGATCTCCTTTGGAAAGTCTCACGTGGCGCTGCAAAACGTTTAAAACTTTTTTAGTACCAATACTCGGAAGTAAACCCTTATGAAATTTTGCTGTGGCGGTGGCAGCGACATATAATTCAATAGCCAATATTTGAATAACATTATCCATAATACGTAAACATTTTCGACCAGCCCACGGTGCCATACTTACTAAATCTTCTGCTCCGGCTGAAGTTGTAATTGAATCAACTGAAGCTGGGTGAGCTAGAGTTTTATTTTCGGATACTAAAGCTGCAGCTGTGACTTGTGCCATCATAAAACCGGACTCCAATCCGGGATTATGGGCTACAAACATAGGTATTTTATTATCTATACCTTTCATAAAATAATGTGTGCGTCTCTCGGAAATAGCACCTATCTCTGAAATTGAAATGGATAATATGTCCAGAGCTTGGGCAACTGCTTCAGCATGAAAATGGCCACTACTACGAATTTCCGTATCGGAAAATATTAGAGGATTATCACTTATACTATTTGCTTCATTTTCTATAATAGTTTTAGCTGATCTAAATAATTCCCTACTAGCGCCATGGACATGAGGAATACAACGGAAACTATACGGATCCTGAATACGATCACAATCCGCATGGGAATCTACTATTCCACTTTTATCCAAAATACGCCATACGTTTCCTGCAGACTGTAATTGGCCTTTATGTTTTTTTAATTTATGAATTTTGGATTCAAATATGTTTCGGCTAGCCAAGCTTGCCTCAACAGATAAAGCTCCGGCAATATCAGCCGTTTTCAAAAGATTATCCCCAGTAAAAAGAGCTCTTATTGCCAATGCTGTGGAAACTTGCGTGCCATTGATTATGGATAAACCTTCTTTCGCTTCTAATACAATAGGTGTCAATCCAGCTTCTTTGATAGCAACCAAAGCCGGCATAATGCGATCCTGAAAATGCACATTCCCTTCACCAATAAGTCCCAATGCTAAATGAGCTAACGGTGCTAAATCACCACTGGCGCCCACAGATCCCTGTCGGGGAATGACCGGTAAAATATCATGATTGATAAATTCAATTAATTGCTTTGCAACTGCTGGTCGCACACCGCTATATCCTTGGGCGAATGTCATCAATTTTAAGATCATGATTAGACGAGTTATTCCGGAATCGAAAGGTTTTCCCACACCGGCTGAATGGCTTCTCACCAAATTTAGTTGTAATTGTTTTTGGTCTGATTCTGGAATGGATACCATGCTTAACTTGCCAAAACCGGTATTCACTCCATAAATATTAACACCATTCGCTAGAAGTACTTTTAGATTTTGATGAGATTTCTTGATGGCTTGACGAGCGTCAGGAGTCAGGCGGACCTTACCGGGCGCCACTAGATAAGACTGCAGATCTTCTGTATGCAGGAACGTCTTCGAAATAGACAGAGTACCCATTGGGGAATTTAGGAGAAGCAATCAATACAATAAAATATCAATTATACTTTATTAAATTCAATTATGTCTAATTCTCAAATTTCTGTAATTGGCTTTCCATTGGATGAAAACTCTTCGTTTCTCCGAGGGCCTGCCAAAGCACCTGACGTAATCCGTAAGATATTTGATTCTTATTCTATCAATCTCTGTGCTGAAAATGGCGTCGAATTAAGAAATAATCCATGCTGGAATGATGTTGGCAATGTTGACTTAACAACTGGCGCTGACGCTATGAACCAAATTGAAAACAGTATCCGTGGTTTGTTAAATAGTGGAATTAAACCAATTTCCCTTGGTGGTGACCACTCAATTACATTTCCTATTATTAAAGCATTTGCTGAAAAATACGAAAAATTAAATATTTTCCATATTGACGCCCACCCGGACCTGTATGATAATTTCGAAGATAATCCATACTCCCATGCCTCCCCTTTTGCTCGCATCATGGAAAATAGATTGGTGAATAAACTCGTACAAGTGGGTATTCGCACAATTAATCCAGCACAGCAAACGCAAATTGACAAATTCGACGTTGAAGTCCACGATATGATCAATTTTGACTCATCCATGAATTTTGATTTTGACGGACCGGTTTATATTTCCATAGACTTGGATGGACTTGATCCTGCCTTTGCTCCCGGCGTTTCCCACCATGAACCGGGCGGATTATCCACTCGGCAAGCATTGCAAATGATCCAAAGTTTGGATTACGAAATAGTAGGTGCGGATATTGTCGAATACAATCCAGATCGTGATATCAATGATATGACCGCCATGGTCTGCGTGAAGTTTTTGAAAGAGCTTTTGGCAAAAATGTCTTAATAATATTGTGACCGACTTCAACTTCGAAAACAGAACTGAACTCCAAAAACATTTCTCTACTCATTGTTTCAATGAAGCATGGAAATTAATCGATAAGAAGGAACGGACTCCCAAAGAAACAGAAGATATGGTGCATTTTGCCATGGCATCGATATATCATTGGTCCAAGCGGGAAGATTGTACGGATCGTCAAAAAAGTATCGGTAGTTGGTAAGTATCTCGCAGTTATGCATTAGCGGGCAACCTAAATCAAGCTGAACGATATGGAAAACTATGTTTGGAGTTCAGTGAAAATAAGGAACCATTTTATGTAGGTTACGCCCACGAAGCATTAGCCAGAGCATATGGTTTAAATGGGAATACAAATTTAAAAGATGAACATCTCCAAATCGCAAAACAACTATGTGATCAAATAAATGATGAAGAAGAAAAAGACCTTCTTCATGCAGACTTAAATACTATCTAATCAACTCTTCAACAATTGAGAATAGTTCCATTCGCACAGGAATGGCATCACTAAAAACAGATCCGTAACGCTTACCTATAATCCGTTCATCCATAACAATAAACATACCTTCGTCTTCTATTGTTCGGATCAATCGGCCAAATCCCTGTCTGAACTTGACGACAGCTTCCGGGACACTGAACTCCATGAATGAATTCCGACCTTGCTGCTGGAGCATATTCCCATACGCTTGAATACGGGGTTCCGTCGGTACACTAAATGGCAATTTGGAAATAATCAATATTTCCAGTAAATCACGGGGCAAATCCACACCTTCCCAAAATGCATTTGTACCCAATAAAATTCCGTTTTTAGCTCTATGCATGCCCCGTAGCATGGCATATCGAGATGAACCGGCAACCTGTGCAAAAATGGGCAACTGGCGACCGCCAGGTTTTTTCTGAAGTTCATGATAAACATAATTGAGCGCTTGTCTTGATGTGAATAAAGCCATCATCCGCTTACCAAACCGTTTGTGACACTCATAAATCACATCTGCTACCAAACACGGGTTTTGACCGTTTTTTCCCTGGTATTGAAAATAACGTACTTGATCTTCATAGTAAAACGGACTATCAAATTCTGCTGTGTGCACAATGTCTTTATCTAAAAGTGAAATACCTGTACGCTGCAGAAAATAATCAAAACTTTCTTCGACGCGTAAAGTTGCAGATGTTAATACACATTGTTTTACAGACTGTATAAAAGATTCTGCAAAGTCATGGGCGATATCAATTGGAGCGCCTTTTACGGATACATGCAAATCTTTGTCCTTGCTACGCCCTTGGCGATATTGACCCTGTTGCCAATAAACCCAGCCATTTTGTTGATCATGGGTCAATAATGCAATTTCAGATTGAAGAGAAGCAATTGCTTCCATACTATGTTCAAATAATTGGCTTATATCTCCAAATTCATTATTTTCTGGATCCAATGTTTGAAGTTGTCCTAGCATCCCTTTCAGAGCTTGATTAATTCCGGATAATCCTAATTCAAATTCCTGAATTTGTATATTAAAATTGGAATAACCTTCCAGCAAATTGTTCATAATTATATGCTGGGGATAGGGAACTTCTTTATTAATTCTTCCGGCGATTGAACTGGTTAGGTCATCAAAAAATGACTTCCCATTATTGCGGGATATTTCACAATCCGCTTGCAACGTTTTATAATGCATTTTCAATTCCGGATTCTCATCCAGTAGTATTTCAATTTTTTGGGTCCAGCGTTTGGCGCTACTCGTATTGGGATCCATAATATCCAAAACAGCATTCACTTTAAACATATTCACTTCCAAAGTGAGTTGATCGTAGGCAACATCCACAAGATTATGGGCTTCATCTATAATAACAGCTTCGTATTCTGGTAACAATCCGGGATTATTCATGTTGGATAACAACAAAGCATGATTCACAATGATTACTTGGGAATCATTCACAGCCTGGCGAATGGGTCCATAATAACAGCCGTCATTTGATGAGCATAATGATGTAGTACAAAATCCTGATTCGCTTTGAATCATCTCAGCAATTTTATATGGTCTTGTACCCCAGAAACCTGCACATTCGGACAAATCACCCGTCTGTGTAACGTTAAGCCAAACAATAATTGGAAATAATGATTCTACTTCATCCTTACGCAATAATTGTCCTGCATCCGATATAAGCCAATTGAGTCGCGTCATACAAATATAATTACTCCGACCTTTTAGAACCATTGCATGGAGCGAAACATCCAATGCTTTTGCCAAAAGGGGTAAATCCTTATTGAATAATTGATCCTGTAGATGTTTGGTATGGCATGAGATAATAACCGGGCTTTCATTCTCCTTACTGAATGCTTTTTGCAATGCGGGAAATAAATATGCCATAGATTTTCCCAATCCAGTCCCGGCTTCAATCGCTGAATAACTTTGGTCTGCATTTAACATTTTTAACACAAAATCACTATATGCCTGCTGTGTAGGGCGTGATTCGTAAGAATCCATTATCTGATTTAGTCGGCCGCCATTTGCAAAAACCTCTTCAACAGTTAATTCTGATAATGAACCGTTTCCTGTTGTGGAAAATATATTACTATATAAATGTTTTTCCAGTTTTGACTTTACCAATCCAGTTTTCAAGTTTCCTTCCTTTTTGAGGTAATTACTGATATTGATGTATAAATGGCTATTATGCATGTTATGATTTTTAGATACTGCTACTATTTTTGAAAATACTTCCAAGGGATAACTGGCTGCTTCATGAATTAAATGCTGGAAAATGAGACCGGTGTTTACTGTATCTGCTTCTGCTCGATGAGAACCTACAGCGGATGAATTAAAATATTCTGCAATTGAACCAAGATTGTGAGTTGGATGAAAAAATAAAAATGTGCGTGATAATTGCAGAGTATCGTATAATTGGTGTTCTACAATTTTTTTATCATAACGCTCACACAGATTGTTTAAGAAATTTATATCAAAAGATATGTTGTGGGCGACCAATGGAAAATCTTCCATAAAATCAAGTATATCATCAACAATATTTCCCTCGACCGGTGCATCAGAAACCATTGCATTGGAAATACCGGTAATATCAGTTATAAATGAATCAATTTGACGTTCAGGATTGACTAATGTGACAAAGCGATCTACGGCAACGCCACCTTCAAACTTGATTGCTGCAATTTCAATTATGCGGTCACTTTCAGGGCTTAAGCCTGTTGTTTCAAAATCAAAAGCAATGTAAGTGGATAGGTCGAGAATCCGTAATAATTCTTTCTGCTCCATTATAATCCGGCAAAAACACGGATAACGTCAAACAGTAAGGATGGTTTTTTGCGGACAGCTATAGAGAAAAGTTTAAGCAAACTACGATCATCGGCCGGTACCGCTGAAATGCCATCGGCAATGCGATTCAAGTCATCATCCGTAAATCGGAATATGGTTTCTTTGATGCGGTAAAATCTTTCATGGTTCTTGCCGCCGATCTTGTGCCATTCCTTTTCGTAGGCAGCCAGATTTTTACGTGCAGGGCCGCCATTATGTAGCGCTTTTACAGCCGTTTCTGCCGCCAGTAATCCACTGCGCATACCAGGCACAATGCCCCCGCCTGTCACCGGATTGACCGTGTGCGCGGCATCACCGACCAGCATAAGCCCATCCATAACCATTTGCTTCACTGTTTTATCAATGGGAATCCCGCCCACTACTGTTGTCAATACAGATGCTTTGGGATATTTCCAAGCCAGGAATTCATCAAGGAATTTTTGGGCAGATTTACCATCTTTAGCATAATACCCGGAAATAGCCACCCCGATATTGGCTTTATTTTTCCCTTTTGGAAACACCCATAAATATCCCCCGGGAGCCCATTTTTTGGATAAATAGAATTCAAACATATGTTCATCCACATCAATACCCGTTACAGTTTTCTGAATACCGCATTCCATATTCTTAAGCTTAACCGTTGTTTTGAGACCGGCCCAGCGTCCTACTCTGCTTTCTACACCATCAGCACCCACGACAATTTTAGCCCGCTTTTCAAACCGTTCACCCACATGTGTGCCTTTAACACCCACGACTCGATCGTTTTCAATAATTAGATCATCTACATAGGCTTTAGTTACGATTTGAGCGCCTGCACTAGAAGCGTATTCTGCAAGATCATAATCAAATATGCGGCGATCAAGAATATACCCTTTTTGTTGTAAATCAAATTCAACTACTGTTTCATTGGGTGCAATCAGCCTAATACGGTTGATAGTAGATGCTATCCAGCGTGGATCCGGTTCATGAAAAATGCGTAGACCGGCATCACTGACGGCTTCTCCGCAGCGCACGGGTACGCCAATATCTCGGTCTTTCTCTAAAAGTAATACTGAAAGTCCGCCTTCAGCAGCAACTCGGGCAAATGTAGAACCGGCGGGTCCTCCTCCAACGACTATACAGTCGAATTCCTTTTGTTCTTTCCACATATTAAGCCACGGCTTTAGAGGATTTTTTAGGATCAGTCTGGCTTAAGACTTCAATGGGGCACACATAAACACAGATATCACAATCGATGCAAATATCATGATCAACACTGATTTCTGCTTCCTTAACTTCGATACAATTGACAGGGCAAACACCTACACAGCACCCACAAAAATCACATTTATTTTCGACTATTTCAATCATGGTCTACTGCAAATGTTGGAAAAACAATATTATAGCGGAAATAATGATATGTACGTAAACCAAAAAAGAGAATCGCTAATGGAAACAATAACCAAGGCAAACGAACGGAAACAAACATGGCTGCAATAAATACCGGATAAATTCGTGCGCGTTCTATATGACGTTTATGTTCCGGAAACACAATTGCAATTAGATAAAATGGTGCAATAACGGCTGCAATTGTACTAATAACTGGATCATCAAATGCAAAACCAATTAGAATACTTACAAATGATAATAGAAAGCTTATACCAATCAAACTTTTTCCTGGCTGATACCCTTTTTCAGGAATAGAATCCAAATCTATTTGATAAATAAATAAAACAGAAAGGTGGGTCAATAAATAAGGTATAAATGACTTAACAGAAATTAAAAAATTTCCATTTATCCAGCTTAACCAACCCCAACCTGTCATAAATAATACTAATCCAATAATAGTATGTTTTAGAATAAATGCGGGATTTAAGTCTTTGCTGACAAATGATAATTTTTCTTTCATGAAAATAATGACCATAACAATTGTAACGATCAATAATGTCATTAACCCGACTCCAGCTATTGACATGTCCCAATAAGTATATCGATCAAGTGACTGCTGTTGAGCACTGGTACCGGAGGTCATCATTATCCATACAGCAAACCAACTCAACGGTTTCAGTTTCATAAAACGATCCAGCTTTTCCGAAAACGTCGATAGCGTTTTATAAACAGCGGATTCAGGTTTGATGATACGAGAGATGATCATTGGATCAGTTTGATCCCAAAGGCAATATCAAGTACTTCGTTAATAATAATAAATCCAACGACTGTTGCAGCGATGCCCAATAAGACAATAATAATCTCTTTAGAAATAATGGATTTGTCCATGCCTGTTTTAAGTTCTTCAATAAAATGATCAACACCCCATTTTTTCAAGACAAATATTGCTGTTAGCATACCGCCAATGGGCAACATGTATTTAGAGGATAAGTAATCCATAAAATCAAAAAATGACATACCGAGAAATGCAGTAATATTTATACCACCCCCCAGAGAAAAAGAACAAAATACTCCCACAATTGTAATGATTACTCCAAATTGAATAGTCGCTTTTTTCCTAGACCAACCTTTTTGATCGATGAAGTATGCTGTAACAACTTCCAATATTGAAATTGCGGATGTAAGAGCAGCCATAAAAAGCAATGTAAAAAATATTGTCCCCCATAAAGTTCCTGCTTCTAGTTGGGGAAAGACGGATGGCAGTACAACAAAGATGAGTCCGGGGCCTTCAGCTGGATTTGCACCTAATGCAAATACTGTCGTGAAAATAGCTACACCGGCAAGCATAGCGATGGCTGTATCCAGAGCAATAACCCATAATGCTGAATTAAGCAAATTTTGTTTTCGCCCAATATAACTTCCATACGTAATCATGGTTCCCATACCCAAGCTTAAAGTAAAAAATGAATGTCCCAATGCCAGCACAACACTGGATGCTGTTAAATCTTCAAAGCGCGGTTTAAATAGAAATGAGATCCCTTCCATCCCGCCAGGTAACGTAATGCCGCGTACAGCTAGAATAGCTAATAAAATAATGATTAGCGGCATCATAATTTTAGACCATTTTTCAATTCCACCCTTTACTCCATTTACTATAACCCAAATACAAATTGTCATAAAAATAACCTGATATAAAATGGGGCTCCATGTACCTGTAATAAAATGATTAAATACACTACCTGCCGCATCAGGGTTTCCCGCTAACTCACTAAAACCACCTGTTAGGGAAATAACTATATATTTCATTATCCATCCACCGACAACTCCATAAAATGAAAGAATCGCAAAGGCAGATCCAACACCAAGAAAACCAACCCATTTCCATTTTGAATTTGGAGCTAATTTTTCAAATGCTCCCACAGGGCTTAATTGAGTATGTCGACCAATTACAAATTCTGCAATCACTAAGGATAGACCCACAACAAAAATACATGCTAAATAAACTAATGTAAACGCTGCACCACCATTCTGTCCGGCCATATGCGGAAATTTCCAAATATTACCAATGCCCACAGCTGATCCTGACGCAGCCAAGATAAAACCGAGTTTAGATCCCCATTGTTCCCGTTGATTACTCATTCTTCCTCACTCTTCGTTTCTATTGTTTCAATATTTTCTGTCATGACACTATTAAATGGGTTCAAATGTGCATCCACTACTGCATCCAACATGCCGTAAATGTAAATGAATACTGCCCACCAAGCATACTTATTACGCTTTTCAAGATAACGATGTTTCCGCAAGCTGTAATTACCAGAATCATAATTTTTGTATATATCTCCATTTAAAGACCATTGATAAATTGACGCTGCTTCCAATGATAAAAGAAATGCAGCTTTGAGCCATCGGCCATTATAAACTTGCCCGCCCCCAGGAAATATTGCACCGTATTTTGCAGCGTTTGCAGGAGTTCTTGCTTTCAAAGAATCTACTTCCAGAGGAAATAAATACGAACAGAAAACAATCAATATTAATATTCGATTCATTCATTAATCACTGCAACACATTCAATTTCAACATCTGTTCCAGCTGGTAGTCCAGAAGCAGCTACTAGTGACCTTGCCGGAGCAGTTTTTTCATCCAATCTTCTGTTAAATACTTCATTTATTTCTGCATAATTGCTCATATCAGTCAGAAAGACGGTGAACTTAACCACATTAGATAGATCGCTACCTCCAGCTTTTAACACATTGTCTAAATTATTAAAAATTTGATCAACCCGATCCTTAAAACTAGTCTCAATTAATTTTCCCGTTTCTGGATTGATAGCTATTTGTCCTGCTGTAAATATAAAGCCGTTTGAAATAACACCTTGATTATAAGATCCAATGGGTAGAGGTGCTTTGTCTGTTTTAATTATTTTTTTATTCATTATATTTATTTATCAATGAAGCACATGGTTGCTAAACCAATATTGGGATCCATTTCCCTATATCCAGATGTATTAATTTTCTTTAAAACAAATTCTCCAACTGCAGCCACAGTTGCTTCAAAAAGATGTCCACCTTTTACAGCCATAGAATGGTCACTTATATTTATGTGAGCATGAATAAATGGTTCCCCATCTTTTAATTGGATATTCCCTTGAAATGAAGTGAGCTCCCAAATTTCATTAAAATGCTCAATAATATATATTTTATTAGCCAAATCGTATGCACCCAATTCAATTTCCTTGATTGCACCAATTCCTGATAACTGACCATTCATTATATCATGATCTTTGCAGAATTGAGTCAGAGTTGACATAATCGGTTCACCCTGTTGAACGTGAATCATAAATGTATCTCTATCTTGTTCGTATAGCATGTTATCCTTTCAATGCGTCTTTAATTATTCTTTCTGCTACTTTCAAGGCTTCCTTCAACTTGGCAGTATCTTTTCCTCCAGCTGTAGCTAAATGAGGTCTCCCGCCACCACCACCGCCCATGATAGCGCCAATAGATTTTGCCAACGCCGGAGCCATAATTCCTGCTTCATTTAAATCTTTGGTTACCACTACAACAATACTAGGTTTTTCTCCCGCTGCAGAGCCCAAAACTCCCACACCGGAATCCAAGGCATTCAACAATTGATCTCCAAGTTCTTTTAGCGACTCCATATCAACTGTTTGTGTCTCGTAAATTACAATTTGGTTACCATCAACTTCATTTGCTTTAGCAATAATATTTTTAATATCAAAAAATGAAGAAGATTTTTGCTTTTGTTTCAACGCTTTTTCCAAATCTTTTTTCTGTTGAAGTAATTGGTCAATGCGTGACCCCAAATCCTCTGACGACGTCGTTAGTTTTGATTGCAATTTTTCCATAACTGCTGATTGCTCTTGGATATACTCAACTGCTTTTGGTCCCGTCACTGCTACAATTCTTCGAACTCCTGCGGCTAAAGAAGATTCTTCTTTTACTTTAAAAAAGCCGATATCTCCTGTTCGTTCAACATGCGTACCTCCACATAATTCTTTTGAAAAATCACCAATGGATAATACTCGAACTGTATCACCATATTTTTCTCCAAACATGGCAATGGCGCCTTCTTTTCGGGCATCATCGTAATCTTTAACAGATGTTTTAACTTCCGTATTTTCTAAAATTTCACGATTGACGATGGATTCAATCTGCCTCAATTCTTCATGAGTAACCTTTTTATGATGAGTCAAATCAAAACGTAAATTATCGGAATCTACTCGCGAACCGGCTTGATTAACTTGCTCTCCCAGAACTTCTTTCAAAGCAGCGTGCATTAAATGAGTGGCCGTATGATTTTTTCGAATGTTGCGCCTACGCATATTATCCACTGTACATGTGACGGTATTCCCTGTTGATGATGAATCAAAATCTCCAGAACAATAATGAATAAATACATCATTCTCATTCTGAACATTGTTAACTGTTAGATTAATACCCGTACCGGTGATGCTTCCCGTATCATTGACCTGCCCGCCAGATTCTGCATAAAATGGTGTTTCATCCAATACCAATAATACCATGTCATTTACAATACTATATCGTTTAATTCTTGCATCAGCTATTGTTTGCTCGTAACCAAGAAAAGTAGAATTATCTCCTTCGCTAACTGTTGTCCATTTAATTTGCTTCATATCTGCTTTGAATTTACCAGATTCTTTTGCTCTTTTGCGCTGAGCATCCATTGATTTATTAAACCCTTTTTCGTCCACCATTATTCCTTTTTCTTGGGCCATCAGCTGCGTTAGATCCAATGGGAATCCATAAGTATCGTATAATTTAAATGCATCTTCTCCGGAGATTGTTTTACCCTTTAGGTTTTTTAATAATTTTTCAAAATGGTTAATCCCTCGATCAAGTGCTTCATTAAATGAAGCTTCCTCACTTTTAATTACGTTTGAAATATGTTTTTGTTTTTCAATCAATTCAGGAAAAGCATCACCCATTAAATCGCAAACCGTATCTACTAAACCATGAATAAATGGTTCATGCTGATCCAGCTTACGTCCAAATCGGGCAGCGCGGCGAAGTATCCTTCGCAATACATATCCCCTTCCTTCATTAGATGGCAATGCACCATCTGCAATGGAGAATGAAAGCATCCGAACATGGTCAGCTATCACTTGAAATGGCACTGGATTATCTTTACTAGATTTCCCGGTTAAATCTTCAATTTTTGCAATGATGGATGTAAAAAGGTCTGAATCATAATTACTGGTTCTTCCCTGAAGGACTGTTACAATTCGCTCCAGACCTGCACCCGTATCGACGTGTTTTTCAGGTAAATCTTCTAATGTTCCATCGGCCAAGCGGTTATTCTGAATAAAAACAAGATTCCATAATTCCCAGTAATCATCCGAATTATTCACACCTTGTGCATCTTGTTTTGATAGATCATCACCCATGTAATAATGAATTTCTGAACATGGGCCACATGGTCCCGTATCACCCATTTCCCAAAAATTATCTTTTTTACCGCATTTTAATATTCTGGCTGGATCTATATCAGTGACTTTAGACCATAATTGAAATGCTTCATCATCATCTTCATAGACAGTTGCCCAAAGACGTTCTTTATCTAATCCCCAAACTTCAGTTAATAATTCCCAAGCCCATTCAATGGCTTCAGCTTTATAATAATCACCAAACGACCAGTTGCCAAGCATTTCGAAAAAAGTATGATGAAATGTATCGAAACCAACTTCTTCCAGATCATTATGTTTTCCGCTTACGCGTATGCATTTCTGACTATTGACTGCACGGAGTTGTTGCGGTTTTTGGTCACCCAGAAAAATGGGTTTGAATTGATTCATACCGGCATTGGTGAATAATAATGTGGGGTCATCATGAAGAACGACAGATGAGCTGCGAACAAATTGATGACCTTTATTCTTAAAAAAGTCTATATATGATTTACGTATGTCTGCTGCGTTCTTCAAAGTGAAAATGAGGTTTCTATTGTAGTAAGATTAATGGTTTCATCAGGACTATCCACATCACCATCTCCATCTAAATCCCGAAATGATCGCTGAAATGTATAATTAAGCATCAATCCAGAAGATATTTCAAATCCTACCTGATAGCCCATTATTGTACCTTCAGTATATTCAAAATCGAATGGATTAGGAACATTTCGCTGCTGATAATACAACCGTGCATATTTTAATCGGCTAATACTTTTTGTTAAGTTGAGGGATACCAGGAAACTCTTGTTTTCAGATTCTACATAATCTGCTTCAATATCATCCCAAATTTTACCAAGAAGATTTTGATAAGAAGCACCTGCTTTAAGTATCGAACCAATTTGAATGCCCAAATGTGCATAATATCCTTTTTGCTTTCCATAACGACCTAGTTTTGATTCTTTGGTGACCACTTCAGTTACACCAGATGAAGTAACAAATGTTGCCCTTACTAAATCATATGCTCTGTTCCAATAACTGAATTCAAACTGACCTTTGGGTATCATTCTATATTCAAGATTGAATGATGCCGGCCCAAAATTACTAGCGATTCCAAATGGGACCAATCCCAATCCTAAATCCATTGATTTACCCGTCCCGGGATGATAAGTAGTGCCCAACATTTTGGCAGCTTGTGCATAAATAGTAATAAGCATATTTTCTTGGGCAACAATTGGATATCCAAAATCAATGGCCAATGCACCGATTGGATCAGATGAAGTTTTTACATCTAATGGTTCCGGTAGAAGTGTCGCTTCTTGATCAGGTAAGGAATCATAAAATGCGTCATTGCTGAAATCCTGCCCAACAGCATCTCCAAGGTTATCCCAAAAAGCATGGATAACATCTAAATCATAGACATCCGGGAGACCATCACCATCTCGATCAAATTCTGCGGCGTGATTATCCGCCAAACCATCACCGTCGGAGTCTAGCCAATAATGTGCATTGTTCGGAAAATGATCCACTAAATCCGGTCGGCCATCACCATCCATATCTTTTAAACCAAGAAATTGATTCCGATCTAAAACAATCGATACAGCAACTGGCACAGGAATTAATTTCGGAAAACGAAAACGACCGCCAATAATTCCAATATTTTGTTTAAAGTCATTTATAAATCCTTGAGACGATCCGAATTTATTTTTGACACTTATATCTAACCCTACATTTCGGATTGATGGATACTGGACTGCATTGGAATATCCACTAACCAAAATACCATATCCCAAATCGACTCTGTCTAAAGAACCAATTTTGAAATAAAGAGGGTCCGATTTTCGCCCGTAACTAATGTAGTATATTTTGTCAATGAGTGTATTCTTTGCATTTACACCATTAGAAAAGTCCCAATTCTCATCATATACATTGCCCTCATGGTCAAAATAAAACACCAGATCCCAGACAATATCAAATTTCCAAAATGGTGTTACAGGTCGCAAAGCAATCTGATTCCACACTTTTCCATCGATAGTGACAGTCCCAAAGGCACCGGTCATAGAGCTCTGACTATTGAGCCAGGCTGAAACCAATACTATGCTTAATATGATTTTATACTTCATGTACGCGAAATTGTTAACATTGAAATTACCGTTTAGACGCTTCTCTATTCAACCGCAAAATCCTTAACTTCATTATATTTTTTAAACATCAAAATGTCTAATCAATTCAAACATATAGATATAACTACACTCAGCCGGACTGAATTGCACGCTCTAATAAAGGAAATGTCTTCAGCCTTGAACCAACGTCTTGAAAACGGTGAAGATATTGATACTATTTTAGATGAAGAAAACCCTTTCTTTATTTTTGAACCATTTATGGAACCGGTGGAGTTTCCGATTTTGGTAATTACCATGATAAACAATTTTCAATCCGAGATAATTATGGCTACAATTTTAGACGCATTAGAAAAAGGAATCGAAAAATATAAATAGTCTATATTAAAAAGGGCAGATAAACTGCCCTTTTTAATTGTGTTCAATTGATTTGTTATTTCAATAATATTAATTTATTTGATTGCGCCTGACCAGCAGCTTCCAATCGGTAAATATAAACTCCTGAACTAACAATATTGCCCTGATTATCCTTGGCATCCCACATGGCAGAATTCATTCCTGCATTTTCAAAACCGGATGTCAAGTTACGTATTTCTCTACCCATCAAATCATACACTTTCAAATTAACGAACCCAGCTTGTGGTAAGTTATAGCTAATGACGGTTGTAGGATTAAATGGATTGGGATAAGCCGGATTAAGTGTAAGGATATTTGGCATAATTATTTCATCGTCAATAACCACTTCTGGCATGACCTGATTTAGAACTAAATGAATGTCATCCACGAACCAGCCAATGGATTCATCTTGACTGTCTGATGTAAAAAGTAGACGTAAATACAATTCTTCTTCATTGATAAAATTATCTAAATCAACATATTTCTCCTGTACTTGATTAAATGAATTAACAGTCAAGGCTGTTTGCCACATGCCGGAAGAACCGCGCTTAAATTGTAAATAACCAAAATCACCATCTCCAAACATTTCTCCAGAGAAAAAGTATAAATAAGCGTGATTAAAATACGTTAGATCAAGTGGCTCAACAAGATAACAGGGACTTTCAGAATTAGGTTCATAATTTGTACCTGGGCTATTATTCAATGTGTAATTAATATTTGAGTTTACATATTGTCGTCCCCATTCTCCCAGATTCCAACGATCTAATGCATTTGCATTTTCAAAATCACCTAATGTATAATTTTCAGTAATAGAAAATACTTTCGAATCAGATACTGTCTCATTGGCCATGCTAGAAGCATCTGTAATTGTAGTCCAATACGTAATTATTGTGCCTGGTTCTACATCAGAATAAGTTAAAATACCTTCATATACCCCTGATAATGCAGATTCTGAACAGGTTGCTGATTGAATATCACCATTGCCAATTTGCCATTGCAACTCAACATGACCAATTCCAATATTATCTGATGTTACAATATGTACATCATAAGCACCGTTAGGATAAAATTGATCTTCAAGATCAGACAGTGAATGCACAACCGGTGGTATTTGATCTGATCC
>Ga0208471_1000002_pt1 | contig 105630 bp, 98 predicted proteins | sample DeeseametaMP0441_FD_184210 | JGI IMG/M metagenome (GOLD analysis project Ga0208471, IMG submission 184210) | Marine microbial communities from the Deep Atlantic Ocean - MP0441 (SPAdes) | ecosystem: Environmental > Aquatic > Marine > Oceanic | place: East of Rio de Janeiro, Brazil, South...
CCGATTAACTGGCCGGCATGTTGTGTGGGTTTATATGAGTGATTTGATTGAGACTGACAGTATTACACGGGTAGTATGATCCTGTCAGTTGTTTATAAACAGATAAACATATAAATTATCTTAAAATCACATCCCCAAAAGCATCTTTTGATTTCTCATTAACACCTCTCGTAATGTAATCTGTCATATTCTCAACTCTAGCACTATCATAATGTTGTTCAATATAGGTTACACTACATCCCATAACTTTCGCTAGAGTTCGTATGTCAACTTTTCCATATTGTAATCTGTAAGTCGCAAATGTGTGTCTTAGACAATAATAAGTGTAATCGTTTAAACTCTCTCCAAGACCACTCTCTCTCATAATCAAGTGCCACATATTATAGAGAACCTTTTTACCTAATGGTTCTCCAGTTTTCATATCTGAAAAAATATAATCATCTGAATGAGTATGATTTGAGTAAGTTTTTATCCTTGTGAAAAAATCTCCCCTCATTCCAACAGATGTTCTATCTTTTCTAACCTTTGAGATCTCTGCTGGCACTCTGATATGAACATTGGGATATTTGTTTTCTCCTTTTACTACTGAAACATAGTGCCATTTAAGAAATCTACATTCACCAAATCTTAATCCAGTATTTGATTGAACGAGAATGAAATCTCTTATCATTTTCCTGTTATAAATTTCTCCTTCATCAGATATGTTCTTTGTGTAATTTCTCAAATATCCATACAGAATTTGATAATCTTCAATATTGAATGCCGTTCTAGTTCCAATGTTAGTAACTCTTAACTCACTCCAAAGTGGTAATCTATCTTGAGTAATATAGCCTTGTTCAAGACCCCATTTGTAAATATGACCAATAGTTGATCTTTCATTCAACAGGGTTGGAACTTTCACATCTGGTTTTTTCCTTCTTCTGAAAAGGTAATAATCCTTATATCTTTCTCTGGTGATAGTATCCATTTTTCTATCTTTACCTACAAAATCCAGAAAATGATTTAATTGAGTTATGATGGTGTTTCTTCTACCCTGAGTTATAAAACCACCATCAACTCTGTCTTTTTGCATATCCAAATATTTTTCTACCAACTCTGATGATGTAATTGTGAAAAGTTTTTGACCAGAATCAAGTTTCCCCATCATTGAATAATAGAGTTTTCTTCCTTTTGATTGTGCCGCTTCAAAATCTTTGGTTCGTAATGATTTCTTTACATACTTCTTTTCTGAACTTATCCAACATCTCATTTGCCAAACATCACCAGATTGTTTAGTTCTTAAAAGTTTCACCTGTCCATCACATATGTCGTGTTCAGCAGTATAAAACTTACTAGTCATTTCATTGACTGATGGCCTTGGAGGATATGTTCCAAAAGGTAAATCTTCGTGTAAATTTCTTTTTGATTTATTCATCTAGACCTCATCGTATTCAATAGTTCTCGATTTTTGAAACTTTCTTTGAAACTTTATCGAAGAATCGTTGAAAAGTCAAGGACTTTGAAACTACTTTGAAACTATGTCGTAATCAAATAAAATGAATTATATTAGTAATTTAGATGATTTTAGGAGAGTAAGAACTATTCCCAACCAAACGTCCCCGGAGGTTTATGCGTGATATCGTAGAAAACAGTTTCAATTCCGGGAAGTCCGAGTAATGATTCTACCAGAGGATCAAGTAAATTCCAATCGATACGAGCAAATTGAGCAGTCATTACATCTTCAGAAACAACCGGACGCAGCACCAGACTATCCTCTTTTCCATTCTTGGAAATCGGCAGTAAAATCACAAGCAGCTGAAATATTTCTCTCATCAAATCGTTTTCTTCCAGCATTTTAGTTGCCATGAAATCAGCTTCTCTCAGCAAATCAAGTCGATCTCTAGTGCAAAATGCTTTACGAATCATAAATGGATCATTAGGTTCTTTGCTGTTTGAACCAAGCTGCAGGACAACCCGATTGATGTTCCGGACTTCATTTGTTAAACGGGTTGCCTCTTTTTCCAGCCAGTCCCAATTAAGGGGAGCATTCCGGAATGCGGCAGGCGGCGTATAAGTGCGTTGATCGCCCTGCACTCCAACTGAGCGTACAGGAAGAATTTGACTCTCACACTCACTTTCCTTCAGGCAGTCTAAGACTTCCGCAGTTGTTTTTTCCAACTCCGGAAAAGACTCATCGCCCTTTGCGCATAAAACATTTATAGCCAGTCCCGGACCCGGAAACGGATGCCGCCAGACAATCGTATCTGGTAATCCCAATAAAGATCCAACTTGACGCACTTCGTCTTTGTAAAGGTTTTTGAGCGGTTCCACTACTTTGCCTGAACTAATTAAATCAAGGACTTCCTGCACACGATTGTGATGTGATTTTATGACTTCCGCATGTTCGGTACCGCCGGACTCAATGATGTCCGGATAGAGTGTGCCCTGCCCCAGCATCCATTCCGCTTCAGGTAAATTCAATTCACTTAAAAAGTTGTCACGCATCTGGATGAAAGTCGCACCAATTTTGTGCCGTTTGATTTGCGGATCAACTTGATTTTCAACCGCATTCAAAAAAAATGAACTGTAATCTCTCGATTCAATATTGCTAAAACCAAACTGCTGATAACGTTCAATAATATCAGTACTTTCATTTTTTCTCATGAAACCGTTATTGATATAAAGTCCCAGTAATTTTTCTGTTCCAAGCGCTTTGTTTAACAAGGCAAAAGCTACGGACGAATCGACGCCACCACTGATAAACATTAAGACTTTTCTTTCACCAACCTCTTTTCGTAATCTCTCAGTGGTTTCTTCAATAAAAGTTTCCATGGACCAACGGGAATGGACACCACAGGTGTTGACAAAATTTTCCAGCATTTTATGTCCCTGCTCGGAGTCGTTTACTTCCGGATGAAATTGCAGAGTATAAATTGGACGATTACGGTGTTTCATGGCAGCAACAAATCCGGAATCAGTTACTCCTGTGACTTCAAAATCCGGAGGACATTCTATGACACTGTCCTGGTGACTCATCCAGACTTGTGTCGGAAAGGAAACATTTTTCCAAAGTGGAAAATCCGAAGTCTGTTTTAAAATTGCTTTGCCGAATTCGCCTTTTCCGGTATTAGTAATTTTTCCTCCGAATTCTTTGGCAATCAATTGATGTCCGTAACACAAGCCGAGAATTGGTAAATGTGATGCTAATATATTTGAATTAAAACATGGAATATCAGAAGAGTATACTGAAGAAGGACCTCCTGAAAGTACGATCCCTTTTGCCTTCCTGAGTAAATTTTCATTTACAGATGGAGAAAAAATTTGGGTGTAGGCGCCTAAATGTCGAATTCGTTTTGCAATCAGATGAGCGTACTGACTGCCAAAATCCAGCACAGCGATGAAGTCCTGCATTGCTTTTCCTTTCAGAGCAAGATAATCTAAGAGATGATATATCCTAGCAGTATCTAAAAATTTGCACAATCTCACCTGGAGCATTTACATGTTTGGAATCGGGCTTCCCGAAATGATTATCATCGCCGTTGTCGCACTTATATTTATCGGTCCCGACAAACTCCCTGGAGTTTTACGTTCGCTTGGAAAAGGTCTGGTTGAACTAAAACGCGCTACCAGTGACGTACGCTCGACTGTTCAGGATGAAATGAACAAAATTGAAGAGGAAATTGAATTGAAGGAAGTGCGTCAGTCCGCGCAGGATTTCAGCAATGAGCTCGGCGGGGTGGCAAACAAAATGGATCCCTTGTCTATTTCAAAAATGAGTTCAGGGGAGAAACTGGAAAAAATTGCGGATGCAATTGAAAATACAGGAAAAGAAGAATCAGTCGAAGAAATTAATGAAGAAACTGCTTTAGACGAATCAAAATCTGAAGGGCTTCTGGCAGAAGATTTTCCCGCGCCTGAAACTGGTGATGCAAATGAAACTAATTTGGCTGCAACTGAAAAATCTTCTGCAAAAAAAATATAGCTTGTCTACTTAAATAATGCTGAAAAATAGCTGTTTTAAAATGTATAAAAAGCTTGGCGAATATTACATTGTGTGCTAGTGTCTTGGCATGGCTGTCTGATTAATTTGCAAACCGCCAGCATTAGCTGTATTTGAGCCTGAAAAAGTGTGGTATGAAAATTAACTGCAAAATGAATTTGAAAGGAAAATATGAGTAGTCAGGACGAAGTGTTGAAAGACTATGAAGCCTATGTTAATGAAGATCAAAGGAAACGTCAAAGCCGTATTGCCGAAGGAGAAGCACTTGATAAAGAAATTCAACTGCGCATGGATGCAGGAGAAATAGGTGTGTCACACGGAACTGACAACCATATTGGTGTCATTATGCTAAGTATAGCAACAGTCTTCACACTTTTTTGTCTTTATGTAATTTTTTACATGAGCCCTGCCCATTACGGAGCTTAGAGGGGCGGAAAATGGATTTTATTTCTGAACTAAATCCTGTCAATAAAATTCAAATATTATTAAATATTCTGTCTCTTTAGCATCATTTCCGCATACTCCACATCTTGTGGAACATCAACTCCAACGCCGTCATTTTCTGCTTCCACGCAGAGCAAAGTTTCCCCGTTTTCCAATATTCGAAGTTGTTCCAATTGTTCAGTTTGTTCAAGTGGAGACTGCGGCCACTGATGAAACTGCATTAGAAAATCCCGTTTAAACAGATAAACACCCAAGTGGTGCCAAATTGAAAAATTACTTGTTTGGGGTGCACGCGGAAATGGAATCATGGAGCGTGAAAAATAAAGTGCCTGACTGCTTTGATTTAATGTGACTTTAACCACATTTGGATCATGTAACTTTGCTTCATCGGTGATTTTAAAAATCAGCGTCGCAGCTTTTGTCCCTTCTGTATGCTGTGCTTTCCGGATTAGTCTTTCCAAATCAGAAGGCAAAACCAGCGGTTCATCACCCTGAATATTAAGTACCCAATCACATGAATGTCCGGAAAGTGCTTCAACAATTCGGTCTGTTCCTGTTTTATGTTCCGTACTTGTCAGCACCGCTTTTCCGCCAAATTTTTCAACGGCATTTAAAATACGTTGATCATCAGTGGCAACCAAAACTTCATCAACTGCCTGAGTTTGCATTGCGCGCTCCCAAACATGTTGAATCATTGATTTTCCAGCAATTTTTACCAATGGTTTTCCAGGAAACCTGCTGGATGCATAGCGTGCGGGAATAATTGCTAATGTTTTTTGGGAAGTAACTTTGCTCACAAAAATTTGTGTTTAAAGTGTGTAATGATTATTTTTTTGCCAGTTGAAAAACCTTTTCCTGTAATGCGCCCAGACCCTTGTTACGAAAACGATCATCAAGGACATCGCAAGTTTCCAAAAGTTCCAGTCTGCCGTAGCGAGAAAAAAGCAGTTCTATTTCCTCGGCGGGAACACAGTAAGGTGGACCGCTCATTTGATTTTGCTCATACTCCAGCGTTATGATTAGAATTCGTCCGCCAGGAGAAAGAAACGACAAAAGGTGTTCCACATATTTTTGCCGCTCCGGTTGATCAAGGGCAACAATCGAACCTCGGTCATAAATTGCTTCAAAATGTCCGGTTTGCTCAGGCATCAGTTCAAAGAAGTCTCCCTGAAAAATATCAATTGATTCATGACTGTAAAGCTGCAATTGTCCGGCAGGCTGAAGCGAATAATTTAGTTTGTTTTCCTCAAAAAATTCTTCAACTGCCTGACTCACCAACTCAACTCCCACGACTTTTTTCGTTTTGCCTGCGAGCCAAGGCAAATCGAGAGTTTTTCCGCAAAGTGGAACAAAAACACTTTCCGGAACTTGTGCTAACAATTTGTCTGCATAACGCTTCAAATACGAATTCACCTGCGGAAGATGAAAGCCGATACGACCTTCCTGCCAGCGCGATTCCCATTGGTTCATAAACTAAATATTTGAAAATATGAAAAGCTAAATTCCAAACTCACTGCGAGCAATTCGAACAGAAGCAGGCTGCAAATGTTCATAACGCCAGCGATGCCATGGAACAATGAATCCGGAAGCAAATTCATCTACTACTTCAGTTGTAAGTTTTCCTGCTAGTTCGATGTATGCTTCAGCAGATTTTTCATCTTCTGCAAGTTGATGCTGCTTGCGTACCCGAAATATCAAATCGCCGCTATGTGCTTCTATCAGTTTTAATCGAATTACCCATTGTTCATTGGAAGAGCATTCCTTGGTGCAGGGAAATGAAGAGAAGTCCAGCAGTAAAAAATACTGACTTTCCAGTTCCTTTTCCAGTTTCCAGGCAAGCTCTTTGTCGGAAATTCCTGTGAATGTCAGTGTACTGAGATAAGTCCGGAATTCAGAGCGAAGTTTCGGATCATTTTGGAATATTTCATTTTGCTCCTTTATGCCTGTGATTCTACCCAAAGTCGGTAATTCACGTAATCTATTCTCAATCCTGTTCATCATTTCCGGCCAAACAGCTGCTAGATTTTTTGGAGGATTGATTGTCATGAAAGCCACAGGTTTTAACATATGTGGTAAAAGGTCCGCTTTGACTTTTAAGTCTGTTGATTTACATGCAGCAAGGAAGTTCAGAATTACAGAAGCGCAGATAATCAGCGTAAGAGATGAAAGTGGTAAATAATTTCCTGTAGATTTTTTCTTCATAACAAATAATCTTTTAATAAATTGTTTTTGTTTCACTAAACCACCTTACTGACACGTAGATTAAACACAAGCGTTTAAGATTTCAACTTGTTATTTCATCATAAAAACAATAGTCTTAGTACTTTAATTTTACCATAATTTAAAAGGATTTGATCCAATGTTGAGTGAAGAAATCAGTACACGGATTGATGGGCTGACTCAGAGGCTGGGCGATTTAGAAGGGTTTCTTTGAAGTCTCAGCAAAACAAAAACAAGTAGATGAATTAGAGCAGGAAACTTCTCTTGACGGATTTTGGGAGTTGCCGCAGGGAGAACGAACTGTCATGCTGAAAAATATTTCGCGCTTAAGTGATTCTATTCAAGGTTGGAAAACACTTGACTTTCTGCATGATGATTTGAAAGCTGCAGCAGAATTGTATCGAGAAGAAGAAGACGCGGAATTGTTAAAAGAAATTTTGGATTCTTGCGATAAACTTGACAGCGATCTTGATTCTCTCGAAATTACGGGACTTTTTAATGGAGAGGCAGATGATAGAAATGCCATAGTCTCGATTCATCCGGGAGCGGGCGGAACAGAATCCACAGACTGGGCCTCAATGCTCTATGAAATGTACCGTAGATGGCTCACTGAAGAAGAATTTAAATTTCAGCTACTTGACTATCAACCCGGTGATGAGGCAGGAATCAAGTCTGTGACATTCTCAGTAACAGGCCCCTATGCATACGGAAAACTCAAAACAGAAATTGGAGTTCATCGACTCGTACGCATCTCCCCTTTTGATTCACAAAAACGTCGGCATACTTCTTTTGCGTCTGTCTTTGTTTATGCAGAAATTGATGATGATATTGAAGTTGAAATCAACACCGACGATATTCGAGTTGACACCTACCGTGCAAGTGGCGCAGGTGGTCAGCATGTCAATACTACTGACTCTGCGGTACGCATAACACATGCTCCGAGTGGAATAGTGGTGCAGTGTCAAAATGAACGTTCTCAGCACAAGAACAAAGCCACCGCAATGAAGATGCTCAAAGCACAACTTTTTGATTTACAGCAAAAAGAGTTGAACAAAGAAAAAGACTTAGAGACGAGCAAAAAACAGGAAAATGCTTGGGGCAGTCAAATCAGGAGCTATGTTTTGCATCCTTACCAGATGGTAAAGGATCATCGGACAAACTGGGAAGCCGGAAATACTCGTGCCGTTCTGAACGGTGATATAAACGGCTTCATCAAAGCTGCACTTTCACAAAAAGTGTATTAAGTTTCAACTAAAACAATAACCTCAAACCAAAAACAAAAAAATGGCTTCATTTGATATTGTCTGCGAAGTTGACATCCAGGAAGTAACCAATGCTGTAGATCAGGCAAGAAGGGAAATTGGCAATCGTTATGATTTCAAAGGTTCAAACTGTGAAATTAATTTTGATAAAAACAAACCTGCTTTAATGATAACCGCAGATGATGAATTGAAAATGCAAACTACAATCGACATTTTATTGACAAAATTGATCAAACGTTCTGTGCCGGTCAAGTCACTGGTATATGGGAAGACGGAGCCCAGCGGCAGAGTGCAAAAAAAAGAAATTACAATTCAGCAGGGATTGTCCAAAGAGCAGTGCAAAACAATCAATCAATTTATCAAATCAATCAAAATCAAAGTACAACCACAATCTCAGAGCGATTCTGTACGGGTAAGCAGCAAAAAGAAGGATGACCTACAAGCAGTGATGCAAGCCGTCAAAGAACATGATTTTGACTTTGACGTACAGTTCACAAATTATCGTTAAGCAACCCTCTTGCTGTTGTCACAAAGCGCTAAGATATTTTTTGGACATTTGTAGTCCAGTATTCTTGCTTCATTCTCTACGTAAAATCCGTAACCTGCGCTCAGATGTAAATCCAGATCGATTCCGCGAAAAAACAGAGATTAGATTTTTTCCCGGAACAAGTTCCAGTACAGTAGTGAATTGAAATTCTTCTGTAATATCATGTTGTACTGTACTTTCTTCAAGTTTGTCAAAGTTGGCAGAATAAAAAACTTTTTCATCATTTAAATACACAAACACGTCTCGCACATCAGTTGCGTTACTCAGGTTTCCACTTAAAATCAAAGACTGCAACTCCGTTTCTCCCTTCACCAAATTACCGTCCAAGTCCTGCCATTTCAATCCGTTAAACTCTGGAGTCACAACCGTTTGTTGCGGAAGCGCGTTTTCCAAATTCCAAAGATGAACAATTTTCGGAGAGCCTGATTTTGTGTCAACCATTTCCATACTGATTTTACCTAAAGTCTTTGAGTTTGTTAAAGTTTTAAAAAGGAAATAATCTTTTTGTTTTTTAAGAGGATCGAGATTTTTCAACATAATTTTACCTCGATTAATTCTGAATACCCCATCAGTTCCCCGAATTTTAAGCAACAATTCCGGAACAGTTTTTTGGCCTTTATTTTCAAGCTCAAAAGCGAGAGCAATTGTTTCACCGGATTGCACTTTCCCGTCAGCGTTACCACGGCTTCCGAACTTACCATTGTCAAATATTCTCATTTTCAGTTTAAACGAAGAAATTCGTTTCGGAGAAAAATTCAGTTGCAGGCGAACCGATTTTAACTTCTTCAAATTGTGATCAAAAAGCTCTAGTTCCAGCGGTTCGGTTTCCTCCATCATGCCTGCTGAAAATTTAACGTTTAGCGTCCGCGATTTTACTTCATCCGTAGGCAATTTCCCAATCGGAAACTCCAATCCATCCAGCAATACGTTGCCGGCCTTTGTTACAACTATCAAACGCTGTCCGGAAATATCTCCCAAATTCCGTAGTTGAACTTTCAGGCGTACAAGATCCTCAGAAACTTCCTCCGCGAGCCAGGTCAATTTCAGGGTTTCCGGAATCGGTGTTTTTTGGTCCGGAATTAAACTCCAGTCAATTCCGTGCAGCGTAAGTGCTTTTGCAATTTTTTCCGCTTCTTGTTGCTCAAATTCCAAGGCAATTTTCTGAAGAGTGGAATTTATATTTTGCGGATTCCATTTCTGCAAAACATGTTTTGCGATTTTGACAAAAATGTCTGCATTTAATTTTTCTATGATTACATCTTTTTCAATTATTTCAGCATCATCCAAAAGACTGGTATGACTTGACAAGTAGCGCAACTGGAGTATGTCTGAATAATTAACCGTGCTGTCCACTTCAACCTCCGGAAGCAAGCGGAATCGTTCTTGAGCAATTGTTTGTTGTTGATCAGCGTCTCCGGACTGATTCCCTTTGCTCTCTGGAACAGAAACCGGAATTAATCTCAGTGACGGCATGACGCCAATATTGTGAATTGAGTGTCCGGAAGGAGTCAAATATTCACCAATGGTTAGTTTCAGTCCGGAACCGTCCTTCAAATCCCAAAGTGTTTGAACTGTGCCTTTGCCAAAACTTTGCTCACCGATGACAATTGCCCTTTCATTTTGTTTCAAGGCAGCCGCAACAATTTCTGAAGCAGAAGCGCTTCCTCGATTTATCAGTAAAACCAGCGGAATACTCTGTAAATGTCCACCAGCAAATAATTGTTTTGCATCATGGATGGTGGAAACAGATGGGCCTTTGGTGCTGACGATGCGTTGCTTTCCCTGCAAAAATAAATCACTTACTCGAATTGCTTCTTCCAGCAATCCTCCGGGATTGTTGCGTAAATCAAGAATCAATCCGTCAATTTTGTTTAAATCACCAAGTTTGTTTTTCAGTTCATGAGAAGTGTCCTTTTGAAAATTTTTGATACGTACGTAGCGCACAGTTTGAATGTCGCTTTCCAAATCAAATGTTTCAACGCTTTCAAGCTGAATTTCTTCCCGCAAAAGCTCAAACGTCAAAGTCTTTGTATGTCCCTTGCGTAAAACACTAAGTGTAACCGGAGTCCCAATTTCTCCGCGCAATCGGTGGAGGATTTCATCGAGAGTCAAGTGCTCTGTTTTTTCGTCATCAACTGCCACTATACGGTCAAGCGGTTTCATTCCCGCGAGTGCCGCGGGACTCCCATCCATTGGCGCAATCACAGTTAATTGACCTTCACGCGTTCCGACAACCAGACCCACTCCAGCAAATTGACCACCGATGTTGATGTTAAATTCCTGATAGATATCAATCGGTAACAAAACAGAATAAGAATCCAAGCGGTTCAAAATTCCACGGGCAAACAGCTGTTCAATTTTTAACTGCGTCAGCTGAATCTTTGTTTGTAAAAGGTGTTTCGTCAACTTCTGCAATGCAATGTGCAAATCATAAAGTCCGTGGAGTTCTGAAACAGGCAAAACTGATGTTTCTTTCTCAACCCTTATCTCCAATCTCGGCTCCTTACTTTTGTTCCGTAATTTCGCAACTACCCATACTTCAGGAACCATCCGCTCAAGTTCTGTTAATGCCCCTTGAAGTAATTTTTCAGGATCAAGCTTTTCAGGGTGCACATAATCCAATTGCAGGTGCATGAGCACTTCCGCCAGCAATGGAGTTTCAGGTGCGGCATTAGACGAGACTAAGTACTCTCCCTGAGAACTTCCGGATAAGCTGCAACTTGCTAAAACAAATGTGAACAGAATTAAGAAACACAGAAGTTGGGGTGGTTTTCTTTTCATTAAGTAGTTCTGCTAAGTTTGTGAAAATTGTAAAAATTAATAAAATTTCTTTTGGTCATTTCCCAGTCAGGTAAAATCCTGATATAATTAAAATTTCAGGATTTATCATTTCGTACTAACTGACAATTTGAACATTTTTTAACATGACTATCACGATTAAGTTCTGTGAAAAATTCCCGTGCGGAAAAAATTCTTCTTTGATGATTCCAGCTTTTGCTTGAAAGTGCAAAGCGTCTATGTTATTTATCACCTCATTCGAAATTAATGATCAGCAAAAATTTTAATCACAGGGTGAAATTTATAAATGAATATTGGGTCACTTCTTCCAAGACACGCTCGTTACCGAGCCGAACACCTTGCTTTTGTAATTGGCGAAGAGCGATTAAACTTTCTTGAATTAAATTCCAGAGTGAATCAACTGGCAAATGCTTTGCTTTCATCCGGAATTCGCAAGGGTCAAAAAATGGCCACAGTATTGCCAAATTGTGAAGAATTGATGCTGCTTTATTGGGCTGCCGCCAAAACAGGAATTGTGATTGTACCGGGAAGTCCTTTGTTACAGGCAACCGGACTGACGACACTTCTCCGTGATTCTGACACAGTGATTGTGTTTGCGGATTCTGCATTTGCGGAAACTTTGGATGAAATTAAAAATGATCTTCCGGCAATTCAAAATGAGCGCTGGATTCTTATTAGTGAGGGCAAAAATAAATCCGGGTTTAGGGCATATCGAGATTATATCTCGGAATCCTCAACAGACGAACCTCCGGACGCGGAATTGACTGATGATGATGTTTACAACATCATGTATTCCAGTGGCACCACCGGTGCACCAAAAGGAATAGTTCACACACATTATGTCCGTGCGAATTACTGCACCCACTTCGCTTCCGCCTGGCGCATGAGTCCGGAAAGCATAGTGTTGCACGCCGGTGCGATTGTTTTTAATGGAGCAATGCTGGATTTGATGCCGTGGATGTTTTTGGGCGCGACTTATATTTTACATCATTACTTTGACGCAGGTTCAGTTTTAAAAACAATTGAAAAAGAAAATGTAACCCACATGGTAATGGTTCCGGCACAGATTACTGCTTTGCTAAACCATCCGGACTTTGAACCGCATAAACTCCGATCATTGGAAATGCTACAAAATGTGGGTGCACCGTTGTTAATGGAATACAAACACAAACTGAATGAAGTTTTGCCTGGGATTTTTTATGAGTTATACGGTGTGACGGAAGGTTTCTTTTCACATTTAGATCGTGATGATGCTCAACGTAAAGTCGGTTCTGTGGGTGCGGCCCCGCCATTTATTGACATCAAGGTTTTAAGGGAAAACGGTGAAGAATGTGACGCAAAAGAGATAGGCGAAATTTGTGGGAGGGGTCCGATGATGATGACCGGTTACTACAATCAACCTGAATTAACTGAAAAAACGATTGTCAATGGCTGGCTGCATTCCGGAGATTTAGGTTATCTTGATGAAGATGGTTTTTTATTTTTGGTTGACCGTGTCAAAGACATGATCATCAGCGGCGGTGTAAATGTTTATCCAAAAGATATTGAAGAAGTAATCATTCAGCACCAAGCGGTGGCAGAAGTTTCGGTATTTGGTGTTCCGGATAAGAAATGGGGTGAAACACCGATTGCGGCAGTTATTTTTCAAAATGGACAAAATGTTACTCAAAAAGAATTAATAACATGGACCAATGAACGTGTTGACGCAAAATTCCAGCGAATCGCAGACGTCCAAATTCTGCTTTCATTTCCACGCAATATTGCCGGAAAGACACTCAAACGTGAAATGCGTGAGTCATATATCAACAACTAATTTTCTCAATACCTAAGATCGGGTTTTTGTCCAAGTTAGTAATACAGTAGATGGAATACCTGAAAACTGAATTGGATTTTTTCAGGCTAATGCAGGAAAATTTCATTGTACATTTACCCATCTTTTATGCTATAATTCCGTGCTTAAATACAGCACTAAATGAGTCATAATCCTGAGGTTATTTGGACGAGAACAGATTATTCAATAATTGGGAGCGCGCTTTAATTGTAGCGTTACAACTTCCGGATACAACAAATTCGGAGATGCAGAGTTCACTGGAGGAGATGGCCTCACTGACCTATTCTCTTGGAGGAGAAGTGGTTGGACAACTTGTTCAGGCACGCGCCCAAATTCATCCTGCATATTTTTTTGGCAAAGGGAAGCTCGATGAGATTAAATCCGCAATAAAGAATGATGCTGTTGATGCGGTGCTGGTGAACAATCAGCTCAGTCCAAAACAAAATCAAAATTTAGAGAAAATATTCGAGTGTGAGGTGCTGGACCGTACCCAGGTTATTTTAGAAATATTTGCAAAAAATGCTCGTACCAGTGAAGCAAAATTGCAAATCGGGTTGGCTCAAGCAGAATATTTGCTGCCTCGTTTAGTTGGATTATGGAAACACCTGGACAGGGAGCGTGGCGGAATTGGCGCATCCCGTGGTACAGGCGAAAAGCAGATTGAAAAAGACAGACAATTTTTGCGGCAGCGAATCACACGACTCAAAATACAGCTGGAACGTGTCGAAAAGGAACGTGTTACTCAAAAACAGAGGCGTTCCAATTGCTTGCAAGTGAGCCTGATAGGCTACACAAATGCCGGTAAATCCACAATAATGAATGCGCTTACCAGTTCTGAATTGTTAGTGGAAGACCGCTTATTTGCAACACTTGATTCGACAACAAGACTTTTAGAAGACGATTCAAGACCCAAAGTTTTACTTTCAGACACTGTTGGTTTCATCAGTAATCTTCCGCATGAAGTTGTGGCTGCATTCCGTTCCACACTGGCTACAGTAAAGGATGCGGATTTGTTGCTCCAAATTATTGATGCAGGTGACAACATCGAACAACATTTACAAACAACCGCGGAGGTATTAGCAGATTTGGATGCCCTTTGTATCCCAATTCTTAAGGTATTTAACAAAATAGACCAGCTTCAACCTGCACGTTTACTAATGTTGGAAAAAATGTATCCGGATGCGATTTTTGTTTCTGCGATTAACAATGGGAAAAAAGGGTTTGATAAAAACAAAACATTAATTGACAAACTAAGAAAAAAAATTCTTGTTTTTTTTAATGAACGGATGAAAACAGTGACGATTCGTCTTGATTATCAGCATTCCAAGCAGTTAGCAAATATTTATGAATGGAGCAGGGTTGATAAAATTGATTATCAGGAAGAAGGCATTTTGATGACATTGACCACAATTCCTGGAAACTTAGAACGCTTACGCCATCACTTGGGTGCAGATTTTACAGAAATGATGTAAACGCTGTATGGACAACGACTTGAAGCAAAAGACTAAAACCAAATTTGAATTCTCGTCTTATTTGGGAACCTGCCTGAACTGAAAACTTCTTTATGAACAAGAGTAATTGGTCATACGGCATAAACAACAAAATTAAATAAAGACCATCGAAAAAATGCAAAAATTTATTGTGGAGGGTGGAATTGCTCTCTCCGGAAGTATCACACCTTCAGGCAACAAAAACGAAGCGCTTCCGGTAATTGCGGCAACTTTGCTGGCAGAGGAGCCTGTAATTTTACACAACCTGCCTGACATTATTGACATTGCCATCATGCGAGAATTGCTTGTCAGTCTCGGTGTGGAAGTTGAGCAAATTGATAAACATACATATCGTTTTGATTCAAGTAAACTGAATTCAACTGTTCCGGATTCAGAGCAGGCCGAGCGGATCCGTGGTTCATTCCTCTTGGCCGGGCCTCTTCTTGCTCGTAAAAAATCCATTGATTTGCCCGCACCAGGAGGTGATCGTATAGGCTTAAGACCGGTTCATACACATCTATTTGCGCTCGAAAAACTTGGTGCCAGTATTGTTCTTAACGAAAATAGTCATTATCAGATGCGCACTCCGGGTTTAAAAGGGACAGAAATTTATCTGGATGAAGCCAGCGTCATGGCCACAGAAAATACAATAATGGCCTCGGTTACAGCTAAAGGAAAAACCAGCATTTACAACGCTGCTTGCGAACCACATGTCCAGGGACTCTGTCACTTTTTGGTGATGCTGGGAGCAAAAATTGATGGTATCGGTAGCAATTTACTCTTAATTGAAGGGGTGTCAGGATTGGCTGGTGGAGATTATACTATTCAGCCGGACCACACTGAAGTCGGTTCCTTTATTGGATTAGCCGTAGTTACAGGAAGCGAATTGCGAATTAAGAATGCAGGAATCAAATATTTGCGTATGACTCGTTTGATGTTTGAAAAGCTGGGTGTTGAAATTAGGGTTGAAGGTGAGGATTTGCTAATTCCGAAAAATCAAAAACTAACTGTACAGAAAGATGTCCCGGGAGGTATCCCCAAAATTGACGATGCGCCATGGCCGGGATTTCCCGCGGATTTAACCAGTATCATGACAGTGGTTGCCACACAATGTACCGGTGCGGTATTAATTTTTGAAAAGATGTTTGAAAGCCGTTTGTTTTGGGTGGATAAACTAATTGAAATGGGAGCACAAATAATTCTTTGTGATCCGCACCGAGCAGTTGTTTCAGGACCAACTCCACTCAAAGGAGCAAGGGTTTCTTCGCCGGATATTCGAGCAGGAATGGCTTTATTGATTGCGGCTCTCAGTGCAGAAGGCATCACGGAAATTCATAATATTAACCAGATTGACCGTGGATATGAAAAAATAGACGAACGGCTGAATGCTTTAGGCGCAAGAATTAAAAGAGTAAACGAGTAGCGAGACAAATGGGAAAAAATATAAAATTATCTGTAGAACAAGCAAAGGTTTTAGAGGAGGAACAAAAACTTCTAATCCTTGTTAAACAAGGATTGTTGATGCTTGCAGCTGAGGATAAACAAAGTAATATAAGTAACATACAGTTTAATAACATCATCGAACTGCGAGATTCACTCGCGGATACTTTGCCCGAGGATGTGCCTGCTGTAATGGCGCAAATGGAACGCATGGTTTTGTTGCACACGCATCAAGATTCACATAATGCTGCTTCCGGATTTAATCTTGATACCCCATATTTTGCACATATCCGTTTGCGTGAAAACAACCGTGAAAGGGATTTGCTGATTGGAAACCAAAACTGCTTTTCCACACATTTGCCTTGCCCAATAGTTGATTGGAAAAATGCCCCGATCAGTCAAATATTTTATCGCTATCGTGAAGGTGATGAATATGTTGAGGAAATTGGTGAGCGGGAACTCGAAGGTGAGTTGATAACGAGGAGGATGTTACTTATCGAAAATGGTATTTTGATGAGAATCAACTGGCCCGGCGGTGTTCTGGAAGACTTGTCCTCTGAAAATGGAAAAAGCAATAAATGGTATTTGGTTAGTCAAATAATTCCACGTCTGGAAAGTGGACAAGACAAAACTCTGGACGAAATTCAAGTACCTGACAAATCGTTATCTAATTCAGGAAAAACAACAGATCTCAGTTTTTCCGGCTACAGGGTGGACAAACATCTCCGGCAGATAACAGCACTGGTGGATCCTCAGCAATTTGAAGTAATAACACATTCTGAATCCGGAATTATTTTGATACAAGGCGGAGCAGGTTCTGGTAAAACAACTGTTGCACTTCATAGATTGGCATATTTGATGTCAAAAAAGCCGCAATACTTTAAGCCAAAGACTGTACTGCCGATTGTTTTTGGGCCTGCTTTAGCAAACTACATGTCCAAGGTCTTACCTGCTTTGGGTGTAAATGGTGTGAGTCCCAGGACTTTTCATAAATGGGTGTCAGGACTCCGCCAGCGTGCCTTGCCTGAATTGCCTTCAAATTATGCGGAAAACACTCCAATGGATGTGATCGAACTGAAGCGCCATCCGTTATGGTTGAAATACTATCTGGAGGAAATTAAGAAACGCACTTTAAAGTTCCGTGAATTATTTGAAGTGAAACTTGCCAAAGTTGAATGTCTGGAAGTAGTGCTTGAAGCTTGGGATGCCTTGAGCGGTTTGCCTTTGATTCCACGTTTACTGCGTTTGGTGAGTTGGTCAAAAGGTGAGGTATCAATTGATAAGGTAGCAAAACTTTCCAGTTCCAGAATGGAAAAACAACTTCAAAATGTTTTGGAACAGGCTTTCCCAGAGTTGTTTGAAGCACCTCATTTATTAATTTCTCAAATTTGGAATGATTGTCTTGTCAGTCAGGAAATGCTGGTTGAGACAGTTGAGCGGCTTGCTCCAGGTGAATTTAGCGAAACCCAAATCACGAGCGCCTGGACCTGGGCAGTTAGACAGTATCAAAAGCGTCAGGAATTTGGAGAAGTTATAGAATCAGATCGAGTTTCTCTGGTCGAGCAAGTGGAAGGATTAGGTAGTATAGATCTAAATTTTGAAGATGAAAAATCTTTGTTGGACGAAGAAGATGATTCGCTTTTACTGTTACTCTTTCAACTGTTAATGGGACCGTTGCAGCGTAAAAACGGCAAGCTTCTGAGCTACACGCATTTGATGCTCGATGAAGCTCAAGATTTTGGAGCGCTTGAGTTTCAGCTATTGGTAAGTTTAACACCGGAAAACCTGACCAGTGTTACATTAGCAGGAGACTTGGATCAACGCATAATGCTGGGACGTAAACATGAAACTTGGGAAGAATCGCTTGCTCATTTGACTTTACCCAATGGTACAAAACCGGACGTGACTGCCTTAGAGCCTTTAAAAATTGGTTACCGCTCTACCAACGAAATTATGACAGCGGCAAAAATAGTTATCGGTGAATATAGTGTAAATACGGTTTGGCATTCAACCCGTCACGGTGCTCCGGTTGATGTATTCCGTTTCCGGGAACGGGGAGCGATGGTAGCATTTCTAGCTGATACATTGGAAGATTTGTCAATTCGCGAACCCCTGGCCAGTGTCGCGGTCCTGGCACGTACTCAGGAAACAGCCCAAATTATGTTTGAAGGCTTGCAGCGTACCGATCTTGCTAATATGCGTTTCATAAGAGATCAGGAATTTTCATTTACGCCAGGAATTGATGTGACAGATATTACCCAGACTAAAGGCCTGGAGTTTGATACAGTTTTAATCGTGGACGCAGATGCTTCAACTTATGGCCCGGATATTCGTTCTCGACAATTGTTGTATGTAGGTGTTACCAGAGCCGCCCATCAGCTTTGGCTTCTGCACTGCGGGAATCCATCCACTTTGATTGCGGGAATTGTGGATAAATCGTAATTGAATTGATGATGACGTAGAGACTTTTGATGCAGCCAATTATAAACAAGCAGATTAGTAGTTTAAAAGAATCCGCAACTTTATTCATAAACCAGCTTGCATTAAAATTACGCAGTGAAGGACGAGATATTTGTCACTTGGGTTTCGGTGAATCTCCGTTTCCTGTGCCTGAACCAATGCAAGCTGCATTACGCGAAAATGTCCAACGAAAACAATATATTTCCGGATATGGGCTACCGGAATTAAGACAGGCGGTTGCCGGGTTTTTTAAAAGTGAATTCGGTTACAATTACTCTTTTGAAAATATTTTCATTGGTCCTGGAAGTAAAGAGTTGATTTTTCAACTCGTTTACTTGTTGGAAGGACCGCTCTTAGTTCCAGCTCCGAGTTGGGTCAGTTATGGTCCTCAAGCCAAGATTCGCTCCAAAAATTTTATTCCAATTCCTACTGACTATAAGAATGGTTATCGTTTGCAGGCAGATGAATTGGATAAAACATGTTCCAGTCAGAAAAGTCCGCAAAAAATTCTGATTCTCAACAATCCGAGCAATCCTACTGGCAGTGTTCATACTACGGATGAATTACGGAATTTGGCAGAAGTTTGCCGGAAACACGGCGTAATTGTGATTTCAGATGAAATATATGCCCTGACCAAATTTGGTGACATACCGTTTGAGGGAATTGCCAAGTATTATCCGGAAGGAACGATAACCACTAGCGGAGTTTCGAAAGCATTTTCCGCAGGAGGATGGCGTCTTGGTTTTGCGATGATACCGGATGAATTGAGTGAAATTACGCGTCCACTTTCCGCATTTGTGAGTGAGACTTTCAGTTGCGTCAGTGCGCCTGTACAGTACGGAGTTCTGCCTGCATTCGAAAATTATGAATCAGTACGAAGTCATGTTGAACTTTGCCGAGATATTCATGGTGCAGCAGGAAATTATTTGCATCAACGATTTACGGAAATTGGAATGAATTGTCCGAAACCTGAAGGTGCTTTTTATCTATTTCCGGATTTTGAATATTTCAGGGATAAACTAACTTCTCGTGGAATTAAAACCAGTGAGGAATTGAGTAAACGGCTTTTGGAAGAAACAGGAGTTGCACTGTTGCCCGGAAAAGATTTTTACTTGCCGGAGAAATTTTTTGGAGTACGGGTAGCAAGTGTGGATTATGATGGTACGCTGGCAATGCAGGAATTTCCGCATAATGGTCAATTGACTCAGGATTCGTTTACACTCCTTTTTCCGAAATTGGTGGACGCGTGTCTGCGTCTTGAAAAGTGGCTTAGCTGAATTTGCACCGTCTTAAATTTTAAAATTAAACTGCACGTTTGCAACAAAATACTTATAAATAAAAGGTCTGAAAATGAAATTAGTTAGTGGCTATTTGGGGCAAGATGTACAGATGGAAGGAAGTCTTTCAACAAGTGGGAGCATTCGAATTGACTGTAGCTATATTGGCAGGATTTCTAGCAAACAGATGGTCATCGTGGGAGCTTTAGGTAAAGTGAAAGGCGAAATAAAAGCACCGGTGATTCGAGTCGATGGCTGGGTAGAAGGCAATCTAAAGGCAGAAAAACTTGTAGAAGTCATGGGAAATGCACGCATAAAAGGTGACATTTATACCCCTGCAGGCGGATTGGAAATGAAGATTGGCAGTGAATTTGTAGGCAGATTAATCATGAATTCAGCAAAATAATTTGGCAACTTCGGACGCATTAGTAGAAATCTTAATGATATTAGAGTGGTTGCTTAGATAAGATTTCTCGCTTCGTAAGCAATGACACAGTTTTAGGAATTTTTTGCTGGTTCATCACTTCTAATAATATTAATAAAATTAATTAAGCCGTCAGTTTTGACAAAACGGTACTCTTCTTGTCACTACTGTTTAAGTCTGATTTCTGGGAAGTAATTGGTGTCGGTTTTTCATTTACTTTCGGAATATCCAAAATATTGATAGGAGATGATTTTGCGGCGGGGCGAGTCTGTGCAGATTGTGCAGTGTAGGTTTTAGGTGCGGTTTTACTGTCAGTTCGCATTAAATCCGCAAATTTTGGCAGTCGTAAGAGTTGGAGCAACTCCGGAGATTTGCTTTCATTTCTGAGATCATTCTTGATCATCTCCGGCAGCTTATCCAAATTTTTCAATTCAAGTTTTATAGCCTCCGGGAGTTTTAACAACATCTGACTGTCTGCCTCGCTCATCTGATCAAGCTGTTTTTTGATTGCTCCCACAAAACCATCAATTGCGGCATCCGGCAACTTGTCCTGGACCAGCAAGTTTTCAATTCTTGTGAGTACCTTCAAATACTGCGAAGTCTCGTTATGTTCAGCACCTTGCGCGACAGCTACATTTTCTTCTGATTTGAGGGCTTTAGTCTTGGAACCAATGGCGACGGGGTTATCTTTACTTTGGACTTGTCGCTCAAAACCGGTTTGATTGTCTGGAATAGTTTTAGCGGAAACTTGCATAATTTATAATAAATGAGGCGAAAAACTTGCTGAATTGTTTTGAACAATCAGCAACCATTCAGACATTCAAGTATTGAGCCAATTATTTAAGTTGAAGACCAACGTTCTAACTTGATTTCATGCATAAATTACAGCATCATGGAACACAAAGTTAATAATTTCAAAGTGCTCTCAATTTACGTACACCTCCCTTTAATAATTTCAAAAACAATTTATGTTACTGATTCCAGCAATTGATTTAAAAAACGGACGCTGTGTCAGACTTCTCCAGGGAGAGGCAGCCGCGGAAACCGTCTATTCTGATGACCCTGCTGCCATGGCACGCTCATTTGAAGATGCCGGAGCCAAACGTTTACATCTGGTTGATTTGGACGGAGCGTTTCTGGGAAAAGGCGCAAACCTGGCAAGTATTCGTTCAATACTCAAAAACATTTCAATCCCGGTCCAACTAGGTGGTGGACTTCGCACTGCGGAAAATATTGAACAAATGTTTGAAATTGGAGTTTCGTCTGTCATTGTTGGAACAATGGCAGTCAAGAATCCGGATGTTCTGGAGGACGTTATTCAGCGTTTCTCCGGAGAAAAAATTATTCTTGGTATTGATGCACGGAACCGAAAAGTTTCGATTGAAGGCTGGCAGGAAGGAACGGAAATTGACGATGTTGAGTTCGCCTTACGCTGGAAAAAACTTGGAATTCAAAGAATCGTTTTTACAGACATTGCACGTGACGGAATGCTGAGCGGTCCAAATATGGAAGCTTTACGAGACTTTGCACGTCGAACCGGATTAAAGATTGTGGCATCAGGTGGAATTTCATCGATGGATGACTTGGAAAAACTCAAAACTCTGGAAGTAGACGGTGTTGATCAGGTAATCAGCGGAAAAGCAATTTATGAGGGCAAACTTGATTTAAAGGAAGTTTTCAAATGTTAGCGCGCCGTATAATTCCATGTCTGGACATAAAAGCAGGCCGTGTGGTCAAGGGTACAAGTTTTATAAATTTGCGTGACGCAGGTGATCCACTTGAGCTTGCGCAGCGTTATAATGAACAGTCTGCAGACGAACTGGTATTTCTTGACATTGCTGCTACCAGTGAAAATCGAGGAACAACAATTGAACTGGCAACACGCTTGGCACGTGAATTGTTTATACCTTTTACTATAGGCGGTGGAATTTCCACTCTTGATGATATGCACGCACTTGTAACTGCTGGAGCAGATAAGGTTTCAGTAAATTCTTCCGCGATCCGGAACCCGAATCTCATTACAGAAGGTGCAAAGCGTTTTGGTTCGCAATGTATTGTGGTCGCAATTGATGCCAGAAAACGAGATTTGGAAAAACAACAACTAAAGACTAAAGATAAAATCTCAAAATGGGAAGTCTTCAGTCACGGCGGAAGTCGCGCGACGGGTTTAGATGCAGTGGCTTGGGCCAAGGAAATGGAGTCGCGTGGCGCCGGTGAAATATTATTAACCAGCATGGACGCGGACGGTCACCAGGATGGATTTGAATTGGAATTAAACGCTGCAATCGGCGGCACCCTTAACATTCCTGTCATTGCTTCAGGAGGTGGAGGAACATTGGAACATTTTCGGGACGCGCTGACGATTGGAAAAGCTGATGCTGTTTTGGCCGCATCTGTTTTTCATTATGGAAAATATACTGTTTCTCAGGTAAAGGAGTATCTTAGTGAAAACAATATCCCCGTCCGTAAAGTATAATGTTCTCTGAAATGAATTGAATTATGTCTGGAATTACAGATAATTTCTGCTTTTCGAAATTGGCCCCAATAGTAATATTTATGCTTATTTTTGGAGTGTCGTCGGATTTGTTTGCTTATGAAGAAAAACAGGTCCGTATTATAAATAAACGTGTCTGGGCAATTATCAATGGAAAAGTAAAATTAGAGAAATCAGCTTATACTGTATCGAGAGTCCGGCTAACAACTCCAAAAATAGAACTGATAGAACCTCCTCCACCAAATGAAAAAGAAAGACATCCCGCTGTGAAGCTTCAAAGTATGACTCTTTCTCAACTTGATTATAAGAAAAAAAAGTTAAGCAAAAAGAAAGTAGGCCGCACGTATTCATCAAGCGCAAAAGGAAGTGCAAAATCTTTTTTTGAGAACACTAGTAGTGGAAGAAAATTTTGTAATACCAACACGACCAATTCTTTTTGTATCCGTGAAGCAGAATCCAAAAGTAGATACTTCGGTAATACTCCTAAAAAAAAGGTACGTAAAATAAATTTGGGTGATAAATACATCTTTTATAAAAAACAAGAATCATACGAATTTGTTCAGCAATTGATAGAGCAGTCAAATCGTTGACAGCAGATGGATGAAAATTTTCACAAGTTGATTAGACTGGCAGACACCATTTCGATGCGTGAGATGGATAGACACGCAATTGAAGATTTGGGAATTCCGGGCGTAGTTTTAATGGAAAACGCGGCTCGCAGCGTCGCGGATTGGCTGGTAGAAAATAAATTAAAAAATGAGCCTGACTCCCGAATAGTTATTTGCTGCGGAAAAGGCAATAACGGAGGCGACGGATTCGCGATCGCGAGACTGCTGGCAAACCGAGGTTATGACATCTATGTTGTGGACGCCGGTGATGCAAAAAAAGGAGATGCCCGGAAAAACCAGTTACTGTGGGAACAATTCGGAGAAAGCACTTCTTTTCCGGATGCAAATGCTACTCGCCGGATTGAAGAAGCTGATGTCCTCATCGACGCAATTTTTGGAATCGGCATGGAGCAGTCAATCGAAGGGGCTTACCGTGAATGGATTGAAATTTTCAACTCAAACAAGACTGCATTACGTGTTGCCGTAGATATTCCATCCGGAGTTTCAACAGATGAAAGTCAGATTTTCGGAGTTGCCGCACGTTGTCAGCACACCATCACTTTTCAAACAGGCAAGTCCGGTTGTTTTCAATATCCAGGTGTGCTTTATTCCGGACAAGTCCACATCGCGGATATTTCAATTCCGGAATATTGGCCTGAAATTATTCCTGTAAAAGAAGCTGAAACCGAATTTTACGGAAATAAACAAAACCCATTTACCTATTTGTTGACAGCAGAATTTGTCAACGATTTAATCCCAGTACGTCTCCCGGACGCACACAAGGGTTCATCAGGACATTTGCTGACTGTCTGCGGTTCAAGCGGTATGGGCGGAGCGGCAAGTCTGGCTTCTTTGGGAGCACTGAAAAGTGGCGCCGGTTTAGTTAGCGCATGTGTTCCAAATGAACTTCTTGATCATCTTCCCGGACAAGCTCCGGAAATCATGACTGTCAGTCCACATAATGCACCAGAATATTTTTCTGAAGAACATGCGGATTTTGTGGAACAACTTGCTTCAGTCCATAATGCCGTAGTTCTGGGTTGCGGACTTGGAGTTCATTCTCAAACTGCCAAGTTTGTGCAGCATTTGACAAAGTTGCTGCATGCAACACTGCTGATTGATGCTGACGGACTCAATAATTTGGATGAGGAATCTTTGCAGGAAAGAATTGGCAGCACCATCATCACTCCACACCCACGCGAATTATCGAGACTCTGTGGGCAGAGTGTAACAGAAATTCAGGAAAACAGAATTGCGACAGTACGACGATTATCCCAAGAATGGAATGTTGTGCTGTTGCTCAAAGGAGCACACACATTGATTGGAAGTCCTGATGGAAAAATATACATCAATCCCACCGGAAATTCCGCGTTAGCCACAGCCGGTTCCGGAGATGTCCTCAGTGGTTTCATCGGCGGTTTTCTCGCACAGGGAATGTCACCTTTGCATGCGACTTTGACCGGAGCATACCTGCACGGCCTTGCGGCAGAATGTTTTACCCAAAAAACAAATTCCAACTATATGGTCGCCAGTGATCTTTTTGAAGGATTAATATTAGCAAGAAACAAGCTCAAAAATTAGTTTTTTCCACCGAGTTCAGATCAAGAACGACTCTTCATTATTTTTCATAAATTTCCAGACAAGCTAAGAAAAATATTTTCAAAAAGATATTTTCAGTGACTCTTTTGCTGAAATATAATAGTATGTGCAGAATTTAGCTGTTTCATCCTATTTTCTGAAAATGTCAAATCAGGGTCTCTCAAAATTTTCTATCAGCAGTTTAATTTTCGGCTTCGGTTTTTTGTATGTTCCGATTCTGATTCTGATTGTATATTCGTTCAATGACAGTAGACTGGTTACAGTTTGGTCAGGATTTTCTTTCAAGTCTTATGTAGAGTTGTTTGAGGATCAGCAAATTTTGAATGCCGCCTGGCTGAGTCTGAAAATCGCATTTTTGTGCGCATGTATGTCACTGATACTCGGTTTAATGGCCTCCCTTGCGTTGGTACGTTTTGGCAGGTTCCGAGGCCATTTGACATTTGCAGGCATGATTACGGCTCCATTGGTTATGCCTGAAGTTATTACCGGCCTTTCTCTGTTACTTCTTTTTGTTGCAATGGAGCAAGCTTTAGGTTGGCCGGCAGGAAGAGGAATGCTCACTATTTTTATTGCCCATGTGACTTTCAGTACAGCCTTTGTGACAGTCATTCTTTCGTCACGATTACGGGAAGTTGACCGTTCAATTGAAGAAGCGGCAATGGATTTAGGCGCATCACCGTTAAAGGTTTTTTTCGTAATCACTCTGCCCATCATTTCACCGGCCTTATTGGCTGCGTGGCTTTTGGGTTTCACATTATCATTGGATGATTTGGTAATTGCCAGTTTTGTTTCCGGCCCAGGTTCAACAACCTTGCCGATGAAAGTCTTTTCCAGTGTTCGACTTGGTGTCAGCCCAAAGATAAACGCACTGGCCACCATTATCATTTTTTTGGTGAGCTTTGGTGTTTTACTGGCAGGTTGGCTTTCGCTCCGTTGGGAAAAGAAACGCAAACTGGAAACCTTGCAGTTAGCTGCTGAATCATCAAAATGATTTAATTTAAACACAACTTTTAGCATTAGATAAAGCGCATGTATATTGAAGAAAGTACCTCCGAACTTCAACACTTGGACAGTCACCATCATCTGCATCCTTTCACAGATCCGAAAGCCATTCTAAAAGAGGGCGCACGCGTAATTACACGTGCAGATGGAATATATCTCTGGGACTCAGAAGGCGAAAAAATACTTGATGGTATGGCTGGACTGTGGTGTGTAAATGTTGGTTACGGCCGTGAAAATCTGGCAAAAGTAGCCTATGAACAGTTACAAGTTTTGCCTTATTACAACAGTTTTTTTAAAACAACAACTCCGCCTGCAATTGCGCTGGCGAAAAAACTTGCCGAAATTACTCCGGAAGGTTTCAACCACGTATTTTTCACCAACTCCGGTTCTGAAGCAAATGACACAGTTCTGAGGACAGTCAGGCGCTACTGGCGATTACTTGACAAACCTGAGAAACGTGTAATAATCAGCCGCAAAGAAGCCTATCACGGCAGCACTGTTGCGGCTGCAAGTTTAGGCGGACAAAGTTTTGCACATGAAATGGACGGTTTGCCGATTCCTGAAATTGTCCACATTGACCATCCATATTGGTATGGTAATGGCGGAGACTTGTCTCCAGATGAGTTTGGACTTAAAACCGCTCAATGTCTGGAAACGAAAATTAAGGAGCTTGGTCCGGAAAAGGTGGCAGCATTTATCGGTGAGCCAATTCAGGGTGCAGGTGGTGTCATTGTTCCGCCTGAAACTTACTGGCCTGAAATTCAAAGAATTTGTGAGAAATATGGAATCCTCTTGATTGCGGATGAAGTCATCTGCGGATTTGGGCGTACCGGAAAATGGTTTGGCAGTGAAACTTTTGGGATAAAACCGGATCTGATGCCCATCGCAAAAGGGATGTCTTCAGGTTATTTGCCGATAGGTGGAGTTATGATGCATGACCGAGTAATGGATGTGTTGATTGAAAAAGGCGGCGATTTTGCCCACGGCTTCACCTATTCCGGACATCCTGTCTCATGTGCGGTTGCACTGGAAAATATTAAAATAATTGAGGATGAAAAACTCGTTGACAAAGTTGCCAACGAAACCGGTCCATACTTGAAAAAACGCTGGCAGGAATTCGAAAGCCATCCAATAGTCGGTGAAGTCCGTAACGTTGGTCTGCTTGGTGCGATTGAGCTGGTGGAAAATAAAGAAAAAAGACAGTTTTTTCCCAAAGAAAAAAAAGTTGGTGATGCCTGCAGAAACTTTTGTTTTGAAAACAATCTCGTTATGCGTGCTCTGAAAGACACGATGGTCGTCTCACCGCCTTTGACCATGACGGTCGAGCAAATTGACGAAATGTATGATTTGGTAAAACTGTGTCTCGACCTGACTGCAGATAAATTTGGGATAAAATAGCAATATACTCAAACAATTACGCGGTTTTTTCTAACACTTCAGAGTTGAATCCGTTCCCGCAGGAATGGTACTTCCTCCTGCGGTTCTGACTCCAACTCCCTTGCCGCAAGGTGACCTGAATACACTGCGGCGGCAATGGTTCCGGGAGCGAGACAGTCACCGATGCACCTGAGAGTCTTGATTCCGGCGCTGGTCAGCCTTTCTTGATCTGCTTCCAGAGCTTCAAACAGTTCTTCGTTCGGTATCCGTTCTGTTACAAGCAGCAGGCTGTCACAGGCTTTTTCGGTTCGCCTGTCCGTGAAGACACAGGAAAGTTCAACCATTCCGGCATGAACAGCTACAAGGTCAGTCTGCGGGGCAAGTTCCACTCCAAGTTCAAGCAGCTTTTTCTGAATTATATGCTGTTCCAAGGTATTGTGCGTCCAGGTTGAAATATCAGGTGCAGGCGTGACAAGTAAAACTTCGTGCCCTTCCCGCCGCAGTTTTTCCGCAAGAATTCCGCCCATGTAATAGTGGTCATCATCAAAAATAACAACTCTGCCCTTTACTGAAACACCGTCCATAATGTCATCTGGCGTAAATACCGGAATTTTTTCCAGTCCCGGAATTGGTTCTCTATGTCTTCTACCCATGCCGTCACGCCGCCATGTTGAGCCGGTTGCAAGCAGTACATGCGAATAACCGAATTGATCTTCCGCGCTGAACTCAATAATTTCATTTGCGCCTAGAGGGTTTCCACAGTAGATCGTGATTTCAGCCAACTTTTCCAGCATAAGAACCCTGTAGTCCCGGACGCGTCCCCATTCAGCAAGTCCTGGCAAACGACTTTCCCGGCTGACTCTCCCGCCTAGTTCAGCTAAAGTTTCGGCGAGTATTACTCGATATCCGCGCTGTCCCAGTGCAAGCGCGCACTCCAAACCTGACGGCCCGCCGCCGACTACAAGAACTCCGTCGTCGCTCTGACTCGCCTCAATTCTTTCAGGATGCCAGCCGCGTCTCCATTCCTCGCCCATTGTTGGATTCTGTGTACAGCGAATCGGCACCGAAAGTTCGTCTCCGGAAACACAAATATTACAGCCGATGCACTCCCTGATTTCATCTGCACGGCCTTCCTCAATTTTTTTCGGCAAAAAAGGATCCGCAATTGAGGGTCGTGCCGCACCAATCATGTCCATAATTCCACGCCGAATCAGCGAGACCATCGTATCAGGCGAAGTGAAACGCCCCACTCCAACCACAGGTTTTGTGGTCATTGATTTTACGAAACTGATATAAGATTCCTGATAACCTTCACTCTCAAAACGTGAAGTTGCGGAGTCTCTGCTCCAGTCACTGATATTTACATCCCAAAGATCAGGTAGTTCCGCTAACATTTCTACAATTTCTCTACCTTCATTTTCTGCGGTAATTCCCTGCGGTCCCAAAAATTCATCAACAGCAAATCGTACTGCTACCGCGCATGTGTGGCCTACAGCATCCTTTGTGTCTTCAATTAATTCCCGAAAAAGACGCACCCGATTTTCCAGACTTCCACCATATTCATCGGTGCGTTTGTTGATACGACGTGAAAGGAAATGAGTCAAGAGTGTTCCTGCGTGTGCCGCATAAACATAAATCAAATCGAAACCTGCCTCCTTTGCTCTGAGCGCAGCCTTACGATGCCATTTGCGGAAGTTACGGATATCCGCCTTGTTCATCGCACGTGCCTGAACTGGTGCGTAGTCGTCATGGGAAATAGTACTTGGAGCTATTGGTGGAATGCGGCTGTAATGATTTGTACTGCAATACCCCCCGTGCTGCAGTTCAATCCCGGCCAGAGAACCGTGTCTATGAACCGCCTCAGTCATTTTTGCTAATGCGGGAATATCGCCGTCGTCCCAGAGACGTCCCTCTACCATCGGATCACATTCGGAGCTGGAATGGATGTAAACTTCCTCAGTACAGACCACACTCCAACCGCCTTCGGCTTTTATTCCCCGCATTTCGGCTAAACTATTTGGACGCAAATATCCCATCCCGTTGCAGTGAGGAACTTGATAAAATCTATTTTTTGCAGTCACAGGACCGATTTTTACCGGTTCAAAAAGAATATCGTAACGTGGGTCTCGTTTCATTATTAGTTGTTCATTATAAAGTCTGAAATCCTCAATTTGTCATTTCGACGATTGTGAGAAATCTTGCTGAAATTAGTATAATCGTTTAAGCAAGAATTTTTCGATTCACTCGAAAGCGCACGTATTTGGGATTTTTGAAAAAAACATCTTAGCTGAACTAAAAAAATAACATCCGCTTGCTCAGACCACAAGCCGCAAATCCGGAAGTATATTTAAGGGAACCTCTAAAAACTCGCTTTACAAGTAATTATAAGATAACTGAACCTTTCACAATCCGCAGGTTGAGTCGTTCCCTGAGCGGTGCAGTTTACACTGAGCGGAGACGTTTACCCTGAGCGGAGTCGTTTACCCTGAGCGGTGCCGTTTACCCTGAGCGGAGTCGAAGGGAAGGGAAGGGAAGGGAAGGGAAGCACAACAAAAGGGAAAACGTGCAATGGTGTAGGGGCGAAAAATCTTTCGCCCTTTCAAACAAGATGAGACGATTTGTAGGTTGGGCAAAGTGTAAAACTCCATCCTTTATCAGGTCTGTTATGGTCATGGTCCTTCCTCACTATTGCCGCATACCAACCACAAGTATCTACGAAAATACTTTGCATTATTTTCCATACAAATATTGATCATGATTTTGAGCAACTTCTGCATCTTCTCCTTCTGTAATACCTACAATATCAAACAAAGTATCGTTCTTTTTTGAAAGTGTTTGCACTTTATTAGGCTAATTCTGCTATCGTTTTCTGACCTTTGATTGCATCAAGTGCTATTCGTGCTTTCAATTCCTTGCTGTACTTTTTTCTGCCCATTTGGTATCTCCATTTGATTGAAAATACACCTTAGCACATTGTCTCATTTATGGGGTCCACTTCAGATCAAGTCCGGGATGACAAATGGGAAGATGGATACACAAAACAAAGGAACGTAATTCTTGATGCATTCATAAAATGTTGTCATTCTCGCGAAAGCGGGAATCCAGAAACTTGTAAGAATCTTAATGATATTAGAATACTAACATAAAATAGGTTTTCGCTTTGTAAGCAATGACACGACTATGGGACTTTTCACTGGTTCGTCAATGAATTGGCAGGTTATAATTATTCATGAAGGTTCAAAAAATATAGTTTGTTTTTTCAAAAGAGTTGATTTAACATTACATTTTTTAACTATTGTTTTAATCAAAACATAATTCATTAATTGCTGATTTGGAGGTAAAATGCGGATATTACTAAAAGGATTAATTGGCATAGCGCTTGGAATGGTCTTGGCGTTTTCGGTACAGGCAGAAGAGAAACTCATCAATATTTTTAACTGGTCAGATTATATTGGTGAAAACACTTTGGCAAACTTCACCAAAGAAACCGGAATAAAGGTTAATTACGATGTTTATGACTCAAATGAAATTGCGGAGGCAAAGTTACTGGCCGGAAGTTCCGGATATGATATTGTTGTGCCGACGGTTGCACCTTACCTCGCGCGTTTGATACAAGCAGGTGCGGTACAAAAACTTGATAAAAGTAAAATTCCAAATCTGAAAAATCTTGATCCGGAATTAATGGCACAAGTAACAGCCGCCGATCCAGGAAATCAGTATGGAGCAATTTATCAGTGGGGAACCACAGGAATTGGCATCAATGTGGAAAAAGTAAAGGAGCGTCTGGGTTTTGTTCCAAACAGTTTCGATTTGCTTTTTGATCCGCTAACAGTCGCAAAACTACAGGACTGCGGTGTGACAATTTTGGATTCTGCAGATGAGGTTCTGGACATTGTTGCCAACTATCTTGGCGGCGATCCAAATGCGGAAGACAAGGATATGCTCAAAAAAGTGGAAAATCAGATGATGAAAGTACGAAAATACTATCGTTACTTTCACTCATCGAACTACATCAACGATTTGGCAAACGGAGAAATCTGTGTGGCAATGGGTTGGTCCGGAGATGTGTTTCAGGCACGGGATCGTGCCGCGGAAGCGGAGAGCGGGTTTACGGTAGAATACATTATTCCGAAGGAAGGAACACAAATTTGGTTTGATGTACTCGCAATTCCTGCGGGCGCGCCTCATCCGGAAAATGCGCATGCTTACATAAATTATATTTTGCGTCCGGAAGTGATGTCAGGAATTACAAATTATGTTTGGTACGCAAACGCTGTTCCCGCCTCCAAAAAAACAACTGATCCGGAAATTCTCGCGGATCCCGCAATCTATCCCAGCGATGAGGTCAAGAGCAGACTTTTTGCGGGAGTTGTAAAATCCGCAAAGTATACCCGTCTTGAGGTGCGTTCCTGGAACCGTATTCGTACCGGACAATAAAAGGCTCAAGTTCTTCGTGATTTTAGGTTTCAGGATTCAGTTTCATGTTTAGCTGAATGCTGATTCCTGATTCACGGCTTCAGAGTCCCTACCTTTTTTCATAAAAACATGGCCAGTACCTTTGTCGATATACAAGGCATCAGCAAACAATTTGATGATTTTGTCGCGGTTAGAAGCACAGACCTGACAATTCAGCAGGGCGAATTGTTCTGTTTACTTGGCGCATCAGGTTGTGGAAAAAGCACTTTGCTCCGTATGCTGGCTGGATTCGAGACTCCAAGTCAGGGCAAAATTTTTATTGACGGCACAGATGTGACTTCAATACCTTCCTACAAACGTCCTGTGAATATGATGTTTCAATCGTATGCAATTTTTCCGCACATGACAGTTGAGCAAAACATTGCATTTGGTTTGAAACAGGAGAAAAATTCTAAAGCGGAAATCCGGAAACGAGTAAAGGATATTCTTGAATTAGTCGAAATGCCGGAACTTGCCAAACGCAAACCGCATCAACTTTCCGGTGGTCAGCGTCAAAGAGTTGCGCTGGCTCGAATTCTGGCCAAACGTCCCAAGCTTCTATTGCTCGATGAACCGATGGCTGCACTCGATAAAAAATTACGGGAACAGATGCAGTTGGAAGTTGTTGATATTTTGGAAAGTGTAAACGCAACTTGTGTGATGGTCACTCATGATCAGGAGGAAGCCATGACTATGGCCAGCCGCATTGCCATAATGCACGAAGGAGAAATCCTTCAAGTTGGCACACCGAATGATATTTATGAATTACCGAATTGCCGTTATACCGCAAATTTCATTGGCTCCGTAAATTTGTTTGAAGGCAAAGTAATTGAGGATAAAGCAGATCATGTCTTGATAGAAACAGCAGAGCTGAAAAAACCGATATTTGTTGATCACGGAATTACCGGAGCAGCGGGAATGAGCGTTTCTGTAGCGGTGCGTCCTGAAAAAATAATTCTGCAACGAGAACCATTAGATACTCCATACAACTGTGCATCCGGAAAAGTCCGCGACATTGCCTATCTGGGAAGTCATTCGATTTATCACGTTGAATTGGAAAATGGTAAAATCCTGCTCGTGCACCTCTCAAATCTGGAAAGAGGCGCCGGACAACCAACCTGGGAGGAAACGGTTTATCTTAACTGGCATCCGCACAGTGCGGTGGTTTTGACCCAATAACCGAGGATTGCATGTCAGCAAATTTCGATTTAGCAAAAAAGTCCTGGCTTCCAAACGGAAAATCCCTGGTGATTGCAGTTCCATATATATGGCTGCTGTTATTTTTTCTGGTTCCCTTCATTATTGTCCTCAAAATAAGTTTTTCAACGGCTGCGATTTCAATTCCGCCTTATACAGATTTGCTGAGTTATGTTGATCAAAGCTTAAAAATTACCATTGAATTAGGGAACTACCTCTTTTTAACCGAAGATAAACTGTATTGGGTTTCGTATCTCAGTTCGATTAAAATCGCTTTTACCGCGACGGTTCTTTGTCTGCTCATCAGTTATCCATTGGCTTACGCTATTGCCCGCGCGCAGCCGACTTGGCGTAATATCTTTTTGATGCTCGTTGTTCTGCCGTCGTGGACTTCGTTTCTCATCCGGATTTATGCCTGGATGGGTATCTTAAAAAACAACGGCTATTTGAATAATTTTTTAATTTGGCTCGGCGCCATTGATCAGCCGATACAAATGCTGAACACCAATTTTGCGGTTTATATCGGTATTGTTTACGCATACATGCCTTTTATGGTTTTGCCGATTTACACCAATTTGGTTAAGCATGATCCGTCATTGGTTGAAGCGTCAATGGATTTGGGCGCACCGCCGTGGAAAACTTTTTTGAGTGTTACTTTACCGCTTTCCAAAAATGGAATTGTGGCCGGTTCGATGCTGGTTTTTATTCCATCTGTTGGCGAATTTGTAATTCCGGAATTGCTGGGAGGACCCGAAACGTTGATGATCGGCAAAGTACTTTGGCAGGAATTTTTCAGCAACCGTGATTGGCCTGTTGCCTCTGCGGTGGCGATTATCATGTTGACTCTTTTGGTGGTTCCAATCCTGTTTTTTCATCATTTTCAATCTAGGGAGTTGGCAGAATGAGTGACAAATCATTTGAAGAAGCAAACATATTTCTCGAACAATATCCTGATATTAGTGAGTTTGACCTTCTTCTTCCGGACATGAACGCAGTGCTGCGTGGAAAAAGAATTCAGCGTAAAAAACTCAGCAGCATTTTTAAGAAAGGAATCTATTTTCCGAAATCAGTATTTGCTTTCGATGTAACCGGAGAAACGATGGAAGAAACCGGACTTGGTTTTGAAAGTGGAGATCAGGATATTCCGTGCTTTCCGGTTCCGGAAACCTTGAAACCGGTTCCATGGCAAAAAAAACGTGGACAATTGCTGCTCAGAATGTTTGAAGAAGATGACTCACCGTTTTACGGAAATCCACGCGAAGTTTTAAAAACAGTTTGTGAGAAATTAGCGGATTCCGGATTTAATCCGGTGGTTGCGCTGGAAATGGAATTTTATCTCACGGAACCAAAACGACGTTCCGGACAGCCTCCTCAACCGGCACGTTCTCCGGAAACCGGTGAAACTGAAGCCGAAGGGCAACTATTTTCCTTGAGCACGTTGGATGTTTACGAATCATTTCTGAACGATATTTCAACCGCCTCGCAAAGTCAAAATGTTCCGGCAGATACCGCGCTTGCCGAACTTGCACCCGGACAATTTGAGATTAATTTGCACCATGTTCCGGATGCCGTTCAGGCTTGTGATCACGCTGTATTGCTCAAACGAATCATCCGGAGCGTGGCTAGAAAACATAAAATGGAAGCGACTTTCATGGCAAAACCTTATCCGCAGGAAGCAGGAAGCGGAATGCATGTTCATGTGAGTTTGCTGGACGATTCCGGAAAAAATTTGTTTCAGGGAAAAGATGCTTTCGGAAGCCCGGAATTGCGCTACGCCGTACAGGGTTTGCGTTCAACTCTGGCTGAAAGCATGTTAATTTTCGCACCCCACGCAAATTCCTTTCATCGTTACCGGAGTGGAACTTATGCTCCAATCAATTCATCCTGGGGTTACAACAACCGCACGGTTTCTTTCCGGATTCCAGCAAACGATGGTCCGGACATGCGGATTGAGCATCGCTTGGCTGGTGCGGATGCAAATCCGTATTTGCTGGTGGGGGCTTTACTTGCGGGGATACACCACGGTTTAAGCGTGAAAAAAATGCCTCCTGCACCGATTGAAGGCAACGCCTATTTGCAGACAGACACCGAACTTCCACGCACGTGGGAACAAGCCCGGAATTGTTTTGAGCAGGCAGAAATTTTACCGCAGTATTTTGGCAATGATTTTTGCCGCTTATTTTCAAATTTAAAATTGGGTGAGCAATCCCGTTTTTTAAGCAGGATTGTCGCACATGAATATGACTTGTATTTAAAAACAGTATAGTTTGCGTTTTCTGCGATTTGTTTGAAATTGCCCGCAAGTCCTGCTAATCTCAAAGATATTTCATTTTTACTGTTTACTCTTTTGCTGTCCAAATCCTGAATCCTGAATCTTTCAATGCCTGCTTTCAAATCAAAAATTGATCTCCAGTCTGCTGACTTTAAGAGCAATGCTGAAAACATGAGAAAATTGGTTGATGATCTTCAAAAGAAAATCGAAATTTCAGCATTGGGCGGAAGTGAAAAAGCACGTAAAAAACATCTGGAGCGCGGAAAACTTTTGTCGCGTGATCGGGTTCGTTTGTTACTTGATCCAGGCAGTCCATTTTTAGAATTCTCGCCTTTGGCCGCACAAAATTTGTACGATGATGATGTGCCTGCTGCCGGAATAATTACTGGGATCGGCCGTGTTTCCGGAACAGAGGTGCTGATTGTGGCGAATGATGCGACGGTCAAAGGCGGAACATATTATCCAATGACCGTCAAAAAACATTTACGGGCACAGGAAATTGCGCTGGAAAATCATCTGCCATGTATTTATCTGGTTGATTCCGGCGGTGCGTTTCTGCCAAGACAGGATGAGGTTTTTCCGGACAAGGAACATTTCGGGCGGATTTTCTATAATCAGGCAAATTTATCGGCAAAAGGCATTTCTCAAATTGCGGTGGTGATGGGATCTTGTACCGCCGGCGGTGCGTATGTGCCTGCGATGAGTGACGAAAATGTGATCGTCAAGGAACAGGGAACAATATTTTTAGGCGGCCCTCCGCTGGTGAAAGCCGCAACCGGACAATCTGTAACTGCCGAAGAACTTGGCGGTGGAGAAATTCACAGTAAAATTTCCGGAGTCACGGATCATCTTGCGCAAAATGACTCACACGCCTTAAGCATTACCAGAGAAATAGTGGCAGGACTGAATCGAAAAAAAGAATTGCCTGTGAAGACAAAACCGGTCGTGGATTCGCTTTATTCGCAACAGGAACTGCACGGAATACTGCCGCAGGATAATCGCCAATTTTTTGATGTGCGCGAAGTCATTGCGCGTCTAGTTGACGCTTCCGAATTTCACGAATTCAAGGCACTTTACGGAACAACGCTGGTGACGGCATTTGCGCACATTCACGGTTATCCTGTTGGAATCATAGCCAATAACGGAATCCTGTTTTCTGAGTCTGCGCTCAAAGGCGCGCATTTTGTGGAGTTGTGTAATCAACGCGGAATTCCACTCATTTTTCTGCAAAACATCACCGGATTCATGGTTGGCCAAGAGTATGAACACGGCGGAATTGCCAAGGACGGAGCAAAAATGGTAACAGCAGTTTCCTGCGCGAAAGTACCAAAGTTTACCGTGATTATCGGGGGTTCGCATGGTGCCGGAAATTACGGTATGTGTGGACGCGCCTTTAGCCCGCGTATGCTCTGGACATGGCCCAATGCACGAATTTCCGTGATGGGCGGCGAACAGGCAGCTTCAGTTTTGGCAACCGTCAAACGGGAAAATATTGAGGCTTCAGGAAAAAAATGGAGTGCCAGTGAAGAGGAAGAATTTAAGCGGCCCATACTAGAACAATATGAACACCAGGGACATCCGTATTATGCGACGGCACGGCTTTGGGACGATGGAATCATCGATCCTGCTGATACTAGAATGGTGCTGGGTTTGGCGCTCTCTGCCTCATTTAACGCACCTCCTGCGCAAACCAGCTATGGAGTGTTCCGGATGTAACTGCTCCTGCTTAAAACTGGCTTGAATACTGCATTTGAATTGAAAGTCTAAACTTGGGTACTTCAATATAACTATGCAATAATTATCAGCTGAAAAAATAGCTTATGGAAAGGCCGTATGATCTCATCAAGTAAATTCAATTCTTTTTTTGTCCTGATTTTTGTTACACTGATATTCGTACTGAACAGTTGTTCAGAAAGAAGCGAATATGGTTTAAAGAGCGATTATGAAAAATTTGGAGCCGCTTGTACTGCTACTACAGACTCCACCAGTCCAACAGTTTCTTCCGTAAGTCCTACAGACAATTCCACCGGAAACGCTGTCACTACTTCAGTTGCTTTTACATTCAGCTAAGCAATGACCACCAGTTCACTTACGACAAATACAGGCGACACAACTTGTTCAGGAAGTTTTCAGCTTTCAACTGATAATTTCACAACCTGCATAAAAATGTCCGCTGCACCCACAGCTTCCAATAGTGACAAGACGTTCACCTCTACTCCCGCAGACAATCTTAGTTCAGCAACAACCTATCAACTCAGGTCTACCACTTCCGCAAAAGACACTTCGTGCAACACGCTTGCGAGTGCCTATACAACCAATGGTTTCACTACTGCAGGCTCAGGAACCATCAAAGGCAGCGTAATCAGTTACTCTGGTAGCAGTGCCTTGTCAGGTGTCGCTATTAGTTATGCATTATCCGGAACAACTGTGGCCACCACAACTACTGACAGCAGCGGTGATTTTACGCAATCCTCACTTGCAACCGGAACCTACACCCTCTCCTACAGCAACAGCGGATACGTGGATGAAACTCAGTTGGCGACGCTTGCGACAGCTGGCCAAACACTTACTGTTGCAAAACTGAAAATGCTTTCAACCAGTTGTGCGAGCACAGGTAATATTTCCGGAACAATCACTGACGCGGTCAGTAGTGCAAATGTTTCCGGAGTTTCAATCAGCATACGAAGGGGACTGAACACAACCAGTGGGACAGTAGTCAGTACAGATACTACTGACGGTTCGGGAGCATATTCCCTGAGCAGCGCGGATAGAGGCTGGTACACTCTTCAGACCAGCAAATCGGGCTATACAGACAGCACATTTCACGTCGTTTCCTGTGGAAATGTCAGCAGTCAGGATTCCTCAATTTCTACAACTTTGGCCAGTGGCGCCATGCGAATCATTTTGTCCTGGCCAACAGGAAGTAACGTAACTGATTTGGACTCTCATATCTCAGTTCCAAACAATGATGATAACGGTACCGTTCACTTATATTATGGGACAAATGCGGGTGGAGTTGCTGCAAATGACTACTACGTCTATGGTAGTGACAATGCAACACTGGATAGAGATGATGAGACTGCTCCCGGGACTGAGACTATTTCCATTACTCAAGTCAAGACCGGGGACTATAGTTACAGCGTGCATGATTTTTCAGACATGGCCCTTACTAGTCCTGACAATATATCTAAATCTGGAGCTACTGTTACAGTTTACTATAATAGTACAACGACCACCTATAACGCACCAAGCAGTGCCGGAAGCCTCTGGAGCGTCTTTACCTTTACTACAGGCGGCGGTTTAGTTGAGGTTGGTACAATGAGCGATCAAACAAATCCAGCAAACGTTTATTAAGTTTATTTTCAAGATGACACCCAAATTTTCCCTTGAAACCATTCCTCTGCACAGCACAGCCAGCAACGCAACATTTGAGATTGACGTCTGGCGTTATCATCATCCGGACGCCACCAAGACGGTTTATCTTCAGGCCGGAATTCACGGCATAGAACTGACCGGCATTCCGGTTGTGCATGAATTCATGAAAGAAATTGAGGCGCAACAACTGGTTTATAATTTCATTTGTGTCCCTCTCTCAAATCCAATGGGTCTGGACAGCCAGATCATGGGCATACAAACGGGCTACAACAACCTCCACACCAACCAGCAAAACTGCTGGAACTGGAACAGAATTGGAAATTTAAAAGATGAACCCAGTCAGGAAGGACACTGGATCAAAACTTTGTTGGACTTGTCTGCTCCTGCCGATATTGTGCTTGATCTGCACACTGCCGGAGTAGAAACGACACCGCATATTTATTTTCACGAATCCGAAAAAGAACACGTTACAGGATTGGGAATTCCACACCTGCTTTCCTGGAAGGTTCCATCAGACAGCTTTTCGGACACAAATTTTCAGCGTGGAAAAGTCGCCCTGACCTTTGAACTGTCTTCAAGCAGAAGTGTGCATGGAGAGCGGGTTAAAGAAAGCCTGATTTATCTGCGACGCTTTTTTGGAATGCTTCCTAAAGTTGACGGTTCGCGAGTCTGGAATACAGAAAAACAGCTAAAGAAATGGTATTCTCCCGCTGGTGGAATTCTGTGCTGGCACAAAGACGCAGGTGACGCGGTTAGGGAAGGAGAGGTGATTGCCACGCTTTATACACGCAAAGGAAGCCTGGATTTGGAATCACCATACACTGGTGTGTTGCTGCTCAAAAATCCAATTCATGCACCACACGAAAGACAGGAACTAGCAAAATTTCTGGTTGAATGAGTTTTGACGGTTTATTAAAAAGTTGTCATTCCAGCGAAAGCTGGAATCCAGGAACTTGTAAGTGTCTGAAATAATGGATTCCAGCTTTCGCTGGAATGACAATCGATTATGCCATTTGGACTTTTTACATGTTCAGCATTATTAAAGAGATCATAAGAGAAAATTAAAATAATGGAAGAAGAACCACACATTCTAGGTTTGGCTCTAGGCGGCGGTGCGTTTCGAGGAACAGCACATCTTGGTGTACTCAAAGCGTTGGAAGAAGAAGGGTTGCGCCCCGGTTTTTTGTGTGGTACAAGTGCCGGCGCAATGGCAGCATCGTTTTATGCATTTGGGATGGCTCCAGAAGAAATTCGAAATATTGCCCGAAATTTACGCTGGTTAAAAGCAACAAATTTAACTTTTTCAAAACTTGGATTGCTTTCAAATACAGAAATTGGCAAGTTCATTGAAAAATACCTGGGCGACGTGTTGATTGAAGATTCGTCAATTCCACTTGCGATTGTAGCCGCGGATATTTCCTCTGGTGAAAAAGTGGTTTTTAAAACCGGAAGTCTGGCAACCGCGATTATGGCCAGCACCTGCATTCCGGGTGTTTTTATGCCGGCTCAGGTTGATGGACGGATGCTTGTAGATGGTGCGATTGTCGAAAATGTTCCGGTGAAAGTTCTTAAAGATATGGGAGCAAAAGTTTGTGTTGGTGTTGATTTGGGCAGCGGAGGTTATCGCCAGCCGGAATCGCTGGTGGAAGTGCTGCTGAATGCTTTCAGTATTGCCATTGACCGCACGATCCATCACCAGCGTGATCAGGCGGACTTGATAATAAAACCTTCACTCGCAGGATACAGTTTGACTGATTCCGGAAATTCGATAAAACTTTATGCGGAAGGTTACCGCAGTGGAATAATGGCACTGGATGAAATAAAACTTCTTGTTGAAAAAGAAGGTCCTTCTTCTCTCGAAGTTCTTGAACAAAAATTCAGAAGCTGGCTTGAAACGTGATTTATATTGATTATCAATAAAGCTTCTCACTGTTTTTCTTTCCAAATTTGCAAAATAATCATTTGTACTATTCAGGCTGGCCAAGTAAATTATTTCTTGCAAAAAATCTTCACAAAAATTTTAATCATAAAAAATGTCTGAATTAACTTTCCTGGCAATTGCGTTTGGCGGAGGATTTGGTTCCGTATCAAGATTTATCTTATCCAGAGAAATGGGTCTCCGCCTTGGAGATTTTCTGCCTTACGGAACACTGGCAGTGAATGTAATTGGCTCACTTGCATTGGGTTGGCTGGCGACAATTTTCCTGGATCGTCCGGAAATAAACGGCGCACTCCGGCTTGGAATTACTGTCGGATTCTTAGGTGCTTTCACTACGTTTTCTACTTTCAGCCTCGAATCAGTACAACTTTTACTGAGCGGCGCAGTCTGGCGCGCAGTTCTAAATGTTGCCGTCAATACTGTAGTTTGCCTGGGGATGTGCTACCTCGGCATACAGTTGGCCCGCTTGAATTGATTCCGGTGTTTGTGATACAGCCCATTTTTGAATGGTTTTGAGATTTCAACTCTCCCCTCCCAACCATAAATCCACATCCAGTTGTGTAAACACAAAATACTAAAATATTAAAATCGTTAATGTGTTTTGCTCCTGAAAATTAAAAAGAAGATAAAATTTAGTTCAGACCCGGAATCCAAGGGAACTGCCCCAATTTTTGTGCTCAGCGTGATTTGAAACCTGGATCCCGGATCAAGTCCGGGATGCCAAAAAATATATTTTCTGTAAGTCCAAATTACAGGATTATTTTCATTGATGGACTGAAGAAGTTTAGATGAAAATTAATGATATTTCGAAAGATCATTTACGTAACTTCAGACGATTTTGAAGAGGCAGCATTATTTTCTTAAAGTTTTCTTTCAGGGAGCCGAAAAGCAAGACAAGGGTTTAACCCTGCGGCAAGTTAAAAAAGAGTTAGCTGCAAGTGGGAGCGCCTAACACATGACTAATAATGGGAGAATAAAATGAGAATTCGAAGTAATGCCACATCTTTGAATACATTACGGCACTCAGAAAACAATTTAAATAAAGTTAGAAGCTCAATTGAAAAATTGAGTTCAGGAACAAGAATAAATAGCGCCGCAGACGGCCCTGCTTCGTTGATTGCCTCTGAGCGTATGAGAGGTCAAATTGCAGGATTGAGACAGGCTCATAGTAATAACGCAAGTGCGGTTGCCATGTTTCAAACCGCAGAGGGTGCTTTAAGTGAGTTCAGTAATATTTTGCTGAATTTGAAGCAACTTTCAGTTCATGCCGCAAACGAAGCAGTCAACGATGACTCGATGCTGGCTGCGGATCAACAGGAAGTGGACAACTTGATCTCTACTCTGGATCGTATTGTAGAAACAGCAAGGTTCAATGGAAAAAGCTTACTGGATGGAAGTATGGGCGCAAATGGAGCCGCAGTAGGTGATAATGTGCGTTTCGTCAGTGCAGAAACTTGGACTAAAGATTCTCCAACCGAAGGTTATGAAGTTGAAATTGTGCAGGTTGCGACACAATCCTATAAAAAAGGAAGTGTCCCTTTGACAGTAAATAGTATTGGTGAAGGCGTAACCATCTTGTTAAGTGAAGGTGGACGTAACGTTGAAATTGACACCAGACTAGGAAATGAGAAGGAAAATATTGAAGAGCTTTTAGCAAATCATAGGCAAGACCCTGTACGATTTCCCGCAGAGCAGGCATCCGCAGATATTCGTGGAATTGTTATGCATAGTATCAAAGAAGGAATTGCAGAAAGTGGTTTAGCTTTAGAAGCATTTGAAACACCAGAAAAAACCTTTTACATTCGGCACAAGAATTTTGGTGAAGACTCCAGTTTTTCGGTCACCTCAAACATTCCTGGTTTGTTGACAACTAAGGCGAATGTCGCGGAATCATCAGAACCAGGTTTGGATGTGGCAGGTAGAATTGGCGGAACAGTCGCAAGAGGAAATGGCCAGTTTCTAACTGCAATCAAAGGCGCCTCTGCTGCAAAGGGAATTACGATCCAGTATGATCGTACAATTGGATTGAAGGAGGTTCCTGTAAAAAATGAACAGGGCGAGGTGATCGGCAAGGAATTTGTGGAAGAGTCTCAGGCAGAAATTGTCGGCTCCCCGAATAATCCGATCATAGAAGGTTTTGTCCACTTGTCTCAACAGACTAAAACTGTGAGTCTTGGACCTGAACCCGGGATGGAAAGCGGTTTTTCATTTAAGAGTATTCGTACAAGTAATTTGGGTCAGGGAGTAGAAAATGAAAGCGATTATCGGAGTTTGTTTGATATTGATTTGACCAGTAAGCAGGGTGCAAATGATTCAGGAAGACTCATAAATAAAGCAATCGACGAAATATCAACTTATCGGGCAGCAATTGGCGCGTTCCAGAAAAACGTTGTCGAAAGTAATCTTAATTCATTAAGAATCGCAGATGAAAACATTACCCAGGGCGAGTCAACAATTCGTGATACAGATATGGCGGCGGAGATGTCAAAATTGACAGGTAGTCAAATTTTACTCTCTGCCAGCCAGTCCATGCAGGCTCAAGCGAATCAACTTCCTCAAAACGTTTTACAACTGCTGCAAAGCTAAACTGAAGGCTGGCACAAGTAAGTTCCAGCCAAAGTGATTAAAATAGTTTTGCTAAATTCCCAGAAAACGATGTTGGACTTCTTTACTGCTGCTGAGTAAAGTTGAGTCACCTGTCCAGACAACCCGTCCTTTTTCAATTATGTAATGCCGGTCCGCGAAGCGGGTTAGAGCTTCAATGTTTTTGTCTACAACAAGAATCGACTGTCCGGAAGATTTCAAGCCCTTCAAGCAATCCCAAATTTCCATTCTGATCAATGGAGCGAGACCCTCGGTAGCTTCATCCAAAATTAAGAGCCGCGGATTTGTCATTAAGGCCCGTCCAATGGCCAGCATTTGCTGCTCTCCTCCGGAAAGCTGATTACCCATATTTTGTGCACGGTCCGGCAACCGTGGAAAGAGCTCAAAAACACGATCCAAAGTCCAGGGATTTTTGTTTTTTAAGCGGTTTGATGCTGTTGCCACCAAGTTCTCGATTACATTCAAATTAGGAAAAATCTGTCGGCCTTCCGGAACTAAACCAATTCCAGCCTGCGCGACAAGGTGTGAAGGCCATTCACGGACTTGATTGCCTTCAAAATTTATTTCGCCTGAACGTGCTCTTACCAGCCCCATAATAGAATGGATTGTGGTGGTTTTACCCATACCGTTGCGCCCCAGCAAAGTTACCACCTCACCGTCATTTACCTGAAGATCAATACCAAACAGGACTTGACTCTGGCTGTAAAAAGATTCCACGTTTTTAAGTTCAAGCACGGTCTTCCTCCTCACCAAGATAGGCGGCCTGAACTTCCGGATTGTTACGGATTGCATCAGGAGAGTCAGTCGCAATTCCTCGTCCATAAACCAAAACTGTAATCATGTCTGCAAGTGTAAAGACAACATCCATATCATGTTCAATCAACAGAATTGTCAATTTTCGTTTTAATCCCAGCAGAATTTTTACCATAGCGTTTGATTCTTCAGGTCCCATTCCGGCCATTGGCTCATCCAGTAGCAGCATTTTTGGACGTGTAGCCAGAGCCATCGCGATTTCTAATTGTCGTTGTTCACCATGAGAAAGTTGTCCTGCCAGAATGTTGTTACGTTCTTCCAGCCCAACTTGCTTTAAAAACTCCAAAGCCGGTTCTCGCAAGTTAGGCTCCTTACGAGCGTCTTTCCAAAAGTGAAATGAATGTCCGGTTTGAGCTTGCACCGCCAGTGCGACATTATCCCAAGTTGTCATTTCGAGAAAGATATTTGTAATCTGAAAGGAGCGCGCCAAGCCGAGTTCAGAGCGAAGATGAATGGGGGTTTCCGAAATATCGTTTCCATCAAAGAAAATTGTTCCGGAATCCGGTTTTAATTCTCCGGAGATTTGACTAATCAGAGTGGTTTTACCTGCGCCATTTGGACCGATAACAGCGTGCAATTGACCTGTCTCTACCTGAAATGAGAGCTTGTCAATGGCCAGTAGGCCGCCAAAAGATTTTACCAGAGAATTTACTTTTAGCATTTCAGTTTTCCTCTGCTTTCTTTTTCAGAAAATAGTTTTGCCACCAGCGGTCTAAGCCGACAAGCATTCCGTCTATACCACCGCGTGCGAAAATGACAACCAGAACCAGCATTGGACCAAAAAATAATTGCCAATATTCTGTAATTCCGGAAAGAAATTCTTCCAATAAAAGAAAAGCGACTGCGCCGATTACCGGGCCGAAAAGTGTGCCCAATCCACCCAAAACTACCATGATTATTAAATCTCCGGATCGCGTCCAATGCATAACGGCAGGACTGACGAAATCAGTTTGGTTTGCCGATAACACTCCGGCTAATCCGCAAATTGCTCCTGCAATCACGAAAGCTACCAGGCGGTAGCGAAAAACGGGAAAGCCAATGGATTCCATTCTTTGTTCATTCGATTTTGTACCACGTAATGTCATGCCAAAACGGGAGTTTGTTAAACGATGGCAAAGATACAAACTTAGGAGCAAAAAGGCAAAATTGAGATAATAGAGTGAATTATCTATTGATAAATCGATCAAACCCGCAAAGTCGCTACGCATATAAAGGCTCAGTCCATCATCACCACCGTACTTTTCGTTTCCGACTGCAACAAAATAAAACATTTGAGCAAATGCGAGCGTAATCATGATGAAATAAACCCCGCGTGTCCGCAGTGAAATAGCACCGATAATCAGTCCTGCCAAGGCGGAAACAGCTACTGCAATGGCCATGTGAATAAAACCGTTAGCCATCCAATCCACGCCATCTTCAACTGCGTGAAATGTGCCGATTCCGACTACATATGATCCAATTCCCAAGTAAACCGCATGGCCAAAACTTACCATTCCACCAAATCCTAAAATCAGATTAAGACTGACTGCGCCAATTGAAAGAATCAACATACGTGAAAATAAGACGGTGTAGAACGGCTCATCAATTCCGTCAGCAATTAAAGGCACGGCGCCTAAGCAGATCATCAATACTGTGATAATGAAAATTCTCGGAGACAAATTCATCTATGTTCCTTTTGGTGGGAAAAGACCTTGTGGCTTAATTGCAAGAATGAGAGCCATTAGAATATAAATGAGCATGGATGAAATGGCTGGTGCAGCAGTGTCGGCGACATCGTTTGAAACAAAAAGACCTAAAATATCTGGAAGGAATGAACGTCCGACTGTATCTATAAAACCCACTATCAGAGCTGCCACAAATGCACCTTTGATGGAGCCAACCCCACCAATAACAATCACCACAAAAGTAATTATTAAAATTCCTTCGCCCATTCCAATTTCTACAGTCATAATCGGGGCAGCCATCATACCTGCTAATCCTGCCAGTGCCGCCCCGAGTCCAAAGACAATTGTATAAAGTAGATTGATGTTTACTCCAAGCGCGCTTACCATTTGACGATTGCTGGCTCCCGCGCGGATCAGCATTCCAATTCTTGTTTTTGAAACCAGTAAGTAAAGTAAAAACGCAACCAGGATTCCGACTGCGATAATCACCAGTCTAAAAGCGGGATAGCGAATGCCAAAGAAAAGTTCAACACTACCGCTGAGCAATTCTGGAAGAGGAATGTCGAGTCCGATTGGTCCCCAGATCAATCTCACAAATTCATTGAAAAATAGAATGAGGCCAAAGGTCGCCAGGACTTGGTCTAGGTGACTGCGTGTATAGAGTGTTTTAAGTGCGATCCTCTCCAGGATTACACCAAATAACATACACGCGGGAAGAGCAAGTAATGCTCCGAGCAGGAATGAATCTGTCCATTCTGTGAAAGTTGCCGCAAAGTATGCACCCATCATGTAAAGTGATCCGTGAGCAAGATTGATCAAATCCATAATGCCAAAAATCAGCGTCAATCCCGCAGCCAGAAGAAACAATAAAATTCCAAATTGAAAGCCGTTAAGGGTTTGCTCCAAAAGCAGGATCCAGTTCACATGAACCTATTTTGTTAAAATGAGAATATTTTGATTTAATTACGGCTCTGTTATAATCCGCATTTACTGATGTTATCCTAAAGTTTCACAGAAAAGTCAGAGAATTAAAAGCCCTTTGTTAATTGGTATAACTTACTAACGATTTTAGGAAATTCCGGATTATTCAGGTTTTCATAGAAGGATGGAAGGATAAAGAAATGGAGGGACACGCAGTCCCTCCAAAACAAGGAATGTTACCAGGACATCTTACAATCTTTTGCGTAAGGATCTTGATGGTTGGTATAAACTGTTTTCACAATACTGGTTGTGTAATTCCCCTCTGCATCTTTTACAACTTTACGCAGATAGAAATTTTGAATAGGAAAATGGTTGTTACCATATTTGAAAGGACCGCGTATTGAAGGAAAATTTGCTTTACGCATGGCATTCCGCATTCCGTCTTTATTGGACAAATCTCCACCAACAGCTGTTACCGCGCTGTTTATCAGCATAATTGTGTCATAAGACTGTGCGGCGTAAAATGTTGGATAGCGTCCGGTCTTTTTGCGATAATCAGCAACGAAACGTTTATTAGCCGCATTGTCCAAATCCGGTGCCCAGAACTGTGTCATCAAACTTCCGAGAGCTAAATCTTTCAAACGAGGAAGACTTAATGAATCAACTGTAAAGGCGGAATATAAAGGAATCTCATCTTTCAAACCTGCTTGGGAATACTGCTTGAAAAACTGCAAACCATGTTTTCCAGGATAGAAGACAAAGACCGCATCAGGTTTTGCCGCACGGATTTTGGCCAGTTCTGCGGAAAAATCCAACTGTGCTGGAAATTTGGTCATATCTTTTCCAATGATTTTTCCTTTAAAAGTACGTGATACACCTATTACCATGCTTTTACCTGCCGAATAGTTTGGCGCCATAATGTAGAGATTCTTAATCCCAAGTTGGTTTAAAACTTCCCCCATGGCCATCGTGGTTTGGTCATTTTGCCAGGAAGTTGAGAAAAAATCTTCATGACAGAGTTTACCCGCAACCGCCCCTGGTCCGGCATTTGAGGTAATCATGAAAGGTCCTTTACCGACAGCGGAATTTCTTGATGCCATCAGGACATGACTCCAAATGTAGCCGGTGACAAAATGGACTTTGTCTTTCTTGACCAATTTTTCGGTTTTCTGTTTACCGACAGCAGGTTTGAAAGTGTCGTCTTCATAAAACATTTTAACATCTGAGTCGCCCATTTTGCGTCCCAAATGATCGAGTGCCAATTCAACGGCATCTCTCATATCATTTCCAATTGCTCCTGCTCCCCCTGTGAGCGTAGTTACAAATCCGATTCTTACTGTTTCTGCCAAAGCAACCTGACTTATCAGCATTAACGCAAGTGACAACGTTCCCAAAATACCTAATCTCATTTTTACTCCTTTTATTATGTTAAAAACAATTCCTTAATATTTCCCAGACGATCCGGAAAATTAGCTAAAGGCCAATAACAATAGCTTATACTTTTTAGGCTGTCAATATAAATTAAAGATACTCTTGTTTACCTGTTTATTGAGCAGTCTTACAAATGTTTGAGAGCACACACAGTGTCTTTTTCCACCAGTTCCATAAATTTAGGATTGTGTCCCAAATCCGGATTTGCGCGGTGGCGAAGTTCATGAACAAGTGTATTAACTAATTGTGATTCTTTTGGTTGGCCAAAAAACCAGAAATTTGAGCGGTGAATTTTGATTTGCTCTTCGCCCCAGTAAACACCGGCTTCTCCGTATTGAATCCAGTTCTTATGCACAGGACGTTCTCTTGTGTAACGAATTGGTACTGTGCGGATTTTGACTTTCAAGATGGACGGAAAACATGGAACTTCCAAAAGCCTTTCTGAGTATTCCATTATTTGCTGTTGTCTCGACTCCGGATTTTCGACAAGAGGATCAAGCAGATGCCAGCGGTCAAGAACAAAAAACATGACGCTGCCGACGAGTAGAATTGCTAACAGCCATTGAGCATATTTAGTGAGTAAAGGCTTGCTGGACTCCGGCTTATTCAGGTGCCTCTGCTTCCACTTTAGCCATTCTTCCCATTCGAGTTGTAGACTTCTTATTTGTTCTGTTTCCCAATTTTCCTGAGTTATTCCAGGTTGAGATAATATTTCCTGAATTTCCGGTGCCTGAAAAAGCAAATGTTCCCCACAATTGTGACAGTGAATTTTTACAAAACGTTCTCCGTTTTTTCCTGCCATTGGAACAATTCCGAATTTTTCTTCTCCGCAGGACGGACAATGGAGTGTTAGCTCTTCATTCTGAGAGGCAATTTCGGAAGGCATAAAAACAGAAATTATGGTGGAATTATTTATTTATTTTCCTTTAAGGTTTGTGAGGCAATGATAAGTTTTTGTACTTCAGATGCACCTTCATAGATTCTGAGTGCGCGTATTTCCCGATAGAGTTGTTCAACCGCAAATCCGGAAACAACACCGGAACCTCCGAATATTTGTACGGCTTCATCTATGACACGTTGTGCCGCTTCTGTTGCAAATAGTTTGGCCATGGCCGCTTCCCTGGTAATTCTTTCTGCACCATTGTCTTTTGTCCAGGCAGCACGGTAAATGAGGAGTGAACTAGCGTCAATATCCAATGACATTTCACCCAGTTTGGCCTGAATTAACTGAAGTTTGCTCATGGGAGCGCCAAACATTTTTCGGCTCTCAACGCGCTCCAGTGCCTCATCCATAGCATGACGTGCAAACCCCAAGGCAGCCGCGCCCACAGTTGAACGAAAAATATCGAGGGTTTCCATTGCCATTTTGAAGCCTTCTCCGCCATTTCCAATTTGTTGATTTATAGGAATTCGACATTTGTTAAATCGTATTCTGGCCAAGGGATGTGGCGCCATAACTTCGATACGTTCAATGATTTCGAGTCCGGCAGTCTCGGCATCAACCACAAACGCACTGATTCCACGTGTACCAGGAGCTTCTCCTGTTTTGGCAAAAACCGTATAATAATCGGCAATGCCTCCGTTTGAAATCAGGGTTTTTTCTCCATTCAGCACAAACGAATCATCATCCTTTTCCGCCGTCATAGTTAAGGCGGCCGCATCAGAGCCAGCATCTGGCTCAGTGAGCGCAAAAGCAGCAATTTTCTTTCCGCTACGTACATCCGGAAGATATTTCTCCCGCATTTCTTTTGAACCAAAGAGTGAGATAGTTCCGCTACCGAGTCCCTGCATGGCAAATACGAAATCGGCAAGTCCGGAAAAACGAGCCAGAGTTTCACGAATCAGACACAGAGATCGTACGTCCAGACTTGGATTTTTTCCTCCATATTTTTTTTCTACACAATAATCCAGCCAGCCGCCATCTGCTAACTTAAGCACCAATTCCCTGCAGGCAAGATCAACGTTTGCCGGAGTAGTTGCATAGTCGGCTAACTCAGTTTTTGCCCAGTCTTCCAACTCAAACGCTAATGCCCGGTGCTCATTTTCAAAAAAAGGCCAATTCAGAAAGCTTCGATCTGACATCAGTTTCCCTCAAAAACAGGTTTTTCTTTTTTGATAAATGCCTCATACGCCCTGACAAAATCCTGTGTCTGCATACAAATCGCCTGGGCTTGAGCTTCGGATTCTATGGCCTGCTCGATGCTCATACTCCATTCCTGATTGAGCATGGTTTTGGTTATGCCATGTGCGAAATTGGGACCAGCGGCTAACTTTGCGGCCATCTCCTGGGCCTCTTTCAGAAGTTTGTCAGTTTCATGCAGTTGATTAAAAAATCCCCAGCGTTCTGCTTCTTCACCACTCATATTTCTGCCGGAAAACAATAATTCCGCAGCACGTCCCTGACCGATAATTCGAGGAAGAATGGCACACGCACCCATATCACAGCCAGCTAATCCGACTCTTGAAAATATGAACGAAATTTTTGACGATGGTGTTCCCAGCCGGATGTCACTTGCCATCGCAAGAATTGCTCCGGCACCAACACAAATTCCGTCAATTGCAGCAATAACAGGCTGCGGACAATTTTTGATTGCCTTGACTAAATCTCCTGTCATGCGTGTAAAAGCCAGCAATTCCTTCATACTCATTTTTGTCAAGGGGCCGATAATTTCGTGTACATCACCACCGGAACAAAAGTTTCCACCGGTTCCGGTAATGACGACCGCTTTCACTTCTTCGGAATAAACAAGGTCTCGAAAAAGGTCGCGCATCTCAGCATAAGACTCAAAGGTCAGCGGATTTTTTCTTTCCGGACGATTAAGTGTCAGGGTGCCAACTCCGCAATCAAGTGACCAAAGAAAATGTTCAGGAATATTTTGTAATTCGTTTTTTGTTTTTCCAGGCATTAACTAACTCTATTTCGGTTGAATAATTTTTAGACTAATTTTTTGAAATGAACAAGTGTATCAATCCGTTCAATAAACTAAGAAATGACCGCAGTTGCTTCTATTTCAACTTTGGCTCTGTCTTCCATTAAACTGCTTACTTCGACAACAGACATAGCAGGGAAATGGCGTCCTACTTCTTCTCGATATTTTTGTCCAAGTGATTTTAAGGATGCCAAATATTCTTGTTTATCAGTGATGAACCAAGTCAATCTCGTAATATGTTCCGCACTTGCGTCGGCTTCTGCGAGAATGCTAATTATGTTGCGCAGGGCTTGTCCGGCTTGTTCGGCAAAGTCATCAGTCTGGAAAATCGAATTTTCATCCCAGCCAATTTGACCTGAGATAAAAATTTGCCTGCCTTCCGCGACAACGCCTTGAGAGTAACCTTTTGGTGATTCCCAACCTTCTGGAAGTAAAAATTTCATTTTTTTATTATATGATCTGCTTTGTAAGGTTGTATGCTTTTCATAATTAAATTCTTTAAAATATCAATGTCTTGACTATTTATTTAGCTTTAATATTTTTAAGGGTTACTTTTCTAAGCCGGTTTAATAAGCTCACCAGCATATTTAATTCATCATATTTCAAATCTTTAAATATATTGATCAGCCACTTTTCATGTTCAGCAACCATTTTTTGAAAAAAAGTCGCCCCTTTTTCGGTCATCTCAACTAATTTAACACGTCGATCTTTTGCTGACAGCACATGTGTAATCAAACCTTCACGCGCCATACGGTTTACCAACCAGGTGACATTGCCGTTAGTAACCATCATTTGATTTGAAAGTTCTGTTTTAGTAAGCGGTTTTTCTGCATGATCCAAAGCAGACAACAAGTCAAACTGCGGCAAAGTTGAAGCAAAAGATTTATGCAACTGTGTACGTAAATAACGTTCTATTTCACCTGTACTTTTCAATAAACCTAACCACAAACGGATAATTTGTTTAGTATCCAACTGTTTTTCAGCTGAAACTGTCTTGGTGTTTTCCATCAAATAAAAGTTCCCATTTGCAATGCACGCTGTGTGTTGACTTCAAGCTGTCGCTTCCCTGCAAGGTACTGTATAGGCCACGCCTGATCGAGATGATTTTGGCGTGCTGCCGCGTGTAAAGTCCAATATGGATTGCTTAAATGAGGTCGTGCCAGACAACATAAATCTGCTCGGCCTGCGGCAATTATGGAATTGACATGATCGGTCTCAAAAATAGCACCAACCGCAATTGTCGGTACTTGCGCCTCATTACGGATACGATCCGAAAAAGGTGTTTGAAACATACGCCCATAGACAGGTTTTTCATTGACATTAGTTTGTCCTGAAGAAACGTTGATGATGTCTGCTCCTGCATCGTAGAACATTTTTGATATTATGACTGCTTCTTCGTCATCAATTCCGCCTTGCACCCAGTCGTGTGCAGAAATTCTCACAGAGATCGGTTTTTGCTTCGGCCAAACTGAGCGTATTGCTTCAAATACTTCAAGTGGATAACGCATTCTATTTTCTAAATTACCACCATATTCGTCTGTGCGTATGTTGGATAAAGGCGTTATGAAAGAGGAAAAAAGATAACCATGTCCGCAGTGAAATTCAAGCATATCAAAATTACATTCTTCCGCCATCTGCACTGCATTTACAAACTGGTTTTTAATTTCCAGCATTTCCATTTTGGAAAGTTCATGCGGAATTTGATCTTTGTAAGCAACCTCTGAAGGACCTACAATGGGCCAGCCTTCTTCCAATGCCATATCCTGTCCTTCCCACAAGATTTTAGTGGAGCCTTTGGGGCCGGCGTGTCCCAGCTGTAAAGCAATTTTTGCCTTGCTCTGCTGATGAACAAAATCAACGATCCGTGTCCAACCTTGCAGATGTTCTTTTTTATACATCCCTGTACATTTTGGCGTAATGCGGGCTTCCCTTGAAACATGTGTCATTTCTGTAAATATCAAACCCGCTCCGCCCAATGCACGGGAACCATAATGAACGAGGTGAAAATCCGAAACTGTTCCGTCTTCCGCGCTGTACATTGCCATCGGTGAAACTACAACGCGGTTGACAAGTTTCATCTCTCTTAAAGAAAAAGGTGTGAACATAGGCGAAATTGGTGTTGGAGTGGCTTTTCCGGTTGCATTTTCAGCAAATTCAAATTCCATCTTTTCGAGCCATTTTTTGTCACGTAAGCGTAAATTTTCATGACTTACACGCTGACTTCTGGTGAGCAAACTATAGGTGAATTGAGTTGTAGAAAAATTTGTATAACGGGGAATATTTTCGAACCAGGCAGTACTGTTTCGTGCGGCATTTTGCAGACGCAGGACTTCAATTTCACGTTCATCCTGATATTTCTTAAAGGCGCTTTGTAAATTGCTGTTTTGGTGGATGCATTCGGCCAGACCGATACCGTCTTCTAAAGCGAGTTTGGTTCCGGAACCGATTGAAAAATGAGCAGTGTGTACCGCGTCACCTAAAAGAACAATGTTCTGGTGATACCAGTGTTTACAGGTGACTCTGGGAAAATTCATCCAAACCGAAGAATCACGCAGATGTTTGGCATTTTCCATAAGAGAGTTACCGCCAAGATAATCCGCAAACAAGGTTTCCAGCTGGGCAACGGAATCTTCTTTGCTCATCTTTTCAAATCCGTACGCCGTCCATGTTTCCGGAGAACACTCGACAATGAAAGTGCTTAAATCCTCAGCGAATCGATAGGCATGGGCCCAAATCCAACCATGTTCTGTCTTGATGAAAATAAAAGTGAATGCTTCAAAAAGTTTGTGAGTTCCAAGCCAGATGAACTTGTTTCTGCGGAGATCTATATCCGGCTGGAAATACGTTGCATGCTGTGTCCGGATTTTACTGTTGATCCCGTCTGACACCACAATCAAATCGAACTCTGCATAAGGCTCAGAAGTTTCAACATGGGCTTCAAAAACCTGTTTGATGCCTAACTCTTCCGCTCGTTCCTGCAGAATGGTTAATAAACGGAGACGGCCTATTCCAATAAATCCATGACCTCCGGAACGAATAACCTTTCCGTGAATGTGTACATCAATGTCATCCCAATAGGCAAAACTCTTACGGATTGTTTCCGCGCTTTCCGGATCATTTGCTTGTAAATTTTCCAATGTCTGATCTGAGAAAACAATACCCCAACCAAATGTATCACGCGGTTTGTTTTGTTCAACGATGGTAATTTCATATTCCGGATTTCTCAGTTTCATCGAAATTGCAAAATACAGCCCGCCCGGACCTCCACCAATACATACTATTTTCATGACTTATCTCCGGATTTCTTGACTTTCTGACTCTTTTCAAAATGATGAATTGTACATTAGAAATATTTCCGTAATTATTGGTGCAGTACAATCAGGGCTAAAGGCAGTTGTGGAAACTGAATGTGCGCAGTCTACTCCCGAGCTTAGGAATTGTCAAACATTATTTTAAACTTAAAATAAATTTGGATAATATCAGCATCAAGTATTCCTTTTTCAGCCTTGAAAAGATGACAGAAAGAATATATTATCTTGTGTTTAATCCGCATTTATAAGAAAAAGACATGTAGCAATTTCAAAACTCTAATGAAATTCTTGTAGTTAATCTATTAGGGAACCGTAATTTTTTAATCAGGACAGGAGGAACTCATGCCAGCCAGCGCGACAAAAACAGTAAAATCAATTGGAATGAAAGATGCCGCATTATTCCGCCAACAGGTTTATATTGACGGTAAATGGTCTGACGCGGACAGCGGTGAGACTACCGAAATTACCAATCCATCAACCGGAGAAGTTTTAGGCACAGTTCCTAACTGTGGCGCCGCGGAAGCAAAACGGGCAATTGAAGCGGCAAACGCGGCTTGGCCGATGTGGCGTTCCAAAACAGCAAAAGAACGTGCTGTGATAATGCGTCGCTGGTATGAGTTGATGATGGAAAATCAGGAGGACCTAGCCCGTTTAATGACAGCCGAACAAGGAAAGCCGTTGTCTGAATCCCGAGGAGAAATTTCGTATGCCGCCAGTTTTATTGAATGGTTTGGTGAAGAAGGTAAACGCTTATATGGTGACACCATTCCAGCACATGCTTCAGATAAACGTCTTATCGTAATCATGCAGCCTATTGGAGTTACCGTTGCCATCACTCCCTGGAATTTTCCGGCAGCCATGATAACACGGAAAGCCGCGCCAGCACTTGCTGCAGGATGTCCAATGGTCATCAAACCGGCACCGGATACACCTTTTTCCGCGTTTGCGCTTTGTGAACTGGCAGATCGTGCCGGTGTTCCAGCGGGGATATTGAGTACATTGACAGGTGATGCGGTTGGAATCGGTAGTGAATTTACCGGAAATCCGATAGTCCGTAAATTAACTTTTACCGGCTCAACAGGGGTTGGAAAACTGCTGATGAAACAGTGTTCCGGAACTGTTAAAAAACTTGCGCTGGAACTAGGTGGAAACGCACCTTTTATCGTTTTTGATGATGCGGATCTGGACGCGGCTCTTCCAGGAGCAATGGCCAGTAAATTCCGCAATGCCGGACAAACTTGTGTCTGCGCAAATCGGATTATGGTGCAAAGTAAAGTCTATGATAAATTTACTAAAATGCTCGCTGATGCCACGAAAAAATTGAAAGTGGCTGACGGTTTTGAAGAGGGTGCGGATCAAGGTCCGCTGATCAATGAAGCGGCTGTTTTAAAAATTGAAAGCCACGTCAAAGACGCTCTAGACAAAGGAGCGAAGCTACTTACCGGCGGACATCGACACAAACTTGGCGGTACGTTTTTCGAACCAACGGTATTATCCGGAGTAACTACAGAAATGCTGGTTGCCAGAGAAGAAACATTTGGACCGATGGCTCCTGTCTTTAAGTTTGAAACTGAAGAAGAAGCCATTGCTATGGCAAATGATACCGAGTTTGGTTTAGCCGCCTATTTTTACAGCCGTGATATTGGCCGTGTTTGGAGAGTTGCAGAAGCTCTTGAATACGGAATTGTCGGCATCAATGAAGGAATAATCTCGACTGAAGTAGCGCCTTTTGGTGGAGTAAAAGAATCCGGAACAGGACGGGAAGGTTCCAAATATGGTATTGAAGACTACCTCGAAATCAAGTATCTTTGCATGGGTGGAATCAACGACTGATCCTGCAAAACGGTAGCAAATTCATGATTCTTTAGTGAGATTTAATTTTGCAAATTGATATTGAATTATTGGGGCCACTGGTGGATTATCTGCCAGTTTCAGCAAAGGGGGAGATTACAATTGCGACTAAAGATAACGCGACAATTGCTGATGTGTTGAAAATACTAAAAATAAAACAAAAAGTTATTGTTGCAGTCAATGGTGATGAGGAAAAGGGATTGGATCATGTGCTGTTTGATGGAGACAAACTACTCGTTTTTACTTTGGTTAGTGGTGGTTAAGAATTAATTTTTAATAAATGTAACTTAGGAGAACATTATGCCTTTCGGCTACACAGGAAAAGTATTACATGTCAATTTGACGAAAAGTGAAATAACTGTTGAAGAACCGGAGGAACAGTTTTATCGAACTTATATGGGAGGAAGTGCAATGGGAATGCACTATGTCCTCAAGGAAACTCCTGCAGGAGTGGATCCTTTGAGTCCGGACAATGTTCTTGCATTGTGTACTGGTGTGGTAACAGGAACGCCGATTTCAGGTCAAAGTCGTATAACTTCAGTTGCAAAATCACCTCTTACAGGCTGTATTGGAGATGCACAAGGTGGTGGGTTTTTTCCTGCAGAAATGAAGTTTTCCGGATTTGATGCAGTAATAATCAAGGGAAAATCTCCGAAACCAGTTTATTTGTGGATGCATCATGGAGAAGCAGAATTGAGGGATGCCGGACATTTATGGGGAATGACAACCGGTGATACTGAAGATAAACTTAAAGAAGAGTTGCAGGATAAGCGCATCGAAGTTTTACAGATAGGTCCTGCAGGTGAGAATTTAGTACGTTTTGCCGCACTGATCAGCATGAGCAACCGTGCTAATGGACGTACGGGAATGGGCGCAGTAATGGGTTCAAAAAATCTCAAAGCAGTTGTTGTTCGTGGTAAGCAAAAACCGACGATTGCTGATCCAGCAAAATTTAAGGAATTGCAGAAATTGGGTAAAACAAATCTGGAACCTACCGGAATGGACGGTTTTGGAAAATATGGAACTCCCGGTGTTACTACTCCACAAAACAAGGCTGGAGGTTTGCCAACATTCAATTTCAACAGTGGTGCATTTGACAAACATGAAGATATTGATGGAATAAAGCTTTTTAACGAGCATCTTCGCGGTCATGAAAAAGACGATCAGAATCGTTTTGGGAGAGACACATGTTTCAGTTGTTCTATAAAATGTAAGCGTGTAACTGAAATTGCAGAAGGTCCTTACAAAACCGATGCAAAATACGGCGGTCCGGAATATGAAACTCTTGCCACATTTGGAAGTTATTGTGGTATCGGAGACATGGATGCCATTATTTACGCAAATGCTTTATGCAACATGTATGGAATGGATACCATCTCCTGCGGTGCTACAATAGCATGGGCCATGGAGTGCTGGGAGAATGGAAAGATAACTGCAGAAGATACTGGCGGTATTGAAATGACATACGGCAATGCAGAAGCAATGGTAAAAATGACAGAATTGATTGCTAAACGTGAAGGTTTTGGAAAAATACTTGCCGAAGGTTCAAAGAAAGCGGCAGAAATTATTGGACGTGGAACTGAGGATTATTTAATTACGAGCAAAGGACAGGAAGCGCCGGCACACATGCCTCAGGTAAAACGCAGTCTGAGTGTCATTTATGCAACAAATCCTTTTGGTGCAGATCACGAATCAAGTGAACATGACCCTTCCTACAAAGCATTTCCGGAAAGGATGAAGCAGATCGGCCTGACAAATCCGCAAGAGAAATTAGCTTTGAATGAAGAAATGATGCGCTTCGCGATGGTCACCCAACATTTGTCCAGCGCAGTAGACAGTATTTCTGTTTGTGCATTTATATTTGGAGCCTCTTTTCAACTTTACGGTGCAGATAAACTTGTTGAAGTTATCAATGCAGTGACAGGTTGGGATACTGATATTGCAGAAATATTAGAAGTTGGTGAGCGTCGCCTCAATATGTTGCGTGTTTTTAATTCACGTGAAGGAATAGGAAGGGAGTTAGACACTCTACCGAAAAAGATGTTCAAGCGTCCTCTTGAAGGCGGAAAGTCAGATGGTTATGTCCTGGACGAAAAAGAGTGGGAAACAGCACTTGAAGATTATTATCGCTTGTGTGACTGGAATGTTGAAACAGGACATCCGTCACTCAATAAGTTGGAATCACTGGGATTGGGCTGGGTAGTTGCTGAGAGTGAGGCTCTATCACGAGTTATTTCCTGAAAGAAAAGTCAGCTTGTAAATCGAAACTTCAGTTAAAGACTGGTGAGAGTTTGTGCCGATTCAAAATAGGCTTCCGCGGACAGAATTGAATCCTGAAGAGGATGAATTTTGGAGTCGGGATGTACTGAAAGAAGTCCATACAAGAAGCCCTAAAATGCTTCAGACCTTTGAAAAGGTCAAGTCTGTTGCCCCGACAAAAACAACCGTCTTGCTTTTGGGCGATACTGGAGTCGGCAAGGGTCTGGTGGCCAAACTAATTCATCAGCATAGCAGCCGCAAAGACGAAGCATTTGTTCATGTACATTGCGGGGCCTTGCCTGATTCACTGGCTGAGAGTGAATTATTCGGTTATGAAAAAGGAGCCTTTACTGGTGCGGTAAAACGTAAACTTGGTCGATTTGATACTGCACAGAAAGGAACTATATTTCTAGATGAGATAAATACTATTTCCGGAACAATGCAGATAAAACTGCTCCAAGTGCTCCAGGATCGTATTTTTCAGCGTGTTGGCGGCGAAAATCCAATTGAATCAGATGTGCGTGTGATTGCTGCCTCCAATTCAGACTTGCAGCAACTTTGTGATGAAGGTCTTTTCCGCAAAGATCTTTATTATCGTCTAAGTGTTTTTCCGCTTGAAATTCCTTCCCTGCAGCAACGCTCCGAAGACATTCCGGATTGGGTTAATTATCTGATTGAATGGTTTAACAAGCTTTATTTTAAAGATATCAAGGATGCGGATCCGTTAGTGGTCAAAGCTCTGCAGGAATATTCGTGGCCGGGAAATATTCGGGAGTTGGAAAACGTGATTGAACGAGCCTATATTCTGGAAAAAAGCTCAACTCTCAGAGCAGAAAGTTTTCCGCAGGAATTGTTTAGCAGTGTAAATAACACCTCAGAAGTCGCGATGGATATTACCCTGCCTCTCGCGGAAGTTCGTCGCCAAAGTCTGGAACAAATTGAACGTCAGTATCTCAATGAATTGATGAGCAAGCATTTGGGGCGAATTAACCGTGCAGCTGAGGCAGCAGGAATTACTACAAGACAGCTTCATAAACTTCTCACTAAATACAGCATCCGCAAAGAAGATTTCAAACCTGCTCTTAGTTCCTCAACAAGAAATTAATTGCTTAACCGGCACATCAAGCAATCGCATACATTCCAAACACAAATCACAGGTCACTCTCATTCAAGAATGGTCACACTTTGAGCATGAAAGATTCACACCTCTGAAATATCTGCTTCGGTATTGCTGAAACGTTCTGTGAGCTTAAGACGCTGGATTTTTCCGGAAGGACCTTTTGGTAGTTCTTTGAGGAAAAAATAGCGGGAAGGCGCACGGTATGCTCCCATTGCTTCCAAACACAATTGTCTTAGTGCGGATTCAGGAACATCCTCTCCGGGGCGGACTGCGATGGCGGCAGCAACCGTTTGTCCGTAATGCTTGTCTGGAAGCGGAAAAGCCGCAGCTTCCAAAACGTTTGGGTGTCTATAAAGCACATCATCAATTTCACGCGGAGCGATATTTTCTCCGCCTTTAATGATGAGTTCCTTGAGGCGTCCGGTAATAAAAACATAACCATCCGCATCCATCTTTCCCAGATCACCTGTGCGATACCAGCCGTCAGGTGAGAATGCGTCACGGGTGGCTTCAGAATTTTTGAAATAGCCCTGCATCACATTCCGGCCTCGTACTTGGATTTCACTTTCTTCTCCGGAAGCCACAATATTTCCTTCAGCGTCCGCAACTCTAACTTCATTCCCGAAGGCAATTCCAGGTGAGCCGAGTTTGTGCAATTCCGGATTGAGCGGATTGGAAAGCATCGGTGCCGCTGTTTCCGTTATCCCCATTGTTTCAACAATACTTAGTCCGAACCGTTCTTCAAAAGACTCATGTAAAGCAGGAGGTAAAGCAGCAGAAGCTGAGCGTCCAAAACGAACTTGTGCTAGTTTGGATTTTAAATTTTCGTCTATTTCCGCATTCATTAAATAGGAAAGAATTGTTGGAACGACACTGAACCAACTGCATTTTTCATCTACTATCCAAGACCAAAATTTTGAGACTTGAAAGCGGTCAGGAATAACAATTCCGGAACAGCTGACGAGCGTTCCCATCACAGAAACCACTTGAGCGTTGATGTGGCAGAGCGGCAACACGCATAATCCTCTGTCTTCCGGAATCAATTCGTGGGCAACTTCGGTATTCCAGCCTCCGTACAGCAAACTTTCATGTGTGTGAATCACGCCCTTTGGTCGTCCGGTAGTTCCGGAAGTGTAAATTAACAGGGCGGCATCTTCCGGTTTGGGAACGGCAGGCGAAACATATTTTTCGTCCATTCCGCTGTTCTCCCAAACCGCAATGTGATCAGGATGAAGCGGAATCAGCAGAGGTTTGTCAGCAAGTTGAGCAAGCGCTTGCCGAGCCAATTCCTGATGCTGTGAATCAACAAAAAGAGTTGTAGTTTCAGAATGTTCCAGAACATACGCTAAAATTTCCGCCCCTGCCAATGGATTTGCCAACAGAACTTTAAACCCTCCGTACATTCCTCCCAAAAACAGTTCCAGGGCAGCTTGGCCGTTTCCGAGTAAACCTGCCACCGGAACTTTTGGAGGCAATTCCATCTTAGCCAAATGTTGGGCTACTGCCTGAACTCTTGTACGAAATTCGCTCCAGGTGTGGCTAATTCCGGTCTCAGGATAGAATACGAAAATCTTCTCCGGAAAGCTTTCTGCATATTGATCAATCAAACTCCGAATCGTGTGGCCTGTGGGATTCATATTTTCTATGGTTTAGGATGTTGAATTTTAGCAGTTTCGTTTGTGACTTTAACGTCCGTGTTTGGCCCAAAATTCTCCAAAAATATCTTCATCACTCGGTTCAACAGGAGGGATAGGACGTACAATTCGGACAATATTCAGGTAGTGCCGATAGTTGAGATTGTCGCTGATACTGTTGCCGCCCCACGTTCCGCAGCCCATTGAGAGTGAAAACGGCAGTCCATTATCAAAACTTCCGCCGGTGGCAAAACAATGCGTCTGGTTTACAATTACACGGCAAGCAGGCAAGGTCAGCCCCATTATTAGAGGACGTGATTCATCTTGAGAATGTAGACCAACGGAATGGCCTTTGCCCTGAAAATTGTAAATTTCCCGGACTTGTTCGCACGCCTCATTAAAATTTGAAGCGCGATAAACGGTCAAAACCGGACATAATTTTTCACCGGAAAAAGGGTATTCCCTTCCTGTGCCGGTTTCCTCGACCATCAGCATTTTTAATTGATTAATATCCGGACACTGAAGTCCGATTGCTTCCGCTAGTTCCTGAGCAGACTTTGCGATTAAATCCTGATTGAGCCGTCCCTGTATCCACAATGTATTTTGCAAAGTTTGTGTTTCTTCCGGATTCAGCAGAATCCCGCCGGCACTTTCCAAAGCCGTAATTGCATCATCATAAACTTGATCTACAATCACCACACTATTTTCTGATGAACAACTGGTGGCATTGTCAAATGTTTTTGATGTAATAATTTTTTTCGCGGCGGAAACAAGATCAGCGGTTTCGTCGATGATCGCTGAAACATTGCCTACACCGACTCCAATTGCCGGAGTTCCGCTGCGATATGAGGCACGGACGTTGTTTTGTGAGCCGGTGACCACGACAAGATCAACGAGTTGCATCATGTCATGGGTTGCATCTTTGCTGACCGGAGCAGGGAGTTTCTGAATGAGGTTTTCAGGATGTCCCAAATGTCGCAAAACTTTTTGCAGTAATTCAACAACCCGCTGACAAACCGCCTCCCCTTTTGGTGAAGGAGCAAGGACGATAGCGTTCCGGCCTTTGATAGCGTTAAGTGTTTTGTTGAGCGGAGTGGCAATGGGATTGGTGGAAGGAGTAACCGCACCAACGACACCGACTGGCCTCGCAATTTCAACTATGCCCTCTTCCGGAAGTTCCCGGATGATTCCACAGGAAGGCGCGTTTTTCAAATCTCGCAAAAGACCCAGCGTCTTGCGATGATTCTTGATAATTTTGTCTTTGGAATTTCCAAGTCCAGTATCACGTACGGCCTGTTCAGAGAGGGAGCGGTTTATTTCCGGAGCTAAAATTGCCCAGGCCAAGCCGACTGTCAATTCGTCAACAACTTCCTGACTGACTGCTTCAAATTCAGTTTGTGCCGCCCGTGCCTGTGCAACAACGGTTTCAACAGAGGTATGGGGCATAATATAGCTTTCGAAACTTCACGGCAAAACTCCACTTAGCAGAGAATCATCCGGAGTTATTATAGATATTTGCTGAGGCGTCATTTCGACCTTTGGGAGAAATCTCACATATTAGTGCAGTAGCTTAGGCAAGATTTCTCGCTACGCTCGAAATGACACAGTTTTAGGCCTTTTTACAAGTTTATCAAATATTATTTAATTTGAAAGTCTGTGTCAAGAAATAACACTTTACACAGTACTCTTTATGAATTGAAAATAGCACAATAAACTTTAAAGCGACTACTTTTTTCAGCTGAAAGTTTTAACTAATTTGTCGATATTTGGTGCTTAGAAATAAATCTGATTTTTTTCTTGACATTATTTATTGATAAGGTATAAGTATAGCTGAAATTATCACATGGTGTGATGATGGTTTTAATCAGATAATTTTAAGTGGGGGTTGAAATGAGTAAAATTAAAGTAAAAAAACTGACTAAATTTGGTTTTACAACACTGGCGGGATTATGTTTGGCCAGTGCCGGTATTGCTGGAACCTTTGAATGTGAAGTCAAGAAAACCAGTATGGCTAAACCGGCAGGATTCCCTAGTCGTGCATTGACCATGATTGTCCCCTATGGAATTGCTGGGGGTTCAGGACAGGTGGCATCAGCTATGGCAGAAGCTGTAACCGGTCTCACTGGTGTCGGCATTAACCGTGACCACAAGCCTGGAGGTTCGGGCACCGTTGGGATGACAGCTTATATGGCTGCTCCGGCAGACGGTTATACAGTACTTGAGCATATTGATGATGCTTCGTCTGCTCATGCCTTGGATTCAAGCAAGCCAAATCCGGCAGTTGACCTGATACCACTTGTTACTTCCCAGGTGACATTTTCACAGATATATATTCGGACCAATGAAACTCGTTTTAGTGACTGGGCCTCATTTGTGAAATATGTCAAGGCTCAAAATGGCAAGTCAACCATCGCCAATGTTTCCAAGGAAGGTTCAATGGAGCGGGTAACAATGAAATTCATCACCGATGGTGCGGGAATGAAAATCCAACAGATTTCCTTTGATAAGGGCGCCCCCCGTTATGGTGCACTTCTAGGAGGACAGGTTGATGCTCTATTTGAGCAGCCCGGTGATGTCAGGAAATTTCTTGACGCAGATAAATTCAAGCCAATCCTGACCATTTTTAACGAACGACCATCCGTCTTTGCTGACGTTCCAACTCATATAGAAGTGGGCATGAACTTTGAGCCCCTTTTACGCTTCCGTGGATTTTTCGTTAATGCAAATGCTCCGTCTGATCGTGTGAAGTGGCTTCAATGGGCATTCCAGCGAGGATATTGTCAGGATAGCTATCAAAAATTCAATGATTCTAAATTCATGACTGTGATAGATAGCTACCGAGATACAGCAGGTGCAAGAGAACTGATTACCAGTACCATTGCACAATATCGAGAGGTCTATAAAAAAATGGGGCTGAAACTTAAATAGTTCCTTTCTCATATTTTCTTAAAACCTCAAAATCTCCTTTTCGTAATCGTGTCAGGTGTTTTCCAACCTGACACGCTTCCCAGTTATTTCGAAAGTTGTTCATGTCAAAGTTAAAGACAAGCCACATTGTTGAAACCTTAGTCTGGTTAACTATTGTGGCTGTCTTTTATGTGTACTCTTTTGAGTTCGGTCAGGAAATAGAAATATATAAATTTGGTGCCACAGGTTGGCCCAGATTTATTTTAGGTTTTCTTTTACTGGTAACGCTGGGCAACCTTCTCCATCTTTACAAAAAAGGTTCAGAGGCCCAGCACGGCAGGGTGGGTATTACCGATCAGGATGAGGAAATATCTTATGATGGTATTGGATCAATTCAGAAGATATTAGCAATATTGGCTCTTCCTCTCATATTTGCATGGTCACTAAAACCGGTTGGATTCTATTCGGCGACACCTGTTTTCATTGCTCTCACAATTTTGCTGCTGGGTGAAAAACGAATAAAATGGGTTTTAGGAATTACATTATTTATTTATTTCCTGCTTATATTGTTGTTTATGGTAATCCTCAATGCTCCACTTCCACAGGGCAATATATCACCATTCTATGATTTCAGCGCATTCATGCTGACTCTAAATACCAAACTCCACCAATCGCTTAATTTTTAAGGTCCTTTTGATTGATAACTTTATCGCCGGAAGCATCGCTCTTTTTGGAGATCCTTTTTCTATAGGAATATTTATCTTTGGAGTAATTGGAGGGATGTTGTTTGGTGCCATTCCCGGCGTTAGCATGTTAACTCTTGCAGCGATCCTTTTACCTTTTACAGCAAATCTTGAACCCGCTCAAGGTGTTATGCTTTTTGCCGTGATTTACTGCACGGGCACCTATGGTGGAGCTATTACGGCAATTCTGTTCAATATTCCCGGTGCTCCTGAAAACGCTCCAACTGCATTCGACGGATATCCCATGACCTGCAAAGGTCAGTCAGGAAAAGCGGTTGGTGCAGCTGTTTTGTGTTCAGCAATTGGAGGTGTTTCATCTGCGATAATTATGATGGCGGCAACAGAACCGCTCGCGAATTGGGCGATCTCCAATATAGGTCCACCAGAAATTTTTGCCTTGGTTTTTTTCGGCCTGGCCGTAGCTTCCTCAGTTGGAGGCAGGACTATGTGGAAGGGTTGGATGTCTGTATTACTCGGACTCCTGATAGCCACAATCGGCCAGGATCCGGTGGGTGGTATAAATCGTTACAACTTCGGATTTTCTGATCTTGCTGCGGGCATAGCATTTGTTCCCGCAATAATGGGTTTTTTTGCAGTGTCTGAAATTTTCGTACAAGCAGAAAAAAAGGCCACCGGCATGTATAAAGCCCCTAAACTTAGTCTTGATTTCCCCACCTTTTTAGAACTTTGGTCTTATAAAATAGCTGTGCTAAGATCCATGCTGGTTGGGTTTTTTTGTGGAATTCTACCTGGAATCGGTGCAACTCTTGCGGCATTTATGGGTTATGGCGAAGCAGTACGCTGGTCTAAGAACAAAGAATCATTCGGCAAAGGTAATTTGGAAGGGGTGATTTCATCTGAGACTGCAAATAATGCCGCGACAGGTGCGGCCATGATTCCGTTGTTGGCACTGGGACTCCCTGGAGGTGCAATGACTGCTCTAATGGTGGGAGTCTTCCAGATGCATGATCTGGAACCGGGCCCAATGGTATTTTATAATTCACCCGAACTGATATGGATCGTTTTTGCTGCAATGTTTTATGCAAATTTATCGATCCTCTTCATCGGATTAATTGAAACGAAGACGATTTTGTATCTATTAAAAATTCCTTTTCAATTTTTAGCACCAATGATTTTGCTGCTGGCTAGTATTGGATCATATATCGGACGTGGTCTGGTACTTGATGTGATAATAATGTTTGGTGCCGGAATTATGGGCTTTTTGCTGAGACGATCCGGTTATTCTATCCCCGGTATTGTGCTGGGTATTATCCTGGGCAAAATCGGTGAGCAGAATTTTGCTCAGGGTATGCAGATGGTTCATTATGATGTGTTGGAATACCTGTCACGGCCAATCTGCCTTATATTGATAATTGCGGGCACATTAACTATACTCACTGGTGTCTACAAGGCCTTGTCATATTCATTGAAGTCATGATTTTTTGTCAAAAACATGACTTCCAAGCCAATTCTTAAAGAGGAATCCTCAATACGCATCATTTTCTGGATTTGCCTTGCTGAAGTCCTGACAATGCAGGGAGTCTTCACGTTTTCATCCATGCTTCCTTTTTTCTTTGAAGAATGGCAACTGGACAGTGTAGACGCAGGCTGGATCAGCGGGATCTACTATGGCTCCTATATGATCTCAGTCATGATCCTGGTCAGCCTTACCGATTGGATCGATGCAAAAAAAATATACATCACTGGTGTTTTAATAACTCTGATCAGTTGCATTGGTTTCGCACTGTTTGTTGAGGGTTACTGGTCAGCCATGCTCTTCAGAACCCTGGGAGGAATAGGCCTGGCAGGGACTTATATGCCGGGGCTTAAAGCCCTGACAGACCGACTTTCAGGTACATCAAGAATTCGCGCGACATCGTTTTATACGGCCTCATTTGGTGCCGGCAGTGCACTATCATTCTTGATTGGTGGTTCAATTCTGGAATGGTATCCCTGGGAAACAGCTTTCTGGATTGCAAGCCTCTGTGCTTTGCTGGCACTGCTGATCGTATCTAAAGTCTTGGAAAGTCGTCCCAATCATGTTGGATCTCGTTCAGGTTTGCGTTCACTTGACTTCAGGCCGGTATTAAGAAATTCTAACGCAATGGGATGGATTGCCTGCTATTCCTCTCATAATTATGAACTATTTGCATTCCGCTCCTGGATTGTAGTCTATCTTGCATTTGCACTTTCAGGTGTTGCTGACGGACTCAATTATCAGCCTTCGGTTATTGTATTTTTTGGAGTTTTACTTGGAATGCCTTCCAGCATCATCGGCAATGAATTGGCAATGCGTTTCGGCAGAATACGTACTGTAATCAGTATTATGTGCATTTCCGCAGTTTTAGCAATTGTGATTGGAAATAGCATTGGTCTCTCCGCGCCATTGCTGATTGTGCTTGTACTTGTCTATGGATGTTTTGTTACAGGAGATTCTGCTTCAATTACCACCGGCGCAATTGAGAGCGCTTCAGAGGGAGAACGTGGAGTAACTATGGCCGTTCATTCAAGCATCGGTTTCATCGGTTCCTTCCTGGGGCCTATTGGTTTTGGAATTGTACTGAATGCATTTGGAGGTCATAACAATTCTGAAGCCTGGTTTTGGGCATTTTCATCAACAGGTGTGATACTCTTAATAGGTCCGGTTCTGCTTTTAATTCTCAGGACGGTTAAATAGGCTTAATTATTTCAGGGAGAGATGATGTCTATCAAATGGAAATTGAAAATATAATCAATATTTGAGAGTAAAATTCAATGTCGCATTCAATTCTTATTTATGAATATGGTGGCCCAGAGGTCATGAAGTGGGAAGAAACGTCCCTGCATCATCCAGGTAAAAACGAAGTCCGAATTGAGCAAAAAAAAGTTGGATTGAATTTCATTGATGTTTATCAGAGATCTGGAATCTACCCGCTAAGCCTGCCAACTGGGATAGGCATGGAGGCAGTTGGTGTAGTAGAAACAATTGGAGTAGATGTAGTAAATGTTAAGGTTGGTGATCGGGTTGGCTATGTTATGGGACCACCGGGCGCCTATGCAGAGAGTCGTTTATACCCAGCAGACAGGTTAATTAAATTACCTGATTATATTTCTGACTCTCAGGCAGCAGCAATACTATTGAAAGGTTTGACTGTATCATATCTAATCAACAAAACCTTTCCAGTTAAAAAAGGTCAAACTGTATTGTTTCATGCAGCCGCAGGGGGAGTCGGTCTTTTCGCTTGTCAGTGGCTGAATAAACTTGGTGTTGAAGTTATAGGCACTGTAAGCACAGATGAAAAAGCTGGTATAGCTAAGGCGCATGGATGCCATCATACTATAAATTACACTCGTGAAGATTTCACTACAAGGGTTGAAGAGATAACAGACGGAAAAGGTGTCCCAGTTGTGTTTGACGGTGTTGGCGAAGATACATATTTCGGATCGTTAAAGTGTCTATCACCTTTTGGTGTTTTGGTGTCTTTTGGCGCTGCTTCAGGCCCTCCTCCTGAGTTAGCATTAGCAGTGTTGGCAAAAAAGGCTCTTTATATTACCAGACCAAGTTTGGCTCCACACACAGCAACACCTGAGCTGACTGAGGAAATTAGCTCTCCTTTGTTCGAAGCAATAAGAGGTGGGATATCAATATCTATTAATCAAACATTTCCCCTGAAAGATGCAGCAAATGCTCACCGTGCTTTGCAAAGTCGCAGGACAACAGGTTCTACAATATTGGAAATATAGCTATAATTTAAACACAGGGGAATGTAATTTACAGTAGTTGTAAGAATATGTGCAGATAGTGTCTGATTCCTTGATTCATTGAGAGGTCTCTTTTATACTGGTATTTAAAAAAAATATTCATCTCCAAATTGTTTCAGGATTTCATGTCAGTACTCATTGATAATAATACAAAATTACTGGTACAGGGTATCACCGGTTCTCAAGGAATGTTGCACACCCGTGGCTGTAAAGATTACGGAACAAACGTAGTTGCCGGAGTCACACCGGGAAAAGGCGGACAAACTTTTGAAGGAGTGCCGATATTTAACACGGTGGAGGAAGCAGTACAAGCCACCGGAGTAAATGCATCAATGATTTTGGTTCCACCGCCTTTTGCAGCAGATGCCATCATGGAAGCCGCAGATGCGGAAATACCACTGATTGTTGCTATTACGGAGGGTGTCCCAGTTATAGATATGGTAAGTGCTGTTTCTTTTGTAAGACAAAAAGGGTCACGCTTGATTGGTCCAAACTGCCCGGGCATTATCACTCCAGGACTATGTAAAATTGGAATTATGCCAGGTCCGATTCATAAAATTGGTTCCGTAGGAATAGTTTCACGTTCCGGAACTCTCACTTATGAAGCAGTCGGCCAGATCACTAAAGTCGGATTGGGACAGTCGACTTGTATCGGTATTGGTGGAGATCCGGTAAATGGTACAAATTTCATTGATTGTCTTAAACTTTTTCAAGATGATGGACAGACTAAATCCATTGTTATGATAGGTGAAATTGGCGGTGATGCCGAAGAACAGGCCGCTGCTTTTGCAAAAGATAATGTTTCCAAACCGATTGTCAGTTTCATTGCCGGTCAAACGGCGCCTCCAGGACGCCGGATGGGACATGCCGGGGCAATTATTTCAGGTGGACACGGTACTGCTGCCGAAAAAATGAATGCCCTGCAGGAAGCAGGAATTCACGTGGTGAAAACTCCGGCAGAAATTGGTGAAAAGATGCTGGAAGTATTAGGATTAGGTTGAGTTTTTCCTCTTGTAGAGGTCTGTGCATCAAATGTGTGCTGCTCGCCGGAATGTGCTGAAGGTTAAAATAAATGCTTCACGCATTCAATAGTATATAGAAATTTGGTTTTAACTTTTTACACAAACCTAATCAGCTAAATTACAAACTTTGATTATCTTCTTAAACCTGCTGGATTGAGTTTTGGCTGAGGAAGTGAAGGAGTGGGGATTGCGGTGATAATTGCGCGCTGGATGCGCGGATCTGTTTGAAGTGTGGAAATTATTTTTTCGATGTTTTTGTATTCGAAGTATTTGCAAAAAATGGAGAGGTAAAGTTGGTTGATACGCCTTTCAGTTTTTGAACCAATTCCCGTTTCAACATCAACAATACGCTTTGCGATCTTGTTGACCAGCCAAGGCATTTCTTCAAATTTATGCCGAAATAAACCAAATATTTCTGCAAATACCTCAATCAATGAAACAGAGAATTCTTCATTAAGTGCTTCTGGTTCTAAATTATAATAGTTGCTGACACGCTGTTTTATATGTTCCAGCATTCTCCCCTGGAGCATGTTGATCAATAACTGCAATGCCTGCTTTTCATCACACTTGGAGTCACCAGATTTGGCATCGGCAAGTGACTCCAGACAATCAGCTATAACCAGTGTATAGGGACTGATACTTGACATTTTAAACTGAAAACCAGCAGAAAATATGGAAATTTTTCTTAGCGTGGTCTGAACGTTAAAAAGTTAATAAAAGGTAGTTGTAAAATTGAGGCCTTACTAAAAAGGCCATCCCATAATTCTATGAAAAATATTGTTTATTTGCAAGCAGATTGGAAAAAATATTCTTCATTCTTTTCTTCTTCAGAGTTGTGCAAACCGTACACCATTATTTATCTCTCTTTTCCATTCCGTAATTAAGTCTAGATCAAATGCTGTCATACTGAGCGGAATTAGTTGCATTCAATGATCATTTCCGGTTTATCTTCCCAGCGCGCAACCGTTAAAACTCGATATCCGCTATGACAGATTAGTTCAGATTTACGGTAGCAGTAAAATACATGAGGTGGACAGGAGACATAATACTGACTGTCTGTGCGGGGGATTTTCTGCATTGTTTTTGTTCCGGTGCAACCAAATATAATGGTTGTCAACAGAATGAAAAACAAGTGTGGCATTTCACACCTCTAAAATTAAACGGATCGGTTGATGATCAGAAACGTCGGTTTCTGTATTGACCGAAATTTTCCGAATTTGCTGAGCTAAATTCTGACTGAGAAAAAAATAATCACGACAATGCGGCCCCTTTTTCCATTGTTTGTGATCAAAAATACCACAGGTTGGACTCCGAGCAGTTCCCGGATACACGGCACTCCAAGCCTCAACAAGGTCAGGGATATCTTCGGAAAATGGTGTGGTGAATAGCCGAAAAGAAGGACTGTCCGGAATGAAATTAAAATCACCGCAAATCACCATTCTTTCCGAACGTTCCACCCGTTCAAATGGAGTATTTGGTAAATCAATACCTGGCTCATTAAACTGAGTACAGGCTTCTTCGTGGAATTCGCGGATACGCTGGACTTGTGCAAGTTGCTGTTTTTCTGAAAAAAACTCAAGGTGTGTACTCATCATCCGAAACACTCCGGAACTGGTCTGGATCACCATTTCGGTTGCCTGCCTTGACATAAATTTTGCTGTTGAGTCGGCAGGCGAAGGCAATAAATGATGCAAAACCTGAACAGGTGATTGGCGAGTCAATACCAAATTTCCGAATTGCCTGCGCCCTCCGTTTTTTCCTCCACAACGATCATGTGCGGCTCCGTAATATATTTCGTAGTCCGGAAATAAAATTTGCAGTTCTTTAACCTGATCGCTACCGTTGGCTGTGTCCGGATCATTGCGTGAGACTTCTTGTAAACACAACACATCAGGCAAACCATCCTGGTGTATTACTTCCGCCATTCTGGACAAGTCAATGCGTCCATCTACTCCTTTTCCGTACTGAATATTCCAACTTACAAGCGTCAGCATATTATTTTAACTTGATACAAACTTTCCCAATATTGTTTGTCCATTAAGCGCATTCAATTGGACAGGCAGAAGTTGATTCCGTAAATCTGCGCCATCATCATCTTCCAGTACAACTCTGATAAAATTATCGGTGTAACCACTGATATTCCCATCCGGTTTTCGGGATTCCCAAAGTACGTTACGTGTTTGTCCCAAAAATTGTTGATGAAAGGCACGCCGTTTTTTTGTACTTAAATTACGCAAAATTTCACTTCGTTGCTGTTTAATCTGAGGAGAAATTTGTTCGTTCATCTTAAATGCCGGTGTTCCTTTTCGCGCAGAAAACGGAAAAACGTGAAAATATGTTAAAGGAAGTTTATCCAATAAATTAAAAGTATTTTCAAATTCGACTGCATTTTCTTGAGGAAAACCAACCATCACATCAGTCCCGATGCACAAATCAGGAACAGTTTCAGCAGCTCGCATGATTTCATCAGCATATTGTGTTGCAGAATAACGGCGCTTCATTTTTTTCAAAATTGAATCGGATCCTGACTGTAAAGGTAAGTGGAAAAAAGGAACTAATTTATGTTGCTCGTCTTTCATATACTGAAAAAGAATTTCCGGAACTGTCGTGGGCTCAATGGAACTGATCCGGATCCGAGCAAGTCCAGGCAGCTTATTTAGAAAATCAATTACATCAACAATAGTTAATTTTCCAAATTGATATGTGCCTACATTAACTCCGGTAATTACAATTTCTCGGACACCTTCTTGAACCAGCATTGTTGCTTCTTCTTTCAGATTCGAGAATTCCCGGTAACGGGAACGCCCGCGTGCAAACGGGATTATACAGAACGAGCACATGAAATCACAGCCGTCTTGTATTTTGAGTGAGGCACGAGTGTTTTTTTGCGTCATTGTGGCGCCATCCCACTGTGGTACAGAGTGAGCGGGAATCCAGTTTTGTCCAACCGTTTTAGTCTGATTTACTGGTATTTTGGCTAAAATAGCTGAACGGTCAGGAATTACCGGTGCAGTGAATGTGTTTTTAGTTATTTTAGGATGAATAATTAACGCTGTTTTAGCAGAATGGGCTTCCTCTAAAAAATCGGTAAGTCTCATTTTTTCTTCACTACCGATTACAAGTCGAACGCCCTCGATGCTTGCAATTGCTTCAGGATTGATTTGAGCATAACAGCCGACTACAGTGATCATTGCCTCAGGATTTAAACGGTGCAGTGTCCGAATTACCTGTCGATTTTTCGCGTCACTGTGTTCTGTAACAGTGCAGGTATTGACCACGCAGATGTCCGCTGATTCGGTGTTTGGCACCACTCTGTAACCCTGCTGTTTAAAACTACGAGCTAATTGATCTGTTTCAGATTGATTCAGTCTGCAACCAAGTGTATGAAAAGATACACGTTTATTTGATTGTGCAACCTCTTCTTGTTGTTCTAGCGCAGAGGAATCGCTTTCAGAGGACAGATCAGGTTCAGACAAAAGAGACATTTGAAAAATTAGTTTGTGGACTTGGGAAGATCATCTTGGTAAAAGTGCATAGTTTTGAGAAATGTTTCAACGCTGATTGAATTCAAAGTCGCAATGGTAATTTCATCAATTTCATGCATTATTTGTGAAAGAGCATTTCCTATTTCAGTATCATCCGCCGCTTCCGCTTCAACAGGCGGTAGTCTAATATCTTCAAATATCTCAACAATATCCAACAGAGTAATTCGTTTTGGATTGCCGATAAAACGGTAACCGCCACCTGCACCTCGGACTGAACCGACTAAGCGTGCCCGCACTAAAGAATGGAGTACTTTCAATAAATGATGGGAGGAAATATCGAATTTGTTCGCAATATCTGTGGCAGAAAGATGGTGCTCAGGATTGTTTGCTAATTCCAAAACAGAGAATAAGGCAAACCGTGTTGCTTTATTAAGTTTCATTGTTTCTGGTGGAAAAAATGTTTTTCGTAGCTTTTCTGCGCTGAAATCTCATTCTGAGACATTTATTTCGAGTTGAATAAATGGTCCCCCACGCATTCCCTGACTACGGAAAAACGACATGTTAAGATGATCGCTGCGTGCCAGCATCGTACGGACTTTTTCTATGCCAACTTGCTGAAAATGCTGACAAATGCTTTTAAACAGTTTACTGCCGATTCCCATCTCGCGTGCATCGTTGTGTACGCCAATAGCAAAGACCCAACCACATGGAGGAGAACCAAATTCCCATGCTCTAATTTCTCCTAGTATGTAACCGCAAAAATGCTGATCAGATTCCGCAACCAGAAAAAAACCGCCATTTCCGTTTCCAAATCGATCAAAGGCAGCTTTCCAATATTCATTTTTTTCCAGCCCTGTATTTTGCGCATCCAGCTTCACTATTTCCGAAATATCATTTGTAACAGCATCTCGGATAAGAAAATTATTTATTGCTTTGGCAGACATTGATTCAACTGTTTTCTGTAACTTTTCTATTTTCAAATTATGATAATTCAAACTTGACACTCAATTTGCAACTATGTATCGTGTATTTAAAACAAGTAATTCAGTACTTGTTTCTAATCATGATACAGATTATGTGTATAGTCAAAGTTTATTTCAGACCTTGGCAAAAGCCACATCATTTAAGTAGTCAAAAAAAATAATGATCGAATTTAACACACATCCTGAACAATATCAACATTGGTCACTTGATTTCGACGGCCCTGTCGCCACGCTCAAGTTAGGAGTGAACGAAGACGGTGGATTGCATCCAGGTTACAAATTAAAACTCAATTCATACGATTTAGGCGTAGACATCGAGTTGCACGATGCAGTTCAGCGTCTGCGTTTTGAGCATCCGGAAGTTAAAACAGTTGTTATCACTTCAGCAATGGAAAAGGTTTTTTGCGCCGGAGCAAACATCAAAATGCTTGGACTTTCAACTCACGCGCACAAAGTCAATTTTTGCAAATTCACCAACGAAACCAGGAACTCGATTGAGGATGCCACACGCTTTTCCGGACAAACCTACATCGCGGCCATCAACGGAACCGCCGCCGGAGGTGGTTACGAATTGGCTCTTGCGAGTGATTATATCATACTCGTCGATGATAGTTCCAGCGCAATTTCGCTTCCGGAAATTCCTCTTTTGGCCGTACTTCCGGGAACCGGAGGACTCACTAGAATTGTTGACAAGCGCAAAGTACGCCGCGATCATGCGGATTATTTTTGTACTGTTACAGAGGGGTTACGAGGCAAAAGAGCAGAAAAATGGAAGCTGATTGATGAATTGGTTCCGCGTTCAAAATTTACGGAAAAAGTTAAGGAGCGCGCACTGGAGTTTACGCAAAGATCATCACGACCAGAAGATGCAAAGGGCATCTTGCTCACTCCGCTGAAACGAAAAATATCGGAGCACCGAATACTTTATGATCATCTTACAATTGATTTCGAGCGGCAGTCCGGAATTGTAAACCTCACAATCCACGCGCCTGAAGACGATTTGCCTGCCGATCCGGAAAGTATCCAGGCGGCCGGCGCGAATTATTGGCCGTTGGCGATGGCACGTGAGTTGGACGACGCAATTATGCATTTGTCCTTTAACGAACTGGAACTTGGCACATGGGTTTTCAGGACTCAAGGCAATGCTGATCAAGTACTTTCGGTCGATCAAACCTTGATCAAGCACAAAGATCACTGGCTTGTTCGTGAAATCATGCTCAATCTCAAACGTGTTTTCAAACGTCTTGATTTGGTTTCTCGTAGTTTGGTGGCCTTAATTGAACCAGGAAGTTGCTTCACAGGGACTTTACTTGAATTGGTTTTAGCCGCAGATCGAAGTTATATGCTGGACGGAACATTTGAAGATGACGACAAATCGCCTGCGATGCTTTGTCCCACAGAAATGAATTTTGGTGTGTTACCAATGTGTAACGATTTGACACGTTTGCAAACTCGTTTTCTAGCTGATCCAGAAAGTGTGGAAAAAGTGCGCACTGAAATCGCTAATAATTTGGATGCAGCGACGGCAGATGATTTGGGATTGGTGACGTTCATTCCGGATGACATTGACTGGGAAGACGAAGTCCGCATTGCCGTGGAAGAAAGAGCCAGTTTTTCACCGGACGCACTTACCGGAATGGAAGCGTCTTTGCGTTTTGCCGGTCCGGAAACTATGGAAACAAAAATTTTCGGTCGATTGACCGCATGGCAAAACTGGATTTTTCAACGTCCAAACGCAGTCGGCGAACAAGGTGCGCTCAAACTGTACGGAACCGGAAAAAAAGCAGTCTATGACAAAAAACGGATTTAGCAACTAAAACTCAATAATTATTCTGGATGTAAGCTCCTCCCTAGCTTAACGATTCTTAGCGTACTTGGCGGCTAATAATCCTGTCCAAAAAAAGGATACAATCTAGCACAAAAATTAAGGAATAGATGAGCATCAACTATAATGAAAAAATTCCGAACAATGTCAATTTAAGCGGAGATCGTCGCCTCCAACGTGCATTGGAACGTTGGCAACCAAAATTTCTAAACTGGTGGGATGAACTTGGACCCGAAAAAAGTACGGATTTTGACGTCTATCTCCGTACTGCGATCAGTGTAGAAAAAGATGGATGGGCGCATTTCGATTACGTAAAAATGCCGGATTATCGCTGGGGAATTTTTCTTACTCCTTCGAATTCAGACCGTACCATTGATTTCGGCATTCACAAAGGACAGCCCGCATGGCAGGAAGTTCCTGGAGAATACCGTTCAGAATTGCGCCGCTTGATCGTCACTCAAGGCGATACCGAACCTGCTTCGGTTGAACAGCAGCGGCATTTGGGAAAAACCTGTCCATCGCTTTATGATTTGCGCAATCTTTTCCAAATCAATGTTGAAGAAGGACGACATTTGTGGGCCATGGTTTATTTGCTCCAAGCCTACTTTGGACGTGATGGACGCGATGAAGCGGAAGCAATGCTGGAGCGCCATTCCGGAGATGCGGACAAACCACGGATTTTGGAAGCCTTCAACGAAGAAACTCCGGACTGGCTTTCCTATTTCATGTTCACCTATTTTACTGATCGTGACGGAAAATTTCAGTTGGGATCATTGGCTGAGTCCGGTTTTGACCCATTGGCCCGTTCCTGTCGTTTTATGCTTACGGAAGAGGCGCACCACATGTTTGTTGGAGAAACCGGCGTGGGACGCATTGTTCAAAGAGCCTGTGATTTGATGAATGAGTACAAAACCGAAAATTCCGGCCCAAAAAGTGATGTGCGAAAATACGGTGGAATTGATCTGCAAACCATTCAGAAATACCTTAATTTTCATTTCAGCATTTCTGTTGATTTGTTCGGACAGGAACTTTCTACAAACGCCGCCACTTATTTCAACACTGGAATTAAAGGGCGTTTCGGTGAAAGTAAAATTGACGATGACCACTTGCTTCATGATTCAAGTTATTCAGTTTTGGAACTGCAAGGTCAGCGTATTATCAACTGCGATGCCCCGGCGCTCAACGCCGTAAATGAACGTTTACGTGATGATTATATTGAGGATTGCAATTTAGGTGTAAGGCGCTGGAATAAAATAATTGCGGATTCCGGACACAATTTTAGTTTGAAATTGCCGCACCGTGCATTCCACAGAGGCATCGGACAATTTTCCGAAATCCAAACTGATCCGGAAGGAAATATTATCTCACAAACCGAGTGGGATCGACGGCACAGTGACTGGTTGCCGACTCACGAAGATCAGCAATATATCCAATCCTTGATGCATCCTGTCACCGAACCAGGAAAAATCGCAGGTTGGATTGCTCCTCCAAAAAGCAAAATCAACCGCCACCCTTTTAAATTTGAGTTTGTGCGTTTCAATTGATTTTATCCTGTCGTGAAATTTGTCACAAATCAACACGGAAAAAACGGTTTTGTTTTTGTATTTATGACGTAAAGTGTGCAGTGTAATTTTTAAAATGGTGTGTTGACATTCCATTTGAGGAATTGTAGAATTCTGCTGACTGATGAAAATCGATTTGAAAACCCGTTTATCCGGTAATAATCAACTTATTATGGCAAGTTGCCTGATAATAATAAGTTAGGCAATGAAAAGGAAATGTTATGCCAACAGAATTGACCTGGCGAAAATCCATTGAGAAAGTTCTTAGTGAAGCTGAAGGTGCAATGCATTACAAAGATATTGCCGACCAGATTATCAATGATGGCCTTCGTAAAAATGTAGGAGCCACACCTGCTGCTACTGTAAGCGCAAATCTGACCACGTCAATTACGAAAGACGGTGATAAATGTCATTTTCAAAAGGTTGGTAGAGGGGAGTATATATTACGTCAAGTGTCAGATAAGAAAGCTAAGGCCACTGAAATAAATAGATCAGTTAGGCAAAAGGAAACAGAAAATAAATCAGAATATCAATACGACATTGTCTCTTCATTTGGAATGTTCTGGAGGAGAAAATTTGTAGATTGGTGTGCAACGCCAAGTATTTTGGGTATGCAACAAATCGGAGCAGAACCAGTAGATTTTAGTAAGCAGATTGGAATCTACCTGTTGTATGACAGCCGTGAAATTATATACGTGGGCCGTTCAACGGATCGTCCTTTGGGTAGTAGGCTTTATGAACATACAAGAGACAGACTTTCGACGCGATGGGATCGTTTTTCTTGGTTTGGTTTGTTGCCGGTTTCTGATAAAGGCACGTTGGGTACACTGCCAAAGGAATATGTTTCATCGAAGATTATTCCTGCACTAGAGGCAATCTTGATCGAAGCGTTGGAACCAAGGCAAAACAGAAAACGTGGGGATGACCTCTCAGCGGTAGAATACGTCCAAAAAGAAGATCCTGTAATTGATCTAAAACGTAACAAGGCCATTCTAGAATCTGCTCTGAAAAAATTATAACAATCACAAGTAAAGGACTCGTACCTCGCTGCTGATGCTAAACGCTATGTACAAAAAAAATATTGATCCCTGTTACGTTATAGGTTACATACTATTTAATGATACAGAACTTTAAGCATGAAGGACTAGAGTTATTCTTTAAAACTGGTCGTAAAACAGGCATTCAAGCCAAACATGCAAAACGGCTTCTATTGATTCTAGGTCGCCTTAATGCTGCTACATCACCTGATGATATGAATTTGCCTGGTTTATTCCTGCATCATCTCTCAGGTAATCGAGCTAAAATTTGGTCTGTACGTGTAAGCGGCAACTGGCGTGTAACATTCGGTTTTAATGGTGCACATGCCAAGGTCGTAGATTATGAAGACTATCACTGAGGTTATATTATGTTAATGCACAATCCCCCACACCCCGGCGAGGTTTTAAAAGAACTTTGTCTTGAACCTTTAGGTTTAACTGTTACCGAGGCAGCAAAAGGTCTAGGTGTCAGCCGCAAAACGTTATCAACTATTCTTAATGGAAAATCAGGTATCAGCCCCGAAATGGCTGTACGTTTATCTATTGCATTTAACACATCATCTGAGAGTTGGTTAAATCAACAGTCTCAGTATGATCTTTGGCTAGCAGAGCAACACCGTCAAGAGTTGCATGTTACACAACTGTCCGCAGCATAAGCACATAACAATTATCTCAAACGACCGTAAAAACACGCCGTTTAGCATAGTCGTTATGCTCAACCATTTTGTATTACCGTGACCGGAAAGACCGCTTTCGACCCCCACATAAGACAATCGAATGAATGGATATGAGATGCATAATGAACTAATAACTGACAATGACTCAAGAGAAAGCCTCGGGGCACTTATAGACTTAGAGCGTTATCCGATTGATGATTCGAAAAGTCCGGTTCGCACGAGTCTAGTTGAATCCTGCAGGCGCGAGCTGGTTAAAACCGGATGTGCGAGGCTGGAAAGTTTTCTCAATCCAGAGGCTGTTTTGGCCATGGCAAACGAAGTAGACGAACGACAAGCACTGATGGACAGAAGCGCAGATTGGCAAAATCCATATCTTTCAGACGACGATGAAACCCTCCCAGTGGGCCATCCGGTTAGGAGTTTCCACTACCGTAAAAACGCATTTCTTTGCCGAGATCGATTTACCGAGGGGGACTGGGTAGATCGGTTATTTTTGCGGATGGAACTGCTCGGATTCGTACGTGATTGCCTGGGGTTGACAAAGTTGTATCATTACGCAGACCCCATGTCAGGATACTTAATAAACGTCCAAGAGGACGGCGAGACATTTCCCTGGCACTTCGATACAAATGAATTTACCATCTCCATCATGTTGCAAAAATCCGAAGACGGGGGAACTTTCGAGTACGCTCCCGCAATACGCAATCCTGAGTCCGAAAATTACGATGGAGTCTCAGCCGTTATGGACGGTGAAAGGGCGGATGTCAGAACTCTTCCCTTGAAACCTGGGGACCTGCAGATATTTAAGGGACGTTTTTCTCTGCATCGGGTGACCGAAGTAAAAGGCGAACAACCCCGCTACATGGCGATCTTCGGCTATTCTGAGCAGCCGGACGTAATCTCAAGAGCAAGTAGAAAGCTGAAACTATTCGGACGCTGCCATGAGGCTCATCTTGTAGCGGAAACCCAGCGATCTATTCGGACGGATGAATTGCGAGACTGAGCGCTGAACAAATATCGCGAGCTAAAGACCTTTCCTCTAAACCAAATTGTTGAAGAGCATTAGTGTTTTTTACAAAACAACATACAGGAAAAATTGTTCTAAATCTGACTGCCGGCGAGTAATCTTGAAATAAAAGATATTACTAAACCAGAACTATTTTTTTATAGAGTTAAAACCATGCAAGAAGATATAAATTGGATTGATCAGGATCCTGAAAATGCAATGACATTACCTTCACGTTATTACTATGATGAAGGCTTGTTTCAGCAGGAAAAAGAACGAATATTTATGAAAGCTTGGCATGTCATTGGTCATAAAAATGAGTTAAGTGAAGCAGGTCAATATATTGTTACCGATATATTTGATCAAAGTATCATCGCTGTTTGTGGAAACGATGGAGAGGTTCATGCTTTTCATAATGTCTGTCAGCATCGAGGTAACAGGCTTGTTGAAGGGAGACGCGGAAAAGTGGAATCAGTTTTTCGCTGTTCCTATCATGGTTGGTGCTATAATCATGATGGTACCTTACGTGGAGCGCCTCGTAGTAAACGAGTAAAAGGTTTTAAAACCGAAAATTTTCGTTGTCCTGCCGTCAGGGTGGAAGAATTGGGTGGGTTTTTATATTTTAATTTGGATCAAAATGTTCCGTCACTAATTGATTTATTCCCAGGCGCTGAGAAAGAAATTCGGGGGATATTTTCTGATCTGGATGATATGCACTTAATTGAGGAAAGTGATGTGATCGTTCCGGCGAATTGGAAAGTGATTATGGACAACTCCGTTGAAGGTTATCATTTTACGCTTTCCGGAAAGGGTCATTTTGCCCTCTGTGATTTGATTGATTTTAGTGGTTATACCCTTCGGCAACATGATTACTGGTGGACTTACTTTGGGCCGAGTGATCTGAGCGTTAAAGCGCCCTATGGAGCAAAATTTGATAAACCTCCCGATCCAGATGATCGTTTTTTCAACATCGGTTTATTTCCGCATAATACATTCTATCGTTTTCCGTTTGCCGATTTTCTTGGAACCTTCATTATGATTCCATTAGGGCCTGAAAAATCGCTTCTGCGTTTTGGGTATTATTCTTCTCTGGATCCATTGCCGGCTGTTACAAAAGCTTCGATTGAATGGATGAATAATTGTTTAGGTCCTGAAGACATTGCCTTAAATGTCTCAACTCAAAAAGGTTTACGTTCCATGGGCTACAACCAGGGGCGTTATATGATTGATGAAGCAAGAAGTAATGAAAGCGAACATCTTGTTCATCACTTTCATACCTTGGTTTATAAGGCTTTACATGGCTCAAATTAAAAATCAGCTAATTTTACCAATTCTTAAAATTGATGGAACCGTAAATCCCAGAGTCAGGAATTTCTCATTTCGACCGCAGGACTACCTGAAGAACAGGAAGCGAAAAACAACACTCAGCATCACGGAGTACATAACGTCGGCTTTCAAACTCACTTTTAATTTTAATTTTTAAAAATGTTTTTGTGATAGTTCGTGTTGAGTTAACATCAATTAGCAATGACTAATATAAACAATAAACACTTACATACAGCGGAAGATGGAATCACACGTTGCTGGTGGGGTAATGATCATCTGGACTACCGCAATTACCATGACGAAGAGTGGGGTCGTCCTGTCGCTGATGATTTTCAGCTCTTTGAAAAGATTTGTCTTGAAGGCTTCCAGTCCGGACTCTCCTGGCTGACAATCCTTCGAAAGCGGGAAAACTTCCGGTATGCATTCTCCGGTTTTGACTTTAGTAAGATTGCCGACTATGATGAGGACAATGTTGCCAGCCTCTTGCAGAATTCAGGAATCATCCGTCATCGCGGAAAAATCGAGGCAACCATCAATAATGCTCATCGCGCACTTGAGGTCGTTGATGAGTTCGGCAGTCTTGCTGCCTACATTTGGAAGTGGGAACCTGCTTCGCCTGAACTTCATGTTGGGAAAGGTGACTATAGCCATCCGGTTCCAAGCATTACCAGTACATCACAATTATTAAGTAAAGATCTGAAGAATCGCGGATGGAAATTTTTTGGCCCAACCACAGCTTATGCCTTCATGCAGGCGATGGGTTTGGTGAATGATCACATGGAAGGATGTGCTTTCCGGAAGAAAGTTGAAACCTTACGGAGTGAGTTTGAACCTCCGAGTAAGTAACTCTAATGTAACACAGTCCTCAAGATTTATACCATGATGTGCGCTCATGTTACGAGATGGAACATTAATGAGACCGGAAGAGTGGTTCAGTCGTTCATTGCCCCCTGACAGCCCACCGGTGAACTCATGCGCTATTAGGTTATAGCTTATCAACGACCATTAAAACTGCTTTCCAATTAAAAATTGCAAAAAATGAAAAATTTAAAACACGACGATCCACAAATTTTACAATTAATTTTGCAGGAAGAAGAAAGAATTGAAAGAACAATTGATCTTGTATCATCTGAAACTCATACTCCCAAGTCGATTCTTGAGGAAATGGGGTCAGTGCTGAATCATAAAACGATAGAGGGTTATCCCGGTAAGAGATATCATGCCGGTTGTGAGTTTGTAGATGTAATTGAAACGCTGGCCATTGACAGAATGAAAGAACTCTTTCTTGCAGAACATGCGAATGTTCAGCCTCATACGGGTTCGGCTGCTAACTTTGCTGTTTATTTTTCAGTTCTCAATGTAGGCGATAAAATTTTAGCGATGAATCTTTCTCACGGAGGTCATTTGACACATGGCCACTTTGCTTCTGTCACTAGTAAGTGTTTTAATTTTCAGCACTACAATGTTGATTTAACTTCAGAATTAATCGATTATGATGCTTTGGCAGTGCAGGCTAAAGAAGTCAGGCCAAAAATGATTGTGGCCGGTGCCAGTTCATATCCAAGACTGATTGATTATGAAAGGATGTCGCAAATTGCCAAGTCTGTAGGAGCGTACCTGTTTGTCGATATGGCACATATTGCGGGTTTGGTTGCAGCCAAGCTAATTCCGAGTCCGGTTATCTATGCCGACTTTGTATCATTTACGACATTTAAAACCATGACAGGCGGCAGAGGGGGAGTAATTCTTTGCAGAAAAAAATATGCAGATGAGGTAGATAAAGCTGTATTTCCGGGAACCCAGGGAACAAGTGCTGTCAGCAATATTGCAGGAAAAGCAACAATTGCGAAACTTGCCAAAGAAGCTAATTTTATTAATGTGCAACGCAATACTCTCGACAACGCAAAATTACTTGCGGCAGAACTTGCTGGAAAAAATTATCGATTGGTCGGTGGAGGAACTGATACGCATCAAGTCGTCGTTGATGTCACCACCAAAGGACTGAGTGGTTCTCAAGCAGAAAAAACCCTTGAATCCATAGGAATTATTACTAACAGAAACTATATTCCTAAAGACACGGGAAAAAGAGCAAGCGGCTTACGTCTGGGCACAGGCCCAATTTCTGTTAGAGGTATCGAAAGTGATTATGTTATCCAAATTGCAAATATCATTGATAAGGCCTTAATGGAAAAAGATAATCAGGAAGTGTTGAGAGAATTAAAAAGAAATGTTCTAGATATTTGTAAGCAATTTCCTGTTTACAAGTGATGTCCAGAAGAAAATAACCTCTATTATCAAAACCATCAATTTAAAGACAAATGCGGACTTTATTCCGTTGTATTAGGCAAACACAACGCTGCACCGGACGGTATTAAACTGCACTCCATTGCCGCCAGTGAGTTTGGTCAAAATGCTTTAAAACTTCAGGAGAAAATAATGAAAATAAACAAAGTAGCAATTGTGGGAGGTACCCATGGCAATGAGAACACAGGAGTGTTTTTGGTAAATAAATTAAAAAATGCATTGCCGGAATATAAAGGTCTCAAACTGAAGTACCTGTTAGCTAACCCAATGGCAATAAAAAATACTAGACGCTTTATGGATCATGATTTGAACAGGTCTTTTGGCATCAAAGAACTCCAAAATATAGAAAGTAGTGAGTATGAATTTAATAGAGCCAAGGTAATCAATTATGAGTTAGGACCAAAAGGCAACCCAAAATATGACTTCATTATTGATATGCACACGACAACCTCCAACATGGGTGTAACGTTTATTTTTTCAGAAATAAATAAAATTAATCTTCAACTCGCCTGCTACCTGTCTGAAAAAAATGATAGTTTAAATCTTTACTATCATCCACCCGAATCAAAGGATGTTGATTCAGACCAGCCTTACTTAAACAGCATTTCCCCCTTTGGACTTCCACTGGAAGTGGGTCCGGTGCCGAATGGATTGCTTCGGCATGATGTAATTGAAATAACAGAAAAAACTGTCAGGGATACTCTGGAATTCATTACACTTCTTAATAATGATTCCTTGCCGGATTTTCCAGATTCGCTAGAAATATTCCAATACATTGAAACAATATTATTTCCATGTGATGATGATGGAAACATCACCGCCTATATACATAAGGATCTTCAGGACAAGGATTTTTGCCAACTTAAACAAGGAGACCCAATCTTTTACACGGTAGATAACAAAACGATATATTTCGAAAATGAATTTCCCATGTACCCTGTTTTCGTCAACGAGGCTGCATACTATTATCAGGATATCGCCTTTTCATTATCAAAAAAAATATCAATATCAACGCATCTTACATAACTAAGCCATGTACAATGAAGTAAAAATTTGTACACATTTTTTCGCAGTTTATGCCTGATGTTTTGTGTTGAACAGAATCCAGAATAACGAAGAGATTAAAATCTGCTAATGAATTATAGTTTTGAGGTCTTCATATTTACTTCATTTATTTTTCTCTTAGCAGCCTTTATTCATGGAAGCATAGGATTTGGCTTTCCTTTGGTGGCAACACCTTTGTTGGCACTGTTCACCGATCTTCAAACAGCAATTGTCTTAACATTAATCCCAACGCTGCTGGTTAATGTAATCAGTATTATCAGTGAAGGGAATATCTTTCTTGCTGTTCGCCGTCACCTTTCATTGGCGTTATTTGCAATGTTAGGAAGCGCCATAGGAACGCAAATACTACTTTTTGCGAATTCCGATTTTTTCAAGGTGCTGCTTGGAGTTATAATTTTAATTTATTTGCTGATTGACAGAATAAAATTAAAACTTTCGTGGATTAAAGAATATCCGAAATTCTCAAAGTTTATTTTTGGAATTTCAGCAGGACTTATAGGGGGGCTTACGAATGTTATGGCCCCTGTACTAATCATCTATTCTCTGGAGTCGAAACATTCAAAGAGTGACACAGTTCAAGCGGCAAATTTCTGTTTTTTGCTTGGTAAAATCATCCAGATATTTTTATTTACTATCAATGGTGCATTTACTCTAAATGATCTTTCAACTTCGTCAATAATGCTCTTAGTAACCTCACTTGCATTGTATGTCGGTATTGCCGTCAAGAAAAAAATCCAGCTAAGAGTTTATCAGAAAATTCTCAGAGCATTGCTCTTTACATTAGCGGCTGTATTACTAATCCAAGTTTCAGTATAATATTTTTCAAGGCATAAGTAGTATATGGAATATTTATAGCTTCATTCAAAATGATACGGTTTTATGACTTTTAATAGTTCATCAAAAGTGTGTCAACAATGTTTTCTCAAAGTGCAAATTATGAATGAAGTAAAGGATTCAAAATATATTTATGTTGATAAAAATCGATGATTTAACAGGTGATGACGTAATAGGATTGTTAAACGAACATCTTAGAGGAATGTCTCAAAATTCTCCTCCAGAGAGCGTTCATACCTTAAATATTGCCGATTTGCAAAAACCGGAAATTACTTTCTGGAGTGCCTGGGAAGAAATGAATTTAGTTGGCTGCGGTGCTTTGAAAGAGTTGGATAAGTTGAACGCGGAAATAAAGTCGATGCGTACTACTTCATCATATTTAAGAAAAGGTGTTGCACGTAAGATTCTCCAGCATATTATGAATCAGGCAAAAAAGCGTAACTATCATAGATTAAATTTAGAAACCGGCTCAATGGCTGATTTCGAACCGGCCAGAAAACTATATGTCAGTTTTGGATTTGTCTACTGTGAACCCTTTGCGGATTATGTGGTTGATCCGAATAGTTTATTTATGACCCGAGAACTTTAGCAAAAATAATAAGTTGTTATGCTAATACAATCCGAAAAAGAAAAAGATATTGATTCAGTATTTGCTCTCAATGTGAAAGCCTTTGAAACACCGGCTGAGGCAAAACTCGTAGACATTTTAAGAGAACAGGCTGATCCTGTTATTTCACTCGTTTGTGAAGATAATCTGGAGATCGTCGGCCATATCATGTTTTCGCCTGTTATACTTTCCGGACATCCTGAGCTCAAAGTAATGGGGCTTGCTCCCATGGCGGTACTTCCTGAGCACCAGCGGAAAGGTTTTGGTTCAGAACTTGTTGAGACAGGTCTTGAGCAGTGCAAGAAACTGAGCTATAATGCAGTTGTTGTTCTGGGACACCCAAAATACTACCCCCGTTTTGGTTTTTCTCCTGCTTCCGTATTCGGCATTAACTCAGAATACAAGGTTTCAGATGAGGTGTTTATGGCAGTTGAACTAGAACCAGGAACCCTTGGTGGAAAAACTGGAACCGTTAGATACCATGCGGCTTTCAGCAGTGTCTAACGAAGTCCTCGGTCGAAGACACTAAGTTCGTTTGGCTGAGGGCAAACATTGATCCTTTGAGAATATAATATGACTGTCCTGCTTGAGCATGCAAACATTTGTGTACGCGACATAGACGAAATGATTCTTTTTTTACAGACGGCGTTTCCGGAATTCCGGATTCGTCATGATGCGACGGATACCGACTGTACACGATGGGTCCACATCGGAACCGACGAAACCTACATTTCCTTAAATAGAGCCACCTCAGAACCGACACAGAAATGGATTCCTTACGAGGGATTGCCGGGTGTAAACCATCTCGGATTTGAAGTAGATGATGTGGAGGCGCTTCGTGACCGGCTCAAGTCAGCTGGCTATGAGGATTCAACTGTACCGAACGAGCATCCCTACCGTAAGCGTGTGTACTTCTACGATCATGAAGGTAACGATTGGGAGTTCGTACAGTATCTAACAAACGATCCCGCAAAGCGAAATTATTATGAATTGTAAAGTTATTGACTGTCTAGCATAAATGTCTAAAATTACACTGTCATTTCGACCATAGGGAGAAATCTTAATGATGTTAGTGAAGTTGCTTATATAAGATTTCTCGCTTCTTAAGCAATGATACGGGTTGAGGTCTTTTCCCGACTGCATCAATTAATAAACCTATTATAACAATTAGTTGCATTGATTACGGAATACGTTATTTCTATTTATAAATAGTTTATAGAGTCCTAAGATAAATCCTTATTGAAAGAATGGAGGTCTAAAATGAGTGAGTTAGCAGAAGGAACATGTATTCCCTGCAAAGGTGGAGTTCCTCCTTTGAAAGGAGAGGAACTGGTAGCATTGCAGGAAAAATTGGGAAACGGCTGGGAAGTCATTAACGAACATCAGTTGGAAAAAGAATATTTGTTTGGAAATTTCAGAAAGGCACTTGATTTTACAATAAAAGTAGGAGAAATGGCTGAGAATCAAAACCATCATCCTGACATCTATTTAGCCTGGGGCAAGGTGAAATTGACAATCTGGACTCACAAAATTGATGGACTGACTGAAAGTGATTTTATCTTTGCGGCAAAAGCAGATCAGGAACTTTAAGCATAAATATTCATTTAAAAACTATGCAGATAAATAATTCGCCTGTCGATCTGGAAGAAATAGAAAAACTCAATATTGCTCATTATGAGGAAAACGCTGAGTCTTTTCGTATTGGTACTCAAGATCATGATGTAAGTCAAAATATAGCTGCTTTGCTAGACGCTCTTCCCAAAGAAAAAACTCTCGATATCCTTGATTTTGGTTGTGGACCTGGACGTGACATGCGCATCTTTAAAGCATTGGGACACCGGCCAGTTGGATTGGATGGCTGCAAAGAGTTTTGCAAAATGGCACGAGAGCAAAGCGGCTGTCCAACTCTAAATCAACAATTTCTCAAGCTTGAATTGGAAGGAAACAGTTACGATGGAATTTTTGCTAATGCGTCGTTATTTTGTATTCCAAGTCAAGAACTGCTCAGGGTTTTGAAAGAATTACATTCTGCTATAAAAAACGATGGAATTTTATTTTCTTCCAATCCCAGAGGAAATGCTGAGGGATGGCAGGGTCAACGATACGGTCATTACATGGAATTTGAAACCAGTCAATTATTTCTTCAGCAAGCAGGTTTCAAAATAATAGAGCACTATTACCGTCCTGCTGGAAAACCCAGAGAAGAACAGCCGTGGTTGGCGATTGTCAGTCAACGTCAGGATTTAAAGTCATAGTTCTAAAAAACAGAAAAAGTATGAAAAATCAGCACAGTCCTGTATTATTTCTTCCTCACGGCGGAGGACCATTGCCTCTGCTGGAAGACGAAAATCATCGGGAAATGCTGAAATTTTTCCATGAAATTATCCCGAAGCTTGGAGTGCCTGCAGCAATTATAATTATAAGCGCACACTGGGAAGAAGAGATAGTAACAATCACAAGTGGGGAGAATCCGTCCCTAATCTATGATTATTATGGTTTTCCGGATGAAGCATATACGGTTGAATATCCAGCAGCGGGTGATCCCGTACTTGCGCAAAAAATAGCAAATCTATTGCGGGAGAACGGGATTGAAAGTAAATTGTCAGATCAGCGCGGTTTTGATCATGGCGTCTTTGTTCCTTTAAAAATACTGTTTCCGCAGGCAAATATTCCATGTGTCCAGTTATCGCTCTTGAATAATTTAGATCCGCAATCGCATCTTAAAATAGGAAAGGCATTATCAAAATTGAGATCAGAAAAAACTCTAATCATTGGTTCCGGATTATCATTCCATAATATGCAGTCCCTGATGTCTCAGCAAAATTCTCTTGACCAAAAAAATGAGGAATTTGAAATGTGGTTGATTGATGCCTGTACTAATTTAAATTATGCTTCAAGTGTACGGGAACAAAAACTGATAAAGTGGAGTGAGGCGCCTTTTGCGAGGTATTGTCAGCCAAGAGAGGAGCACTTGCTGCCATTACATGTTTGTGCCGGTGCAGGAGGTTCTGCAGCAAAACTTGTGTTTGCTGGAAAGATAATGGGAAAAAAGACGAGTGCTTTTTTGTGGAATTGAATTATTTAAGTCTGGCAGAGATTTTCATGAACTGACTGCGGTCATTCCGCCTGCTCCTATCAACAAACCTCCTCCAATCCGCTGAGTCCAACGCTGAATTAAAGGCATCCGCAATTGTTTTCCAGCATAGCTTGCAAGCAGGGCATAGGCGATCACTATCAAGATTGCCAGCACAAAAAATGTTCCACCCAGCACTATTGCCTGAGACAAAAGCGGTAGTTCAGGATCCATAAACTGGGGCATAAAAGCCAGAAAAAAGACGATGCTTTTTGGATTTAGCGCGGTAGTCACATAAGCGTTTCTCAATATTTCACGAGAAGCCTGGTGCTTATCTTTTTCTGAGATCTCAATTTCGTCTGTAGAACTTCGCCACATTTTAATTCCCAACCAAACTAAATAAGCTGCTCCAAGCCATTTGAGAAAGTAAAATGCTGTTGCCACAGTTTCCAATAATAATCCTACTCCTAACAAGGAAAGGATCATTGCAGTCAAGTCCCCAAGTCCCACTCCTACTACCAAAGCCAAAACAGCGGATCTTCCTCTTAATAGAGAATAGCTGATCACCAAAAGCAGGGTTGGACCTGGAATCAACAAAAATGTTGTAGTGATGAATGTATAGGTTAACCAGGTTTCGAGAGGCATCTTATTAACTGAAGAGAGATAAGAAACGAGGCAAGGGCATGAATTCCCTGCCGCAAAGTATGTTGTTATGCCCGCAATTTTAGATTGTCCGGATCACAGGGTGATTCTGGAATCACGAGGGCAGGGCGGCGTTCGCCAATTATTTCTATTTCCAATTCGGTTCCAATGTCACCGTTTCCGCTTTGAACATAAGCCAGGGCCAGACTTTTTCCAATACTGTGTCCGTAACATCCGGAAGTCGCTCGGCCAATCATTTCTCCATTCCGGAAAATTGGTTCGCTGCCGATAGCATCCGCATCGGTTGCGTCAATTTCCAGCGTGACAAATTCTTGCGGAACGCCAGTTTCTTTTTGCTTTAGCAAAGCTTCCTTGCCTGCAAATTCATCTTTTTTCAGGCGTACAAAACGACTGAGTCCTGCTTCAAGGATCGAATATTCCCTAGTCAAATCGGAACCCCACATACGGTATGATTTTTCGAGGCGCATGGATTCCATGGCATACATGCCAAAATGCCGTAAACCAAATTCTTCGCCTGCCTCAACAATTGCGTCAAATAATTGAACTTGTTGATCAATTGGATGATGAAGTTCCCAGCCAAGTTCGCCTACAAAGTTGACACGCAAAGCCAGCAAAGAAACTCCGGCAACGCTAATTCGCTGTGAAGTGAGCCACGGGAATCCGTCATTGCTGAGGTCCGCATCCGTAATTTTTGACAGCAGATCACGGGAACGTGGACCGCAAACCACCAAAGTTCCGTGTTCAAGGGTGATATTATTCAGCGTTACACTGCCGTCTCGCGGTAGTGTACGCAGCAAAACATCGTGGTCGTGACGCTCCGCGGCTCCGGAACTGACGGCAAAAATTTTATCGCCGTCACGGGTAATCGTGAATTCTGATTCAACTCCTCCGGAAGCGGTAAGCGCATGTCCCAATACCGTTCCGCCTTGTGTAGTAGGAAGGCGGTTTGCAATCAATTTATTCAAATAATCTTCCGCTCCAGGACCTGAAATTTCATGTTTGGTGAATGAAGTTAAATCAAGTAAACCGACTTTTTCACGCACAGCTTTCACTTCGTCCCCTACAGTTTTAAACCAGTTTGTGCGGCGCGTGTGGAAACTGTATTTATTAAAAGGTTCAGTACCTTGAGGCGCAAACCAGTTTGGACGTTCCCAACCGTAACGCTGTCCGAATGCGGCATTGAGAGCTTTTTGCCTGTCATAAATCGGACTCGTTTTCGCGGGACGCGCGGCTTTGCGCTCCTCAAAATCATAATGAATTACGAAAACGTGTTCGTAACATTCTTCGTTTTTAGCTTTGATAAAATCACGGGTTGACTGTGCCGCGCTGAAACGACGCGGATCGACGCCCATCATGTCGATACTTGGAGAACCTTCAACAATCCATTCTGCTAAATGTCTTCCGGAACCTCCGGCGGCGGTGATGCCGAAACTGTGTCCTTCAGACAGCCAGAAATTACGTAAACCCCAAGCAGGTCCAACCATCGGATTTCCATCCGGAGTGTAGGCGATTGGGCCGTTTATATGGTCCTTAATTCCGGCGGTTTCAAAAATTGGAACACGCTCTCCGGCTGCGATTATATGCGGTAAAAGACGTTCCAAATCCGGAGGTAAAAGCTCTTGTCCAAATCCTTCCGGAACGCCGTCGAGCCCCCAACAAGGTGCACCTTTTTCGTAGGGTCCCAGGATCAAACCATCTGCTTCCTGGCGCATGTAGTATGAAGAATCACTTTCACGCAAAACCGCCATTTCCGGATTTCCGGAACGGTTGTATTCCACCAGTTCCGGAATCGGTCCAGTCACTATGAACTGGTGTTCAACCGGCACAACCGGCAGTTCCAAACCAACCATGCGTCCGGTTTCCCGCGCATAATTTCCGGTACAGGAAATTACAACATCACAGGTAATATCGCCTTTGTTGGTACTCACCACCCATTCGTCATTTGGTTTTTGTGCCATGGAAGTGACTTCAACTTCCGAGTAAGTTTCCGCACCGTTAGCGCGAGCGCCTTTGAGTAAAGCCATGGTCACATCGACCGGAGCCACATGTCCGTCATCCGGATGATAAAGCGCACCGACGAGGTCATCAACTTTTGCGAACGGCCAGAGTTTTTTGATTTCAGCTGGACCAATCATTTGGAATGGCACACCAATCGTAGATGCGGTTCCGCAATAGCGTTTGTACTCATCCATGCGTTCCTGATTCCGCGCCAGACGCAGATTTCCGGTTTTGTGAAAACTGACTTGCTGTCCGGTTTCTGCCTCAAGGCTTTGGTATAAATCCACGCTGTATTTATGGATTTTACCTACACTGTAACTCATATTGAACAGCGGCAACAATCCGGCGGCATGCCAAGTCGAACCAGATGTGTACTCAATTTTTTCTACAAGCACTATATCGTTCCAACCCATTTTTGCCAAATGGTATAAAGTGCTGGCGCCAATCACGCCTCCGCCAATTACTACTGCACGGTAATGTGACTTCATTTTTCTCTATGAATTTTTAATTTAGTTTGTATTAGGTCTTAATCTTGGCAACTTCTTCCCGAAGAACAGGAACCGCTTTGAAAAGATCTCCGACAATTCCGTAATCCGCAACTTTAAAGATAGGTGCATCAGGATCTTTGTTGACTGCAACAATGACTTTTGAACCTGACATTCCGGCCAAGTGCTGAATTGCTCCGGAAATGCCCAATGCAAAATAAAAATCCGGTGTCACCATTGTTCCGGTTTGACCTACCTGGTGCTTATGCGGTAGCCATCCTGCGTCGCAAACAGCCCGTGACGCCCCGAAAGCAGCTCCTAACTCTGTTGCTAAAGGTTTTACAAAATCGCACCCTTCTGGGCCGCCTACGCCGCGTCCTGCTGAAACGATGATACTAGCTTCGTTGAGTTCCACTTCGTCACTCACTTCAGCTTGAACTTCTTTGACTTTCAGTTGTTTATGGCCTTCCGGAATTGAGAGTGACACCGTTTTTGCGGGAACAGGAGATGTTTCTTCTGGGGCAAAAAAACCGCTACGGATGCTGATGACACGCAAACCGTCTTTGCTGAATTTACATTTTTGGATCACCTTAGTGGACATGCACGGACGTTGCGCCGTGATTTCGTCACCATTTACTTCAAATTGTGTTACATCACTCAAAGCACCTACGCCTTGCCGTGCGGCCACTCGTGGAGTCAAGTCTCGTCCCAATTCTGAAGATGAGAGCCAAACTTGTGTTGCCCCGGATTGCTGTAGTGCGTCTGTCACCAAAGAAGTGTACTGTTCCGTATTGTAAATTTCCAGTGACGAATCGTCACCCAGATAAACCGTGGACGCACCTTGACCGGCGAGTACATCGGCCTGTCCGGAAACTCCGGAACCGCATAGTACAGCGTCCATTTCCAAGCCTTTTGATTTGGCGAATGATATTAATTCAAGAGTGTTTTTTTTAATTTCGCTGTTTTTGACTTCGGCGACTATAAGTATTTTAGACATTTTAAAGTTACAAAGTTCAAGTTTCAAAAATAAGCCGCTAAGGTCGCTAAGTCACGCCAAGTTTTTTCCTTAGTGTTCTTTGCGTACTTAGCGGCTAATAAAATTTAGGCTAAGAATTTTTTTTCACTTACCAGCAGTTCCATTGCCTGTTTTACCGTATCGGCTTCATCGCCTTCAAAGATTTTACCTTCTTTGCGTGATTCTGGTTTTTCAAATTGCAAAACTTCGGTCATGGAACCTTGAGCACCTCGCATTTCTGCGGTAACTCCAAGAGCATCCAAATCAACTTCTTCAAGCGGTTTTTTCTTGGCCATCATAATTCCGCGCATCGATGCTAAACGGGGCTCATTTAGGCTGTCATTGACAGTCACAATTCCCGGAAGCTGCATTTCCAAAACTTCTGTAGCATTATCTCCCTGGCGGTAAAGTGTGATGTTTTGTGCAGAAACATCGCTGTAACGGATAATATTTGTGACTTGCGGTAAATCCAGAAATTCGGCAAGCATCGGAGCTGTTAGTCCAGCATCAGTGTCTTGTGACTGCTTTCCGGTAAGAATCAGATCATATTCGCGTCCTTCCAAAACTTTTTGTAATATTTTGGCATAGGCAAATGAATCAGTTTTTTTCGCATCATCATATTTGACATGAATTGCTTTGTGCGCGCCCATGGCCAAACCTTTTCGCAGCGATTCTGCCGCTTTGTCAGGACCAATTGTCAGCAAAGTAACTTCACCGCCGACGTCCTCCGTAATTTGCAGAGCCGCCTCCAAGGCAGTTTCATCCCAACTGCTGATTACGTAGCTCAAGCCTTCTTCTACAACGGCTCCGTCTTTAACTTTGATATTAAGCGCCACGTCCGGCACTTGTTTGATTGGTACTATGATTTCCACTGTTTATTTTGTTTTAAAAAGTATTTAAGTTTAGAGTACTAATTTGCACGAATACTCACAGCTAAAGACAACGGATGAACAGAACCATTCTGTTCTTCCAGTCAACCCATAAAATAAGTTTAGCATTAATCCGCCACGATCCGTGGCCAGGAAAAGGTTTAACTGCCCACCGATGCCGCCGCTTTTTCGCCAACCAGTCTATTTTCAGCAAAACGATTATAGCGGAAGGGCTCAATCATTTCCGGAGTCTTTCCGGTGGCAACCATTTCAGCAGTATTGAAACCACTGGCGGGAGCCGCTTTAAAACCGTAAGTCCCCCATCCACCATTGACATAAAAACCTTCTATTTCGTCAATCGGCGAAATGATTGGGCTATAGTCCGGAGTCATATCACATAATCCCGCCCATTGCCTTTGAACAGCGACATTATGTAAACACGGAAAGAGTTCCAAAACGTGCGCCGCATAACTTTCCAGAAAGCCCAGTGTGGAACTCATACCATAATGCGGATAGGTGTCGATTCCATTTCCGCAGACCAGTTCTCCGCGGTCGGTTTGACTGAGATAAATGTGTAAAGTTCCACTTACCACCACATGATGCAGCCACGGTTTGTAAGACTGAGTGACCAGGGCTTGCAAGGGATGTGTGACGAAAGGCAACTTCACGTTAACTTTTTTGCAAACTTCGGAACTCCAACCAGCCACAACGGAAATAACGGTGTTACAGGAAACATTACCTCGATTTGTTTTTACGCCAGTTGTTTTTCCATTTTCAACTATAATATCCTGTACTTCCGTCAACTGATGAATTTCAATTCCTTTGCGGTCGGCAGCTCGTGCGTATGCCCAAACCACTGCATCATGTCGAATTATTCCACCCGGAGGATGATAAAGTGCTCCCTGAATAGGAAAGCGCGGATGATCCGTAATGTCGATTTCCGGCAACATCTTTTTAATTTCTTGAGGATCAATGACATAACTGTCAACTCCAAGTGCTTTGTTGTTTTCCGCACGAGTAACCAAACCGGAAAGCGCGGCTGTTGAATGTCCCAGCGTGAAATGTCCCTGTTGACTGAACATCAGGTTGAAATCAAGCTCACCGGCTAAATCTTCATAAAAGACAAGGCTCTGATCATAAAATTTGATACCTTCTTCTGTACGGTAGTTCGAGCGGAGAATGGCCGTATTGCGTCCGGAACCTCCATAACCAAGGAATTTCTGTTCCAAAACCGCAACATTGGTGATTCCAAGTTTTGCCAAATAATAGGCTGTTGCCAGACCGTGTGCGCCACCGCCGATGATTACAATATCGTAACTCTTTTTTAGATCGTGGTTTTTCCACATTCGTTGAGTCATTACTTTCCCTCCTCAAAAGATACCGGAACCGTTGAAATCCCACCCGGAACCAATCCAACTCCTATTCCAACGTCCATCAGTGCGTCGTAAAGGGATTCAGACAAGTTTCGAGGATGGACCATGATGTCAAAATTTTTGGTACGATACAAAGTCATACCGACTGTATGAATCGAAGACTGAAGCACTGATCCGGCCACTACTTTATCGCGTCTTAAATCAACTGCTGTCGAACGCTGTAAAACTTCATCCCGCCGTGGTCCGCCCAAAACGAGACAACCTTGGGATCCAGTTTGGTCAATGACAGTAGTGGTTTTTGGATCAATTTTTTTTATTAAATCTGCTTCCATTCCGGGCTGGCACAAAATTAAATAATCATTGCGTGTTAAGCGTAACACCACCATGTCTTTATTTGAAGCTGACTGTAGAGGCGTAAGCTTCGAAGCACCTGGAAAAACTTGTTCCGCAGCTTTTGCCGCATCACCTCTTGAGAGGGATATTTTGCCAATGTGTGACCAATCCACCAAGATGCTTTCCTGGCTTAAATGCTTTGATTCGCGTTCGTTATTTCCAAAATTTTCAGCAATCTCCCATCCGGAAACTTCAGTCAAAGTGACTGGGTGATTCCGGTAGATTCCCGAAAGTGGGCTGGTTTTTATCACGTTTTTCTCCTGTGGTTTTTTTAAGCATTCATGCTTGTGTTACATATTTCAAAATTTGCACAACCTGTTCAGTGGTTGTTGTCCATGCCATTGCAGAGGCATCTACTTCTTTCAGCGGATGCACAATATCATTTGCATGTAAGGTTACATAAGGTGTACCCAAAGCAGCACAATATCCCGCGTCAAACGCCGCATTCCACTGCTTATACTTTTCACCAAATCGGATAACCGCCAAGTCACTTTTTTCGATCAATGTCTTCGTCCGGATTGCATTGACCTTTGCAGATTTGTGATCACGCCAGAACGAATTGTTTTCATTACCTAAATGGTCTCCTGCGGAGTCACTTGCATCATGATCAGTAACAGCCGAAATAAACTCAATATCAAGATCGTTTTCTTTTGCGCCTTCCTGAATTTCTTTCCTCCAGTCGCTGTGAATTTCTCCGGACAAATAAACTGTGAATTTCATTAATTTATTATCTTCCTGATTTCCTGTAAGCGTTTCTTCTGTCTGCCATTTTTATCAAAATTATCAGCGCTTAACCAAGCCTCGAATGTTTTTTTTAAAATAGGCCAGTCCTGGTCAATCGTACTGTACCAAGCGGTATCTCGACTACGTCCCTTATAGATTCTATCTTGTCGAAAAATGCCTTCAAAGCTAAAGCCAAATCGTTCAGCTGCTTTTCTTGAACCTAAATTAAGCGCGTCACATTTCCATTCATAACGCCGATAACCCAATTCTTCAAAAACCCTTTTCACCATCAAAAACATGGCCTCAGTCGCAACCGCTGTTTTTTGCAGTAAAGGCGAAAAATGAATGTGACCGATCTCAAGCACTCCAATGTCAGGCCGCACCCGCAAAAAACTTGCCACGCCGATTGCCTTTTTCGTATCCGCGTCTATTATCACATGAAAAAGTGGATCATCGCCCGAGCAATTCGTTTTCAGATACTCTTGATAATCTTCGAAACAATCGAACGGCCCATAAGGTAAATAGGTCCAATCCGGATCATTTCTATTTTTCACATAAGCGCCAAAAAGTTCTTCAGCGTGTTTTTCCGGATTCAAAATTTCAATGTTGCACCATTTCCCGTACATCGTCGTTCGAGGCGGAAATGCACACTCTTTCCAATCTGCTACAGGGAAACCGATTGGTTGTCCAAATGAATTTTGATGGATCGCCAAAGTTTACCTAAAGAATCGTAGCTAACGCTTTTTCTAAACTTCCAACTGTCCGATCAACATTGTGCAGTTTTTCCAAGCCAAAAAGTCCTAAACGAAATGTCTGATAATCTTCCGGTTCATCACATTGCAGTGGAACACCGGCCGCAACTTGAAAGCCAACTTCCGCAAATTTCTTTCCGGTATGAATTCCTTTGTCGTCCGTATAACTGACAACTACTCCAGGTGCTTGAAATCCTTCCGCCGCAACGCTTTTGATACCTTTCCGCGCCAGCATCTCCCGAACTTTGTCACCCAATTCTTGTTGTTCATTGCGAACTTTTTCAAAACCGTATTCTTCGGTTTCTTTCATTATGTCCCGGAAACGCCGTAAAGAATCTGTCGGCATCGTAGCGTGATAGGCGTGTCCACCTTTTTCGTAAGCTTCCATGATGTTGAGCCATTTCAACAAATCGCAAGCATAACTACTGCTTTCCGTATTTTCAATCCGCTCCAGTCCCAATGCACTGAGCATGACCAAAGCACAACAAGGTGAAGCACTCCAACCTTTTTGCGGCGCGCTTATCAGGACGTCGACTCCGGAATTCTCCATATCGACCCAAATTGCTCCGGAAGCAATACAATCAAGAACAAACATTCCACCAACCGTATGTACCGCCTCAGCTACCGCGGAAATATAATCGTCCGGAAGAATAATGCCGGAAGCCGTTTCCACGTGCGGCGCAAAAACTAAATCTGGTTTTTGAGCTTTAATTGCTGCAACCACTTCTCCAATTGGAGCTGGAGCAAATGGTGTTTGTTTTCCTTCATGAGTACGCTGTGCTTTCAACACAGTAGAATCTGAGGGTATTTTGCCTTTATCAAAAATCTGCGACCAGCGGAAACTGAACCAGCCGTTCCGGATGACCAAACATTTTTTCCCGGACGCAAACTGCCGCGCGACCGCTTCCATCCCAAATGTACCACTTCCGGGAACGACTACTACTGCTTTTGCGTTATAAACTTTTTTCAGTGTTGCTGAAATGTCGTTCATTACTGACTGGAACGAAACTGACATGTGATTCAGCGAACGGTCAGTGTAAACCACTGAATATTCTAAAAGACCGTCGGGGTCAATATCTGGAAGTAATCCGGGCATTTAAGTCTTTTCAAACAAGTTGAGTGTTACAGAACTTCGTAATGTTGTTCAATTATATTTTGAAAATTATCAGAAATTTGATTCCAGTCCTGAACTCCAACCATTATCGGTAAATTAGATTCAGAAAATGCCTCTTTCAGGCGACTAATTTGCCTCAAACCCAGCATCTCCTTACCAACAATAGCCAAATCTAAATCAGAAAAACGCTTAGCCTTTCCAGAAACACGTGAACCGTAAACCCTAACCTCACAATCCGGAACATGTTCAAGTAAAATCTGTTGTACTTCTACCAAAGACTCCGGCTCCAAATCAATCATTATGCGCTTCAAGTTGTTTCAGCAAAGACTCTGCTTCTTCAATAAATTTTGTTGCCGCTTCAAAAACACTTTCTGCTTGTTCTCGATCGTATGTGTGCGAAGTCATATTTCGAGATTCCGAATAATCAAACCACTTTTGGGGTTCCTGAATCAAACCTCGTTGAGCCGCTATTCTGAACAGGTCTTTTCGTGTGACCGGAGACGCATCTTCCTGAGAAACATTCGCACGAATCCAACGCTGAATAAACTTCCAGCAGAGTTCATAAGTGAATTCAAAATTTTGAATCACTCCCGCCCGAATGGTCTCCTGTTGAGCTTGATTCAAGCCATTCATGAATACTGAATCATGAGCGACATTTAAAGCTTGCTTCAATGAAGAAACAGCATTTTTTAGTGAACTTAAATCAAGTGTCATTTCGGAAATCCTCAAATCAACTTTTCAAGCGCAAACCCTCCGGATCATAAGCAGCGTGATCCAACACAGTGGCAACCACGTCGCTACCATTGGCCAAACGAATAGTGAAATTATTTCCTGCCTCAGACATGTCTTTACGTACCCAGGCCAAACCGATTCCACGTTTCAAAGTTGGACTGAGGCGTGAACTGGTAACTCTTCCGGCGATTTTTCCTTTTTCAAGAACGGCGACTCCATCGTCCGGAATCTGTACATTCGGTTCAAGTTGATATGGTACTAGTTTGTTATCAATTCCACGCTCCTTGAAATGCTGCAAAAATGCTTTGCCGACAAAATCTGCTTTGTCATCCTTAATGGCAAAGCCGACACCGGTTTCATAGGGACTGCTCAGGGCATCACTGTCTGTTCCCGGAATCAGGTGTCCTTTTTCCAAACGTAAAATCCGTTGAGTTTCCACACCAAATGGTTTGATGCCAAACGACTCTCCTTCGGCCAGCAAATGTTTCCACATGGATTCGCCATATTCAGACGGAAAGTGAATTTCATAACCAAGTTCTCCGGTGAAACCTATTCTGTAAAAAGAAACAGGCACACCTCGGATGCTCGCCTGGCGGCAGTTCATGTATGGAAATGCCTCGTTTGACATGTCAATTTCGACAAGTTTCTGCAAAAATTCACGTGATGTTGCGCCTGTCACATTGACCGCGGCATTTGCTATGCTGAGATTTTTGACCTGCACATCAAAATTTTCCACCAATAACCACCACTGAAAAAGGGCATTGATGGCATCCTGGTTTCCGGTTGTGGTGGTCAGATAATATTTCCCTTGTTCAAGATGGGAAATAGTACCGTCTTCAAAGAGGATTCCGTCTTCACCGACCATGATTGAGTAGCGAGTCTTTCCCACTTCAAATTTCGCGTATTTTGCCGGAAGCATAAATTGTAAAAAATCAACCGCGTCAGGGCCGCTAATTTCGATTTTTCCGAGGGTACTAACATCAATCATTCCCAAACCATTACGGACAAAACCGACTTCTTCCTGCGGATTTGTGTATGAATCAGGACGTTTCCATTGTCCGGCATCCAGAAATTTTACACCCAAGTCGATATGGCAATGATGAAACGGTGTACGGCGGATTGGGGACAAATGTGGTGCTCGACCGGCCAAGACTCCAAAGGACGCTCCGGAAAAAGGAGGACGCATTGTTGTGGGAACAGCGTCGTCTGGAGCAAGTCCGGTGTCTATGGCGGCGAGTCGCGCCACTGCTTCATGACATGCTTTTCCCTGACAGGGTCCCATTCCCAGGCTCGAATAACGCTTGAGAGATTCGACTTGATCATAACCCTCTTCGATTGAGACTTGTGCTTCAGAACGGGTAACATCCATGCATTTGCAAATGAAATGGTGCTTGCCGCCTGACTCAATATCAGCCGGTAAAGCCATAATAATTTCTTCAGCTGTCCGTTCGGTTTCCGGAGCAGTTGCACTTTGTGCGGCAGCTTTTCCGGATTGCATTCCTTCAGCGTACAAACGGGAAAAACCGGCTGCGCCGTGAACATCTCCTGTAGAATACATTCCGGAAGGTAAATCATTAACCCGTAAAACTTGGCGTTTCGCATCCCATTCCGGACGCTTGCGTCCCATCGAAAGCAAATTGACCTGCGGTTTAAAACCGACTGCCATGACCAGCAGATCACAATTAAAAGACTGATGAGAATCACCTCCAGACGCCGGTCCGACGTCAACACGCCGGATTCGTTTTGTCCCGTGTGCGGCATGAACTGTCAAACCTTTATAAACCGGAATAGCCAAATTCCGGACTTGCTCCTCAAACTCTCCGACACTTCCGGATTCACGTCCATCAACCACTGCCACAACATTCGCCCCTGCGCCCTTGAGCAGCAACGCTGTATGAAAACCACCGTCGTGAGTTGTCACCACAACAGTATCTTCTCCGGGAAGAACGGCGTGGCGCATGATGAGTCTTTCAACTCCACGTGCAGTTAAGATTCCGGGGCGGTCGTTGTTCTCAAAAACCAAATGACGATCAGTCGCGCCAGGTGCCAATACTACGGATTGCGCACGAATTTTAAACAAATCCGCACCGCACTGCGCTGCAACCAAATTGTCTTCGTAAAGTCCGAAAACACTGGTGTTGACCATAACTTCCAAATTAGAATTCGCAGCCAGTTCTTCAATTAATTTTTGTACTGCGTCGTTTTCAGCCAATCCGTTCAGTGATTTGTTGGCGCAATTACTAACTGGAAAAATACTGTGCAAAGAATGTCCGCCGAGTTCAGGATTATCGTCAATCAACAAAACTTGTTTGCCTTCATCCAATGCCCCTTTTGCTGCGGCAAGTCCTGCAGGACCACCACCTACTACACACACATCCGGAAAGCGGTAATGTTTTTCGTAGCGCCGATTTACATATTTTCCGCTAACATCAATTTTTCCGAGTCCGGCAACTTTGCGAATTTGATGTTCCGCAATCGGCCAGAGCCATTTTGGTTTGTGAAACATTTTGTAATAAAAACCATTTGGCAACATCGGCACAAATACGTCATTTATCGCATTGATATCAAATTCTACCGAAGGCCAGACATTTTGCGATTCCACAACCATGCCGTTCTCGACCTGAACTCGGTCTGCTAAAATATTTGGTTCTTTATTGACAGTAACCAAAGATTCATGTCCCTGTCCGAAAACGTCATAAGCTCCACGAGGGCGGTGATACTTAAAACTTCGTGAAAGCAAAGTGCTTCCGGAAGCAATCAGCGCAGAGGTGATGCTGTCACCGGAAAAGGCTTTGATACGCTTACCATTGAAAGTAAATGAGATTTCTTCTCCCATATCTGGGAGTTCGCAATTTTGATGTTTGGTGATACGTTTTGCCATCAGGCTTCTGCGTCGCTGTTTTTAGTATTTTGTTCCAGATCTCCGTACCAAAAACTTCGGTGATCTGTATTGTTCATGGTGTCTCGTTCTGCTAAAAACCAGCTTTGACAACCACTGCGGTGATGCCACCATTCTATTTGGCGCCCCAAGTTGTTATCCCGGAAATATACATAATCTGTCCACTCTGAAAAATCAGCGTCGGCAGAAGGTCTTCTCAAGAATTCACTTTTGAAAGTAAATTCGCTCACGGCACGTTTGCCGCAATTTGGGCAATTTAGTTGAAAGCTCATGGTGCGTTTTAAAGATTAGCTGTTTGGTTTTTATGACTCATTTTGATGGAAAGTCATCGGTTATGTCCACTCAGTCTGCCCTTGATCCTGCGAAAAAATTGGCGATTGGACTATCAATTATGTCTTATTCAAAAGTTCCAAGACAGAGTATCATTTTACTGTCGTTGAAGTATCCTTAACTTTCTACTTATTAGTTCTCTTTTTCAAGCAAAATAATGTTTTGCCGAAAACAATATATTGTTTTTTAAAAAAGAGCAAGCCGCTTGCAAAACTTATTAAAATTAAGTTTAGCCGTTCACAGAAAAACTACTGTTAGGGTTAATTTCTCGGTTACGCGAATAAAATCCCATATTGAGTTCCAATCCGGTGTACACCGTTTTGACTTTCACAGGATCGGCATCATGATCGTGTCCTTTTTCACAAGCATCAATCAGTTCGGCCATGCAGTGTCCTGCAACGGGCGCGTTTTTGAATTGGTTTCCACTGGAACCGATTGCCATGTAAAATCCTCCGAGTACAGACTTATCATAAATTGGAATCCAATCATCTGAAACATCATACAAATCAACCACTCCACTTGTCCGTGAAGGAATTTTTAAATCCGGAATTCTACGTGCACAGCGGTAAACCTGGGCTTTCCATTGTGATTCAGTGATTTGATTGTTGTAATTGTCAGGATCCGTGACCCATTCTTTCGGATCACAAAGCGGATCCTCACTGCCGATGAGAATGGTATTGCCTGTTTCCGGACGGAAATATATTGCATTGTCTCCGTCCGAAGTGTGACAACCATTTTTTTCAAAATCAAATCCATCCGGCGAAGGTACATGATGCACTTCGTGGCGCAAGGCATTGGTTTTGATGTTCATTTGATCCTCAACTCCAGCCATACGGTTGATCACAAAAGAATGTGGTCCGGCGACATTCACAAAAATCGGCGCGTCAATTTGCTCTCCGCTTTTTAAAGTCACTCCACTAACTTTTCCGTTTTCCTGACGAATTTCTGTAATTTCTTTATTGAACAAGAATTCTCCGCCTTGGGCTTCTGCGGCAACTTGTAAATTGTGCGAACTTAGTTGTGGATCACTGACGTACCCTGAACCTGGAGTATAAACCGCACCTTCGATTTGCTTTCCGGTTTTGTCGAAAAAATGCTCGTCTTCATCCGGACGTGTTGTTCCGTCATATTGATCATGTGAAAAAATTGGCATACGTTCCTTCAATTTTGCCAAGTCCCAGATTTCATGTTCAACACCAATTTCATCAAACAATTTCAAACATTTTTTGCTATGATCTTCACCTTGAAGTTTGAACATGATGGAACCGGTTTTCATATATTTGATCATTCCACGTTCGTCTTTCACGCCAAGATAATTAGCCCAGTCATCCCAATAATGAAAGCCTTCATAAGCCATGGCGACGCCATCCCAAGTTGAATAATGCGCTCGTACAATGGCACATGAATTACTGGTCGAGCCGTATCCTGAAGTCGGTAGTTTGTCTATGTTTAGTGTTTTATAACCACGTTTGGCTAATTCAAACGCGACTGCTGAACCAATCACACCGGCTCCAACAATGATTGCATCTGCTTTTCTGTTCATTTTTCTCTTTTTAATTTAAATGTTTTATAATTTAATTTGATTTTTAAACCTCAATCAAATTTACTCCATGTCCAGTTTTTTCAAGAAACTGTCCCATGTCTTTTCGTGGAATAACTAAAGTACTTGTGTTCACCAAAGGATGACAAAGAATTGCCTCGGCCTGCCAAATTTCCTGGTCTATGAAGGCTTCAACATTTTGTTCCTGATCATTGGCCAATGCCAATAAACTGACGGCACCAGGTTCAATTCCCAAATGTGTTTTAAGTCGTTCCGGAGAAGCAAAGCTTAAACGGGACGAACCTATTTTTGTGGAAAGATATTTCAGATCCACTTTTTTGTCTTCCGGAACTGTTAGCAAAAAATGTCTTGTTCCCTTTTTGTCACGCAAAAACAAATTTTTTGTTGATGCTCCATCCAGTTTTGGAGAATACTCTTTTGCTTCTTCTACAGTAAAAACAGCCCGGTGATCGTGACGTTCGTACCCAACTTGGTTTTCATCCAGAAACTCGTATATGTCCTTCACAGTTTATTTTATTTAATAATATTCAGCTTATGCCTGCCAGACTACTTCCACTTCAACATGATCAAGTATTCCATGAATTGGCACCGACGGTTTTCGTACACGAACTATAATGAGGTCTACCGAGAAACGTGCCCTCATTTCTTCAACAATCCGGTTCCCAAGTGTTTCAATCAGGTTGAAGCTTTGTTCTGCGCAAACCTTACTCACGATATTGTGCGCGTTCACGTAAGATACGGTGGCGCGCTCCTCATCTTTCCACGGAAATGCAGGATTTGACAAGCGATATTCCAGATCAATTTCAAATCGCTGACCCAGAGATTTTTCCTCAGGATGCACACCGTGATATCCGTAAACCACGATGTTGTTAAGACTAATGGTAAATTTCTGTTTTCCGCTCATTTTAATAGCCGAATATCCGCAACAAATTTCTGTAAAAAATAAAGAATTTTAAATCAGGACAGTCCTGTTATGCGTCCATTAGAATCGATGTCAATCTTTTGCACAGCGGATTCACGAGGCATCCCGGGCATGAGCATCATTTTTCCGGTAAGCGCAACAATAAATCCGGCGCCGTTTGAGACCTTCACATCCCTTACTTGTAAACGCCAACCGCGCGGTGCGTTGCGTTTTTTAGGATCATCGGAAATGGATGATTGAGTTTTTGCCATGCAAATCGGCCAATTCGCCAAACCGTTTTCTTCTAAACTCGCAATGGATGCTTCCGCTTCTTCTGTGAAGTCCACACCATCTGCACGGTACACTTCAAGAGCGATGGCTTCGATTTTTGATTTAATTGGGTCTTCAATTTGATAGAAAAAGTTAGGAGCACCCGGTTTGGTATCGACAATGTTTTTGATTTTTTTAGCCAAGTCAAGTCCTCCGTCGCCGCCGCGTGCAACCACTTCACTCAAAGAGCATTCCACGCCCATGTCCGAACAGAACTGGCGTACAACATCCAACTCTGCCGGAGTATCGGTGGGGAAACGGTTAAT
>Ga0208471_1000003_pt1 | contig 105589 bp, 89 predicted proteins | sample DeeseametaMP0441_FD_184210 | JGI IMG/M metagenome (GOLD analysis project Ga0208471, IMG submission 184210) | Marine microbial communities from the Deep Atlantic Ocean - MP0441 (SPAdes) | ecosystem: Environmental > Aquatic > Marine > Oceanic | place: East of Rio de Janeiro, Brazil, South...
CTATTTATTATTAGGACATTAATCAAACGAAAAACGGCAATATTTAGTACATATTAGTCTTAGTACATATTAGTCTGCTGATTCTACAAAAATAAATAATCCCCATCCTAAATTATGAGGTAATGTTATTATTTTCTCATTCATTTCAGTAACAATATAGAGTGAACCTTATTTTAATTCAGACTGAAAAGCCATAGGTCAATATGTGTAATTTCCGCCGCTCATGAAGATCAAAATTGTACATGAAAACAGCTTGGGAGCCGAATTGGGTCTCCAGCCCGGAGATAAAATCGAAGCAATCGATAACTCCAGAGTACGGGATATTCTTGATTATAAGTTTAAAATAACGGATGATCAAATTCGCCTTAAAGTTCGCCAAAATGGTGAATTGGTGGAATACGACCTGGAAAAGGATGAAGATGATGATTTAGGCTTGGAATTCGAAGATATGCGCATCCGCAAATGTGCCAATGATTGTGTTTTTTGCTTTGTAGACCAAAATCCTCCGGGAATGCGTAGCGGAATATATTTCCGTGACGGCGATTTCAGAATGTCGTTTCTCCACGGTCATTACATTACGTTAACGAATATGGGCTGGAAAGAATTAAAACGAGTGGTTGAGCAGCGCTTGACGCCATTGTATATTTCTGTTCATGTCACCGATCCAGATAAACGTCTGGAATTATTTCTCTATGGCAAGGATGACAATTTGTTATCCAAGTTCGAATATTTGACTGAAAATGGCATCGAATTGCACTCACAGGTTGTATTATGTCCCACGTGGAATGACGGCGTTTTCCTGGAGAAAACGATTGCAGATATCCACCAGTATGCGCCCATGGCTCGCAGTATGTCCATCGTTCCGGTCGGATTGACAAAACACCGCGATGGACTCCCATTTATTCCGGCGATTACAACAGAGTATGCAGAAAATACAATTTCTCTGTATGAAGAGTTTGATAAACGATTTAAACATGCAGACGGCAGCCGCTTTGTAGTGTTGAGCGATGAATGGTATCTGCGCGTCGGAAAAGACGTTCCCGGGTGTGAATACTATGATAACATCAACTTGGAAGAGAATGGCGTTGGACAAGTACGCGAATTCATTGAAAAATGGACAGATTTTGACATTCCGATATTCGAAAAAGAAACGCGGATTACTATTGGTTCAGGCAAGCTTATTTCGGAAACATTTCGCAATTGGTTTATTCCCAAGCTGAATGCTATTCCAAACCTTACTGTGAATTATATAGTGATTGAAAATCATTTCTTCGGTAAAGATGAAGTGACAGTAACAGGTCTTTTAACCGCCCAGGATATCATTGATCAGTTAATAGATACGGATTTGGGAGATAAAGTTATTTTTAGCGATCGTATACTAAATGATGAAGGATCGCTAACCCTGGATGACCAAACATTAGTTGATATCAGTAAAACACTTAAAGTACCACTAGAGGTTACAGGTGATTCTCCAGAGCAATTATTTAACGCAATCCGCGGCTAAAAAATATGTCAGCCCCAGTCATAGCAATAGTCGGCCGGCCCAATGTGGGTAAATCCACATTTTTCAATCGTGTTTTACGTCAGCGCAAAGCGATTGTTGATCCCCAAGAAGGTATTACCCGTGATCGAGTGTACGGTGAAACTGAATGGTCCGGAAAGCGCATGAGTTTTATCGATACCGGCGGATTTATTCCTGAAGATTTGGATGTATTTAATGCAGCTGTTCGGGAACATTCCAAACTGGCAATGGGCGAAGCGGATATGGTTCTATTAATGGTGGACGGACAGGCAAATATGACGTCCAGCGATCAAGTCTTGGCTCAAGCTGTACGGGAAAGCGGAAAACCGCATATACTGATCGTTAATAAATGTGATAATTTGAAGCAGGATGATCAAGTCTATAGTTTTCATGAATTAGGAATTGAACCGGTTTTACCTATGTCTGCTCTAACCGGTAGATATACAGGTGATATTCTTCAAGTTGTTTATGAAAAATTAAATTTAAGCGAACGAGTCGATGAAGAGGAAGATAATACGGATTTACATTTGGCAATTGTGGGTATGCCCAATGTGGGGAAATCCTCATTGCTAAATGCACTGTTACAAAAAGAACAAACTATTGTAACGCCCATCGCCGGTACAACCCGTGATTCCGTTGACACAAAAATGAAATGGTACGGCAAGGATATTATTCTTGTAGATACCGCCGGTTTACGCAAGAAGAGTAAGGTAAATGATGCAATTGAGTTTTATAGTACGGTGCGAACGAAACGATCCGTTGATCAATGCAATGTTGCTTTGGTACTCATCGATGCAGAAAAAGGATTTAACAAGCAAGACAGGTCCATTATTGACCATGTAATCAAAGCGGGAAAGGGTATCGTCGTTATTGTCAACAAATGGGACTTGATTAAAAAAGACACCCATACCATGGAAGAGAGGAAAGAGTCCATTCGCAATCAATTTCCTATGTTGAATGATTTTCCCATTTTATTTGTCTCTGCTCTTACGAAACAGAGAGTATCTGGAATATTGAAAGAAGCTTTTTCTGTTTATGAAAATTATCAACAGGAAATCTCGACACATAAATTAAATACGTTCCTAGAAAATGCGATCAAAACTCGAAGCGTTCCGGCTGAAAAAGGAAAATTGATCCGTATAAAATTTATTAAGCAAGTAAGTTCCTCTCCACCGCTATTTGCCTGCTATGCCAATTACCCCAAATTGATTCCCACCCATTATAAGCGTTTTATGGAAAACCAATTAAGAGAAGCCTTTAATTTTGAGGGTGTACCCATTCGTTTTTCATTCAGAAAATCTTGAATAAGATTCCCATGAGTACAGCTCGTGCTGTTCTCAAAGTAAAACGGTCAGAATTCAAGGCAATTTTAAAGCCTGTATATACACAAGAAGATTTCCAACATTTCTTAAAACTCATCCGCAAAGAATTTCACAATGCTCATCATATGTGTTGGGCATATCGATTGTCTGATACTGGTATGATTGAAAATTCATCTGACAGCGGAGAGCCATCAGGATCCGCCGGAATTCCCATTTTAAATGCATTGCGGAGTTCAAATGCTGTACAATCAGCCATTGTCGTCGTCCGATATTTTGGCGGCGTTAAATTAGGAAAAAAGGGATTAATCAATGCATATGGATCTGCGGCATTAGCGGTATGCCAAGAATCGAAATGGAAGAACTATATTCAGAAGGATGTATATATAATTACCGGTGATTTTAGCCAAGCGGGAAAACTCGAATATTGGTTAAATAACCATAGTGGGAAACGGATAAATGAATTATCGATGGATCACTTAATTTGGGAAATAGAAATTCCAGTTATAACGGACTTAAAAGATTTAAGGATTCTTGGTGTGGACGTAAAAAAAAGAAGCGGACACAACCAAACCAAGGAGGTAACAAGGAGGGAAGTAGGGTAATAATACGTGTCCGCTTCAAAGATATATATGCCAAAAATATTAAAAAGTTTCCAAAAAGTTCTATAAATTGAAAGGATAATTATGAATCCTAAATTTATAATAATACTCGCCTGTCTTTTCTCTGTCCTTTGGGGGCAATCCCTTCGGGTTGGATTTTGGAATGTGGAAAATTTATTTGACTTGGAGGATGATCCAACCACTCGGGATGAGGAATTTGCTCTAGGTGGAAGAAAAAATGTTACTCAGGAAATTTATGATCTTAAATTGAAAAATTGTTCATACGTTTTAGCTGATCTGAATGCGGATGTTCTGGGACTTTGTGAAGTAGAAAACTACTTTGTATTGGATGAACTCAATGATGCCTTTACTGGCAGAGATTATAAGATTATTCATTATGATTCACCGGATAGTCGAGGAATTGATAATGCACTTTTATATGATCCGAATGTATTTAATGTGATATCAAGTACGCCCATTCAAAATATGCTTCCCGATGGAAATCTGACTCGGGATATCTTATATGTGAAAGGTGAATATGCCGGATATACACTGCATATTTTTGTAAATCACTGGCCGTCGAATTACGGCGGAAAGGAAAAAGCGATTCCCAAACGCCGTTCCACAGCACGTTTGCTGGCAAATGAAGTTGCGAAATTGTTATCCGAAGATCCAGATGCAGACATTTTGCTTATGGGCGATTTCAATGAAGATCCAACCGATGATAATGTGCGTATATTAAAATCTGTAAATATGACCAGTATGATGGCATCTATGATGGGGCAACGCAAAGTCGGTACATATGTGTATAAAGGTGTAGATTATTTTATGGATCAAATTATTATCAGTGATGGTCTGAATGATGACAAGGGATTAATTGCCGGAAAAGCGCAGATTTTGGATAAGCCGTTCTATCGTCAGCAGGAAGGAAATTATGCCCATTATCCATTTCGGTTCTGGGCAGGAAATAAACTACTTGGTGGTTATTCAGATCATTTGGCTGTGTATGTGGAAATACTGAAAGTCTCTGAATAACATATTTTTTTTAATTTTTACCTGATTATGATTATAGTTTTTTTAAAAGTTAATTATTCAGTCATAAAACTACGATTACGTATACATAATATTTTATTTTAAAATTTACAAATAAAAGACGGGGCTCGCCCCGCGTAATGAAAAAGCCCTTTGCGAAAAAGCAAAGGGCTTTTGATTGTAGCGGGGGCTGGATTTGAACCAGCGACCTCCGGGTTATGAGCCCGACGAGCTACCAGACTGCTCTACCCCGCGATCATTAATTCTTTGGGTTAAAAACAGGACGCAAAATTAATGCAAACAAAGTGCCTTTGCAATGGGGAAAGATGAAGAAACCTTATTATTTTTAACAGTACTCTGATTCTTTAGATGTCAGTTAATTTCTACCATGAAAACTGATATTGGAGATAGAGAATGAGTAAAGTCACCTTCCGATTAATAATAATAAACATCTTTTTATCTACGGCATTTGCTAGTTTTGAAAAAGAGTTGCAAACACAGTTGATATTGGCAGAACCCGGCGATACAATTACTTTAGATGAAGGACGATTTGAGATATTGGGAACTCTATCTATGGAAGGGAAGGAAAATATCGTCATACGTGGAGCTGGAATGGATCAAACAATCTTATCCTTTTCCAATCAGATTGAAGGAGCTCAAGGGTTGAGCATTACGAACTGTAAGCGTATCATATTGGAAAATTTTACCATTCAAAATACAATTGGCGATGGAATTAAAGTACAATATACAGATGGAATTGTATTTCGAAATGTAAAAGCAGAATGGACCGGTGGACCAAAAGCAACGAATGGAGCGTATGGATTATATCCGGTACAATGCAGTAATGTGCTCATCGAATATTCTATGTCTATCGGAGCATCTGATGCAGGTTTATATGTGGGGCAATCAAAAAATATTATTGTGCGAAGTTCTGAAGTGTACCATAATGTGGCTGGGATCGAGATTGAAAATTCGATTAATGCGGATGTATACAATAATTATGCTCACGATAATACTGGGGGAATTTTGATATTTGATTTGCCGGACTTAATACAGAAATCGGGAAAAAATGTGCGAATTTTTAACAATCTAATTGAAAATAATAATTTGGATAATTTTGCGCCAGAAGGGAATATTGTGGGTCAAGTACCTCCGGGTACAGGCATTATGGTTATGGCAGTGGAAAAGGTGGAGATATTTAAAAATACGATTCGTAATAATAAAACAGCCGGGACAACGATCGTGAGTTATTTTATAACAGAGGAAGCCATTAAAGATTCTCTTTACAATCCTTACACAGCTTCTATTTATATACATGATAATATCTACGAGAGAGAATCGCAACTACCTACCTTAAATCATGATATTGGAGTATTGTTGGCATTACGCTTTCGATGCCATGTGCCCGATATTATTTACGACGGCATGCCCGATCCACGCTATGCTAATGCTGATGGACAGATTCCGGCTGATCGAAGACTGTGTCTTGAAAATAATTTAAATGCAGGATACGTGAATCTTGATATTTCTAAAAACTTTAACAAATGGTACAGCCCATTTATCGCTTCATTCTCTACAGATGAAGATGAATGCAACTGCAGTCAAACACCAATATCTGCTGTAAAACTAAACATAATCGAATAGCCTTGTTGTCTCTTCGCTCGATTGTATGCGTTATTATCATATCCAGCGTTTGTGCGGGGAATGGCATAATGGAATACGCAAAACCAAACTTGTCTGATTATGGATTTTTCAAGATACCCATGAAAAATCAGGAACCGGTAGCAGGAATCTTGCCTTTCGGTATCGCTACAGAATTATTTTCTGACTACGCAGAAAAACTGCGTTTTATTCAAGTTCCGGTAAATATGAAGATATCAGTTCAAGCTGATAACACGTTATTGTTTCCAATTGGAACCACTTTTATAAAAACATTTTATTATTTCGTAGATAAATATCAGCCAGAATTAGGACGGCGTTTAATAGAAACTCGTTTGCTTATGAACACAATCGATGGTTGGCTGGCATTTCCATATATTTGGAATGAGGAACAGTCCGATGCAGTATTGGCTATTGCCGGTGATCGGATGCAAGTTGATTGGATCAATGAACATGGAGAATCAATGGATATTCTTTATAGTGTACCCAATGTGAATCAGTGTAAAGGGTGTCATGTTTACGAAAATAAATTAAAACCCATAGGCCCTAAAATCCGAAATTTGAATATGGACTATATGTACTCTGATGGTTTCATGAATCAATTAATTAAATGGGAATCTTCAGGAATATTTTCCAACTTGTCGGAGATCGCACACTTGCCTCGGACTGCAAAAGCTAATGACTTCAATGAAACTTTAAATGGCCGAGCCAGAGCTTGGATTGATATAAATTGTGCACATTGTCATCGTAAGGGCGGACCGGCGGAAACGTCTGGATTATTTCTCGAATTGGAACAGAAAAATCTTCGTGCTTTGGGCGTGATGAAACCTCCTATTGCGGCAGGAAGAGGAACTAGTAAATTCAAATATACTATAGTGCCTGGAGAGCCTGAAAAATCAATCATGCTTTATCGCATCCGTTCTACCGATCCTGGAATTATGATGCCTGAATTGGGTCGTAGATTAACCCATATGGAAGGAGCGGAATTGGTGAGAGAATGGATCAAAGCAATGCCAAAATCCGGAAAGTAAATGGGGTGTATAAGCAGGGTATTATTTTACTCGCATTATTACTGTTCAGTATGCAGTGCGAAAAAGCACCATCTGAAAAAGAGGATGATGAACAGATTCTAGCGAGGGTTGGCTTATCGGTAATAACTATCGATGAATTTCGTAATAATTATGAGTTTGGTTTTGCCCATTTAAAACCAAAAAAAATTCTAAAAAACACTATTTAGTGTATATGATTAATGAAAAATTGTTGGCGGATGACTGCTGTACCGATTGTAGATGCTCTCTGGGGATGGGAAAAATAAAATGATTTCCTCGAATCAAAACTCTTAAGTAATCTGTATATAGTAGATTGTACAAAATTGATATGAATAAAATAAAAATATGTCTGTTATTAATGTCCGTTTGTTTTGGTCAACTGACATTGACTCATGATGGTATAATCAGAGAATATTATGTTTCGTATCCAGACAGTGCCATAGAACCCTGCCCACTGGTTATAAATATGCACGGCTTTGGCAGCAATGCATTAGAGCAACTGTATTATTCTGAAATGGATAATGTTGCCCTTGGGATGAATATTGCAGTTGTCTATCCGGAAGGGATTAGCAACGCTTGGAATGTGGGTGCTATCTGGAACATTAGCAATGCAAATGATATTGGTTTTATTAGTGCATTGATTGATTCTGTAGCTGACGATTTTAATATTGATCTAGATAGGGTGTATGCCTGTGGTATGTCTAATGGTGGTTATATGGCTTATGAACTTGCCTGCGAACTTTCAGATAAAATTGCTGCATTTGGTTCCGTGACAGGCAACTTTATGCTCAATTCAGATCAGACCTGTGATGCTGACAGGGATATTCCCTTTATTCATTTACATGGGACGGATGATTTAACCGTACCATATACCTACTCTTGGGATTGGTCCATGTATGTTGGGGAATCTATAGACTATTGGCGGGGTGTGAATAATCTTGAATATGAATTGATTGAAGTTTTACCGGACACGGATGCATCAGACAACACAACTGTTGAAAAGTATACGTATTATAGTACTTCTTCATCAACACAATTTGTTCATTTCAAAGTGATTGGTGGCGGACATCAATGGTTTGGTTCCAGTATTTCTGATTTGGATTGGGTCATTAATTCATTAGGATACAGTAATCATGAAATAAATACAAATACGGAGTTGATTGATTTCTTTATGAATTACAGGTTATCAGATTTTCTGTCAACGGATGAAATTGCTAATGAGTTACCCGATAATTTTATTTTACACCAAAACTACCCGAACCCATTTAATCCAGAAACAACAATACGGTATGAATTACCGGAATACAAATTTGTAAATATCACTATTTCTGACATGCTGGGCAAGGAAGTGAAAGTTCTAGTAAGCGGAGAACAAGCGATTGGTAAGCACGAGGTTAAGTGGAATGGAACGAATAAACTTGGCCATTCTGTTTCTGCTGGAGTGTATTTTTACACTGTATCCGCCGGTGACAAAGTGCAAACCGGGAAAATGATTTTACTTAAATAAACACTGTCATCTTGAATCCTGGAATATATGTGAGGGTGGGTTCAGGAGCTCAATCAATCAACCAATCATTTCACGTAAACATCTTTTCCATCAACAACAGTTCTGATTACATGTGTATTCAAAATATCATCTGGATTAATGACTCGAAGGTCTTTAGATAAAACTACAAAATCCGCCAGTTTCCCCGTTTCCAGTGTCCCAAGTTTATCTTCCTGGAATCCGGCATAAGCACTATTAATAGTATAGCAGCGTAAAGCATCTTCTACAGAAATCTTTTCCTTTGGATACCAACCGTCTGGGTTTTTGCCATCACGTGTTTTACGTGTAACAGCTATAAATATGCCCATCAACGGATCCAATGTCGTCACTGTCCAGTCAGAGCCAAATGTAAGCGTGGCACCGTCATCAAGCAATGATTTGAAAATGTACGTCCCTTCCAAAATGCTGTCATCCACGCGCTTATAGGCCCAAGCAGCGTCGTCATAAATACTGGTTGGCTGCATGGATGCGATAACGCCATTGGCGCTGAAGCGCTTCATGTCTTGGGGAGTTAGATGCTGGGCATGTTCAACTCTGGGTCGTCGATCTCTTTCACCATGTTCTTTTTTGATTGCATCAAATTCATCCAAAATCCATTCATTAGCTCGTGTACCGATGGCATGAACGGCAATCTGAATATTTGCTTTATCCACTTCACGGAGGATTTTTCGAAATTCAACAGTATCAGTTGCAACCACTAATCCTTTTGTTTTTGGATCATCTTTGTATGGATCGTGCATCCACGCAGTTCGAGAGCCCAACGAACCATCCATCATTGCTTTCATACCATTCCAACGAAGTTTGTCATCTCCAAAACCGTTATCATCATTATATTTAATAATTTTTTTCCAATTTGTATACCAGGGCAAAGCATAAATGCGTAGAGTTAGTTTTTCTTTGTTTCGTGCATATGTTTGTAAATCCTCCCAAGAACACATATCGTGGATTTGAGTTACGCCAATGGAAGCGGCATAAGACATGGCTTTTTGCAGTGCTGTATCCAATTCTTCGGGGGAATTTTCAGGAATAAATGGCGAGATCAATCCCATAGCTTCATCCCGGAGAATTCCAGTTGGTGTACCATTTTTATTTTTTGCAATCAATCCACCAGGAGGATTCGGAGTTTTGCTGGTAATTCCGGCTAACTCCAGCGCTTTGGAGTTCGCCAATGCCATATGACCATCCAGCCGTCCCAGGAAAACGGGGATATCTGCAGTGAAACTATCAATCCATTCTTTGGTTGGCAATACACCGCCCCACATTTCATGATCCCAATCACCGCCTTGAACCCATTGACCAGGTGAAATATGTTGAACATACTCCTTTGTGCGATTGATAAAATCATTTTTACTGGATACATCACGCAAATTGATACTCATAATCTGAAATCCGCCGCTTATAAAATGAGTGTGATTATCGATAAATCCTGGCACAACAAATTCTCCCTTCAGATCAAACATTTCAGTTTTGGGACTTTGGAGTGATGTATAATGAATTCCTACGGCTAATATTTCATTTCCTTTTACAGCAATGAATTCAGCGCTAGGACGGTTTGGGTTTCCAGTCCAGATATTACCGTTGTAATAAATCTTATCGGCAAATTGGTTTTGCTCACAAGCGGTTAAGCAAAATATAATGAGTAAATATATTGTTCGAATTTTCATTAAATCACCTATTTTCTTTAAATGAGGGTTCACAATCTATTTAATTAAATCAATAAAACCATTAAGTAAAAAACTTCACTCTCTGCCATTGTATTGTATTTATTAATAGAGGTAAATTTGCCGTTATGGCAGAGTTTAAAGTCCATTCAGAGTTTACACCTCAAGGAGATCAACCCCAGGCAATCGCCAGTTTGGTAGAGGGATTGAACCGCAATGATTCGTATCAAACACTTTTGGGCGTTACGGGCAGTGGTAAAACGTATACCATGGCAAAAGTGATTGAAGAAGTTCAAAGACCAACGCTGATTATTTCCCATAACAAAACATTGGCTGCCCAGCTTTATGGCGAATTCAAATCACTGTTCCCGGATAATGCAGTGGAATTTTTTATAAGTTATTACGATTACTATCAGCCGGAAGCTTATATGCCGGTAACGGATACATTCATTGAAAAAGACATGTCCGTGAATGAGGAAATCGATAAACTGCGTCTTAAAACAACCGGCGCTCTCATGGAGCGAAACGATGTGATTGTAGTGAGTTCTGTTTCCTGTATTTATGGTTTAGGCTCTCCGGATGATTATAAAGATCAAGTTGTTCATTTAAAACGCGGCGATCAACTTAACCGTAAAGCATTTTTAAAGAACCTGGTGAATATTCATTATGCCCGGAATGATACCACCTTTGAGCGCAGCACATTTCGCGTCCATGGGGATGTAGTTGAAGTGCACTTGGCGTATGAGGATGTGGGCATCCGCATTGAAATGTTTGGAACGGAAGTGGAAAAGATTACCCGATTTGTTCCGTTGACCGGTGAAATCATTCGAGAAATGGATGCGGACTTCATTTATCCCGGAAAACATTTTGTTACGGATCAGAAAACAATTAACCGCATTGTCGTAGAAATTCGCAAGGAACTCCATGAGCGACTGGAATTTCTACGATACCACGATAAATTATTAGAAGCACAACGATTGGAACAGCGCACCAACTTTGATCTGGAAATGATGGTGGAAATTGGTTATTGCTCCGGCATTGAAAATTATTCCCGTTACTTTGCCGGACGAAAACCGGGTGAACGTCCATTTACGCTTATTGATTTTTTCCCAGATAATTTTTTAACAATTTTGGATGAATCCCATGTAAGTCTGCCGCAAATAAAAGGTATGTATAATGGCGATCGTGGACGGAAAACGGTGTTAGTGGAACATGGATTTCGCCTTCCCAGTGCTTTGGATAATCGTCCGTTGAAGATTGAAGAATTCATGAAATTACAGAATCAAATCCTTTTTGCGTCGGCAACTCCAGCCGATCGAGAATTGGAATTGTGTCATGGAGTTGTTGTGGAGCAGGTGATTCGTCCCACAGGACTTTTGGATCCTATTGTCAATGTGCGGGGAACAGGTGGGCAAATTGACGATCTTATTGGAGAAATTCGTTCTCGCTCCAAAAAGAATGAACGTGTGTTAGTGACAACAATCACCAAGCGTATGGCAGAAGATTTGACTGAATATTTGCGTGGATTGAATATGCGAGTTCGTTATCTACACAGCGATGTTGCCACATTGGAGCGCGTCCAGATTTTGCGTGATTTACGCTTGGGGGAATTCGATGTATTGGTGGGTATCAATCTATTGCGAGAAGGGTTGGATTTACCGGAAGTGTCGTTGGTGGCAGTGCTGGATGCTGATAAGCAGGGATTTTTACGTTCCCGTAGTTCTCTCATGCAAGTGGCCGGTCGTGCGGCGCGTCATGAAGGAGGCAAAGTGATTCTTTACGGCGATAAAGTCACTGATGCTATGAACTATTTAATAACGGAAACAAAGCGCCGCCGTAAAGTACAGGAAACATTTAATAAGAAACACGGTATTACACCCAAAACCATTTACAAGTCGGTGGATAATATTATGCAGACCACGGTGGTGGCGGACAATTATTCTGAACAAAGATATGATACAAAATTTAAGCGTAAAGGGTCGGATTTTGATGAATTGGACAAGCAGATGGCTGTAGAAATTATGCGCCAAGAAATGCTGGAAGCGGCGGAAAATTTGGAATTCGAAAAAGCAGCTCATTTGCGGGATGAAATCGCTAAAATGGAAAAAGAATTGGAGAAAAGTTTTTGATGGAAAATATATTAAAACCCCCCTCTTCAATTCTCCCCTATTACAGGGGAGAAGGATTCTTCTACGAATATATACAATTTATAAACACCGATGTTTCCCCTGCCATAGGGGGGGGGCAAAGGGGTATTGTAAACAAGAGGATGAGATAAGTTTATGAAAGTTTTAGTAACAGGCGGAGCAGGATATATTGGTTCCCATGTAGTCTTGGATTTGATTGATGCCGGGCATGACGTCGTCATTTTAGATGATATGTCTTTAGGCTGTGTGGAAAATATACACGATAAAGCTGAATTCGTTGAAGGCAGTACGCTTGATGAAGCAATGTTGGATGAAGTACTGGCAAAAAATATGGATGCTGTGGTACACTTGGCCGCGTTTAAAGCAGCCGGGGAATCCATGACGAATCCGGAGAAATATTCTAGAAATAATCTCAATGGAACAACGAATGTATTGAATGCTATGATGAAATATAATGTAATGACTTTTGTTTTTTCATCTACAGCAGCAGTGTACGGTTATCCTGAATATTTACCCGTGGACGAAGCGCACCCATTAAAACCCATCAATTATTACGGATATACAAAATTAGCCATTGAAGATATGCTAAAATGGTACGGAGAACTAAAAGGGTTAAAATTTGCAGCACTGCGATATTTCAACGCCGCAGGTTATGATGTGAATGGAAAATTATATGGTTTGGAGCAAAATCCACAGAATTTGCTGCCCATTGTTATGGAAGTCGCTTCAGGTGTGCGTAAATCAATGGATATATTTGGTGATGATTATGAAACAAGTGATGGTACAGGAATTCGGGATTATATCCATGTGAATGATCTGGCCTCTGCTCATGTAAGTGCACTGGAATATCTACAGGAAAATGATTCGCTTACAGTAAATCTCGCTACGGGCGAAGGCTATTCCGTCATGGATGTAATCAAGGAGGCGGAAACCATTTCCGGCCATGCAATTAATTATAATATTGTTGACCGCAGACCGGGAGATCCGGCGGAACTTATTGCTACATCCAAACAGGCAAATAAACTATTGAACTGGGCACCAAAATATTCAGACTTGAACACCATTTTAAAAAGCATGTGGAACGTATACAATCCGGAGGTAAAACATGATTGATCTGGATCGATTGCAAAAAACAACGGGCATTATCGGGAATTCCGATGCCATAAAACAGGCTCTGGAAATGATGGGCCAGGTTGCCCCAGTGGATATTTCCGTGCTGGTTACAGGCGAGTCCGGCACAGGTAAGGAAATGGTGGCCAAAGGTCTCCATAAATTCAGCAAACGGGCAAAATATGAAATGGTCACCGTCAATTGCGGAGCCATTCCCGTCGGCATCATTGAAAGTGAATTATTCGGACATAAAAAAGGCGCATATACCGGCGCCGGCGATGACCGCAAAGGCTATTTCGAAACGGCGGACAAAGGGACCATTTTCCTGGACGAAATTGGTGAAACGCCTTTGGAAACACAGGTTAAACTACTTCGTGTATTGGAGTCCGGGGAATTCATGCGCGTGGGGGATTCCCAAACACGGCGGACGGATGTTCGTATTTTGGCAGCAACGAATAAAGATTTAGGTGATTTGGTCCAGCAGGGGAAATTTCGCCAGGATCTGTTTTTTCGATTAAAAACGGTAACGGTGAATATACCGCCGCTGCGCCAGCGCATTGAAGACTTGTCACTTTTGGTGGAGCGCTTTGCACTGGAATTCACCCGCAGTAATGATATTCCCTATCGGGGATTCATGCCGGAAGCCATCCGTCGTATGAAACAATACGATTGGCCGGGGAATGTTCGGGAATTGAAGAATTTTGTGGAAAGTATTCTGGTCATGGAAAAAGGCGAGCGCATTACAGTGGACATGGTAGAGTATAAATTGGGAATGTCTCAACCCATGAGCCAAAACCAGAATTTACCCATGCTTATTCAGCAATCTCCGGAGCAGGCGGAACGTGAATTGATTTTGCGTCAGCTTTTATTGCTCCGCCAGGACGTGGAAACAATCAAGGCCATGATGGGGCAGGGCGGAGCTGCCGTTCAACCGGTGCCATTTTATCAAGGCGGGGATGTGAGCGATTTACCGAAAGAAATGCAGATTGATGAAAATAGCCACCACAGCATTCGCGATGCTGCTATTGGGGATATGAATTTGGAAGAACTGGAAAAAGAAGCCATTTCCCGGACATTACAGCATTTTAATAATAATCGTCGAACTGCAGCAAAATCTTTGGGCATGAGCGAACGGACACTTTATCGGAAGATTGATCAATATGATCTTGGCCGTAAGATTAAACGGTCGAATGGAAATAATGGTTGATATGAAAAAATATCCACAATACCGTTTCTTTTTACTTCTTACTTCATCCTTCTTCCTTATAACGGGATGCATGTTCTACTCCATGGCCGGTTCTATTCCGCCGCACATTAAAAGTATTGCCATTCCCCTCGTGGAAAACCAGACAGCAGAATTCGCCATGGCGGAAACGGTAACAGATCATTTAGTCTCCAAGTTTACGAAAGAAAATATTTTGCGTATGACGGATGAGAAGAGTGCTGATTCAATTATAAAAGGTATAATTTTGAAGGTGGATGATGGGCCGTATACGTACAGCAAACAGGAGGCGGTGACGGAATATCGTTTTACGGTAAGTATGAAAATGGAATGGCTGGATGTTGCCAATGATAAGGTATTGCTGACAAAACAATACTCCGGCTGGGGCGCCTATGGTTTAAGCGGCGACATCAGTACGGATGGAATTGATAATGACGGCGACGGAGCCATCGATGGCGATGATATTGATGAGATTGGCGATCCTCGGGAATTTGCCACAAAAGTGGCTGTAGAAAAAATTGCAGAAGACGTTTTGAACGATATTTTAACATCATGGTAAACATGCTGCCAAGAAGACTCAAAGACACAAAGATTTTAAATATAGAAATGTTATTTCTTTGTGACTTTGTGCCTTCGTGGCTAAAAATAGAAAGGATAATATGAGTAAAGTAACGATTAAAAATTTAAAAAATCACGTAGATGAGAAAGTGACCCTCAACGGTTGGTTATATAACAAACGCTCCATCGGCAAGGTATGGTTTCTTATCCTGCGGGACGGCAGCGGCATAGCTCAATGCGTGGTCGTTAAAGGGGAAGTGGCCGATGACATTTTCGATTTGGAGCAAACACTCACTCAAGAATCATCTGTGTCCGTAACGGGTTTGGTTAAAGAAGAACCTCGTTCTGTGGGCGGCTATGAGATTGGAGTGACAAACGTGGAGGTGCACCAAGTCGCCGAAGAATATCCTATTTCGCACAAAGATCACGGCACATCCTTTTTAATGGATAATCGCCACCTCTGGCTGCGCTCTAAGCGGCAAACCGCCATTTTAAAAGTGAGACATCAGATCATCAAGGCGACGCGGGATTTCTTTGACAATAATGGTTTTACATTGGTGGATACACCCATTTTCACTGCCAACGCCTGCGAAGGAACTTCCAATTTATTTGCCGTGGATTATTTTGAACGTTCGGCTTATTTAACCCAGAGTGGTCAGCTTTATTCCGAAGCAACGGCAGCGGCATTTGGAAAAGTCTATTGTTTCGGTCCCACATTCCGTGCGGAGAAATCCAAGACTCGTCGCCATTTAACTGAATTCTGGATGGTAGAGCCGGAAATGGCCTATTGCAATCTGGACGAGAATATGGAATTGGCAGAGCAATTTGTGGAATATGTTGTGCAGTGGTGTTTAGAGAATTGCAAGGAAGAATTGGACATCCTGGAACGAGATACATCCAAACTGGAAAATGTGAAAGCGCCCTTTCCGCGGATTACTTATGATGAAGCAGCAAAAATTCTAGCGGATAACGGTGCGGATTTTACGTACGGTTCTGATTTTGGCGGAACGGACGAAACAATCATTTCCGAACAGTTTGATCGTCCTGTCATGGTTCATCGTTGGCCTGCGGAGATTAAAGCATTTTACATGAAACGCGATGCCGATAACGATAACCTGGCTCTGGGCGTGGATATGCTGGCTCCCGAAGGCTATGGTGAAATTATTGGCGGCGGTCAGCGTGAAGATGATTTAGCCATTTTGGAAGGCCGCATCAAAGAACATGAATTGGATATGAAGGATTTCAGTTGGTATTTGGATCTGCGGAAATATGGTTCCGTACCCCATTCAGGTTTTGGTTTAGGCATCGAACGCACCGTGGCCTGGATCACCGGCAGTAAACATATCCGGGAGACGATACCTTTCCCGCGGACAATGGCGAGGTTGGAGCCTTAATTGTCCTTCAATAAAACACGCATTTCCATTTTTGGCGGCAGAGACATTACAGACAGCATTTATGATGATGCCTATGAACTGGGTAAACTTTTGGCGAAGGAAGGCTACCTTGTCTATTGTGGAGGCGGAAACGGTGTTATGGAAGCGGTATCCAAAGGTGTCAATGAAGGTGGCGGTACCATCGTCGGAGTATTAAAAGGCGATACATTGGAAGAAATGAACGATTATATTTCTATTCCATTAGCCACAAATATGGGCATTACGAGAAATGCACTATTGGCGTATAACTGCGATGTTGCGGTGGCAGTCAGTGGAAAATATGGAACATTATCTGAAATTGCTTTTGCTATGCAATTGGAAAAACCTGTGATTGGGCTCCATAGTTGGAATCTGGAAAATTTAAAAAATGTTAATACACCAAATGAAGTTATTCTATTTATTAAAGAGAATACTTAAAGTAAAACATGAATAATAATTCACACCAAAGTTTAAATATATTTGGGCTTTTAATTTTATATTTTCTCTGCGTCTTTGCGACTTTGCGGCTATGTGTAAGATGAAGGCATTCAAAGCAACAGTGTCCGGTAAAGTCCAGGGAGTCTGGTTTCGTGGCTCCACCCGCGATGAAGCTAATAAGCGCAATCTTGTGGGCTGGGTAAAGAATATGCCCGATGGTTCTGTATATTTAGAAGCAGAAGGTGAGGAAGAAAATTTGAAAGAATTTGAAAAATGGCTCAATATTGGTTCGTCTAATTCTTGCGTAGAAAATGTCGAGATTGAGTGGATTGAACCAGCAGAAGATTTTTCTAACTTTGATATACAATGGTAAACTTTAAAATAACAACCACACAGACTCAATGTCTTTTAATTTTTTATTCTCTTTGCGTCTTTGCGTCTTTGCGTCTACGTTTAAAATGAAGATCGCCCTCTGCCAAGTCAATCCTACCGTTGGAGCATTAGATGCCAATAAAGAGCTCATTCTTTCAAAATATAGAGAAGCTATAGAAGGCGGCGCTGATATAGTAGTATTTCCTGAAATGGTTATTACAGGATATCCTATAGCTGATTTATTGTACGAGGATGGATTTGTGGAAGAAAATATGGTCGTCTTGGGTGAGATTGCTGAAAAAGCGACAGTCCCATTGATTTTGGGCTATATTCACAAGGAAAACGGAGATTTATTCAATTCCGCAGCTGTATGTATACACGGAAAACAAATTTACCGATACGATAAAATATTATTACCAACATACGATGTGTTTGACGAACACCGCTATTTCACAGCCGGAACTGATCTGGGTTTATGCGAAGTTGAAATTAACGGGGAAACAGTCAAGCTTGGATTGGAAATATGTGAGGACCTTTGGGATGAGAATTATGATCGGAAGGTTACAGCAGAATTAAAAGCAGCCGGTTCTGAATGCATCATCAATATTTCTGCTTCGCCTTATCATGAATTGCGCTTGAATGAACGACTAGGCCTTGTACGTAACAAAGTGCAGGAAACCCATATTCCATTTTATTACTGCAATCTTGTTGGCGCCCAAGACGAACTCATTTTTGACGGCCAGTCATTAGCATTAAATGGTTTTGGAGAGTTGATTGGAGTCGGCAAAATATTTACAGAAGAAATCATTTATGCGGATTCTGAATCTTTTACTAGAATTGAACTCCCTCATGAAGATCGGGAGGGGGAAATGTATCATGCTCTCGTTTTGGGTGTAAAAGACTATTTTAAAAAAACGGGACATAAGTCAGCCGTCATCGGTTTAAGCGGTGGAATCGATTCATCGCTGGTGGCGTGTATTGTCGTGGATGCCCTGGGAAAAGATAATGTCCATGGCGTGTCCATGCCGTCGGCATTTTCCAGTGAGCACAGCAAAGATGATGCACGACAATTAGCTGAAAACCTTGGCATTGATTATCAAACAATTCCTATTCATGAGATTGTGGATGAATACGAAAAAACGCTCCAATCTCATTTTGAAAATACGGACCGGAATGTGGCAGAGGAAAATATTCAGGCACGGGTTCGGGGGAATTTGCTCATGGCCTTGTCCAATAAGCATCACTGGCTGGTGTTGTCCACGGGAAATAAGACAGAATTGGCGTTGGGATACTGTACACTGTACGGCGATATGAGCGGGGGATTGGCTGTGATTTCGGATTTATCTAAAACGGATGTGTATGGCGTGTCCAGGCGGGTGAATAAACATGCCGGTTTTGAACGTATTCCGGAAAACTGTATTTCTAAACCGCCGTCGGCAGAACTGGCTCCCGATCAAGTGGATCCCTTTGATTATGATGAGGTCAGCCCGTTGGTGGATGCCATTGTGGAAGATCGCAAATCACTGGCGCAATTGACAGCAGATGGACATGATGAAGAATTAGTGGAAAGTTTGTACCAGAAAATTAGAATTAACGAATACAAGCGCCGCCAAGCAGCACCGGGAATTCGCGTAACCAAAAAAGCATTCGGTACCGGCAGACGCATGCCCATTGTGAATCACTATCGAGGAAAGAAATCGTGAAAAAATTCATCTTTATATTATTGATCGGGATTGTTTTTCCCCAGGAGAGAACGCCGGCAGATTTCTGGTACGGATTGGAAGAAGCAGAAAAAGTATCGTTTGTAAATGGCGCATATTCTGCCACGTCAGCTATGAAAAGCCACCATCAGCGTCAAGTGAAAGAACAATATCTAGGAAATGATAATTGGGTACGTCCTTATTTTATTGATCGTTATTACGAAATTATTGATGAACATATTTCAAGAAATGTCGAGGGGCATATCGATATTATTTCCAAGGCAATGGATGCCTTTTATTCCAATTCGGATAATTCCAATATTCCAGTTATGGAAGCCATTCGCATTGTGTCCATGGTTCAGGATGAAAAAGGTAAAAAAGCAAATTTGTATTTGTTAAAAGCTCAAAAAAAGTATGACTAGTAAATTCTTGCCGCACCTAGATTCTCATCCATTTATTGAGGAAGAAAAGAAGAGTTCAAATATTTTCCCCACATATATAGAAGTGGGGTTTTTATTCAATTTCTACCAATTCAATTTTTAGTTCATATTAGATAACAAATAATGTCCACAGACCATATACGCAATTTTTGTATCATCGCTCATATTGACCATGGCAAATCCACTCTTGCCGATCGTCTTTTAGAGGAAACGCACACACTTTCCAAAAAGCAGATGAAAGCGCAAGTCCTTGACAGTATGGACCTTGAGCGTGAGCGGGGGATTACCATCAAAAGCCATCCCATCCAGATGCATTATAATCACAGCGATGGACAGGAATACATTTTTAATTTAATTGACACTCCCGGCCATGTGGACTTTTCCTATGAAGTCAGCCGTTCGCTGGCAGCGTGTGAAGGTGCTTTATTATTGGTGGATGCCGCCCAGGGTGTGGAGGCACAAACGGTGAGTAATACTTATTTGGCGATTGATAATAATCTGGCTCTCATTCCAGTTATAAACAAGATTGATCTTCCCAGTGCTCGCATCGAAGAAGTAACTGATCAATTAGTGGAACTAATAGGTTGTAATCGAGACGAAGTTGTTTTAACCAGCGCAAAAAGCGGTGCTGGTATTGAAGCAATTTTTGAATCTATAATCAACCGAATTCCTGCACCAAAAAATAATGATGGAGAACCTCTACGAGCATTGATTTTTGATTCTGTGTACGACAATTATAAAGGTGCTATTCCTTATATACGCGTGATGGATGGCGTATTGAAGCCCGGTTCTCGCGTAAGATTCTTTGCCCATAATCATGAATATGATGTATCGGAAGTTGGTCATTTTGTTTTGAATCAAATAAAAGCCAATGAACTACGCTCCGGCGACGTGGGATATGTACTGGCAAGCATTCGAGATGTGAACCATGTCCGCCCAGGTGACACGTTGACCAGTAAAGAAAATTTGGCAACAGAAGCTTTGCCAGGTTACAAACAAATTCAGCCCATGGTTTTTTCAGGATTATATCCTTCGGACAGTGATGATTATGAACAGCTGCGTACTGCACTGGATAAGCTTAAATTAAACGATGCATCGCTTATATTTGAACCTGAAACGAGTGAGGCGTTGGGGTTTGGATTTCGCTGTGGATTTTTAGGGCTGCTTCATATGGAAATTATCCAAGAACGCTTGGAAAGGGAATTTGATTTGGCTTTAGTTACCACATCACCCAATGTCAGTTACAAGTTGGTATTAAAAGATGGTAAAGAACTGGAAGTGCATACTCCAGCAGATATGCCTGAATCTGGTCGAATTCTAGATATAAATGAACCCTTTGTTTCTGCAGAAATCATTACTCCCAAAGAATACATTGGCAGTTTGATGAAACTTTGTCAGAAAAAAAGGGGTATTTATGTTAATACAGATTATTTAACAAAAGATAAGGCCCAGCTTCATTATCATCTTCCTTTGGCAGAAATTATTTTCGATTTTTTCGATAAACTGAAATCGGTTTCCAAAGGCTACGCATCTCTGGATTATACTTTTTTAGAATATCGTTCGGGGAATTTAAAAAAACTGGATATACTTCTTTCTGGAGAGCCCGTAGACGCTTTGTCGATAATTACCCATGCAGATAATGCATTTCATCAGGGACAAGCATTATGTTCAAAGCTGAAAGAGCTAATTCCCCAGCAATTATTTGAAGTAACGATTCAAGCATCGTTAGGAACAAAGATTATTTCACGATCAACTGTAAAGGCATTACGGAAAAATGTGACAGCCAAATGTTACGGTGGTGATATTACCCGTAAACGCAAACTATGGGAAAAACAAAAACAGGGGAAAAAACGTATGAAAAAAGTGGGTAAAGTGGAAATTCCCCAGGAAGCATTATTGGCAGTATTACAAATCGATAATGATTAATACAGTGTAAAAGTTTAAAAGTGTTTAAGTATTATAGTTTTCAAGTGTTAAATAAAATACCAATCAATCTCGTCTGCCGAAAGAACGTAGGCAGGCAAACATCCAATCATTTGTTTTTAAATGTCTAAACAAGACACATCGTATTGGTCAGAAACCCATTCTCCGTTATACAGCTTTGTATTTACACTGCCTTTGTTCATTTTATATGAATTGGGTATGCTATTTTTATCAATGGATGACATCTTTGTTTTGCGCAATGGTGCTGATGTTCTTATGCGCCAGGTGCTGGGCGTATTTGGTGTGTATGGTGCTTATGGGTTCAGTGCCACATTCATGGTAGGATTTACTATTGCATTCTTACGCCAAAAGAAGCATTTAAAGTCTTTGGTCGTTCGTGGGGAATATTTATTAAATATGTTTTTTGAAAGTGTTTTATACAGTGCATTGTTATTTGTTTTACTCGGATTTTTTCAAACATTTTTAATGTCGCCGGCTTCCAAACAGTTATTCCAGCAAATTGTCTTGTCATTGGGTGCCGGGATTTATGAAGAATTTGTTTTCAGGGTCGTAATGATTACCGGTATTGCTTCTTTGTTGGGATTCGTATTTCAATGGGAAGCAACAGCAAAGAACGCTGGAGGTGTTTTGATAGCTGCGGGTATTTTTTCCATGTTTCATTTTGTTGGAGAGTTTGGTGATAATTTTTCATTTAATTTATTTATGATCCGTTTTCTTGCTGGAATATTGTTGGGATTAGTTTATGCGTTTCGAGGGTTTGGAATTGCTGCGTATACTCATGCAATGTATGATTTAGTTGTATTAACCGTTATAACGACGAGTGATTCATGAAAAAAATAAAATTGATGAGTCTTTTTTTATCGATTTTCAGATTAATAAATGCTGAACAATATCTCGATGCAGTCAATGTAAATTTGTTTCCAGAATATTATTATAGTGGCGTTATGGTCGAAATGGAAGCTGTTATTGTAGCTGATTCAGAGTCGGAGATAATTTCATTATCATTACCAGCTGAAGCCGATTCTGTATTTTTTATCGGTGGAATTCCCAACCCCAACAGTGAAGTTATCCCCTTAACTATTTTAAAAGGTGCACCATATTCTCATGTTGAGTTTAGTGCAGCACATGATCAGTTCAGGCTCTTTGTGTTTTACAATCCTTTTGACAGCGGCTATGAAAAATATTTCCGATGGTCAATGGGTACTAATATAGCCATGAAAAATGTTCATTATTCGGTGCAGGTTCCTGTTATGGCCGAACAATTTGTTGTATCGAGAGACATCTCTTCAGAAGAAAGAGATCAGCATGGTATTATATTTAAAAGTATCCATATAGGTGAAATTTCTGGAGGCACTGTAGTGTCGCTTGATGTATCTTATATTAATTCCAGCGGTCAAACGACAATGGAATATCTGCGAACCCAGTTGGAACAACCTCAAGTACAAAGCCCGGAACCTGTGGTTGAACATTCCAAGCCGAAAAGACATACTCTACTCTTATGGGAACCACTTGCCATCCTCGGTGTTTTATCCATCATTATTGGTCTAATGTATTATTCATCAAATAAAAATACGCATTACTCAAAAGAGAATAGGAACTTCTGTAGAAGCTGTGGGAGCAAACTTAATTTCATCGACACATTTTGTGCAAACTGTGGAGAAAAAAAATCATGATTCCTGTACTTTTTGAACTGGGCCCCATAAAAATTTATTCATTCGGATTTATGCTGGTAGTTGCATTTTATAGTTGTTTCTATCTATTGCAAAAAGATATGAAGCGTTTGGGTTATGAAGTACAAATAGCATCTGATATGGTTTTTGCAGCTGCATTAGGTGGTATTTTCGGATCGAAACTATATTATTTAATAGAAAATTATGAACGTGTGATTGATGACCCCATGGGCATGATATTCAGTGGATCCGGATTAGTTTTTCTAGGTGGACTCATGGGCGGAACGTTGGGAGTGACACTTGTTCTGCGGAAAAATAATCTGCCCTGGTTCAAATTTGCAGACATTGTAGCTCCCTTATTGATTTTAGGTTATTCCATCGGCAGAATAGGCTGTTTTCTTGTGGGAGATGATTATGGGGTTCCGACTCATTTGCCTTGGGGTGTCGCATTCGAAAATGGACTTCCGCCGTCAACGTATCGTGTGTTTGATTTGAATTATCCTTGGGTCGACTTAACTGGATTTGAACCAGGATTACTAACAGTGCACCCAACACAATTATATGAAATCGCCATGGGATTGGCTATTTTCGCATTTTTATGGAATAGACGCAATCATGTTAAGGTTGTAGGCAGTTTGTTCTTTACATACCTTATTTTGGCCGGGATTGAACGGTTTGTTATTGAATTCATCCGTACAAATGACCACTATTTGCTTGACCTGACCGGATCACAATTGATTTCGGTCATCATGATCATTATCGGTTCAACTGCTTTGATTCGGCCTTTTTCTACACCAACATCAAATACATAAACGTTTGATGAAACGCTTGCTTGCCTTCCTTGGGCTGATGGCGGCGTGTTTGGCCCAGGATCCTTTATTTTTAATTAAAGATTTCAATCTATCACAGATAATAGATGATGATTTTACGCCACAGCGCATAGCTGCACTGGGCGATGACCGTTTTGTCCTCCTCGATCAAAATTCTAATGAACTTGTACTAATCAGCGCCGGAGAAATTCTTCGCCGAACGGGTGGTTTTGGTCAGGGTGGGGAATCATTTACAGAACCAGTAGATTTGACCGTTCACAACCTACAAATATGGGTATGTGATCGTTATGAAAATGCATTAAAACGGTTTGATTATAAACTCAATTTCTTGGGTGTTGATCATATTTTTTCAAATGAGTATGACTCATTTTTACCAGATTTAATTACGGCTGATCCCTTTGGAAAAGTGCTTGTCTTTTCTCAACAATATGGGCAACTCTTGTCCTTAGATAATTCAAACCAATCACTCATAGATTTAAATCAATATGGAATGGATGGAGGATGCACGATTGATTTAAAAACGGATAATGCTGGAAATATTGCACTATTATCCTGCGAAAATGAAATAACCTTATTCAATCGATTTGGTAGGAAATCGAAAATGTCCCTCGTCCACATTAAAGATCCCATTCAAATTCTCACTTGGTCAAATAACTGGGTTGTTATTAATAGCATGGGTGAAATAGAATCAACCAACGGGAAAGTAAATGTTTTACCTCTACGTGAGGATGAAACTGTTTTGGATGGAGATGTGTATTTTGAACACATCATCATTTTGACTGACCAGCGTATTTTAGTGATAAAAAAGTGAAGAGATTGTTCCGAAAAGGTCAAATTGGGCTGAAGCCTAATTTATTACGAATCTCCAACCCCCACCTAAAGGTGAGGGTAAAAGCAGAAAGAGTTAATATTAACGAAAAACAGTTACCCTGTCCTTTAGGACGGGGTTTGTGGAAAAGCTCTAGGATTGAGGGGTTTTCCCGCCTGCCGGACGGGCAGGAACCCCTTTTGGCGTGGACGTTATAGTGAAATATTTTATAAGAATTTTTCTTCTAGTTACGAATCTTTTACACGGACAAAGCGAGGTAAGCAGTGATGTATTGATCAGTAAAAAAGATACGTCTAAAATAATATTTCCAAACGTTTATGGTCCACTGTATTTGCATTTTCCCAAAATGGACTCATTACTCATTGTAGAAGAGGATACAACTATAATTAAAAAACAATTACCTCCAAACTATAGGAATGATCACGTATTGTCAACTGGATCTGTATATCGATCATTTGCAATTTCTCCTTTGGGTGGCTCTGAATTTACTGGTGGATTACGAATACAAATCCAAGGACAGTTAAGTGAATCCATGCAAGTGAGCGGTGTGCTCTCGGATGAATCATCGCCCATCCAGCCGGAAGGAAATACGCAATCATTGGATGAAATTGACCAAGTGTACCTACAAATATCCCATCCTCAATTTCAAATGAATGCTGGCGATATTGATTTGATATATCAGAATGGTAAATATATGAATATCAGCAAAAGGCTTATTGGATTAAAGAATAACTTTAACGTAGGAAAATGGACAGGTTCGGCTGTTTATGCACGTTCAAAAGGGCATTATAGACAAATAGAGATCAAAGGAAACGATGGTAAGCAAGGTCCATATTTTCTTGATTCAAAATCTGGAAACCGAAATATCATCGTTCAAGCGGGAACGGAAAGAGTATGGTTAAATGGTCAAAAACTGACTCGAGGAGAAAACCACGATTATATTATCGATTATTCAACAGCAGAAGTTCATTTTACACCCATTCATTTAATTCATTCAGATACCGATATTTTAATTGAATACCAGTATTCAGATTTTCAATATGCACAAAGTGTTGCCGGCGGCACTATGGAACGAAAATTCGGAGGAAAAGGTGAAATTTCATTTTCGTGGCTGAATGAATCCGATCAAATCCAAAATTCAGTCCTGAATTTATCTGACGATGAAATTGAGCTATTGAATTTATCAGGAGATGCAACTGCCCTATTTTCTGGAGCTGTGTCTAATGCTGACGGCGATTATATTTATGTGGGCAGGGAATATTATGAATACACTCCTGATAAAACAATCCAGAGCGACCGATATTCAGTAACATTCACAAATGATAATGAAACGGGAGAATACCGGCGATTAATTACCAGTACCGGCGAAATTTATTATGAATTTGTTCAGTTAATAGATAGAGAACAATATGATGATCTCTATAGTTCCATGAAAAAGGTCATCAGTCCAAAAGGGCACCAGCTTTTCGAAATATCCGGAGATTATCAATTATCTGAAAATACAGTATTGGATTTTTCCACAGCCGTTTCAGATGTCGATCAAAATCGATTATCTTCAAAAAATGATAATAATAATACTGGTCTCGCATATACACTTGTTTTATCAAATAATAAAATTGATATTTCAGAAATAGTGCGAATGCGGTATACACTATCTAGTTGGCAACAGGACGATCGCTTCGAAGCTATGCAGCGTGACAGATCTGCTATGTTTTACCAAGACTGGAATGTGCAGCCGTTGCTAAATGTAGCGGAAAATCATCACGCCATTGAAGCGGGTGTAGAAATAGGAAATGTAGGAAATGGTTCAGTGACTGCTTCTAGATATACGTATGGTGAACGATCATTTAATCGCTTCCATAGTTCTTTTTCCGGCGGTGTTAGATATATGCCATTTGTGAGTGCAACGCTAAATGATATTTCTGCAAATAGAGGCTATTTCAGACAGCGAACATTGATGTTTGATCTTGTACCTGGAAATTTGCACCCATTCTATAAATTTGATTATGAAGAACAGGAAGCTCATCATCGTTTTGATCATCAAACTGTGGGGATAAAATATGCCAAAGACCGCTGGGAAATTGCTTTGGGAGTCGGGGAGCGGTTCGACTATGCAGAAATGGATTCTACGAAGGCCGGGTTAGAATTATCAGCTGAAGGTATTTTTGGTTCTTTGGACATAAAAGGCCTTACGAAAAGCGGCTGGACACAAGAGATTACAGTGCGCCGACGTATTAAAAATGACATTCAAAATAATAACGATTATAATTTTACGTTGGCACGACTTCGCTCATCATTTCGCCGGACGACGCATCCCATCCGATGGGATATGAAAACAACTATAGAAGAGACATTTACTGAAACGCGGGCTTTGGTCTACGATTCAGTCGGTATCGGTTTGGGTGATTTTCGATATGATGCACAATTCAACGAATACGTCAGCGATCCCAATGGCGAATATATTGCTTATACGATTTTTACAGGTGATCGCCACCCTACAACAAAGCTGGATGGGTTGCAGTTATTTGAAATTGATTTTAGTAAAACACATTATCAGTTACTCAAGGATTTTTCGTTAAGATCTGAATTGAGATCGACCATTGAAGGACAAATTTGGTCTGCAACTTCATTTGTATACCCCGTTTTAGGAGATACGGCTATTTCGAAATCCAAGTGGTCCTTGCGAAATGAATTAGTTTATAAACCGTTAAAAATGAAAAAAATGATCAAAGTGTGGCATAAAAAATTTAGGAATCTTGATGGTTTGGACAGTAGGGGGCACGATTTAAAACAAAGCGATGAAGCTGGCATAGAATACAGAAAAACCATTTTCAAAAATTTTACTATGGAATATCGCTGGAAGTATCATAATGATAAGATTGAATCGACTGTTTCTGAATTGCGGGAGCGCAGTGTGAGTGGTCATTGGATCGAGGGTACAGCAAAAATCAGGGTGGACCAGTGGCAATTTGATATGGGAATGAAATATGGTATAGATAAAGGTTTTATTCGTGAGCAGGCATTTGATGCTGATGCAGTGAGTTTAAATACAAATATTTTGAAATTTGTGGGAAATCGCGGCCGTATTCAATCTCGATTTGAATGGTACAAAACAACTGTATCTGATAAACTGGATTATCTCCCGCCGGAATCATTGAACGGATTAGCAAAGGGAATTACGTTACGTTCAAACATTCAGGGGCAATGGATGATGGGCAGGGGCTTTTCACTCAATCTTTCCATGAATTATATTTTGGATCAGCGCTATAAAAATTTCCTGACATTTAATGGAGAAGTACGTGCGTATTTCTAAATACATACTTATCATTGTTGCACAAATGGCTTTTGGTCAGGATGCTATTATAACAGTTGATGGCGAAATGGTGCCAATCAACGGGCGATCTTCCATAATATCACAGTTTGATTCGCTTCTTGTAGAAAAAGGCGAATTCGGAGGTATTTTAACGCTGGTTGATTTTGATCCTTCGTCGGGAGCATTGTTTAATTATCAAACTCATAATGACCATAAAACAATAGATGAAATATTATTCAAAAATAATATGAGTATAAATACGCCCGTTTTACTGCAAATATTTTCAAATTTGACGAAAGCGTATTCCTATGAATCTGCACAAACGATTGTCAATGAATTGCGTACCGGTTATCCATTTATACCTCAAAATTTACATTTTATTTATGGTTTAATGAAAAATGACAGGTTGGGAGTACTTGTTGATTTTAATCCGGAGTTTAACAGTTATTTTTCTGGTATTGCTGGAGCGGGTCGACAAGATGAACGTGAGTGGAATATTGCAGGTGAAATCGACATTCATCTCGAGAATACATGGCATACTGCAAATATAACGGATTTGGTTTGGAAGCGAAATGGTGAGGATTCACAATATATTCTTTTCAAACACGAGGAGCCGTATTTAGTTGGTTTACCCTTTGGGGCAAAGATCGAGTTGATACAGGATTTGAGAAACAGGGAATATATGTATACAAACTCCAGCGGAGCTTTTTCAATGCAATTAGGACCGAGAGGAAAATGGTATTTTGGAGGTGGTCTGGAATCCATCAAGCCAACTGCATTGGGCGATTCGCTGTGGATTGAACCATTTGAAGTGCGAACGTTTAATGTCGAGTATTTTAGTGATGGCCGAAATGACAGATGGCTGCCGACGAATGGATTTTTTCTGAACATGAAATCACAAACTGGGATAGAAAATACATCCAATCAAAATGATAATTTGGTTGCTCGAATTCAGCTTCATTTTGAAGAATTCATAACTCTTTCTCATAGTACAGCTTTAAGAATCAAGTATTGGAATGGTCTTGTCTGGGATAAGGATAATGACATACACGTAGGCCAAAAAATTCGTTACGGCGGTATGAATACATTTCGTGGATATCAGGAAGATATTTTTGCCAGTGATATCATCAATATTTTTAGTCTTGATGCATTATATACACCGACTAAACAATTTCAACTATTCGCCTTTGGTGATATGTCCATTCCCACCATTCCCATGTCTTTGGGGTTCGGCTTTCGCCAACGTTCTGCAAATTCTGTTATGGAAGTTAATTTTGGCTGGCCCACGGATGAAGCTTTTTCCAGGGGAAAAGTTCATGTTAAATTTACAAGTTTGTTAGATTGATAAAATGAGACGATCACTAATCATACTCAATACCGCCATGCTACTTTTCTTAATGAGTTGCGGGAAACCATTATCGAAAGGTGCTGATGATGAATTGATGGTATTGACTGCAGTAGAAGACAGAACTGAAGCACTGAAAATTTTAACTAAAATTTTCAGTGATACTTTATTTACTCCTTCTCCTGAACCTTATTATAAAACCAAGTTTATCAAACCGGAAGACATGGAAAAAGTGCGACATCATCCCAATCTCATCGCCATTTCAATCAATGATGATTTGACAAATCCTGCAACACGTTTGGTGAAACAGATGCTGCCTAATAAAACGTACATCACTTCAAAAAATAGCAATCCGTTTATTTTGACACATGAACCTTACTCATCATTACAAACTATGTTAGTCATTAATGGAAGTTCTATAGATACGATTATAGCAGCAGCAAAAATACATGGTCAAAAAATATATGAAAAATTTGAACAGCAGTTTGTTGATAGGCAGAGCAGATTTTTATTTAAACGAGCACGAAAAGAAGAAATGGAACAAAATGTGCTTAAAAAACATGGTTTCAGTTTGCAGATTCCTTGGGGATTTACAATAGTACAGGACAGTGTTGAAACCAGTACATACTGGATCGGTCGAGAGGAACCATTTCGATGGCTAGTTGTTCATTGGAAAGAAGGAATGGTCATAAAAGATATTAAAGATGCTGAACGTTTTTCTCGTGAAATTCCCCAGAAAATTTATGGACATATCAAATATATTGATTACAAATTCAAAATTAAACCCACGATGTTCAATGATTGGTCGGGTTGGCGTATAACTGGTTTGTGGGAATCATTGGAAGAAGCTCAGGGCGGACCCTTTATTGCATATACGTTTTATGACGGTATTTCAGATAGAACGTATTATATCCATGTTTTGATTTATAATCCCGGCGGAGACAAGTATTTACTTTTAAGACAATTGGATATTATTGCCAATACTTTTTATGTGGAAGAATCGTCATGAAAAAAATATTGATAACAGGCGCATCTGGTCAATTAGGCGCATCGCTTCAATTAAATAACTATAATATTATTCGAACGGACATTATTCTACAAGATGATCAAGAGCATTTTAAAGTGCTTGATATAACCAATGAAGAACAGGTAAATGCCCTTCTGGAAAAAGAAAAACCGGATGTAATTATTCATTTAGCTGCCATGACAAATGTGGATGAGTGTGAACGCAATCCAAATCAAGCGCAACTTATTAATGTTCTAGGGACTGAAAATCTATTAAATCACTTTACTGGTAAATTTATATTTGTTTCATCTGATTATGTTTTTGATGGAGAAGATGGACCTTATACTGAAGATGATGATGTCAATCCTATCAATGTTTACGGCAAAACAAAACTGGAAGGCGAGGCGAGTGTCCGCAAATTATCGAATGATTGGGTGATTTTGCGTACAAACGTTGTTTGGAATATCGGTGGAAATTTTAAGGCAAGTTTTGCCGATTGGGTAGTAGATGAATTACAAAGCAATAGACATATTCGAATTGTCGCTGATCAATGGAATAATCCGGCATGGACAGTAGAGTTAGGTAACGTAATTGAAACATTGATTCAACATGATGCAAATGGTCTATATCATCATGGAAGTTCACGCATAATAAATCGCTATGATTTTGCATGTATGATTGCTAATGTTTATGAATTGAACTCATCATTGATTGAACCGATAACAACAAAAGAATTGAACCAATCTGCACAACGACCGTTAAAATGCGGATTGATTACGAAAAAGTTAGAAAATGATTTTAATTTTACACCTTCAAAAACTATATCAGACATAAAAGCAGCCAAGTATCAAACAGAATTATGAAAACACTCATTATTTCCCCAACGTATAATGAAAGCAAAAATATTGCTAGCCTTGTAGAACATGTGTTTACACTGGATGAAAACTATCATTTACTCATTGTCGATGATAATTCTCCTGATGGTACTGCTGATCATGTAGAAAAATTCCAACAGCGTTATAAAAATTTACATTTGGCAAAACGCCCGGGGAAAGCCGGTCTTGGTACAGCTTATAAATTTGGATTTAAATGGGCGTTGGAACGTGATTATGATATAATAGTGCAGATGGACGCAGATGGCTCTCACGATGCAAATGAAATTCCGTCTATGATACGTGGTTTAGAGAAAGATGATCTCATCATCGGAAGTCGATATGTACATGGTGTCAGTGTTGTTAATTGGCCGATTCGCCGTTTAATCTTGAGTTATGGAGCAAATGTTTATTCGAGAGTTATTACGGGTTTGCCGGTTAAAGATGCTACTGGTGGATTTAAAACGTGGAAGCGTGAAGTTTTGGCAAGTATTGATATCGATTCTGTGAAATCTCAAGGATATTCATTTCAGATTGAAATGAATTTTCGTGCTTGGCAAAAAGGGTTTTCAATTAATGAACATCCTATCATTTTTATCGATCGTACAGTAGGCGAATCCAAAATGTCCAAGGCAATAATGATTGAAGCTATTTTTATGGTTTGGCGATTACGTATTTGGAAAATATTTGGATGGCATAAATAATATGAACCCAAAAGTTTCTGTCCTTATTGTTAGCTATAATGTAAAAGAATACGTTGATCATGCAATCGATTCAATCATGCGATCAAGTGTAGATGATTATGAAATTATCCTTGTGGACAATAATTCCTTCGATGGTACTGTAGAGTATATTAAACATTCATATCCTGATGTAAACGTTATTGCTAATCAGGAAAATTTTGGGTTTGGTAAAGCAGTCAATCAGGCAGCAGATGTGGCATCAGGACAGTATTTCCTTATTATAAATCCGGACACGGTTATTCAAGAAAATACAATTGGCACATTACTGAATTACATGGAACAGAATGAAAAAGTGGGCATGGTTGGTCCAAAAATTCTTAATTCTGATGGAACGTTGCAGGCGGCGTGTAAACGATCTTTTCCTACTTTAAAAGTGGCTATTCCAAAATTACTTGGATTCGATAGAGTATTTCCATCTTCCAAATGGGCGGGAAAATATAATCTTACATATCTTGATCCCGACCAGGTTAATCCGGTTGATGCGATCAGCGGTTCATGTATGTTTATTCGCGGGAAATTATTTCATGACTTGAGCGGGTTTGATGAACATTTTTTCATGTATGGAGAGGATTTAGACATATGCTATCGAATATGGCAATCTGGATTAGAAGTCCATTATGTGCCCACGACGCAAATAATACATTATCAGGGTGAATCAGTCAAATCAGCTCCTTTTGACAGTATAAATGCTTTTTATAATGCAATGATACTTTTTGCTGATAAACATTTTTCAACGAGTCAGGGCTTTTTGACAAAATGGGTAATCCGTTTTGGAATATCCATTAGAAAATTCATGACACTAATGGGTGAAATACGTTCTCAAATTATATCTGTATTTTTTGATTCTGTTGTAGTTTTGTGTGCATTTTTAATTGCGATTCCATTCAAGTTTGATCACTTTGAACCTATAGTAATGAGCGATGGACTTGTTCCCGGTGTTTATATTCTTTTTTGGATTTCGGTCGGAGCACTATTTCAACTGTATTCCCGATATATTTTATCCTACACACGTGCAATCCTATCTTCGTTGACCGGATTTTTTCTGGCAGTTGCTTTTACATATTTCTTTAAACAATATGCATTCTCCAGGTTGGTTATCATTTTGGCGACAGTCATTATTACACTGTTTATTCCAGGTTGGCGTGTTTTGGTCCATTACCTAATGTCCCGCGGATTTTTACGACCCATTAAGGAAAAGCACAATATTCTTTTCACCCGTAAGACAGCCATCATTGGTTCTGACAGAGAGGGGACACGTATTGCAAATCACATATTAAAACGATTTGATACTGGCCTCGATGTGGTGGGATTTGTAGACACTCATCCGAGAGATGATGAATTGCCCTTACAATTTTTAGGTAATATTGCCGAATTAAAAGGAGTCGTTAAAACACATGCAATTCGTGAATTAATTTTTTCAAATACTGCTTTTTCCAACGAAGAAATTCTCAATATAATGGATTCTACAAAAGAAATGCGATTAACATACAGAATGGTACCTCGTCATCAGGATATTTTATTAGGAAAAGCGTCAATCGAGGAAATTGGTGAATATTCTTTTGTTAATATTGAATACACGTTATTCAATCGACTCCATACTATCACAAAACGTTTGTTTGACACATGTATAGCATCTGCATTATTGATTCTATTTTCTCCGATCATTTTATTGAGGAGTTTAGGAAGCTTGCCGAAAAAAGTTGAATTTTGGGGTCAGGATCACAATCGTTTTTATGGAAGAGTATTTAATAGTAAATATGGATTTATCCATGATCTTCCCTTGCTTTGGTCAATTGTTACCGGAAAAATGAGTCTGGTAGGTTCATCAATGATCTCTACAGATGAAAATGACCCAAATTTAATTTGCATGCCGGGACTTACTGGGTTGGAACGGTTAAGAAATGTTAAGTTCACAGAACAAGACAGGCGGTTGTTGGACCATTATTACGTTCAAAATCAAAGCGTGTCATTTGATATTGAAATTTTAGTCAAAACGGTATTTAACGGATAATGAAAGATTATTATTTAGAATTCGAAAAACCTCTTAAGCTGATCGATGAAAAGATTATTGAATTGGAAACGAGTGAGGATCCTGATTCGCATCGAACTGAAATAGAAAATTTAATTAAAAAACGAGTTGGTGAATTAGAAAAAATATTTTCTAGTTTAACTCGTTGGCAGCGTGTCCAATTAGCTCGACATCCCCAACGTCCTTTCAGTTTGGATTATATTAATAAAATGGCTCCCGATTTTGTGGAACTACATGGAGATCGACATTATGGTGATGATCCAGCTTTAGTGGGAGGATTCGGTTCTATAGATGGACAAACAGTTCTGTTTATAGGCCAGCAAAAAGGCCGCAATACCAAAGAAAATATTTTCCGTAATTTTGGAATGATGCGCCCGGAAGGATATCGTAAAGCGTACCGCTTGATGAAAATGGCAGAAAAATTTAATGTTCCTGTTGTATCATTAATTGATACTCCCGGAGCCTATCCTGGTTTAGGTGCAGAAGAAAGAGGCCAAGGGGAAGCAATTGCCAAAAATATAATGGAAATGTCAAGATTGAAAGTCCCCATTTTGGTTATTATCATTGGTGAAGGAGCAAGCGGTGGCGCATTGGGTATAGGTGTCTGTGATCGTATGCTTATGCTGGAAAATACGTGGTATTCTGTTATTAGCCCAGAAGGGTGTGCTTCAATTTTATGGCGTGATGCTAGTCAAGCATCGGTTGCTGCAGATGCTATGAAAGTCACTCCTAATGATTTAATGGAGATTGGAATTTGTGATCGAATCGTTGCAGAACCACTGGGTGGAGCTCATCGATGGCAGGATGAAATGGTAGGTATTTTAAAATCAGTCATTCTTGAAGAACTCAAGGAACTGCGGCAAACTGATCCCAATTCATTTTTGGATAAACGAATCGAACGATATGACGTCATGGGTGTTTTTACAGAATCAGCGTGATTTCTTTCGATTATTCTACCAAAGTCTATTATAAAGACATTGATCAGATGGGTGTTGTTTATTATACTCGATATTTAGAGTATTTTGAAGCTGCTCGTACAGAATTACTCAAATCCATTGGAGTTAATGTAACTGATATTGAAAATGAAGGATTCTTTTTACCTGTAGTATCAGCGCATTGTGATTATAAGCAGGGTGCTAAATTTGAAGATGAAATTATAGTGCGGACATGTATTAGGGAATTACCAAGAGCTCGCATGAAGATTGAGTATGAAGTCGTAAAAAATGATGCTGTATTAGCAATTGGTTACACTCTGCACGGTTTTACTGATCATCAAGGTAAAGCTAAACGCCCTCCGAAATCATTTCAGCAGGTCATGCAGAAATATTTTTAACTTTTTTCAGCTCTGAATAAATAAATCCCATCACCGTCTTCTTCGAACGTTTCTAATTTAACATTAACTAAACCTGCTCTTTTAATTTCTTCAATAACCAATGTTGGTTTTGAAAGTGGTCCTTCACTGTGACCACAAGAATCTCCGGAAACGATTTCATCACTAATAATTAAACGTCCGCGTGGTTTAAGTACTCGTAATATTTCTGCGAGTCCTTTTTTGTAATCATTCCAATGATGAAGTGAGTTGATAGCAATGCAGATTGTTTTTGAATCATTTTCAATTGGTATATTTTCAGCAGCTCCTAATAAATATTCTAATTGCACGATAGATGAGGGTGTGTTTTCTGTTGCAATGCGAATCATAGCTGGAGTTGGATCCATTCCAATAATAGTTCCTTCAGTAATAATTTTCGCTGCTTCTCTGCATGCTGATCCACTACCGCAACCAATTTCTAGCAAATATTCATCCTGTTTTAATTTTGCATTCTTTATGGTTAATGCATTTGAAATATGATCGCCAAATTCTGCTGCATACCATTCTGCGGTCTTGTCATCCCAAATAGGAGTATTTTGATCGTGATTATCATGATTATCATGATAATTCATTTAGGTCGTTTATTTATTAAGTAAACTGCAAACAAAGCTAATAAACTTCCAATTGTTATGGAATAGGTTAGTTTTTCATCCAACAAAATGATAGCAAAAAGCATGGCTGTAACTGGAACAGTGAAAATAAAAGCACTGGCTTTTTGAGGGCCTAATCGAACAGATGCCAAGAAATAAACGGTTGTACCAAACGCCATTGAACCAATTGCCAATAACATCATATTTAACCAGAATATCCAATCGAAATGAAAAACGGACAATAATGGCTGGTCCATTGCAAAAAATAAACTCATCAAACTGGCAATACAAAAAGACCAAAAACTGTAAGGAATAAATGGTAAAATATCTTTAGATCGAGATGTGATTAAAGTAACTATCGCCCAAGATAAAGATGCCATCAAAAAATGAATATTTCCACTTTGAAAAAGGAGTGATAAATCCATTCGCCATATTTCGATGATTAAACCACCGCCAATGAATCCAAGAATCATTCCGTAGATATCTTTTTTATATAATCGAATTTTGTAAAGAATAGCAGCTAAAATAGCAGTATTAATTGGATTTAAAGTTGTAACTAATACTCCCCCTGCACCAGCCAGACCAACTTGTGTTCCTTTGAAATAAAAATAATTATAAGACGTCATAAATATGGCATTCAAAGCAATGAATCGAAAACTTTTAATATTTAAGGAAAAACTATTTTTTGTATAATAAACAATGGGAGCAAAGGATAAGGTAGCAATAGTGAATCGCCAAAACATCATGAGCTGTGCATCTCCATAATAACCCAATATTTTGGCATTTGTCCAAGATAATCCCCAAACCGCCATGGCTATTAAGGTCGCTATGTAAAGCTTGGTATTGCTTGAGCCCATTAAGTAGAGTAAGGAAAATCACATCCTGAAAACAGGAAAATTATGATCTGGAATCGGCGAGTTTGCAACCGCTTTTAAAGCAATAGAAAGTATATGCCGAGTTTCAATTGGTAATATTACACCATCATCCCAAAGCCGAGCACTTGCGTAATATGGATGACCCTCCAATTCATACTTTTCGAGAATAGGATTACGCACATTATCCCATTCTTCAGAACTCATTTTTTCACCTTTTGATTTTAATTGATCTTTTTTAACAGTTGCTAAAACATCAGCAGCTTGAACGCCGCCCATTACTGAAATACGGGCATTGGGCCACATCCAAAGGAATCTAGGTTGATAAGCTCTGCCAGCCATTGCATAATTGCCTGCGCCAAAACTACCACCGATAACTATAGTCATTTTGGGTACATTAGCAGTCGCTACCGCTTGTACTAGTTTTGCACCATCCTTGGCGATTCCGCCTTGTTCTGCGTTTTTACCAACCATAAAACCCGTAATGTTTTGCAGGAATAAAATCGGCAATTTCCGTTGGCAGCACAATTCCACGAAATGGGCACCTTTTAAGGATGTTTCGCTAAAAAGAACACCATTATTGGCGATAATACCCAAAGGTATTCCTTCAATTTTTGCAAATCCGGTTACAAGTGTTTTTCCGTAGTCTGCTTTGAATTCCTGAAATTCTGATGCATCTACTATACGAGCAATAATTTCATGTACATCAAATGGGGTACGATAGTCCTTTGTAAGGATTCCCATGATTTCCTGTGCATCATATTTTGGATTTGAAAACGATTCTATGGACAATTTTTTTTTGCTTGGAAAATGATCTATGATATTTCTGCAAATGGCAAGAGCGTCTTCATCATCTTCTGCAAAATGATCTGCAACACCACTAATTCGGGTATGCATTTTAGCGCCGCCTAGTTCTTCTGGAGTTGCATCCTGACCAATGGCTGCTTTAACCAAAGGTGGGCCTCCTAAAAATATTGTACCTGTTTTATTAACAATAATTGCTTCGTCACTCATTGCAGGAACATACGCGCCACCAGCAGTACAAGAACCCATTACAACAGCAATTTGCGGGATTCCTTTTGCACTCATGTTAGCTTGATTGTAAAAAATACGGCCGAAATGTTCTTTATCCGGGAACACTTCATCTTGTTTGGGTAAAAATGCTCCACCACTATCAACGAGATAAATACAGGGGAGATTATTTTCTAAAGCTATTTCTTGGGCTCGAAGATGTTTTTTAACCGTTAGTGGATAGTATGTTCCGCCTTTAACAGTTGCGTCATTTGCAACGACTATACATTGTCGTCCAGCAACAGTTATTAAGCCTGTGATTATTCCTGCAGCAGGCACGTAATCATCATAGACTTCATGGGCTGCGAGTTCAGAAAATTCCAGGAAGAATGTATCTTCATCCTTCAATAAATTTATACGTGCACGGGCGGTCAGTTTCCCCCGCTTTTGATGTTTTTCTATTCGATGTTGCGGACCCATTTTTCTGATTTTTTCTAATAATGACGTTAGATTTAAAGATAAGTCCGTATGGAATGATGAACGTTCTTTATACTGATCTGAATCTGTTTTTATTTTTGTTTTAATAATACTCATAAATTAATTTAAATATGTTTGAATTAATTTGGAAGCTTCAGATAATTTTTTCTCTTTAATTCCAGTTTTAATTCCTAATTTCTGACAAAGTTTTATTATAGAGTCTGTACTTATATTTCCGGAAGCTCCGGGTGCAAAAGGGCAACCGCCAATTCCTCCAGCACTTGAATCAAATGAAGTGATACCATATTCCATACCTACTTTGATATTTTCCAGTGCATGATTGTATGTATCATGGAAATGCAAGGAAAACCGATTCGCATTATATTCTGATAAAATTATTTTCAGTGTTTTCTTTACATCCTCTGAAGTTGCTTTACCAATCGTATCACCTAATGAAATTTCTTCAACTCCAAGTTCAAAAAGTGAATTGATGATTGGTAAAACAGTTTCAGCAGGAATATTTCCTTCATAAGGGCATGCCCAAACGGTAGAAATATAGGCGCGAACTCGTAAAGAACTTTCTTGAAATGATGATTTCATATCTTCTATTCGCTTGATGCTGTCTGTTATACTGCAGTTTGTATTTTTTAGGGAAAATGTTTCACTAGCTGCAGTAAAAACAGCTACAGATGAATAATCTGCATCCAAGGCCATATCTAATCCATACACATTTGGAACTAAAGCAGTATAAATAATGTGAGGATCCCGAATAATTTTATCCGAAACTTCTTGTGCATCAGCTAATTGGGGGATCCATTTTGGAGAGACAAAACTGGTCACTTCTATCTCTGATAATTTTGCATCAGAAAGTATGTTTATAAATTGGATTTTTGCATTGGTGGGTATGTGTTGATCAATATTTTGCAAACCATCGCGTGGGCCTACTTCCACTATGCGAATTGCAGGAGGGAGGGAGCTCAATTTATTTTGTCCAATGAGGAAGTCTTTTTTCAAGAAAAGCTGTCAATCCTTCCTGGCCTTCCTTTGAAGAGCGTAAATCAGCAATCAATTCAGCCGAATGTGTATTGTCCATATTACGGCAATATTCTTTGAATTTTGAAACAGCTTGAGGACTGGCTTTCAGTAGTTGATTTGTAACTGATTCTGTTAATTCATCCACTTCACTTTCTTTAACTGTATAATGGACAAGACCAATCTCGCTGGCATATTTACCATCAAATCTCTCACCGGATATACCTAAAGATCGGAAGTGGGAATAACCAATTTTTTTAACCGTAAATGGCCCAATGACTGCCGGAATTATTCCAATGAGAACTTCACTTAAACAAAAAGAGGTATTTTCGGCGGCAACGACAATATCACAAACAGTACACAATCCAAAACCGCCACCGTATGCATGGCCATGTACTTTACCAATAACAGGTTTAGAGCAATTATCTACTGCTAAATACATGTCCAAAAGTTTGTTTCCCGCAGCAACATTTTCATTCCAATTCATTTGTCCCATGGCTCGCATATCTTCTAAATCTACACCAGCAGAAAAAGAGGGGCCATTGCCAGACAAAATGATAACCCGAATATTTGGGTCCTGATGTAGTTCGTTGAATACATCCGTAATTTCTTGAATCATGGTCGTATTCATAGCATTACGAACTTCGGGTCGGTTCATAGAAACGGTGGCTATTCGGCCATTTAAGCTAATCTGTAATGTTTTGAAACTCATTTACTCATCATAAAATATATATTAAAACCCATGGGCATAATTTGCTTTCTTCATTAATGATTACCAAGTAATAAAAAAGGGCACCAACAGCACCCTTTTTTAAAATGATATATTTCTATATCAATAATAATATTTTCGATTATCAATAATGTCTGCTTCAGCTTTCAATTTGGTTAACCATGTATTAAATGTTTCTACCTGAGCCTTATTTATTAATGTAGAGTAGATACTAACTTCTTTATTTTGAAAATCAGAAGAATCAAAGGATGCAACAGCTAACAACTTAACGATGGTATAACCCCGAGCTGTTTCCAAAGGTCCTACAACATCTCCTATTTCACTATTCATCAACGCACCAATGAGTGTATGACTGCGGCCAATGGAATTAAAACCTCTGGCTAATTTTTTCTTATCAGTAGCCACAAGCTCTAATCTTCTATCATCAGAAACAAGATCAGTGAATGAAGCTCCATTATCTACTTTAGATTTGATCTCTGTTGCTAAATCAAGAGCAGCTGTTTTTTGATTTTCTGATGTAACTTTTCTCGATACTTGATTTTTAACATCTTCTAATGGTTTTGTACCGGGGGGGATGATTGAATCCAAAACAGCAACAATATAAAAGTTATCATTTTCCAATTGGTCAGAAACAGAACCTATTTCAGTTTGATCATTAAACGCAAACTGAACAACATCACGTAGAAATCCAATCCCCGGAACCGAAATAGATAATGATTCTAAATGAATTGCTTTTTGTGCCTCAACTTTGTGAGTATCCAAAGCAGCTTCAAAACCATAATCTTCAGCATCGTAACTAAATCGAGTCGCTTGTCGTCTTAAAGATTCCCGTGTTTGAGAACCCATATTAATTTTTAAGAGAATATGAGACGCATTTAATTCGTCTTTACCATTCTTCTGACGCTTATCATGAACCTTAATGATATGATATCCAAAACGGCTTAATACCGGTCCAATAATATCTCCAGCATTTGCTGCAAAAGCTGCCTCTTCAAATTGCGGAACCATTTGACCTTTTCCAAACCAACCAAGATTTCCTCCACGGCCTGAATCTGGTGTTGCTTGATTGCCGGGATCTTCGGTTAATTGATTAGCCAACTTTGCAAAGTCCGAACCTGTATTTAAGTCCGTAATGATTTCCAAAGCTTCTTCTTTGACTCTGGCAGTATCCGTTTTAGCTGGACCTTTTCTCCAACTTATATAACGAATATTTCGCGTTTCATCTTTTGAAAATAATTCAAGATCAGCAAAATACGCTAGCTGAATTTCTTCTTCTGTTGGTTCAGCTAAATCATCCTTTAGTTTTAAACCGATAACATGTATTCCTTCAATTGTATAGGCAACATTTTCTTTAATATAGTTTTTACGTATTTCATTATTGGTTACAATAACACTGGAAGCAATGAATTGTCGAAGTTTATAATTTGGTACATATGTGTTTTTCATAAATTGTTCAATTTGAACCCATTCATTCCCCTGTGGATTATTAATTGCCTGTTCATACTTTGCTCTATCAAAAATACCATCTGTTAAAAAAGTAGGATCTTGTAATAGAAACGGGGGTGGATTATTGCGTAGGTGATATAAGACTTCATCGTCAGAGGCGATTAATTCCAGTTCATCAATTTTTTGATAGAGTAATATATCTTGAACATAATTATCCCATACTTCATTTCGAATATCATGCATTTGTCTTTCATCTAATTCCTGCTCACTCGAACGGTATTGCCCTATACGCTGGTTTACAGCACGCATATATTCATCGGGTGTAATTCGAGTACCATCAACCACGCCTATTGCATCGGCAGGATTAACACGCCCGAAGATTTCGTCAATGATGTTAGCGCCACCGACTAAACCGCCGATGGTCATACTCAATAAGAATAAAATAAGAAGCATCCACAAAACAAAGTGCATGCGATTTCGCATTAATGTCATTAAAGCCATAATTTTCCTGTTTTCATAATTATTTAAATGTATAAAACGTATTATTTAGTTTTAGAAGCCGGCAAATTTAATTTTCTTAAGAAAGGAAACAAAGCACTACCGACATGAATTATAGCGCAGTAAACTTTATGGTGCAAATAGTAAAAGACGGTAACATCTTTGTATAACGTCATTTATTTATAAATTAAAAATTGATGAACAGTAAACATCCAACGAGTGAAATACATCCATTATTACAGGGCAATAGTGAATTTACAGCGCTATATCGCGAAGTTGTTTCCTGTAATTTGTGCCAAAGAATAGTTGATTTTAGAACTAGAATAGCAAATGAAAAGCGCAAACAGTTTATTGATTGGACATATTGGGGGAAAGGAGTCCCCGGTTATGGTGACATTAACGGGGAATTATTACTGGTAGGATTAGCGCCGGCAGCTCATGGGGGGAACCGCACAGCTCGAGTCTTCACAGGCGATAAGTCTGCAGATTTTTTAATTATGTGTTTGTACGAAGCCGGTTTGGCTAATCAACCCAATTCTGATTCATTGGACGATGGATTGGAACTGTTTAATACATTTATGACACCTGTTTTGAAATGCGTTCCACCTCAAGACAAACCAACGGCAGAGGAGTTGAAAAATTGTTCTTCATTTTTTAATCGAGAAATTGAATTGTTAAAAAATGTTAAAGTAATTTTAGCATTGGGTAAAATTGGATTCGATGGATGCCTAAAATATTATCGTCAGTTTTATGATTTTAAAATGAAAGATTATCCGTTTGGTCATGATGTATCTTATATTTTACCAAATGGAATAATTTTGAAAGGGTCGTATCATCCAAGCCCTAGAAATGTGAATACGGGTCGATTGAATAAAGAAATGATGCTAAAATTATTAAAGGAGTTACCCATTAATGGAACGTGATTTTCAAATTACTGTCTGGGGAGCTACCGGTTTTACCGGACAGATTGTTACAGAATACCTGCATAAAAATTATGGAAATGAAATTCGCTGGGCAATTGCCGGACGAAGTATTGAAAAACTACAATCCGTAAAAAACAAACTGCAGCTCAACGATTCAGTAGAATGTTTAGTTGGCGACAGCTTTGATGAAATATCGTTGCAAGCAATAACGTCCAGAACTGATGTAATTATATCAACAGTAGGTCCATATGCTCTTTATGGTAAAGCAATGGTTAATGTATGCGTAGAATCCAAAACTGATTATTGTGACCTCACAGGTGAAATTCCATTTGTGAAAAATTCTATTGATGCATTTCATGAAAAAGCAAAAGCGAATGAAGTAAAGATCGTTCACTCATGCGGGTATGATTCTATTCCATCTGATATTGGATGTTTACTTTTGCAGGAAAAGGCCGTGGAGAAATATGGAAAGCCAGCATCCAATGTGAAACTGTTTGTGATGGGTACTAAAGGGACGTTTAGCGGTGGTACGGTAGCCAGTATGATCAATCTTATGAAGGAAGCAAAAAATCCCGCAAAACGTAAAATTCAAAGTGATCCATATATTTTATGTAATGATGTGATTGATGGAATGCCTATTCAGAAAATTCAGAATTTTACCTGGTATGATCCCCGGATAGAAAAATGGACAGCTCCTTTTATAATGGCTCGGTTCAATTCACGAATTGTTTTCCGTACGAATGATCTTTCCAATTATCAATATGGAAGGGATTTTGTTTACGATGAAGGACTCGCAGTCGGTTATGGGATGAAAGGCAAATTTCGTGGAGCAATACTTATGGTAGCTATAGGCATTTTTATTAAACTAATGTCAATGTCATTCACTCGATCCCTTCTACAAAAAACAGTATTACCCAAACCGGGGGAAGGGCCATCCAGAGCAGATCGGGAAAGTGGTTATTTTAAGGTAAAAATTATTGGAGAAAATGAGGAAGGTGAGAATAGGACAACTGTGATTATATCGAATACGAATGATCCTGGTTATGGAAGTACATCAATTATGCTAGCTGAATCGGCATTGTGTTTAGCATTAGACAAAAATGATCTTCCCCATGAATATGGCGTTGTAACAACAGCGATGGCTATGGGTACGACAATAGCTGATCGTTTAAAAAAAGCGGGTTTCAATATTTCAGTATCTGATTAAATTCACGCCGCATTTTGATTCATCTAATGGGGCCATAGCTCAGTTGGGAGAGCGCCTGAATGGCATTCAGGAGGTCGTCGGTTCGATCCCGTCTGGCTCCACACATTAAAATGTCGCCATATTGATATTTATTATAAGATAAAAAAATATGAAAAATATATCCATCTTATTTTTCTATTTATTAGTAGTTGGTTGTGAAGTGGAAAATAATAATGACTTAAACTACGACTCAAACTGGGAAACATTACCAGCTCCAGTTGCGCCTGATTCCATGGTTAAGCATGATGATGTCTTTTTTGTGAATGAACAAAAAGGATGGTTCGTAACCAGGAATGGCCAGATATATAATACCCTCGATGGCGGCGAATCATGGAATCTCCAATTTGAAGATGATATTTATTGGCGCTGCGTTGGCTTCGCAGATGAACTACACGGCTGGGCAGGAAACAAGTTGGGCGATAACGGCAAACTTCTATACCAGACCACTGACGGCGGTGAAAATTGGTCAATGGTGAATAATATTCCCGAGCCGGTACCTCACGGTTTATGCGGTATTTTTGTTTATAATAGTAATATTATTAATGCCTGCGGCAGGATTTACGGACCGGGTGTTTTTATCCGCAGTGAAGATGGCGGAGCGAACTGGACTTCATTGGATTTGAATGATGTGGCAGAAATGCTCATTGACCTCTATTTCTGGGATGAGTTAAACGGCATTATTGTGGGCGGTACATCAGGCGGGTTTGATGATTCCCATGCTATTATATTGCGTACGGACGATGGCGGCATAAATTGGAATGTAATTTATGAAGGCAATCGGGATGGAGAATGGTGCTGGAAGATCTCTTTCCCCACGCCGGATATAGGATATGTATCCATACAAACCGGATTGTGGGGTATCGCCGTTGATGAATATTTTCTTAAAACAACTGACGGCGGAAATACATGGTCAGAGCATGTATTTTATACGGCTGGGCAAAGTGCAGAATTTGGTGGTTACTCTACTCAGGGTATCGGTTTTATAAATAAAGATATCGGCTGGATGGGCAGTTATGTTAAACAACCGACTCTGATGACTTTAGATGGAGGTGTAACATGGTCTGAATCGGATTTTGGTGCGCACGTTAACCGCATCAGGTTTTATCAAATAATCTGGGATATGCTTCCGGAAAAACTGTGTATAAGTATGCGTCTGATTAAAAGAATTTGTAATATATTTCCTGACGTCAGATTTATCAAATTTTTAGTGTAATACATATCCTAGGAAAATTAACTACATATATGCAAAGAATCCCGATTTTATTATTCGTTTCATTTATATCATTTAACTGCGCTTTTCTTAAAACAACGCAGGAAGCAAAACCCCATTTGAGCACCGAACTGTCAAACCCTCTTGAGCATGATACTTATCCGGAACTAACAGAACGTAACCGCCTGATGGGGCAACTATCCCCGGAGCGCACCTGTTATAAAGTAAGCAATTATGATCTGAACCTGGATATTGATGTGGAAAACAAAACCATTTCCGGATACAATATGATTACCGCATTAGCTATTAATGATTTTTCACAACTGCAAATTGATTTAGGCGAAGATATGAAAATTGATCGTATCGAATACGATGACAATATCTTGCAATACACACGAAATAAAGATGCCGTATTTGTTGAATTTCCAACTATGACTTTGGGAACAGAATTTTCATTTACTGTCCATTTTAATGGAACTCCCCGAGTAGCTCCGCGACCGCCCTGGGATGACGGCTTCGTTTGGGATAAGGACAAAGCCGGTCGAGATTTTATTGCTGTAACGAGCGAAGGATTGGGCGCCAGTCATTGGTGGCCATGTAAAGATCATATTTCCGATGAGCCAAATAGTATGTCCATCAATATAACGGTGCCCTCTGAATTAATGTGTATTTCCAGTGGCCAATTGAAAGAAATAAACGAATTGGAAAATGGCAAAACTGAATATCGATGGTTCGTGAATAATCCCATCAATAATTATAATATATCAGTGAATATTGGTCATTATGCTGTTATTAAAGATACGATTCATTCCCTTGGAGAAGTCAGAGATGCAACCTATTATGTTTTGGATTACAATGAAGAAGTGGCTCGTGAACATTTCAAGGAAGCCCGGACTGTAATACGAGCATTGGAGCATTATTTTGGACCCTATCAATGGTGGGACGATGGATATAAGTTAGTTCAAGCTCCTTACCTCGGAATGGAACATCAAACAGCGGTTACGTATGGTAACGGTTTTCGGAATTATGATAAATCAAAATCCAGAAATATTTATGGATTCATTGATTATATCACCCTCCATGAAACCGCACATGAATGGTGGGGGAACAGCATAACAGCCTGTGATCCGGCCGATGTATGGATACATGAAGGATTCGGCACATATTCTGAAGTTCTATATGTTGAATATTTAATGGGATATGATTTAAGTATCGATTTTCTATTACAAAAACGAAAGTACATCGGAAATAAAAAAGCTATTGTGGGGCCAAGGAATCAGAATTATTGGGGTTTCAGCGATGCGTATGCTAAAGGAGCCTGGATTATTCATACTCTCCGCAATGTCATTGATGACGATGAATTATTCTTTGCTACGCTAAAAGGGTTTGCAGTTGATAACGCAAAAGGGATTGTTTGTACCGAAGACGTACGAGATTATTTTTCCGATAAAACCGATATAGATTTTACCAAATTCTTTGATCAATATTTATTCAACCGTAAAGTACCCATTTTGGAATATGCACAGGAAAACGGTCTATTTTACTATCGCTGGGTTGGAGCCATTAATGAATTTGATATGCCGATAAATATTCTGGTCAATAAATCAGAAATACGTATATATCCAGAAAAAATTGCCCAAAGCATTGATATTCCTGAATATGCCACTGTAGAATTGAAAGACTGGGAATACTTAATTATTAAAAAAGAGAATAGTAGTTTATTACCCGGTTCTGTAATTAGCAGTAGTAATTAAATTTTTTGTTTGTGTAACTTTAATGTAAATCATGGATAACAGAAATGGACAGTAACAATTTTAAAGCACTATTTCAAGTATTGAGCAGTGAGCAACAAATTCTTATGCGTACGGACCAGAAAGCGTTTACGCTCCTATCTGTTTTAGGTGTATTTATGATCTTCTTTGTTGTTCATTTTTTAAAGATCCAGATAAACTGGTTTACGTTTATTTTGGTCTTTGTGTATTTTCTTGCTGCATTTATGGCGATCGTTTATTTGGTCCTTGTTATTGTTCCGAGATTTCGAGAGGATAAAGTAAAAGAAGATAATCCTGAAATAAATGCTACATATTTTGGAGGAATAAGTCAGTTTGAATCTGCAGAAGAATATGCTTCTTACTTGGCAGATATTGCGGGTGATGAAACAAAAGCATATAATATGTTTGCAACTCAAGTGTTCGCTTTGGGGAAAATCAATTCATATAAAAATAAAGCATTGAAAAATGCGATTATATTTTTTGCAGTTGCAATTATGTCTGAATTATTTATCATAATGTCAATGGCCTGGGGCCGGGCTTTACCATTTCTGTTTCCAAATTGATGAAAAATATTTTCCTGATTTTAACTGTCATTTGGTTTGGTTGTGTAACTCCAGGCCCAGGTCCCCAGGGACCTCCCGGTCCCCAAGGTGAACCAGGTGCGCCGGGAAAACAAGGGTTACCAGGCATACAAGGAAACCCAGGAGCACCAGGTAAACAAGGAAACCCAGGAGATCCTGGGAAAGTGAATCCCGCATTAATTCAGAAATTAGAAGACGCACTGAATGGTGGTTTGGCTGAAGCGAAGCAAGAAGTTGTAACTGCATCTGTCCATTTTTCTTTTGGAATAGCACCTCCTTCCATGGGTTTCGCAGTCATGACGAATTACGGAAAAATTTATCAACTTAAAAATAAAAACGAAGTAACAATGGGGGATAGCTTCGAATTACTTGTACGTGTTGCAGAATATGATGATTTTGTTTCACTTTCTTTTTTATCAGGTGCAGAAGGGCAAAAACATTTTTATATGGCTATCACAGAAAGCGGAAAATCATACGTATCTGAAGACCTTAAAAAATGGTCATATAAAGGAGACATCCCCTTAAAATGATTTTCAAAACCGCTTTCCTGGCGGTCATAACTTCTTCGTTCATATTTGCTGGTCATCCTATAACAATTGATGGCTTATTTGATGATTGGGCAGAAGTTCCTTTAGCATATGAAGATCCACAGGGAGATGGAATGAGCCTGGATTTTGCAGATTTTAAAATCACCTATGATAATGAGTTTTTATTTATATATTTTTCGCTTCACTATGGTGAAACATTATTACAGGATAATAATGCAATTCATCTATATATAGATGCAGATGACGATACGTCTACTGGAACTCCATATAATGGCATAGGAGCAGAATTGGATTGGGAGTTTGGACAGCGCAGTGGTACGCATTATTATATGGATGGTATAATGTCTATATATCAGGATGAATTGTTATTACGTATGGCACCTACGATAACATCTGATCAATTTGAGATTGCAATCAGCAGGACAAGTACAGCTTTGCATTCTGAATTTTCCGATGTATTAGTTCAGGGAAAAATTGTGCTGGCAGAATCTCCTCCCAATTCGGATTATGTTCCAAATGAACACGGCGGGATTCAATTCTCAATTGGAGAAGATTATATCCAACCCGCTATGCCAATATCTTTTGACAAAAATGATCAAAGTGATATACGTCTTGTTACTCACAATGTGTGGAATTCAAGCATGATGGACCCAAATTATCAAGAACACTTTCGACGAATCTATCAAGCATTAGTTCCGGATATTGTAGCACTTCAGGAAATGTATGATAATACAAACCAGTTGCACAGTTTATTTAATTCCTGGTTCCCAAATGAGCAATGGTACGTAAGCAGTCAATTTCGAGATAATATCATTATTTCAAAATATCCTGTTTTACAGCAGGGATTTTTTACGACATCAGAACGGACCATGGTGGCATTATTGAATACGGAAGATGATTTAGGTAAAAATTTAATAATCTTTAATTCTCATTTGTCTTGTTGTGGAAATAATGATAGCCGCCAGTACGATGCGGATGAATTTGTATCTCATTGGCGTGATTGGCGTGAAAATGATAATGGTCCTTTTACTTTAGCAGACAGTACGCCATTTATCCATGTGGGGGATTTCAATTTAGTTGGTTATAGACAACAGCTTATTACATTGACAGAAGGTGACATTGATAATGAGAATACGTTCGGTAATGATTATGCGCTGGATTGGGATGGATCACCCATAGCAGATTTATTTTCAAGGCATTCCCATAAACGAATGGGCTACACGTGGCGCTGGGATAACAGTTCATTCAGCCCGGGGAAACTGGATTATGTTTTATATACGGACAGTGTTTTAGATACGAGCAAGCATTTTGTCTTTAACACGTTAACAATGGATTCTGCTTCTTTGGCAGATTATGGATTAGAAGAAATGGATAGCTACAATTCATCGGATCATTCACCAAGAGTTTTGGATATTAAAATAGCGAATGTTGTGGGAATTGGTGAATCAATTGTGCCTACGATCATTAATGTTTCCGCTCCATATCCTAACCCATTTAATCCCCAAACTGTAATACAAATTCACCTTGATAAGAATACTCATTTACAGGTAGATGTTTATGATGTAAATGGACGATTTATTAGGCAGCTTGCAAATGAAAATTTTCAAAGCGGTATTCATGAGATAGCATTCATTAATGATGGTTTATCCAGTGGATTATATTTTATTAAAATACATAATGGTGCATTTCATCGTACATTTAAAGTACTACTCTTAAAATAATGGGTAAAAAATCTAAAGTCGTTTTTTCAACGAATCCTGATTATCTAGACGAAGTAATTAAAAATGTAGATACACTACCAAAAGAAGAGCAGCAATTACGTGTTTGGTTAAAGCGATTGGGAGGCGGAAGATTGCTAACGGTGGTGAAAGAGTTTATAGGTGCCGATGATGAATTGCTCTCATTGGGAAAGGTGTTAAAAACGAAATGCTGTTCAGGTGGTACGGTAAAGAATGGTGATATTCTAATTCAGGGTGACCATCGGGACAAAATTGTGAACCTTCTAAACGAAAAAGGATATAAAGCAAAAGCCAGTGGAGGATAAGAAGATTCTTCCGGCATAAATATAAATTTCTCTAAATTCAAATTATGAATATACTTAAAAATACATTATTTCTTCTGCTGAGCTTAAGTTTGGTGAATTGCGGAAAACCGGCAAAAACCGGCAGTGTTACTATGATGGTCACTGCAAATGTCCGCGGTCAACTTGATCCCTGCGGCTGAAAAAAGAATCCTCTGGGCGGTCTGTCCAGGAAATCAGTTTACATAAATAATTTTCGTAAGGAAAAGGGTATCGATCCAATAATTTTGGATGCGGGTGATGCGTTTTTTGCTTCTGCAATTCTAGCAAATCAGAATGCTGATGGCGATAAACTTCAGGCAAAAGGATTATTGCAAGGCTATGAAAAAATTGGATGTGATGCCTTGAATGTTGGCGGTTTTGATCTGGCCGCAGGAAAGGAATTTCTAATGTCTCTTTCTGAAGGATCTTCAATTCCATTTATTTCAGCAAATTTGACGGATACTAATGATAATCTATTATTTCCTGCTCAAGTCATTATAGAACGCAGCGGTTTTAAGATTGGCGTTACCGGCTTTAGTGATCTTATTCCTCAACATATTGATGATGTCAAAAAACGTCCTTATGTGGAATCAGTCAATAAAGTGATTGCAGAAATGAAGTCAGCGGTAGATTATGTTGTGCTGCTTGCAAACGTTAAACGAAAAAAAGTAAATGGATTAGTGGCAAATTTTCCGGATGCTGATTATATTTTCATCAGCCGCGATACACAACGAACTCGATCTACAATAAAACAAGTTGATGGAGGCCCTTATGTATATTCAAGCGGCGTGCAGGGCAAATATTTAACAATGGTCAATATTTCATTAGCTGATGTAAGTCAGCCTATTGTTGATATTTCTACTGCTACAGGAAAAATCACATCCATTAATCAGCGTTTAGAGAAACTGCAGAAAAAAGATCCAGTCAGAACAATTGAAGAAATGTATGCTGATAAACCGAACGTATTGAAACTGGTTAGTGATTATCGTCAGCAATTGGTTAAATACGAAACCATCATGGCAGATGCCATTAATACGACTCAATATGAAAGTATTCCTTTAAGCAAGGCTGTGGGTGAAGATGCCGAACTCTTGGCATTCGTTGATGAAACATTGGCTACATGTTCAGCGTTACGTAAAAAAAATATCAAATTATCTAAAAATATAATCAAGCCTAAATCAGGCCCTCTCAAAAAGACAATCAGCATTAATTAATTATGCTCCGCGTTCCCTTGAACCAAATACTGGTGATCATTGTACTTTCGCTCGTTGTCGGTTTTTTTGTAAATATTATTCGTTCAGATAGTATTCCACTTTTGGCAAAAGAAATGTCCATAACCGAGGATCTCGATGAAATTTCGGGCGAACCTGTTGCAATTTCATTGTTACAGGCTAAAACGCTGTTTGATAAAGGTGTCGTATTTGTGGATGCTCGGGGAGAAGAATATTTTGCTGACGGCCATATACAAAATTCATGGAACAGTGGATTTTTTATGGAACTGATGTTCAAACTGGATTCAGCACAAACGAAATCAGGTCTAGTTGTTTTATACTGCGGTGAAGATGAATGTGGTTCCAGTGAAGAATTAGCGGATGATTTATATAACGAAGGTTTTTCAAAATTATTTGTATTTAAAGGTGGTTGGCAGGAATGGAATGAAGCTGGATATCCTGTTGAATGAGTAATGAAATGAAAAATATGATGGTGATGATTTGCCGTATTTTCCTGGGCTTTATGTTCATTTATGCCAGTTTGGATAAAATTGCGAATCCTGAAGAATTTGCAAAACAAATAGGCTATTATAAAGTACTGCCGTTTGGTATCGAGAATATATTAGGTATTATTTTACCTTGGACTGAATTAATCGTTGGTGTGTGCTTGATTGCCGGATTATTGGTTGATGGTGCAGCATTATTGAGCATTATTATGATGCTTGTGTTTATTTTAGCAATTTCCCAAGCAATGCTTCGGGGCATCGATATCACCTGCGGTTGTTTTAAAGTGAGTGCCGATAGTGATAAACTGGGTCTGGATACCATCATTCGTGATATCATATTTTTTGTTATGAGTATGATCGTATTGAACCGCCAGGAAAGAAAGTTTGAATTCCTGCCGAAATCCGATTGATAGGTCAATTATAAAACTGTAATTTTGCACCCCGATTTCATGCGAGAGTAGCTCAGCTGGTAGAGCACCACCTTGCCAAGGTGGATGTCGCGAGTTCGAACCTCGTCTCTCGCTCAACAAAAGCCTTCTTTTAAAGGAAGGCTTTATCATTTATGTACTATTTTTATATTTTATTCTCTGAAAGAAGAGATCGTTATTATTATGGATATTCATCAAATGTTGACGTTCGTCTTGTCCGACATAATGAAGGTTGGTCCAAATCCACAAAATCCGGAATACCTTGGAAATTAGTGTACTTTGAAAAATATTCTACTAAAAGTGAAGCAATCAAAAGGGAAATTGAATTAAAAGGTTGGAAAAACAAAAAGCTGGTTGAGAATTTAATTGAAAATTGGAAAATAATAAATTAAACTAATGTGGATGTCGTCCCGATGAATCGGGAAACCTCGTCTCTCGCTCAAAATAACCCTACAGAAATGTGGGATTTTTGTATATAGTCAAAATTTATAAAAAAGACAGATTTTAAAATTATTACATATTTTATTTACTTTTCAAAAAAGGGAAGAATTTTCTAGCTCCTCCGATAACAGATGCAATTAGCCAAGTGAGTGTAATGGGAATCATAGACGCTGTTATATGTATAAATATTTCATCTCTGCTTTTATCGAGAGCAGATAATATTAACATAAAACATGTTAATAGAAACCCAAACCAATGAATGATATGTAATAATAATTTCATTCTTTAAAATACAATATATTTTACATAATGGTTATATTCCCACCTGTTTTTAACTCACTAACTCAACAAAGGACTATGAAACGAATACTAACGATACTTATAACGATTTCTACTTTTTCTTTTGCCGGAGAAATAGCTGACACATATAAATCCCTTGCAGAACACATAATTGATGCTTCATTAAATAATGACGAGGGGTTCGATCGTTTGGCAGAACTTTGTGATACATTTGGCCCGCGTTTTACCGGTTCACAGAATCTGGAGGACGCCATTGACTGGATTCTAAAAAAGATGGAGGAAGATGGTTTATCCAATGTCCATGGAGAAAAAGTGAAGGTGCCACGCTGGGTCCGTGGAAATGAATCACTTGAGTTACTTACTCCCCATAAAAAAGAAATGCATATTTTGGGTTTAGGCGGAAGTGTAGGAACGCCTAAAAAAGGAATCAGGGGAGATGTATTTGTGGTGAGCAGTTTTGATAACCTTGAAGCCAATGCTGACAAAGCAAAAGGGAAGATTGTTCTTTTCAATGTACCCTTTACGTCCTACAGAGAAACTGTTCAATATCGTCGAAGTGGAGCAATCGCCGCTTCTAATGCAGGTGCATTGGCCAGTCTGATACGATCTGTTGGTCCTTATTCCATGAACACACCTCATACCGGGAATATGAGTTATGAAGATGGAGTGCGGAAAATTCCCCATGCTGCAATTACATTGGAAGATGCATCCATGTTTCAGCGCATCCAGGATAGAGGTGGAAAGATTATTGTAAAGTTGAAAATGGATGCCCATTATATTCCTGATGGCTGGAGCAGAAATGTGGTTGCAGAATTGCGTGGTTCCGAATTTCCCGATGAAGTTATCGTTATGGGTGGACATATCGATTCCTGGGATGTGGGACAGGGTGCTATGGATGATGGCGGGGGATGTCTGGCTGCTTGGGAAGCATTGCGAATAATCAAAAAATTAGGTTTACAGCCCAAACGGACAATTCGTGTTGTTTTGTGGACCAATGAGGAAAATGGAATCAGAGGTGGAAATGCCTATCGTGATGCGCACCGGGATGAATTAGCTGATCACATTTTGGCAATAGAGTCCGATGCGGGTGTTTTTAGTCCACAAGGATTTGGTTTTACAGGCTCGGATGCAGCTCGTACAATTGTGAAGGAAATTGCTAAATTATTAGAGCCCATCGGTTCCAATGTAATCGGTGAAAGCGGTGGCGGAGCTGATATTGGCCCCATTATGCGTGAGGGCGTTCCCGGTATGGGATTGAATGTAGATAGATCAAAGTATTTTTGGTATCATCATACCAATGCAGATACCATCGATAAATTAGATCAAGATGAATTTAACCGTTGTGTGGCATCCATGGCGATCATGGCATATGTTGTAGCAGATATGGACGAAAGATTACCACGATAATGCAAATACAAAACAAACTATTATAATGACTTATAACTTATAGAAGTATCCTAAGTTCTATAAACAAAAAATGACCCCAAAAAACATTCTGTCCGTTTATTCTTTATTTTGGGTTTAAATCAAGTATATTCAATGCTATGGCTAAACTAAAAAATAACAACAGATCAAAGATTCCCGGTGGCTATCATTCCGATGATACAGGAAAGCGGATCACATGGCTCGAGAATAAGACCGGTTTCAATTACAAAGATTTGCCGGTTAATAAATCCGAAGAGCTTAAGGGTATAATAGAAAACCATATTGGGTATATGAAAATACCAATGGCGATCACTGGCCCTCTGCAGTTGGATGGTCATTATGCAAAAGGTGAATTTTTTGTCCCCATCTGTACTCTCGAAGGTACCCTGGCCATTTCCATGACCCGTGGCATGTATGCCTCTTCTCTTTCCGGTGGAATTCGGGTCCGCCATGTAAAACAGGAATTATCCCGGGCGCCCGTATTCATTTTCGATAATTTGGACGATTCCATTGAATTCATGAGCTGGGTGGATGAGCATTATGACGATATTAAAAAAGTAGCTGAATCCACGACCCAATATGGAAAACTGTTAAGGATTGATCAATACCCAGTCCAGAATTATGTTATTCTAGATATGGTCCTAAATACTGGAAATGCTGCCGGACAGAATATGGTCACCTTGGCAGCCAAAGTCGCCTGCGACTACATTAAGGAACAAACCGGGCATGAATTTATTCTTGAGTCTGGTTTTAACAGTGATAAAAAAGCATCAGCCCGCAATATGATCATGGGACGGGGACACACCGTTTTAGCGGAGACCACCCTCACCCATTCTGTCATGAAACGGATCTTGGGGATTTATCCCAAGGATGTGGAAAAATTCCAGCAGTTAGGTCCCACCATCACCGCCATGGCCGGTACTTCAGGATGCCACCTCCATATTGCCAATGCACTTACTGCAATTTATCTGGCTACCGGACAGGATACGGCCTGTGTAGCTGAAAATTCCATTGGCCATTTCCAGACTGAACCAGTGGATCACGGTATGAAATGCAGGCTGACCCTGCCCTCTCTCACGGTGGGAACCGTAGGCGGCGGCACCCGCCTCCTGCCCCAACAGCAAAATCTGGAATTGCTGGGATGTCAAAATGGTGAATATTCCTCCCGGAAACTGGCGGAGATTATTGGTGCATCCGCACTGGCATTGGAAATTTCCTTAATGTCCGCCATTGCTTCAGACACATTTGCCATGGCGCACATAAAATACGGTAGAAGGTAAATGAAGCAGGCAAACGTTCTTGAGAATCCTGAATATTCCTATTTGGTCAAGAAACAACCCGTCTTTTTTCGTATCTGGAAAAAACTTTTCTACCTGTATAGTAAATTTGTTTTTCTCTGGTACACTCCCTTAAAGGTCTATGGCCGGGAAAATATTCCCGATACATCTTTCATTTATTCCTGTAACCATAATAGCCATATGGATGTAGCCTTGCTGGCGGCATCTGTTAACAAAAGTTTCAATTATTTCGGTATGCTGGCAGCAAAGGACTACTGGTTTGATAACTGGATCAAACGGTTCCTGGTTAATATAGTCATGAACTTGGTTCCTATTGATCGCAAAGTGGAGGGAGTCCGGGATTTTTCCATAGAAGACACACTCACTCTCTGCAGTGCTTTCATGACTTTTGACAATAGGAACTTGATCATGTTTCCCGAAGGAACTAGGGGAAATCCTGGTGTGATGGGCAGTTTCAGGCAAGGGACAGCCATGTTCGCACTGCAACTTAATGTTCCTATTTTACCCGCGTTGATTGTAGGTTCCCATAAAGCTTGGCCCAAGGATAAAATTTTTATGAGGCCCACCCGTATTCAGGTACACATCCTGAAACCTCTTTATCCAGATCAATTCATTAATAATGACAATAAAGAAGATTCCACAGAGGAAAACCTGACCAAAAAGGCCCAGGATATGACCGCAGAATTGGAGAAACGAATCCGTGAAAAAGGAAAAATATTCTATGGATAAACAGCAAAAACCCAAGACTGAAAAATTCTTTGCCGACACTCATACAACATGGGGACATAAATGGGGTTACAAGGATACTAAATTCATCCTCAATGAGGATCGCTCAGTCCGAATGGTGGGTAACCGGTATGAGTTGTGCGGATCGGATATGCCTGATTTCATACCTTATGTTGAGGAAATGCTGGATATCACCATTGACCCCAATGACAGGCTTTCTGAGATTGAAAACAAACCGATTAGGGAACCCAACATCAATGAAAAATTTGTGGAGCAGGTTAAATCTACATTTCCAGAGGACCGCTACACCTTTAGTGAGGATGACCGTTTGATTCACAGCCATGGACAAACTACATCGGAAGAGGTGTATAAGATTCTTTATTCTGAGATCAGCCGCAACGTGGATATGGTGTTTTACCTGGAATCGGAGGAAGAAGCTGTTAAGCTTATTAATCTGGCAAAGCAGTTCGATGTGTGCCTCGTCCCCTTTGGTGGCGGAACCAGCGTAAGCAGTGCACTGCAAATTCCTGAATCTGAAACTCGGATGGTTGTGGCCATTGATACCCGCCGCATGGACAAGATCGAATGGATCAATGAAGAGGACCGCCGGGTCTGTGTTCAGGCCGGGATCACCGGCAGCCGTTTGGAAGAATTACTGGGCGAACAGGGATTTACTGTCGGCCATGAACCAGATAGTATTGAACTTTCGACTCTAGGCGGCTGGATCGCCACCAATGCCAGCGGGATGAAAAAGAATCGCTACGGTAATATTGAGGACATTGTTGAAAATGTGACCATGGTTTCACCCAATGGAAAAATCGAGCAGGTGGATCCAATCACCCGGGCATCCATTGGCATAACGCCCCAAAATATTTTATTCGGGTCCGAGGGCAACTTGGGCCTGATCACAAAAGCTATCTTAAAACTTCATAAAAAACCGGACTTAAAAAAATACAATTCAGCTGTATTCCCAGACTGGGAAACGGGAGTCAAATTCCTTTATGAACTTTCGAAGACCAGTTTTATACCAGCCAGTGTCCGCCTCGTGGATAATGTCCAGTTTCGTTTTGGCCAGGCATTGAAGCCTAAATCCGAAGGAATAAAAAAGTACATTGACACCCTGAAAAAATTCATGGTCATTAATATAAAGGGCTTTGACCCTTATCAAATGTGCGCGTCTACTTTTGTCTTGGAAGGGTCCCGGGAAGAGGTGGCATACCAGGAAAAGAATATAGCAAAATTGACACAGGCACACGGTGGGCTCTTCGGCGGTTCGGAGAATGGAAAGCGGGGCTACATGTTAACCTTTGCTATTGCCTATGTTCGCGATTTCCTCACCGATTTCTACATCATTGGAGAAACCATGGAAACCTCGGTTCCCTGGAGCAAGATCCATGCGACCTGTCAGGCGGCCTCTCAAAAACTTATCGAACTCCACAGGAAACATAAGTTCCCGGGAATTCCCTACATGTCCTATCGAATTCCCCAGATTTACCACACCGGCGTTTGTATCTATTTTATGCTGGGAATGAGTGTGAAGGGAATTTCACATGCGGAAGATGTATTTGGATCAATTGAACATGAAATACGGAAAGTGATCATGGAAAATGGCGGTTCGATTTCTCACCATCATGGCGTAGGAAAATTGCGGAAGGATTTCATGGCCGACACCTTATCGCAATCCAGTATTGACCTGATTAAGAATATCAAAAAAGTTCAAGACCCAAAAAATATTTTTGGGATTGGAAATAATGTATTCGCCGATTAGATACACATTTAAAATTGAACCTATCTGAAAAAACGTTTATCGTCACGGGCGCTTCGTCCGGAATCGGTGAAATCCTTTCAAAAAAGCTGGCGCAAAAAGGAGCCCATGTGGTATGTGCTGCCCGCTCTGCGGATAAACTGGACAGGGTTATCACAGGAATCAAATCTAATGGCGGTACCGCAATGTCCGTACCCACTGATATCACCGATCTGCTCCAATGTCAATCTTTAGTTAAAAAAACCATCGAACGATTTGGGAAACTGGATGTGCTTGTTTTGAATGCAGGGATCAGCATGTGGACCTCTTTCGAAGAATTGAATGATGTGAGTTTTTTTCGACAGTTAATGGAGACGAACTACATGGGCGCCGTCCATTGCTGTCATGCCGCCATACCGCATTTAAGGTCCGGCGGGCTAATTGTCAGCTGTTCTTCAGCACAAGCTCTCATGGGATTTCCATATCATTCCGGATATGCCGCATCGAAACATGCTCTTCATGGATTCCTAGAGTCTCTGGATATTGAAATGCGGGGAGAGATCAACTTTCTTGAAGTGATAATGGGCTGGATCCGGGATACGAAATTGAGGCATAACGCTTTAGGTTCTGACGGGCAAAAAATGGGAGAAAATAAACGGAAACACACCAGCCAATCTGTAACCCTGGACGATTGTACGGAAGCTATTATTGCCGGAATTAAAACAAATAAAAAAACAATTTATATCCCTGGAAAACTGCGCTGGGTTCCGTTTTTGAATGTTTTTTTTAAAGCATTTTTAAGACGGAAGGTCTTAAAAACAGTGGATGACAATATGGAATGAGTGTGGCAACTATGGCTATTATGGCTTATGTTTTAGCCGCTATGGATGAACGCTTACTACGCTAATGGAAATACAAAATAAAACAGTTTTACTGACCGGTGCTTCAAGAGGAATTGGTCCGTATATTGCTAAAACGTTAGCCAATGCAGGAGCTGTGCTCATTGGTTTGGCTCGTTCTGAAGAGGGACTCAATACAACAAAAGCTGAAATAGAATATGAGGGTGGTACTTTTCATACTATATCATTTGATTTAAAAAATATTAATGGTTTATCAGACCTTGTTGAACAAGCAACAACAATCAATGGCGAAATTGATATTTTGGTGAACAATGCCGGTATTGAACTATGCAGGAAATATCAAAATTATTCTGCCGATGAAATTCGCGATGTGCTGAATGTAAATCTTCATGCACCTCTGGAACTCTCGCGTTTACTACTTCCAGCTATGTTAGAAAGAGGAGGACACATTGTAACGGTGGCATCATTAGCCGGGAAAAAGGGTATGGCGTACAATACACCTTATTCTGCCAGTAAGGCCGGACTGATTATGTGGACGGACGGCATGCGCCAGGAATTGCGCGGAACAAAAGTAGGTATTTCAGTGATTTGTCCTGGATTCATTTCGGATACGGGAATGTTCTACGAAGACCATGTGGATCCACCGGCTATGTTGGGTACATCCAAACCACAAGCAGTGGCTGATGCTGTCATTAAAGCCATTAAGAATAACAGTGCCGAGATCATTGTGAATAAAGGACCCATGAAACCACTTTTGGCAATCGGTCAAATATCTCCATCATTTGGTGATAAAATTGTTCGCAAATTTGGAGTTATAGAGTTTAATAAAAAGCGGATCAAAAAATGAAGGTATTAAAACTTATAGGCACCCTTTTAGCATTATTAATTCTGTATTTATGTTTCTGGCCTATAGATATTGATCCTATTGCTTGGGAGCCGCCTGTTGATTCTGGTTTAATTGGAGTTTATGCACCAAATACGTATTTGGCAGATGTTGAAATCTTTGGAATCGGAGATGGAATAGGCCCGGAAGATATTGATGTTGATAGCGAAGGACGAATTTACGCCCCATATGAAGGAGGTCGTATTGTGCGTTATGATGTCGACGGTAAAAACCCAGAATTATTTGTAGACACCGGAGGTCGGCCCTTAGGTCTAGAATTTGATGCAGCAGGTAATTTGATTATTTGTGATGCCATTAAAGGACTCCTATCTGCGAATCCGGATGGAAAAATAACAACTCTAGCTACAGAAGCGAATGGTGTCCACTTCGGACTTACGGATGATGTGGATATTGCTAATAATGGAATCATATATTTTTCGGATGCATCGTATCATTGGGCTATTAAAGATTACAGATCTGATATAATAGAACACGTTCCTTACGGTCGATTAATTGCGTATGATCCTCATACGAAAGAATCGACAGTTTTATTGGATGATTTGTATTTTGCAAATGGTGTTGCAGTGAGTACAGATCAATCCTTTGTGTTGGTGAATGAAACATCTGAATATAGAATTCAAAAAGTATGGATTAATGGCGAAAAAGCTGGGCAGTCAGAAATATTGATGGAAAACTTACCTGGGATTCCTGATGGAATTTCATCAAACGGAAAAGGAACGTTCTGGGTGGCATTCCCTTCGAAACGTAAAGAGATTATTGACAATTTAGCCGGAAAGCCATTTGTACGTAAAATGGTTATGCGTTTGCCGGAATCAATGCAGCCGGCTCCAGATCATTATGGATTTATTATCGAAATTGATGGCGAGGGCAATGTAATTCATAATTTTCAAGATCCCAGTCCAGAATCATTTTCTCCCATTACCAGCGTAGAAGAACATGAAGGTTATTTATACTTGGGAAGTTTAACCTATGAAGGCTTCGGAAGAATTAAAGCGCCTGACTAAAAAGGCAGTTTATCCAAGATCGGTTTCAATTTTTTCGTTATGGGATCTAACTTTTCTTTTATTCTATTTTTTACAATACGACCGGGATTAAACCAATACATGGAATGTGGAAATTGATCTTCCCTGATCAATGGCCGGAAATAGTGAATCCGTTTATCAAATAAATAATCATATACCATCCAGCCAATACTTGAAACAGGAAAAATAACCGTTACAGATTGATACTGTTGTCCAGGAGAAGAAAAGCCGGGAATGAAGTTCATGATACTTGTACCCATTGCTCCGCCCATGGTTTTAGCTTTTTGAAATAATGAAGCATCTTCCGAAAGATTTTCACTTCGATCTCCATAATAAGAAAATGACTGCAATGTTAATCCAGTTAATACTAAACATATTCCGGTAATGCATCCTCTCCGTACTGAATGCTCCATATAAGAGGCATCGATGCGAATTAAATGGACGTCAAAAAGGCTTATCTTGTGGGCCAATTCATTGTCTTCTGATGCAAGGTAAATATATGGTTCATCCATCCGTCGATCTATTTCAATCGTTGTGTAATCCAGCGTATCTCCTGAAGTAGTAATCAGAAAACCACTTCGTTCCTCAATTAGATTTAATCGATCTTCATAATTGGGGCTTATATAATATAATTTGCCAAATGAGTTATAAATATAGTAAACATCATTCAAATTTAAAGACGTCTGTTTGTCGTCATTTTCTGGAGTAATGAAAACAGATTCAGTATTCATCGAATCAACTAATCCAACGATAGATGTACCATCAAGATTAATAACAATATGCTTTATGTCTTCCTGGCAGAATGAAATAGAAATAAAAATGAAAAAGGATAAGAAATTGTGCATCATTCTGCTGCAAGTATGCCCAATTATCGAGTTATATTCAAGTCTGTTATGCGCTGCAGATATCATTTATTAGCCTACCTGATATTAACATCTTTTATCATTGCCCAGCCAAAGATAAGTGGACGTTTAGGAATTGGTTATACTTCACCAGATTATAAAAATTTTGCTGAAAGTCCATTTCCTAAAAAAGGTGCATTTGAAAATATGATGTTAAATTTTTCATTCACCTACCAAGTATATTCTAATGCGCGTATTGGCTATAGCCAGTGGTATTCTTTCACAAGTGATAAATACGAAGGTGAAGATTTTAAGCGCTCATTTAATTATAGAGCAATAGTTGTAGAAACATATTTTTTTCCAAAAAAGAAATTGGAAGTGAATTTTACTATAGGACCATTGATTAATTCAGGCAGTATTTCATTAACAACTAAACAAACGATTGAAGCATGGGACAATTTGATGGAAGAATTCAATAACTCAGGTATTGATATTTCAACTTCAGATGAAATGACAACTACGTTTTTAGGAATTATAAGCTCGGTCGGAGCCCGGTATTACATTAAACCATATCTGGCCATTGAAACACAAATAGGATTCATGGAAAATTTTTATTCAAAAGATAATTGGAAGTTTCAGGATAAAGATATCAAGGGCCCGGGTATTGATATAGAGGATTTGCCGTTATTTACTTTTGGATTAGTTTACGGATGGTAAAATTCATTCTTATTGTTTTTATATGTTTTTCAGTTTTACTGGGCCAGGAATTGCAACAAACAGAAGATGCATGTCAATCTCCATTGATTATAAAAGCTAATAAAGAAGGTATGCGTTCTATTAAAGTAACTGAATTGCCACAATTTGTGATTGATCTATGGAAGTGTCGAAAAGAAAAAAATAGTAAAAAACTATTTAAAAGAATAAATGAGAAAACCTATATAGAAGATTATAAAACGTCTCAACAGCTTGTGGGGTTTACAGCAACCTGTGCTTATTGCTCTGCAGCTTCAGTTTTGATCTTTTACTTGGTTAAATTATCAGGTAATTAATGAGATAATAAAAAGGAAAAATAATGAATAAAAATATATTTACACTTGTTTTTGTAGTTCTGGCAATTGGGTTAGTTGTTCAACGTTTGGAAAATCCTCAAGTACGGAAACCATCGGCTAATCCATTGGTAATAGATTTTAATGATGTCCAAGATTTTTCAAACCTACGGCCGGGACACATCAAGCGTGCCACTAAATTTGCCATTGAATCGGCAGATGCAATTTTGGATAAAATACTTGCCATTTCGAACACTGATCGAACATTTGACAATACGATGGTAAAAATGGATGATATTTATGTAGCTATTGAAAGTGTTTGGAGCCCGGGTTATCTCATGGGATCAACACATACAAATAAAGATATTCGTGATGAAGGTCTTGCTTCCAGTCAAACCATTCAGAAATACATGACGGATCTTGCACTTGATGAAGATTTATATAACGCTGTTGTTGCCTATTCAAAATCAAAAGAAGCCCAGCAACTTGCCGGATATAAGAAAAAATTTATCGATGATACACTTCTCGATTATAAGCGTAGTGGTTTTAGTCTGCCAAAAGATAAACGGGATAAAGTAAAGAAAATATTTAATGAATTAGCTGACTTGGGTTTAGCATTTAGTAAAAATATTTCTGAATACCAGGATACTCTTTTTGTTTCAGCGATAGAAATTGAAGGATTACCGGAAAATTATCAAAAAGAGCGACTTCAAACTAATGGGTCTTATGCTATTGATATGTCCTATCCGTCATACGTACCCTTTATGGATTACGCAATTTCAGGCGATGTACGGAAAAAGTTGAAATTCAAATTCAATAATCGTGCTGTGGATTCCAACTTGGATGTATTGAATAATATTATTCGCAAACGCCGTGAGTTAGTTGATGTGCTTGGGTATGAATCTTATGCTGAATACCGCACGGAAGACCGTATGGCAAAAAATCCACAAAATGTATGGGATTTTGAAAACGACTTGAAAGATAAACTACGTGCTAAAGGGGAGATGGACATAGCTGAAATGCTGAAAATCAAATCCAGTCGAACGGGCACGAATGCAGATGTCATACATGTGTGGGAAGCTGGATTTTATAAAAACCTTGTCCTCAAAGAAAATTTCAATCTTGATCCGGAAGAAGTCCGGCAATATTTTGAATTTAATAATGTAACGGAAGGTCTTTTTACAGTTTACCAGCAGTTATTCAATGTCAAATTTAAGAAAGTGGAAAATCCATCTGTATGGCATGAAGATGTGTTGATGTATGAAGTATTTGACAGATCAACCAAAGAAATGATTGGGCGCTTTTATTTGGATATGTTTCCTCGTGCAAATAAATACGGACATGCCGCTGCCTTCTCGGTTACCATGGGAAAGATGACTGCAGATGGGTATCAACTACCCGCAACTGCATTAGTTTGCAATTTCCCAAAACCAACAGAATTTCAGCCATCGTTACTCACCCATGATAATGTGGAAACGTATTTTCATGAATTCGGCCATTTGGTCCATGGTGTTTTGACTCAAGCACCGCTTATGAGTTATGCCGGTACTTCCGTTGCACGGGATTTTGTGGAAGCGCCATCGCAAATGTTGGAAAATTGGGTTTGGCAGAAAGAATCATTATCTCTTTTTGCAAAGCATTATAAAACGGGAGATGTCATCTCGGACGCATTGCTGAATAGAATGATCGCTGCTAAAAATGTGAATTCCGGCACAAAAGCTCTGCAACAGGTTTATTACGGTGTTTTGGATTTTACACTCCATGATGGTTACGATCCTGATGGAGACGTTTCAACTACGGAAATTGTTGCTCAATTACAGAATGAGATTACGTTTTATCCCTATCAGGATGGAACGCACATGGAAGCAGCCTTTGGACATTTAAATGGCTATGGAGCTGCTTATTACGGCTATAAATGGTCTGAAGTGTATGCCCAGGACATGTTCTCCATATTTGAAGAAAAAGGAATTATGAATGCGGAACAGGGTATGCGCTATCGTAAAATTATTTTAGAAAAAGGTGGTATGGAAGAACCCTTAATGCTGGTGAAAGAGTTTTTGGGTAGAGATTCAAACTCTGATGCTTTCATGAGAAGTATGGGACTTGAATGAAGAGAATCGTTTTCATTTGGGGCGCTTTAGTTTTAAGTCTTACAGCCGAGGATAATTTAGTTGATCAAGATATATTGGATCGTTTCAACCTATTATGTACACGAATCGAATGGGTGATAAAATCTGATCATGAATATTATATGATGGATGTCATCAGGGCATATGGTTTACAGTCTGTCCGAAATGAAAATGATAATTTGTATGAGGTGTTATTACAATCTCAAGTATATGAAAAAAATCTATTAAATGCAGGGAAAAGTGTATTGAAGGAGTTACGAAATAGTCAAAAACAGAAAATATTAATTTTACCTGAAATAATGGTAAAAAGTAAAGTCACTATTTATTCATTTTCCTCTGTGAATTGATCAGGGGGCATAATGAAAAAAGTAATTTTTGATACAGATATTGGTATTGATGATGCAATGGCTCTGCTGTTTCTGCACTATTCTCCGGAAGTGGACTTACAGGCGGTAATTTCTGGCTTTGGCAATGCCAGTATAGAAACTACTACGCGTAATGCTCTATACATGAAGGATTTATTTGAGATTTCTGCCCCGGTTTTCAGGGGGGCAGGGTGCCCATTTTCTGTCGCAAAAGATGCGGATTATCAGGCTGAATACCCCGATTTTGTACATGCCGAAAATGGCCTTGGGGGTATAGAAATACTTGACCCACTCTCCAGGGCAGAGACCAAAATCGGTGCCCAGGCCATTGTTGACATTGTTACAGCCAGTCCCGGCGAGATATCAATTGTGGCAGTAGGACGTATGACTAACCTTGCGCATGCACTTGAGTTATTTCCAAAACTTTCCACGCTTGTAAAAGAGCTGGTAGTGATGGGGGGAGCCTTCGGGTTTAACGGCCATACAGGTAATGTGACAGCGGTAGCGGAGGCCAACATCTGGGGGGATGCACCCGCTGCTCAACGCGTTTTTAGTGCTGGGTTTAATATGACAATTGTTGGCCTGGACGTAACAGAAGAAACTGTTGCGCGATCAAACTTCTTTGATGTTCTTAAACAAGATGCAGGAAAGGCCGGAGCATTTGTCCATGCCATAAGCCGGTATTATCTGGGCTTTCATAAACAAACCCGCAACAAATTTGAGTGTCCGGTACACGACTCATCCGCAGTTGCCTATCTGCTTCGGCCGCAGTATTACTCCACGCTTTCGGGGCAAATTGATGTTGTAGAGAGCGGGGAGGAGGTAGGTAAAACAGTGTTTGAGGAAAAATCTGATTCGAAGAGCCAGATATGTGTTGCAGTAGATGCCGAAAAGGCGCTGTCTTTGTACATCCAGACTCTGACTAACGGTTAAGTAGTTTCAAGCGCTCATCAAGGTAACTTCCAGCAGTGTAACTATCAGACAAGATAAATTCAAGATGGGGCGTTAGAAAAAAGGGTATGGAAATACGTGAAATGTTTTCTTCAGCATCTTCTGGGTTGATTACCTGATGAGTCGTGGATGGAAAATATCCATCACTGGCTTTTTCTAACATATCGCCAATGTTGACAATAAGCTCACCTGTGCTGGTTTCCAGGTTCAACCATTCACCCCTCAAGGTTTTTACCTGTAAACCCGGTTGGTGTGAAACCGGTAGAATGGTAATCAGGTTAATGTCTTCATGGGGTGCTGCTCGCACAGCACCTGCTGTTTCTTCACCCGACAGCGGGGGGTAGTGCAGTACACGTAACAGGCTGGCTGTGGGGCATAATACAGTGGAAAGAGGCTCGGAAAATCCAGTGCGAATTTCAAGGGGTGCATTGTTCTGAATCCAGCCAAGCAAGGTGCTGCCCAATTGCAATATTTCCTCGCGATATTCCAGTATGTCCTGCTCAAGTGCCGAGGGGAGAGGAGCACCGGGTACAACGTGGAAAAACTCCTTCAGATCTTTGCTAGATGCGCCCACTGCGGTCTCTGAAACTTTTAGCGGAAAATAACCTTCCTGGGTACCATTTTTGTCTTCCGGGTCGTATAGATAGTCCTGTTTTTCATTGTTCTGGAAAAATTCAAACCAGGCATGGTACAGGCGGTCCAGCTTTTGCTGGCTGACTGGATGGTTTTTAAGAACTACAAACCCGGAGTCATGCAGAGATTGGGCAAACTGCTTGCCCGCTGAATCTGACTGAAAATCTACCGTTTGGACGTTCATGCCAGTTGATCAGCAGAATTAGCGTGGTAATGACGACTGGCCCAGAACACCAGCGCGAATAACACAAAGTAGCACCCGGTACCAAACTGCAGGATAAAACGGGTATTGGTAGCTTCGACAATTTGACTGGTAAGCCAGGGACTTATCGCGGTGCCCAAACTGGCACCCATAAGTAAGCCAGATACCAGTCTCGCAGATGGTGCTTTTAACATCTGGGTCGCCAGTGACAGAGTGAGTTTTAACAAGCCAAGATTTGCAAAGCCCCACACTAGGGCAAGTATTACCAGCCCATCAATATCAGTGTAGGCCCACATAAACACAGAGCCCAAAGCAGTAGACAACCCGGCAATGATAACCAGTCTTTGAACGCCGATTTTCAGTACCCACCATGCAACAAAAAGTTGCGCTGCAAACATGCCACTCCAGAACAGGCTTACCAAACTTCCGGCCTGTTCACGTGGAGCGTTAAGAAATTGTTCAGCATATGTGGGCAACCACCACAATATCGAATTCTGTCCCAGTGTGAACAGGAACAGTGCCAGGACACACAACCATACGCCAGGGGGCCAGGGTTCGCTGGCACTTTGTTTATCTGCCTGTACCTTGGTATTGGGTAGACGAGAGATAAATAACAAAAACAGCATGCTACTCACGATGAGCGCGATAAATTGATAACTGCCAGACCAGTGAAACTGGTGTGATACCAAATAAATCGCAATCCATGAGCAAACGATACCGGCAAGGCTGAACCAGCCATCCGTGATAACCAGCATTGACGCTCGCCGGTCGCTATCATAGGTTCTGGAAATTATCAGCGCTGCGCCGGCAAGACCGGTACCTGTACATAATCCTATAAGACCTAGTATTGGCCAGATGAGGGTTATTTCACTCTGGAAATAAAGTACCACAATGCTAACAGTTACCAGCGTATAGAGGATTAACATCAGCTGTTTTAGCTGAACCCAGTTGAACAGAAATAACGCGCTAACGGCGCCAGCGAGAATTCCGAAGGTTAACCAACTGAACCCCGCTGTTATTTCTGTAAGGGGTAAATCAAAGGCCTCTGACATAGAACCGGAAATGATGCCAATGGGCGCCAGCATTCCTGACATTACGAAATAGGCAAGAAAGCTCACCAGGGTGATGCGGTGTGTATTATTCATTTTCATCGGCCAATTGATTAGGAGTGTAATCGAGCTGTTCAAAAATCATTTTTGCAATTTCAGCCGCAATTTCATCGCTGGTCATGCCGTTATTTTCCAATTCTTCCCAATTGGTTTCCAAAATTTCTAAATCATCTTCATTTGCAAAAATTTCATCAAGAATAGAAGCATGTATTTCAAAATCCCTTAATCGCTGATACATGTTTAATTTGACCAAATCCATAACGTAAACTACGGCAAAGATTAATCAGCTTAAAGGAGCGTTCATGGAAAAACATATCAAATATCTTTATATCATTATGATAGCTGGCTTTTTGTCTTTATCTGTACAACTTTGGCAGCAAAACCAAATTATCCAGGCACTGGAAATTAAAGTAGAAGCAATTCGTGAATTATTATTCAGATTTGTTTAAAAAAGCACATTAAATTTGCAGGCTTTTTTTTCATTAATAAATATAATTATGGCGTCGTACCCAAGTGGTCTAAGGGAGCAGTTTGCAAAACTGTCATTCATCGGTTCGAATCCGATCGACGCCTCATATAACTGTATAGGATTTTAGCCCGGGTGGTGGAATTGGTAGACACTACAGACTTAAAATCTGTTGGCTGAATGGCCGTGCCGGTTCGAGTCCGGCCTCGGGTACTGATGAAAACCTCCATGAAAATGGGGGTTTTTTTGTAGCTATTTATGATTGTATCAAATTTGTTAGGTATAAAGTACAGCTATTTGACACGGATAATGCTTTGAATTATAAAAATAGATTTTATTATTCTTTTTAGGTCCTTTATTTATTTATCATCATCTGGGGAAGCACCTTGGGTTTTCAAATCTTCTTGTATGTCACCCTCTTTGCTATCTTCTTCGTCGGGTGCTTGGATGCTTGAGGTATCGCTTTTGGATGAATCAGTCATTGCAGACTCACCGGGGCTACCGCCATCGCCAGTGAGTTCGTCTCTGTCGCTCTTTGCTGCAGATTCAGGACCATCAACTATTTTGTCATTTTTTTCGATGGGTGCTTGGATGCTTGAGGTGTCGCTTTTGGATGAGTTGTCGTTTTTAGTTTGACCATAAACAAAACCAGTTGTTGAAAGTAGGAAGGTTACTATTAGTAATTTGACTATGAGTTTCAAAATGAAACCTCCTTTATTAAGATGAACTAACCAAAACCATTGTAACTTTAAGTGAGTTAGATAATAGGCTTGAATGAACATAAAAGCAATACTCTTTTTCATTGCTGTGATTTGTTTCAATTTTTATATCTTCGTTTTTAATTGATCTTCGATTATACAGGAGTCGTATATTTTCTTCTTTTTAAATCATATTGATTAGAAGGGTTTTTTTTATTAGTTTTCTTTTTAGATTTATTAAGATTAACCTGAAGGGGATTTTAAATGTTAAAGAGATTTTTTCCACTTTTAATATTTTCAATGTTAATGGCTTCAGATTATTCATTACCAGACGAAGTGACTTACATTTGGCTAGCAGAACAATTGGGAATAGTGTCTGAATCAGAAACGAATATTATTTGGAATGTAACTGTAACAGATGGACAGGATACAGTTGCGGCATTAAATGGACCCTTACAATTTCATATAGATGCGTATGGAGTCCTTGGGTATAATAATGAATATAATCATCCTGAAATTTTTACTTTATTTCCTAATTATCCCAATCCATTTAATCCAATTAAATCTATCCAGTTTGATATACCGGAGGAAATTACAAGCGCAATAACTCTACAAATTTATGACATGACCGGGCGTATGATTGATGAACTGGTGAATGAAGAATTTTCACGCGGATCATATTCAATTCGCTGGAATGCATTAAACGTTAGCAGCGGTGTTTATTTTGCTGTTTTAGAATCTACTTTTAATAGAAATATTCTAAAATTAATATTGTTGAAATGATAAAACGCATACTGTATTATTTAACATGTTTAATCACTATTTATGGACAAAATAATGAGCAAACAGTTGGCCTTTTCTTAAATACAGAAAATTCTTCACCCGGATATAATCTGTTTGCACCTAACAGTTATAACGTCACTTATCTAATGGATAATAATGGTAATTTAATTCATTCCTGGCAGAGTGATTTTCGGCCGGGTCTTTCGGTTTATTTAACAGAAGAAGGTCAGCTATTAAGAACCCAACGAATACAGAGCGATCTTTTTCAGACGGGCGGTCATGGAGGCGGTGTTGAATTACTCAATTGGGATGGATCTCTTGATTGGGAATTCGAGTATGCAGATAATGATCATTGGCAGCATCATGATATTGAGTTATTACCCAATGGAAATATTCTTATTCTTGCTTGGGAGTTAAAGTCAACCAGTGATGCAGTTAATGCCGGTAGAAATCCATCATTTCTGGGTGGAGGCGGTACACCATTGGGTCTATGGCCTGAACACATTGTAGAAGTTGATACCGACACAGACAGCATAGTGTGGGAATGGCATACCTGGGATCATTTGATTCAAGATTATGATTCTACTAAATCAAATTTTGGTATCATCGCTGAACACCCGGAACGAATTAATATAAATTTTCCTCAAGGAGGATCGTTAAGTCATGGAGGCGATTGGCTTCATATTAATTCAATTGATTATAATGCAGATTTAGATCAAATATTACTTTCAGTCCATCATTGGGGTGAGATTTGGGTTATTGACCACAGTACTACCACGGCTGAAGCAGCGAGCGATTCGGGTGGAAATAATGGAAGGGGTGGAAATATTTTATACAGATGGGGTAATACGACTGCTTATAATATGGGTAATATCGGATTACGGTTTTTATACGGTCAACATGATGCACGCTGGATAAATAATGGTTCACAAATAATGATATTTAATAATGGTATAGGAAGACCGGATGGACCTTATTCATCCGTTGATGTTTTATCACCAACTTTGAATTCCATTAATGTTTATGAAATGGATTCTTCTGGTTACTTTGGTCCAGATAGTCTGGATTGGCGCTATATTGAGTCACCACCCACTCAATTATTTTCATCAAACATTTCTGGGGCACATGTGCTTGATAATGGGAATACGTTGATTACAGATGGAGCACATGGTCGATATTTTGAAGTGGATTCCAGTGGCAATACTGTATGGGATTATATAAACCCGATTATTCACAACGGGCCATTATATCAAGGTCAACCCGTGCCACCAATGGGTGGGCCCAATTCAAATATGTTTGCAAATCATACATTTCGCATTCATCGATACAGTCCGTATTATCCCGGATTGGTTGGACAGGATTTGATACCGCAGGGACCTTTAGAATTCTACTATCCAACGCCAGTAGAAATATTGACTCCGGAACAAGGAGATACTATTTTAGTCACGGAAGAAAATATAGATTCAGGTTTTATTTCATTTACATGGTCAGTTTCTACAGATTTGAATAATGATAGTCTTACATATGATTTAATACTTTTTAACTCGAATATAGGGAGCCATTATTTTACTACAAGTTCAAATCATATTGAAATACCGTATCAAACCATTGCAGATTTTATGGTGAATGAAAATAGTTCAGCAATGGATATTCTATGGAATGTTCGTGTGTCTGATGGGCTTGCTGAAGTTATGTCTTCAAATGGTCCTTTTATATTTAATGTGGGAGTAATATTTTTATCTGTTGACAGTGATAATTCGCAACCGGATAATTTTTTATTATATCCAAATTTCCCAAATCCATTTAATCCAACCACAACACTACGATATGACTTGCCTCAAAACAGCTTTGTGAATATTACCATTTATGATTTGAATGGCAGAGAAGTAAAAAAACTGGTTAGAAGTGAGCAGGTGAGCGGAAATCATTCTTTAACCTGGAATGGGACCAATGATCAAGGTAAGCTGGTGAGTGCAGGAGTGTATTTATATCAAATTCAGTCTGGAGAGTTTGTACAAACTAAGAAAATGGTATTGATGAAATAGTTTTTGATTTAGATTAGGATTAGGAACTTGGATATACATAATTCTTAATCTTTATCCCAATCCTTATCCAATTTCCATTTTTAAATGGGACTCCGCTAGTTCGCCCTCGACGTTATAATATCATTAACAGTATATTCTATCCTGTGAGACAGCGCACAATTATATATATGACCATAAATAAATAATGAACTCTCCCGCATTTACAATTTCCATAGCATTGGCAATGGGCATGATTGCCCAATCCGTCGCCCGACATATAAAAATTCCGGGCATAGTCTTATTGCTGGCTGTGGGTGTATTGCTGGGACCTGACGGTGCGAATATCATTCGACCGGCACTTTTGGGAGAAGCATTGCCGCTTCTGGTAGGTTTTGCTGTGGCAGTCATTCTTTTTGAAGGTGGGTTGAACTTGCGAATCACCCGATTGCAAAGAGAAGGGCGAACCATCCGGCAACTCATATCCGTTGGTGCATTGGTAACGGCCATCGGTGGAACATTAACTGCCAAATTGCTGATGAGTTGGGATTGGAATACAGCCATTTTGTTTGGAATATTAATAATCGTAACCGGCCCAACTGTTATCACGCCATTACTCCGCCGGATCAAACTTCGTCAATCTGTTGCAACCGTACTGGAAGCAGAAGGGATATTACTGGACGCTATTGGTGCCATCGTCGCTGTTGTCGCTTTGGAAGTAGTTGTAAGCCCTTCCGGATATACATTGCTGGCAAGTCCATTTATGATTTTAGGACGGCTTTTGGTTGGCAGTTTGTTGGGTATTATCGGCGGTTTTATCATGGCTTGGTTATTGGGAATACGCAAACTTGTTCCGGAAGGTTTGGAAAATGTATTTACTCTTTCTCTCGTTTTTGCATTATTTCAGATTTCGAATGCATTAAGTCATGAAAGCGGTATCGTAGCTGTCACCATTGCAGGAATGGTTGTGGGCAATCGCAAAACAATCGTTCGCAGAGAATTGATGGAATTCAAAGAACAATTGACCGTTATGCTCATCGGTATGTTATTCATTCTCTTGGCTGCAGATGTTCGTTTAAATGCAGTTATGTCATTGGGCATGGGTGGTTTTTATACGGTGTTAATATTGATGTTTGTCATCCGTCCGCTTAATATTTTCTTTGGAACATTCAATTCTAATTTAAAGGTTAAACAGAAAGTTTTATTGGCTTGGATTGCTCCACGTGGAATTGTTGCTGCGGCTGTAGCATCTTATTTTGCTATCGAACTTGACAAACACGGAATGGATGGATCCCAGTTACGGGCAATGGTTTTTCTACTCATCGCTGTCACAGTTTTATCCGCCGGATTAACAGGTGGTTTTGTAGCAAAACTATTAGGACTGAAGCGCCAAAGTGAACATGGTTGGGTCATTCTCGGAGCCAATGCAGTCGGCCGGGCTTTAGCAAAATTATTATCAACCGGCGGTGAAGTTGTGGTGTTGATCGATAACAATCCAAGCCTTTGCCGTTTAGCTGAAAAAGACGGATTAAAAGTAATTTACGGTAATGGACTTGAAGAAAGTGTATTATTACGGGCTGAAATAGATATACGCAAAGGTGTCATCGGATTGTCCGAAAATGAAGAAGTCAATATGCTCTTTGCCCAACGGTCGAAAGAAGAAGGTAAAGTGCCGGAAACATTTATCGGAATCAAAAGAGAAAATGAAGGTGTAACAGCAGAGATGGTGGCTGAAGTGGGTGGTAATATACCCTTTGCCAGAGCACGGGATTTGGAAAAATGGTCAGTCTGGATACGACATGCGCAAGTTGAAACATATAAATTAATATGTCAGTCAGATGATGTAACAGCTGGCGATACCTTTGGCAAAGATACCGAAGGCGTTTTAATTCCATTAACTTCTAAACGAAAAAGTAAAGTGATTCCATTAGGCCATTTAACAGAATTAAAAAAAGACGATCAAATAACATGCATGGTGCTTACTGAAAAAAAGGATCAATTCAATGCATGGCTTGCAAAAAGTGTGTTTTCAAGTAATACTATCTCATGATCAAAATCACTTTACCTTTATGTATTATAATCATGACCTGCACACCATATTATATATCTGATGATGATATTCCGAATGAAGTCAAAATTGTATCAGAAGACCATCCTTTATACGATGGTAAACGCGTACGTTTTACCGGTTACAACAGCGATTACAGGTCATCGTCCATCAGCGGTAGGCGGCAGTATATGTGGGAAGAATTAGCAGAGAAGAATGGAAGGGTAATAGGCGAATTTGAACTTCCTAATGGTCGATATTATATTGTTGAAATGGATGATTTAAAATTGATTAAAATTCACAGTTCGATATTTTTGGATGTCATTATTTTTACGGATGAAAGTGAATATAATTTTTAATCCCAAATCATAACGATTTTATGATATTTATTAATTCATTAAAAGCCGTTTGTACACACTAATCTTCGATAATATATTCCGAGCCATAATTTCCTCTATTTAATGACAAATTATTCTACAAAACACATATTATTTAGCATCCTGCTTTTTTGTTTTGCAGCCCAAATCGCAATTGCCGGAACGACCGGTAAACTGGTTGGCAAAGTTACAAGCAAAGTAAATGGCGAACCCCTTATTGGCGCCAATGTTATTTTGGAAGGTACAGGAATTGGTACAGCTACGGACATTGAAGGACTATATTTCATCTTACAAATCCCACCTGGATCATACGATGTTCGTTTTACTATGATTGGCTATCAAGATGTTATTATGCGTGACGTTCGCATCCGTGTTGATTTGACTACGACGATTGATACTGAATTGAATGAAGGTGTCATCGGCATGGAAGCAGTGGTTGTAACTGCTAATCGACCTATGGTTCAAGTAGATATAACCTATTCCCAGGTAAGCATTAGCAGTGATGAAATTGATATGCTGCCTGTTGAAGAATTTGAAGATATTATTGCTCTGCAGGCCGGTGTGGTACAATCGGGTGGTGATATGCATGTCCGCGGCGGCCGCGGCGGCGAAATCGCCTATTTGATTGATGGAATCACTGTTACGGATCCATTCAATGCAGGTATGGCCGTAGAGATTGAAAATAACGCTATTCAAGAGTTACAGTTCATCAGTGGAACCTTTAACGCAGAGTATGGTTCAGCTATGTCCGGTATTATTAACATTATTACCAAGGATGGTGATTTTAACAAATATAATGGAAGTGTTTCTGTTAATGGAGGCAGTTATTATACCAAAGGACAAATGATGGAGGTAGATCTGCTCAATGCTGAAGGAAATTTAAGACCAGACTCATCCATGAACCTTTTCCCCCATTTAGATTCATTCGAGTCCAATACAATTTCTGATTTTCAAGGCAATTTCAGCGGACCGATATTACCGGGCAAGTTATCCGTATTTGCTTCAGGACGATTCAAACGCAATCAGGGATATTTATTTGGTCAGCGACTATTTGTACCGGAATCACACATATGGAATCCTTCGACCAATGATTATGATTTGATGACAGCTGCCGATGATACGAATGGCGGATATTGGGATCAAGTAGGAGGGACTCCTGCAGATTCAGCTTTAGTGCGTATGAATTGGTCAGAACAGACTTCCGGACAAATAAAATTGTCCTGGCGTGTATCACCGCTGATAAAACTTGCATATAATTTCATGGGCAGTAAAACTGCTTCACAGGGTTATTCAAAAACGTATTTATGGAATCCCGATGGGCGCTCTCATAGTTTTACCAGACAGACTAGTCATACGTTGAGATTGGATTACAGCTTAAATGCATCTACATACTTTAATGCAATGATTTCCCAGTCAATTAAAAACTACAAAAGTTACTTGAGTGATGATTTAGATTTTGAACTAAATACACGTTTAGTCATAGATACTCTTACGTTCGGTGAATTTACTTTTTATGATACATCAGAAGTTTTAGCTACTGATATTTATAACGTTGATCCTGCAATAGATAATTATACACCGGGAAATAATTATGAAGTAGGCGGTGAAAGTATGGGTTATTATAACCGTACGTCTACGATTAAAACATTTAAAATTGAGGGCACAAGTCAACTTAATCGATTTCATCATGTAAAAGCAGGTCTTGAATACAGGAAAACTAATATTGAATTACAGGACCTCACTATTTTATTAGGAGCATTTTCTGGTAATAATGCAATCGTTCCTAGTACGAATGGAGTTAATCATGATACCTATGGAAACGATGGACGTAATCCCTTTGAGTATGGGTTTTATTTACAAGACAAAATTGAGTTTGATGATATGGTTGTAAATATTGGTATTCGCTGGGATTTATTCGATCCCGATTGGAAAACATTAAATGATGGTTCGGATCCCAATATAAATTCCCCTGTAAAACCGATAAATAATTATTTTGATTTAGATGGGGATGAAGAAATTTCTGAAGGGGAAATGACATTTGATAATAGAAAAAATGCAAATGATCGTTTAGAAAGTAATGCCTTTGGTGATCCATGGTATAAAAAAGTAAAAGCTAAAGAGCAAATAAGTCCTCGTTTTGCTTTGGCATTTCCTATTACGGATACAGGTTTTCTTCATTTCTCCTATGGACATTTTTTCCAAATGCCCAGTTACAGCTATTTATTTACAAACCCTGAATTTGAAGTTACACCCGGAAGTGGAGCTGGTACTACAATGGGTAATGCAGATATGAAACCGGAGCGTACGACCCAATATGAAGTTGGATTTTCACAACAGATTGGAACGGATATCGGAATTGAAGTCACTGGTTATTACAAAGATATTCGCAATTTGAATTCAACGAAAATTATTAATTCTTTTATAGGTGGCGATAGATACGGACTATTTATAAATCAAGATCATGCCAATTCAAAGGGTATAACCCTGGCATTGTCAAAGCGTCCTTCTGGTTCTGTTTCCGGCAATATTGATTATACATTTTCAATTTCTGAAGGTATTGCTTCCGACCCGGATGCTGCATTTTTAGATGAACAATCTAACGTTGAACCTGAAAAATTACTCGTTCCCCTGGATTGGGATCAGCGTCATACACTTAATGTTTCATTAACATACCATCCTGTTAAAAATTCCGGTATTAGTTTAATTTATAATTTTGGAAGCGGATTGCCTTATACGTCGCAATTTGCCGGAGTTCGTACATCATTTGAGAACAATGCACGAAAACCCAGTTCCATGAATGTAGATATACGCACTTTTTATAATTTTAATATTAGTGGAGTGAGAATTGCACTTCATTTAAACATATATAATCTGTTTGATATTCGAAATGAATTATCAGTATTCAGTGATACTGGGCGTTCAACGTATACATTATTACCGACATATACACCTCAGGTAAGCGGCCCCGGTTATAATACTCTGGATCAATACCTCATGAGCCCAGCTTTATTTTCAAGTCCTCGACAAATTAAATTTGGTATGAGCGTTAGTTTTTAAATCATGAGAAATTTCATTTCAATACTATGTTTTTGTAACATTGTTTTTGGGCAAGCATTACCCAAGTATGGCAATGCAATCATTGAAAGAAGTAATAAACTAAATGATATGATGGATGTGACGGATAGAAAATATGCTGATCACAACGGTAATCGTGTTTTATGCCGCATTTATAATTTTGGTGGAATTGGTGCATTGAGCAACAATGTTTCCGGTGTATATCCTATAGGTACAAGTCATTCATATTTTTATGAATTTACTCCCGTTATTGCAGCCAGTGTAATAGATGAAAATGGTTATAGAGTACATATTGTATCTGATGGTGCTGTTGGATTATCAGACAATTCACCTGAAGGATATCAATGGGGTTTTGAACCATTGACTGGATATGCAAATCCAAACCAGGAAATATTTGCCTTGAGTACCAATGAAGATTCATGGCCAGAATCTTGGCCAAATAGGGATGAAACATGGGATGGAGTTTGGAATGGACAATATGGAAAATATGTCCGCGCAGATCAAGAAACATTTTTTGTGATGGATGATTATTATAACGATGAATTTGAGTATTTTCCGGATTCCACTGATGCCGGACAGCCTGAACGTCGTGCTGGGTTGGGGATTGAATTGCAGGTTCGTGGCTACCAATGGAATCACCCGGCGGCAGAAGATATTATTATTTTTACATACTGGATTAAAAATGTTGGCACGTCAACTCTGGACAGTGTGATATTCGGAATGTATGGAGACGCAGATGTTGGCGGTCCTAGTAGTTTTAGCGATGATGATGCCTGGTTTGATATTGATAATGATATTGTGTATCAGTGGGATCATGATGGCTATAGTAATTCGTACGGTGGTTTTAGCCCCGTTTATTTTGGCTGGAGTTTTTTAGAATCTCCCGGTAACTCCACAGATGGTATTGATAATGATGGTGATGGTATGATTGATGAAAGCCAATATGATGGAATAGATAATGATGGCGATTGGCTGGCAGAACGAGATGATATTGGTGCGGATGGATTAGGTGAATATCATTATGGTTACCCCGGACCGGATGCGGATGGAACAGAAGGAAATGGTGTTCCCGATGTAGGGGAACCCAATTTCGAGATTACAGATAATGATGAATCAGACCAGATTGGTTTGACTAGTTTTTATTCTGCTCCATATCCAAGTATCCAACCTGATAATGACGAAATTATGTGGAGCCAATTACAACCAGGCCGTTTTGATGTTCCATCTCAAAATATTGATCAAACATATTTATATGGATCTGCTTTTATAACACTAGAACCGGGTGAGCAGAAAAAATTTGCAGTAGCCATGGTTTTTGGAAATGATTTCGATGATATTTTGCGTAACACCGTCACGATGCAAAACATTTATGACAATGATTACAGTTTTGCAAAACCACCTCTTAAACCAAACGTAAATATTACTGCAGGTGATAAGAAGGTTATTTTATCCTGGGATAATAAATCAGAAAATTCGTTGGACCCCATTTATGGAAAAGATTTTGAAGGGTATCGAATTTATCGCAGTACAGACCCCGGTTTTATAGATTCATATATTGTAACGGACACATACGGAAATATCACGTTTAAAAAACCTATAGCAGCTTTTGATTTAATTGACAGTTTGCAAGGCCCTCATCCCATTGGATACAACGGTGTTCAATTTGATATGGGCACGGATTCCGGTCTAGAATATTTATATGTGGATTCGAATCTGATAAATGGCCAAACATACTATTATGCTGTAACTGCATATGATAAAGGTTATGATTTAGATTTCTACGACTTGGGTTTTAGTCATGCGGCTAATCTGTTGCCCATTGCACCATCAGAATGTTCAATTATTGTAGATCTTGACCGAAAAGGTAATGTTATCAATATGAGCAAAAATGCAGGAACTGTTGTGCCTAATGCGCCATCAGCAGGATATATCCCACCCAATACACTAGAGAGTGGTGAAAATTTTGTTGTCCACGATTCAGGAAATGCGACAGGATTAATAAAATTGGAAACAATCATTTTTGATGACATACCTGAAAATCGTACCTATTCTGTAGAATTTGAAAAAATAAGTGTCAATCCAAAAATTCAATACAACGTACGCGATGAAACAATCATAAATGAAAAGATCATTTTCGTAAGTGGAATGGCAAATGTAAGCTATGTAAATATTGATTCAGCATCAATTCTCTTAACGAATATGGAGGGCACAGTTGTTTATTCAGACACCAGTGATTTTAGTGTAGATTTTGCCAGTGGTATTTTTGCTATAGATTCTGCAAGTACACTTGTTGAAGAAGTTGAATATGCAGTTTCATATAAATATTATCCCATATTTAACAGCAGATATGTTGATGGTGAAAAAGATAATAAAGTATTCGATGGAATGCAGATTAGAGTTAATGATGCTCCTTTAGGTGTTAATTTGGATAATTCCGGCTTTCGTATTGGAAACAGTAATTATGCATGGGAAATTATTGATTCCCGTGTATATCCAGCGAATTTTGAAATTACCTTTGTAGGTGAAATTGGTGATTCTTTAAACGCAGATAATTATAATATTGCTGTTCCGTTTTTTATCGAAAATGTTACAGATGGTGATACCATGGGTTTCAGGGTCTTTGATCAAGATCATGATGGTGAATGGGATAGAGAAGAAGCAATATTGATTCTGCCTTATGAAGGTGAAATAACGCCTTATATGTTTGTTGTATTCGATCCGTATGATTCAGTAACAACACTCATTAATACGGGAGATACAACTGTTTTAGACACTGCATTTGAAGATATAGTTGATATTGAAAGTGGCGATGTGTTTAGGATTGACATTAATATTCCTTTTGCAGAAAGTGATAAATACCATTTCACAACAATTTCTTCTAGAATTAGTACCGATTTGGCTAAATCAGAACTAGATGATATTGCAGTTGTTCCTAATCCGTATGTTGTTACTGCTTCTTGGGAGCCGCAGCATCAATTTGAATCAGGGCGTGGTCCCAGAAAAATTGATTTTATTAATCTCCCAACTAAATGCACAATTAAGATTTTTACATTGTCAGGTTACCTAGTTAATACGTTACACCATTCAAATCCAAATGAAGATGGAACGTATTCTTGGAATATGCTCTCCAAAGATGGTTTAGAAATTGCCTACGGGCTTTATATCTATCATATAGATGCAGTTGGCATAGGTGAATTCACTGGAAAATTCGCATTAATTAAATGAAGTTACGCCGTCAGAGTTATTTAATCTTTTTGATGATGACTACATTTGTAGTTGGCCAAAGTAATGTCGGTACAACTTCAGCATCATTTTTAGATATGGGTATCGGTGCCCGATCTTTATCCATGGGTGGAGCTTTTACGGCTGTTGCCGATGATGCCACCGCTCTTTACTGGAACCCAGCCGGAATAACAGCTGTAACAAAACCGACAACGCATTTTTATTATGCACCTTGGTTTGCTGGAATTGATTTTACCCATGGAGCAGCTGTAGTACCCATGGGCCGTATGGGTGCCATTGGTATTTCCATTACATCCGTTTCTATGGAAGAAATGAAAGTTCGGACAGTATCGGTTCCTGAAGGAACTGGTGAACTTTTTGAAGTAAATAATTTAGCGTTGTCAACAACATATGCAAAAAAACTAACGGACAGATTTTCTTTTGGCGTTAATTTGAAATTTATTCAGGAAAAAATTTGGCATATGAATGCCAATACGATCGCGGCAGATATAGGGTGTTTGTTTATTACCAAGAACCGCGGTATCCGAATTGGAATGAGCATATCCAATTTCGGCAGCAAAATGAAAATGGAAGGTTTTGATACAGAAAGAGATTTTGATATTGATGAAAATATTTACGGAAATAATGACCGTATTGATGCTCATTTGGATACACAAGGCTGGCCGCTGCCGCTTATTTTCCGAGCGGGAATTAGTAAAGATGTTTTGGATAGTAAAACGCATAAATTGACCTTGGCCGGTGATGCAATTCATCCCAATAATAATTATGAATATTTAAATCTGGGAATGGAATATACTTTTATGGGGATGGGATCTATCAGAGCAGGTTATTCCTATGTCTTTTTAGAAGAAGGTGATACGTCTGAAGAATTAAAAAACCAATTCACTATAGGTGCAGGATTAAACTATAAAATACCCCGCGGTCCCCGCATTCAACTTGATTATGTTCTTCGAGACTTTGGCGTTCTTCAAAGTGTTGGCGGATATTCGCTGAATATTTCCTTTTAGTCGTTTTATGTAATGCCAGAACTGCCTGAAGTAGAAACAGTTGTCAGGCACCTCAAGCATGACCTTATCGGTCAAAAAATAATATCATTTCAATCCAATTGGTCTAAAGTTCTCGATAATATAAATATTGATCAGTTTTTAGAGACCATTTCTGATCAAATAATTCTTGATGTAACTCGTAGAGCAAAATTTATAGTACTGAATCTTGAAAAAGGTTTTATTCCTATACATTTGCGTATGACAGGGCGGTTGTTTCCTAATGACAGAATACCAGATGAAAAACATATTTCCGCAGTATTTCAGTTATCGGACATATTTCTGATATTTAAAGATACGAGAAAATTTGGTCGAATTTACTGGTATGATGAATGGTCAGATTTTGATATTAAACATGGTATTGAACCTTTAGGAGAGCTATTTACACAGGAATGGTTACTAATGTCAATACACTCAAAAAAACGACAAATGAAAGCATTGTTGTTGGATCAACACTTTATAGCCGGTTTAGGAAATATTTATGTGGATGAAGCACTTTGGTCGGCCCGTATCCATCCTTTATCAATCTCTAATGAAGTATCATCTGTAAAAATAAAAAGATTACATAGATCAATTAGAGCAATACTGGAATCAGCAATAGTCTATAATGGAACCACTTTTATAAACTTCTCATTCAAAGATGGAATTCCCGGATCTTACCGAAATCAACTCCAGATTTTTGATAGGGAAGGCTTACTGTGTAAAAGATGCAATACGACGATTAAAAAGATACGTGCTGCTGGTCGAGGAACATATTATTGTACACGATGTCAGAAAAGATAAATTATATTTCGATGTTAAAAACAAAGTAAATAAATGAAAAAGATCCGTAAAGAAATAAATGATAATCTGCCACAAGTTGATAAAATATTAATTGATACTGCAGAGACTATTCTGAATTCATTGGATAAATTTTTAAATGATGTGGTAAAAGGGGCAGAAAATATTCTTGAAAGCCCTTTTAAAGACATGGAAAAGAAGAAATAAACTTAACAGTTCTTTGTTAAATTCATCGCGTTTAATTATTGATTACAGTGCGAAATCCTATACTATTCATTTCCTTAATTCTCATTTTCACTTCATGTGGTGAACCACCGAGAGATGCTGAAATCCTTTGGGATAAATTCGGTATTCCCCATATTTATGCCCAGAATCAGAATGATCTTTTTTATGCGTATGGCTGGGCGCAAACACATGCACACGGGGACCTATTGTTGAGGTTGTATGGACAAGCAAGAGGCCGAGGTGCAGAATACTGGGGTGAAGACTATTTAAATAGTGATAAATGGATGTGGGTGAATGGAGTTCCAGATAGATCTATACGGTGGGCTAAAGAACAAGTGGAACCATATAAGACAATGTTGGAAAGTTATGTTGCCGGTATTAATGAATATGCTGCTCAAAACCTGGATAAAATTGATAAAAAATATTCTGTTGTTCTGCCAATAAAGATTGAAGATGTTATGTCGCATGTTCAACGTGTTTTACATTTTACATTTGTATTCGATCAAGCTGATTTGAAAGCGGCTGAAAAAAACTGGAATAATGTGAATGGATCAAACGCATGGGTAATCGCTCCCAGTCGATCTGCATCAAAAAAACCTATGATGTTAGCGAATCCACATTTGTTTTGGGGAGATATTTATACATGGTTTGAAGTTCATTTAAATTTGCCTGATGCCAATATATATGGTGCAAGTTTGGTTGGAACTCCGGCATTAGGAATTATTTTCAATGATCATCTTGGTTTTACCCATACTGTCAATACTCACGATGGTGGTGACTTATTTGAATTAACACTTGTTGAAGGAGGCTACGAATTTGATGGAGCTGTAAAACAATTTGATATTCAAACAATTGAATTAAAAATTAAATCTGGTGATTCATTAAAAACAGAATTATTTGAAGTGAAAAGTTCAATCCATGGTCCCGTTGTTAAAGAAGAAAATGGGAAAGCATTGGCACTAAAAGTTGTCGCTTTGGATGCCAGTCAAATTTTTAAAGAAAGATGGGAAATGGCAACTGCAACAAACTTGGATGAGTTTGAATCCAGTTTAAAAAGTCTTCAAACTCCCATGTTTACAGTCATGTATGCTGACAAAAAGGGTAATATCATGCACCTCTTTGGCGGTCAAACCCCAAAACGACCAACTGGCGATTATGACTGGTCTGGCATTGTTCCAGGAAATACATCTGCCACTTTATGGAATGATTATCATCCATACGAAGAATTACCACGCATTTTTAATCCGGTAAGTGGTTGGCTACAAAATGCCAACGATCCTCCATGGTCAACTACTTTTCCCCAAGAAATTGATGCAAATAATTTTCCCAATTATATGGCACCGCGGGAAATGGGGTTTCGCGCCCAACGGTCAGTTAGAATGCTGGAGGAAGATGAAAGCATATCCTATGATGAACTTGTGGAGTATAAATTTTCAACTCGTATGGAATTAGCAGATCGATTATTAGATGATTTGTTAGATGCTGCCTCCACAGCTCGGGACAAGGAAATAAAAGACGCTGTCCGCGTTCTGGAGCGCTGGGACCGTACAGCAGATAATGCCAGCCGGGGGAGTGTATTATTTAAAACATGGGTGGACGATATGAATTTCCCTGACGACTTTGCTCTTAAGTGGAATGAACGTAGTCCAACGCAGCGACCGGACGGACTCAAGGATCGTTCTATGGCAGTGCATCGTCTTTTTGGTGCGGCAAAAGAAGTAAAAGAAAAATATGGACGCTTGGATGTATTCTGGGGCGAAGTTTTCCGATTAAAGCGGGATAGCCTTGATTTTCCGGCGAATGGCGCTCCTGGTGATCCTTACGGCGTGTTTAGAACGTCTTATTATAGTCCTCCTGATGATAATAATAAACACTCTTTGATTGCGGGTGATACATATGTTGCCATTATTGAATTTGGAGATACAATTAAAGCGAATGGTGTTTTGGGCTATGGAAATTTCAGTCAACCAGGATCACCGCACCGGACAGACCAGCTAAAACTGTATTCAGATAAAAAGCTGCGCCCGATTTTATTTTATCGTCATGATGTAGAAAATAATGTAGTATCAACAACATCGTTTTAATGGTGTGACGAATCCTGCAGAATTAATTATTACCCCTGCATCTGACTGTTCGTTAATAATTCTTTTTGGTGAAGACGATTCTCTCGAAACTCAAAAAAAAGTCTTTCATTATACACATTATTTAATTGATCACCCTTTAAATGATATATTAAATATCCATCCTGGATACTCATCAATTCTCATTTCAGTAAACATTGCCAAGAGGTCTATAGATTCAGTTCAAAAGGAATTACGAAATATCTGTATTAATGCTGAAAAAATTGATTTACCAGAATCAAAACTAATCAAAATTCCAGTTTTATATGGTGGAGAAAAAGGTGCTGATATAGCACTTGTAGCTGATTTTAATGATATTTCTATAATTGATGTTATTGATTTACATAGCAGTGGAGATTACTATGTAAGCTTTATTGGTTTTACTCCGGGTTTTCCTTATATAAGTGGGTTGAATCCAAAACTGGAAACTCCGCGATTAAAAACTCCTCGTAAACATGTACCGCTAGGTTCTGTTGCTATAGGCGGCAAACAGACAGGCATATATCCATCACCATCACCAGGTGGTTGGAATTTGATTGGGCAATCTCCCCTCAAAATATTTGATGTCAACTATCCTGAAAATGCATTAATAAAAATAGGTGATCGCATCGAGTTCTACTCAATAATTGAATCTGAATTTGAGCGATTACAATTATCATGAGTATTCATGTATTAAAGCAAGGATTGCAAACAACTGTCCAAGATTTGGGAAGGCCTGGTTTTGCTCATTTAGGAATTTCTGCTTCCGGTGCGGCGGATGCGTTTTCAATACAAATTGGAAATTTACTTGTGGGGAATGAGCCTAATACTGCTGCTTTGGAAATTACTATAACCGGAGGTAAATACAAGTTTACTACTGATTCATATATTGCATTATCAGGTAGTGACTTTGATGCACAAATAGATGGTAAAACTGTTGCTAACTGGACAGGTGTGAGCATTAAAAAAGGACAATGTTTACAAGTAAATAAGAGTTTGGGTGGTGCCAGATGTTATTTGAGTGTTCAGGGCGGTATTGATGTACCAATATTATTAAATAGTCGCTCCACACATTTAATGACCGGTTTGGGTGGATTTGACGGCTGTGTGTTGAAAAAGGATTATGTTTTGAAAATAGGTCATATTGTTAATAAGCTAACAAAGATTACTTTAATTAATAAACAGGAAATGGAGCAGAAGTTAGAGCGCAAAACCATTCGTGTAACTAAAGGACTTGAAGGAGATTGGTTTAATGATGATACCTGGGAATTATTTTTGAATAAAAACTTTAGAGTTTCCCAATCATTTAGCCGCATGGGTATCAGATTGGAAGGTAATACGATTCAATCAACAGAAGGGAATGAAATTATGACTCAAGGCATTTCTCTGGGAGTAGTCCAGATTCCCGGAAATGGTGAGCCGATCATTTCTTTTGTAGAGCATCAAACTACTGGTGGTTATCCACGTATTGCTAATATAATCAGCGCTGATTTTTGCAAGGTAGGACAATTAAAACCCGGCGATAAGTTTAAATTTGCACTTGTAACTATTGATCAAGCTGAACAACTGTATAAAATGCAATTAAAAATTATTCATAATATTGCTGTATCATGAATAAACAAATTGATATCAACAGCGATATGGGAGAAATTCAGCAGTTGCTGGATAATGGTACATATGCAGATATCATGCCCTATATTTCATCTATCAATGTTGCATGCGGCGGTCATGCCGGGGATGATGATATGATGACAGCGATGGTTGTTATGGCAAAAGAACGGGGTGTTAATATTGGAGCACACCCAAGTTTCCCTGATAGAGAGAATTTTGGTCGGGTTATAATGGAAATGCCATCATCAGCTATTATTGAAACAGTTGCTGATCAAGTTTCGCATTTGCAGGAAATTGCATTAAATAATGGTAGTTTTTTAACGCATGTAAAACCTCACGGAGCGTTATACAATCTAGCCGTCACTAATAATGATATTGCTGCAGCAATAGGCACAGGTGTAAAAAATGTGAATGAAAGATTGAAATTGGTTGGTTTAGCCGGATCTACGATGCTGTCTGTCTGGCGAAAGATGGGATTTGACACATACGGAGAAGGTTTTGCTGACCGAACTTATGAAAGTGATGGCAGTTTACGTAACCGAAAATATGACGATGCATTGATTATAATTCCTACTATTGCAGCCAATCAAGCCGGAAAAATGGCATGTAATGAAAAATTTAATGCAATTGATGGATCACAAATAAAAATGGATATTCAATCGGTATGTATTCATAGTGATACTCCTAATTCTGTAGAAATTGCTAAAGCAGTATATTCAGTTTTACGTCTATAAGAAATATAGCGTAAAATTATTAATAATGATAAATTTGTAAACTCATAAAAGGAAAAAAATGGAAAAATTATTTCATAAACCATCAATCGAACACGGTGGTATATCAGCCGGGACAAAAGTCAGATTGATTAAAGACCATCATGAAATCGGTGGGGAACTATCCGCCGGTAGTGAATATATTGTGGATGCGATCATTCATTTCCCCACGCGTTGTCGTCTAAAAGAGAATGATAAAATTTGGACTGTTCCAATGCATTCCATTGAAATAGTAGCTGATGAATCAAAGGAAGCTGTTGATGAAAAATATGGGGAGGCAGACGATTAGGATCGTGGATTCGACAACCAAGGAGATAATGTCCACCTCCCACATGAATAAAATAACCTATATGTATTATAACGAACTGTGATGAACGTCATATTATGATTTCACAATTTTTTAAATTTCTTGTAACACTTTCACCAAACCTGAAACGTTTTTTATGGCGTAAGTGGTATCAGATTATGGCGAAAAGATATCAGCTTCCCGATTGGAATTTCATGAATTACGGTTATGCTGAATTGGATGGCTATCAACTTGATTTACAATCCTATCCTGAAAAAGATCGATATTTTATTCAATTATACCATTTTGTTGCTGCTGCTGTAAATATTAATGGGAAAAAAGTTTTAGAAGTAGGTTCAGGTAGGGGCGGAGGAGCCAGTTATATTGCAAATGCTTTAGAACCAATCGAAATGATAGGTTTGGATTATTCTGCAAATGCAGTGAAATTTTCCAATAAACATAATGCAAACTCAACTTTATCATTTATTGAAGGTGATGCCGAAGCGCTTCCTTTTGAAAATGAATCTTATGATATTGTACTGAATGTTGAATCGTCTCACTGTTATGGTAATATGCAGCAATTTGTAAATGAAGTATTTCGTATTCTAAAACCAGGTGGATATTTTTCGTGGGCGGATTTACGAAGTGCGGAAGAAGGAAAAAAACTGTCTTCTATTTTCAAAACTGCTAGTTTTGAAATAAAGCAGGAAGAAATAATTACTCCTCAAGTATTAAATGCGCTCGATTTAATTCATGACCAAAAAATGAAAATGATTGAAGATAATGTGCCAACTATGATTCAATCGGCATTTAAAGATTTTGCTGGTGTGAAGGATAGTAAGATATATAATGCTTTTAAGGATAGATCTGCAGTTTATCTGCGTTTCGTCCTTCAAAAACCTTCCTAATCTATAATTTGTTTTATATTGCCTCTCCTGTGTAGTTTTACTAAAGGTAAGGTGAGAACCTTGGCTTCCATTAATAATATCTATATATGACTTTCCCCCATGAAATATTAGAACCGTTAAGTGCCATTTGGTGGCAGACCATTGTCTGGCTAACGGTCATCATTGGAGGAATATTATTATTAGCAAAAAAATTAAATAAAGATCAGCTTGAATTATTAGCCAAAGTGATTGGAGTGATCCTTATTGCACGATCCATCCTTGTTAATCCCTATGTGGCTAATTTAAAAGGGTGGGATATATATAATAATCTGCCTCTACATTTATGTGGATTATCAGCTATCATTTCCGGTATTATTATGTTCTACCGTAAACAGTGGATGTACGAATGCCTCTATTACTGGGGGATTCCCGGTGCTTTTCATGCTTTTCTTACTCCAGAGTTCACCCAGGGAACAGAAGGGTTGTTATTTTTAGAATATTATATTGCCCATGGCGGTATCATTTTGTCTGCACTATTCTGTACACTATATCTCGGTTTTTCACCACGAAAAGGATCTTGGTGGCGAATATTTCTCTGGACACAGTTGTTTTTACCCATTATTGGCGGTTTTAATTGGTTAATTGACGCCAATTATATGTATATCTGTGCTCCTCCTATTGTTGATAATCCATTCGTTATCGGTGATTTTCCGGAACATTTGATTGGTTTAGAGATTGCCGGTCTGTTACATTGTGCAATTGTTTATTTACCCTTTGGACTAAAATATCGACGCACATCAAAAACTTCAGGGACTCCAGCTATTTGACAGCCTCCATGTAAGCTATTTATTTACGTGGCTGGTTATTTGGATTGTTGTTCCCTTTATTGGAAAAAAATACCTAAATAAAAATCAGTGCAAAATGGTTGTCTGGACTATGATCATTTTTATGATCGGCCAAGAGGCCCTCGATTATTGGAATCGTGCACAGTTTCGTGATTTAAATTTGGTATTAGACTTGCCATTGCACTTTTGTCATATTTCATTAATATTTGCAATTTACTTGTTAATAAAGCCTAATGCATATTTATATGAGATAACTTATTTCTGGGGATTAGTCGGCGCCTTTCAGGCCATGTTAGCTCCCGACATGACAGATTTTGACAATTATCTTACTGTATTTTTATTTAATGTACATCACGCCATGATTATCCTGGTGTGTATTTGGCTGGCTGTCATTGATGGTTATCGCTGTAGAAAAGGTGCCATTAAACGTATGATGATTCTGACTAATATTGTCATCTGGCCTGTTTGGTTGATCGATTGGTTGGTGGGTGCAAATTATATGTATCTCATGGAACGGCCGCCAACAGAAAGCCCATTGGTTTTTGGTGAATGGCCTTGGTATATAATCAATGTTGAATTAGTTGGTCTGCTTTTGAGTGTCTTCATGTATCTGCCAATGATATATTTACGTCGAATGGCATTGCAGTCTGAATCAAGAACAGCATAAATTCACAGTACATGGCAACGTTATTTCTGTACTTTTTCTTGGCTTTGGGTATTTCATTTCTCTGTTCTCTACTTGAATCCGTATTGCTCTCAATGAGCCGTTCATTTATTAGCATACTAAGTAAAAAGAATCCTACTTCCGGTAAATCATTGGAAAAATTGAAGGATAATATTAGCCGTCCATTGGCCGCAATTCTTTCATTAAACACTATAGCAAACACTGTAGGTGCTGCTGGTGTTGGTGCTGTTACGTACAATTTATTAGGTAGTAAGTGGGTGGCTATTATGTCAGGGATTCTTACCCTATCCATTCTTATATTTTCAGAAATTATCCCCAAAACAATTGGAGCACATTATTGGAAAAAACTAGCTATACCATCAAGCTATATGATTCGAGTGTTAATTGTCATCATGTATCCGTTTGTGGTCATGCTTGAGGTCCTTTCAAATTGGCTTAAACCGGAAGAAAAACAGGATATTGTAACAAAAGAAGATGTTATTGCTATGGCTGAAATTGGTGAGGATGAAGGTACGATTGAGGAAGATGAAAGTACCATTATTGAAAACCTCCTTCGCTTGGATAATATTACGGCTGAAGAAGTGTTGACTCCGCGTTCTGTTGTTTATGCGCTTCAAAAAGATTTGACTGTACGTCAGGCATTGGATGAGTATGATAATATTATCTTTTCACGGATACCCGTTTATGATAAAGATTTAGATGAAATAACAGGATTAGTTAGACGAGATAATTTGCTGAATAGTAAAGCAGAAGATCAATTTGATGTAACCATGGAAGAACTATCTGAACCGGTTCACATCGTAAACGAAAAAGAATCTGTTGGAAGTATTTTGGATGAATTTGTCCAACGCCGTGAACATCTATTTATTGTCAAAGATGAGTTTGGCCAATTTGTTGGTATAATTACCCTAGAAGATGCGATAGAAACATTATTGGGTGTAGAAATTGTAGATGAAACCGATTCGGTTGTTGATATGCGTAAACTGGCTGAAGCAAAAGGTCGCTCGCAGAAATCTTACTTGAAAAAATAGTTATTTATTTTGCACTTTACTTATGAAATACAGTATAAAAGTTTTGTAATTTTTCAGGCTATATTTTAACCGAAAATCTTCGGTTTAGTAGAGAAATTAATTATCAATAAATAGAAGAGAGTATAGAAGATTTAAATGACACCTTCACGTGGTCAGACAAATGCAGAACGTGGTTTTATAATTCCCATTGGCGGAGCTGTAAGAAAACGCAGGAATCCAGTAATTTTAGAACAATTTCTGGAAATTTGTGGTGGAAATAATGCAGTCATTGCTGTAATTCCGACTGCAACTAAAGTGGAAGAAAACGGAAAAGTGTATTCAGAATTGTTTTCAGCAATGGGAGCATCCAAAGTAATATGTTTGAATATCAATAAACGTACAGATTGCAATAGGGATGACTATTTATCGCAAATAGAAGAATCAACAGGCATTTTTATTTCGGGTGGAAATCAATTAAGACTTTCCACGATTCTTGGTGGTACGCCAATCGCAAAATTGATTCGTAGGTTGAATGCAGACGGCGTTCATATAGCTGGGACATCAGCAGGAGCTGCTATTATACCCGAACATATGATATCCGGTGGTCGTAACGGCAGTACACCTACTCCAAGAAGTGTTTCATTGACTCCTGGATTAGGATTGACAAACAGTATTGTTATTGACCAGCATTTCCGTCAGCGAGATCGCTTGGGTCGTATTCTGGCAGCTATCGCTTACAGCCCATTTCTTACTGGAATTGGAATTGATGAAAATACTGCAGCATTTATTGCACCCAATAATATATTTACAGTGTTTGGCAGTGGTGCTGTAACTGTAGTGGATCCAAGTGAAATGAAAGCGACTTCAGCGAGCATAGCAGACCCCGGTGATGCTATCAGCATTACTAATGTTAAACTACACGTTCTGGCTGCCGGTTCAACATATAATCTTAATACACATACCGCAAAAATACTCGATTCTGATTTTGTAACTCTGTCAGTTAATAAATAACTGACATAATCGGAGAATAAAATGAATATTGTTTCTACCAACGTTTATGTAGGGCCAAATGTGTACGCTCGATTTCCAGTCATTCGACATGTTTTAGATCTTGGAATTTTGGAGGATTGGCCAACAGCAAAATTAGGGAAGCAATATATAGAAAGTTTAATTGAACGATTACCTGGGTTGTCCGAACACGGCTGTTCTTATCAAACTCCAGGCGGTTTTATTCGTCGCCTCAAAGAAGATGAAGGGACTTGGTTGGGTCATGTTATGGAACATGTTGCTATCGAGTTACAGAATATTGCCGGATCAAAAGTGACCTTTGGAAAAACACGTTCAACGGATATCAAAGGTCAATATAATATGGTATTTCAGTATGTTCAGCGCGATGTGGGAATTGCGGCAAGTAGATTAGCTCAACAAATATTACTAGATCTTTTACCTGAAGATTTAAAAAGTAAAATCAGCAATGTCAATTCTGATTTCAATTTTGAGAATGAACGAGATGATTTTATCCGTTTGGCTCATCGATTTGAGTATGGACCCAGTACTGCATCTTTACTTGATGCAGCTAAAGAACGTGATATTCCTGCTATGCGCTTGAACCAATATAGTTTGGTACAATTTGGTCAGGGAAAATATCAGAAACGGATTCAAGCCACTATTACAAATGAAACAAAACATATAGCTGTTGAGATCGCCAGTGATAAAGATGATACAAATACACTCTTAAATGATTTGGGCATACCGGTGCCTATTCAGAAGTTAGTTTATAATGATAATGCAGCAGTTCGAATGGCAAACCATATTGGCTATCCTGTTGTTTTGAAACCGCTAAATGCAAATCACGGGCGAGGCGTTACCATTAACTTGACAGAAGATGATCAAGTTCGCAAAGCATTTAAAATTGCTCGTGAGCGCGGGTCATCCAGAGGTGTGTTAGTGGAAAGTTTTATAACAGGTTTGGATCATCGTATGTTGGTCGTAGATGGAAAACTCATTGCAGTTGCTAAGCGCGTTCCGGGTCATGTAGTTGGAGATGGAAAACATTCAATCCAAGAATTGATCGATATTGTCAATTCAGATCCCAATCGCGGAATTGGTCATGAAAAGGTATTGACTAAAATCCAAGTTGATCACCAAGCAGAACGATTAATGAAAGCCAAGGGCTATGAATTATCGACTGTGCTAAAAAAAGATGAAAAATTATTTTTGCGTTCCACAGCTAATTTATCTACGGGTGGAACATCTATTGATATGACGGATGTGGTTCATCCAGATAACCGTTCCATGGCAGAAAGAGCCGTAAAAGCAATTGGATTAGATGTGGGTGGGGTTGATTTTTTGACCGATGATATAACTCGATCACATCGAGAAATTGGTGGTGCTATTGTGGAAGTGAATGCCGCACCCGGTTTTAGAATGCACGTTGCCCCAAGTGAGGGTGAACCCCGAGATGTAGCTGGACCAGTCATGGATATGTTATTTCCAAATGCGTCACCCAGCAGAATAACAATCGCAGCCATAACCGGGACGAATGGAAAAACCACGACAACTCGAATGTTAGCTCATATTATGAAGACAGCTGGGCATACAGTAGGATTTACAACAACTGATGGAGTTTATATTGATGGTCATCTTACTATGAAAGGTGATATGACCGGACCCAAGAGTGCGCAAATGGTATTACGTGATCCGGATGTGGATATGGCTATTCTCGAGACTGCCCGAGGCGGAATTGTTCGCAGTGGTCTCGGATATGAACGTAGTAATGTAGCCGCATGTTTAAATGTTACATCTGACCATCTAGGTTTGAGGGGCATTGATACTTTAGAACAATTAGCTGAAGTAAAACGAGTGGTAGTCGAAACTGCGACAGATACAGCCGTTTTGAATGCGGATGATGAATATTGCTTACGTATGGCTGATTATACGAAAGCAGAGCATCTTTGTTACATTACGATGAATCCGGGACATGAGTTAGTAAAACAGCATATCCAAGCAGGTGGCAAAGCAGTCGTTCTTGAAAAAGGTATTAATGGTGATATGATCACATTCTATGATAATGGTGCACATATACCCTTGATATGGACGCATCTTATTCCGGCAACCTTGGAAGGAAAAGCTGTGCATAATGTACAAAATGCCATGTTTGCAGCTGCTCTAGCATATAATATGAATAAGGAATTGGATGATATCCGCCATGGTTTGCAGACCTTTACCCAAACATTTTTTCAAGCACCGGGTAAAATGAATATTTTTGAAGAGCATCCTTTTAAAGTTATGTTGGATTATGCTCATAATCCTGCTGCCGTTCGAGCCATATCTGAATTATGCAGTAAGCTGGAAGTGAGCGGAAAGCGTATTGCTGTTATTTCCGCTCCTGGAGATCGCAGGGATGAAGATATAAAAGAAATCGCTGCAATAGCTGCACCTTACTTTGATCATTTTATTTGTAAAGCAGACGATAATCGTAGAGGAAGAGGGGAAGATGAAATACCTCAACTTCAGAAAAATTCCTTAATCGATAATGGTATTGATAAATCAATGATTAATATTATTGCTGATGAATCCTATGCAGTAGATGCAGGGCTAAAAATGGCTGAAGAAGGTGATTTTCTTTTAATACTCGGTGATGATATAACAAGATGTTGGAAACAAATAGTCCATTTTAATTCAGAGAATACGGTACCCGCAACAACGCCAACTAAAGAACATACAAGTAATTCAGCAATTGAGGATTATCAATTTGAAATTGAAGAAGGTCAAAAGATTATCCAAGATGAACGCGGTGTACGTCTTGCCAAAGAAGAATCTGACTAATGAAAATTGTTGATACTCGCCGCATTACAGGGCCGAGTTTATTTACAGATGTTTCCGGCGCAATGCTGGAAATTGATATTCCCAATTTCCGCCATGATGATTTTCTTCAGGTGTGGGGACAGACCGTTCAATACGTTTTAAATGGCGTAGGTTGGAGTAAAGAGTTAACAAAAACAAGATGCTATAATGACGGCATAAGCTTATTTATTTCCGCTCCTATTGATGCTCTATATGCAGCATGTGCTGTCAATGAAATTGTTTTTGATTTAACACTTTCAGTATTAAATGGGGGAGAGCTTTTTCTAAATTCAGACAAGTATACAGAATTAAAAAAAGAAATCGCTGATGAGTTGAATCCTAATCTAATCGAATTAAATAATGCGGCTGAATCACGAAATGTTCGTTTTTTGCAATCGGATGATATTGTTTCTGTCGGAACAGGTACAGGATCTCACCAATTTTCAGTAGACACTATTCCCACTTCTGATTCAATAGATTGGGAAAATGTCCATGATCTGAGAGTCGTTCTTATTACAGGAACAAATGGTAAATCAACCACAGTTAGATTAATGGAATCGATGATGACTCAAGCAGGAATAAAGACCGGCGCATCGTCAACGGATGGAATACGCGTCAATATGGTAACGGTTGAAGCGGGGGATTATTCTGGTCCGGAAGGAGCACGGGCAACATTACGGAATAACGAAGTTGAAACTGCTATACTCGAAGTTGCGCGAGGAGGAATGCTTCGTAGAGGGTTGCCAGTAATGAATGCGCAAGCTGCTATTATTACAAATGTAGCTGAAGATCATTTTGGTGATTATGGTGTGAATTCATTAGACGAAATGGTTGAAACAAAATTTGTAATAGACCAAGGATTAGCAGAAGATGGTATTTTGGTCTTGAATGCTGATGATAATAAAATAGTAAAGTATGCCCAGTATATTACTCATGAAATATGTTGGTTTAGTCTAGACTCATCGAATCAAACTGTTGTAGAGCATATTAAAAAGGGTAATAGAGCATGTATTTTAGAGGATGATAAAATTGTTTATTACAGAAATGGAAAAAAATTCATTTTGATTGATTATCATCAAATCCCATTAACGATAAATGGAGCAGCCGTTTATAATATTTCAAATTCATTGGGTGCAGTCGCATTGGCAAAATCTTTGGATATTGAGAGTGAACATATTATAAATAGTTTAAGTGAATTTGGTAATTCAAATGACGATAATCCGGGACGAGCGAATATATACAATAAAAATGGAATGACAATATTATTGGATTTTGCTCACAATCCCCACGGCATGGATGCTTTAGCAAAACTCGTAAATAATATATCTGCAAACCGAAAAATATTGTTGATTGGCCAAGTGGGTGATCGTAGTAATGAAGATATAGCTAATCTTATTAATTCTGCTGCAAAAATTAATCCTGACAAAGTTATCATTTCAGAAATTGTTAATTATTTAAGAGGTCGAGAAGTGGGTGAAATCCCCGCTTTAATAACTCAAAGTTTTAAAAATAATGATATATCTGAAGATGCAATGATATATAGTGATGATATGTTGGCAGGAGTAAAGAAATCTCTGGAGATTGCTGAAGAAGGTGACTTATTGATTTTATTATGCTTGGATCAAAAAAAAGAAATTCTTCAATTTATAAAAAATGAAATAGATTAAACTCTCCGTTTCCTCTGGAAGACAATTAAACTAAATTTAGGGCTATGAAGCGTGCCCTCTCTGTCTTCTCCGTACTGGTTATTGCCCTCATTGCGTCCGCTTCTACTGTATCAACACGTTACTATTTAACCGATTTAGACTTTATCAGTGATCAACCGGTCCCCGAATCAGCTACTCGATTTAAACCCCATATCAGCGCTGATTATGATGAATATAATCATATTATTAAAAAGCTGAATTTTGATCGTAAGGGTGAGATAAATCAAACAGAGATCTATTCTTACGACTCTCTAGGCGTTTTACGAAGTAAAGATATTTATTTATCAGTAAATAAACTTGATCAGCAAGTGTTGTTTGGTATGGAGTCTAAAGCGGTTGATTACATTGAATATGTTTATGGTGTCGATATTGTCAAAGATTGGACGGATCGATTTTCTATTCTGGACTATAATGATCTGATACAATTAACCAACCACGCTTTTTTTGATGTAAATGCATTTCAATATGGTAATGCACATTATGAATATGATTCTCTGGGTTATTTGTCAAAAGAAGAGTGGATTCGCCAACCATCTGGTAAAACGATGCGTTGGTGGAATCATTATTTTGACCCAGCAACAAACCTTACTCGCATTATGGAATATGACTCCAATGGTGTGTTGGTGCAGGATTTTCGCTTAAGTCCTGATGGCACCGAGTTAATCTTCTGGTTTACCGACTTGAATGATTCTACATATGTAAATCAAACCAACATGTCTTTCAAGATTGAGAGTTATTTGAAATGGGGGAAAGTAATTTGGTATAGACTGGATGCTTCTGGTGCATATGTTGATTCTGTCCAATTCAATTTGTCTAAGAGATTTTTGCAAAAAGGCAGTTTCGAAACCAATATGGGTCTCGATTCTGCATTGGTAGACAGTGTGATATACGATATTGTTTTTAAAGGTAAGGGTAAGAGTGGTTATGATGCTACACAACGAAAAATATTGGGTGTTACATTTGATATTTCACCGCCCATTATGGACATATTTTCCAAGCCGTTTATTAATGAGCCTAAAATTTCTTATGATCAATCTGAAGATCTAGCTGCAGCAAGAATTGAGTGGCACGCAATTCATGATTCTTCATCAATAATTTCAGTAGAATTTAATTCAAGTGATTTGTCGATGTTTGGAGGAGGATTGTTTAAACCGCTAAATCAAGTGGATTTACAGGATAGCATTTTTTACAGAGTTGAAATTTATGGAATAGATTTTGCTGGTAATGTTTCATTTCCGACATTTATTGATTCAATAATGTTTGATATTACTCTTCCTAGGGTTGAGGTCATTTCACCCCTTCATTCTGAATATAGAAATTTTACTTCAATTGATTGGACAATTGATGAGCCCATCCAATCTTGGAAAATATATGTCAAATCCATTGCCGGTAAACCAGATTATTATTCTCCTCATTCATTTCAAAGCGATTCTTCATTGTTTATGGATGTTTCAATGTTCAAAGAATTATCTGATGAATTTCAACTGAATGATGGCACTGTGTACCGTTTTGAATTGTCCGTCATAGATCGTGCCGGAAACACTTCGATGGTCTTTGAAGTAGATTCAGTTACTTACGACATAACTCCGCCGCTATTGACAACAATATACCCGGCAACTGGAGCTTCAATTAATATAACCACAGTATCTTACTCTATAAATGAACCGTTGCGAGCTGGTGAATTCCGCTGGGAGCTGACAGAGGGCACCATGGATTCATCAGCTCCACATATTATTCCTTTGATTGGGGAGGAATTACATAGCGGAGATCATATTCAAATACAATTGAATAACCAATCAGACTTGAAAGATGGTTCAGTATATACATTAATGTTTGCAGGTATGGATCGTGCGGGCAATGTCGGTGAATTTTTACCAAACACTGATATACTTTTTGATGCTATGCCGCCGGAGTTTACAGACATTATGCCTTATACTAATTCCGCATTGAACCATCAGTATATTTCTTATACTCTATCAGAAAAAGTAAATATCGGATCCATAACATGGACATGGATTGGTGGGGTAAAAGATAATGTAGCACCCCATAGGTCTAAATTCTTAAATACAGAAGATGAAGGAGGTGTGCATGATTCGCTTTTATTATCCATGAATCCACCGCTTGTTGATGGAGGTATATACAATTTGGAATTCAATGCTTCCGATCGGGCCGGGAATATTGCAGAAACATATTACATAGAAAATATTTTATATGATTTTACTAACCCAGTCATGTCTTTATCTTATCCAACAGCAATGTCTTTTTTGCCCAATAAGAATTTTATATATACTTTGTCTGAAAGAATTGAAGAAGGGGGATTTTTATTAGAAAGAAAAGGTGGAAAAGAGGACCCTCAATCTCCCTATAAAATTCCCTTAACTACAAAAGAAAAATCAGGAGGAGATCATCAAAATGTGCAATTGCTTTCTATGCCTGATGTTGTAGAAGGATCTATATATAAATTATCCTTCACAGGAAATGACAGAGCAGGAAATTACACTTCACCGATAACTTTACCTGGAATTCAATATGATTTCACCCCACCTGAATTATCTCTATTAAGCCTTCCTGACAGTATGGACATTAACTATTTATTTATCAGTTATGATTTAAGTGAAATCTTAAAAGAAGCCGATATTACTTGGGAGCGTACAGGGGGCGCAGTTGATTCAAAGCGCATACATAAACAATCATTATTAGACGAAGAGTTGCTTGCCGGTGTTCATATTAAAACACACATTTTAAATACGCCCAATTTAACAGATGGTTCTGTCTATTCTATTTCTATTTCAGGAAAAGATAGAGCTGGTAATGAATCCAATATACCCATTGTTAATGATATTTTATTTGACATTACACCACCTGCGATTACTCTTTCCCATCCTAAAGAAAGAACATATATTTCAACACCATCCATTTCATTTATGATTAGTGAAAAGTTACAGTACGGTATTATTACTTATTTACAGGATGGAGGAGAAATAGATACTCTGTCTCCACAGGATTTCCCTTTGAATTTATCCATAAGGCAAAGTGGAGTTCATGAAAATATTTATGAAGTTGATGGACCTAAATTAACAGAAGGGGCTCATTATACTATTTCAATCACAGGAAGAGATCGCGCAGGAAATGAGGCCGAAGTGGCGAGTGTTTCTGGTATTATCTATGATGCAACACCACCGATATTAACAATTAAAACACCCGATTCAACATTAGCTGTGAACCACAATCGTATTTCGTTTACCAAAAGTGAGGATTTAGAAAGTGGCAATATAGTATGGACAGCCACTGCCGGTTTGCAAGATTCTAATTCGCCCCATATCATTAAACTAATAAATCATGAATTGAAAAAAAATCCTTCCTCAAATATTATATTGCGAAATGTACCAGTCTTGAACGATGGTACCATTTATTCAATTTCTTTTACGGGTACAGACTTTGCAGGGAATACCAGCGAAACAGTCAGCATGGAAAACGTGTTATATGATATTTCACCACCAAACCTAAAGATAGTTTCCCCAGGTAATAATCATTACACAAAGGAATCAGAACTTACATTTATTCAATCAGAAGATTTAGATTTTGGCCAAATTATATGGGATGGTATTGGCGAAGATGATGAATTGTTATCAACTCAATGGGAATTTAATAAAGAGGCAAAAAAGGCCGGTGAACATGAATTGAATAATTACTATGAACCATTACTAGTTGATGGGGGAGATTACAGTATTCAATTTGAAGGTAGAGACCCTGCTGGTAATGAAGCGCAACCTGTAAAAATTATCCATTATAATGTAGATCGAACACCGCCTATTTTTTCTAATCTACAACCAGCGAATGAATCATATGTAAATCTGGATTATTTAGGATATATGATAAGTGAAAATATTGAAAGTGGAATAGTCGTATTTTCTAATAAAAATGATAAAAAGAGGGTTCCTTTATTTCAAGATGAATTATTGAAGGGGATGCATCCATTAGGTAGATTGAATTTGCAAGAACAGTTAATAGACGGAGAAGTCTACAAGGTTGAATTTTACGGAATTGATTTTGCGGGAAATGAATCAGATACGGTTTTAATACTTGAATTAACATACGATATTTCACCACCTATTCTGATAGTTCAATCTCCTGAATCAAATTCACATATAAATAAAACTGTCATTAATCTATCAATCAATGAACAATTGTTGTATGGACGAATGATATGGGAGCCTGACGTTGGCACTTTAATAATGGATAGTTTAATAACAAGCTATATTCAGCCAGGAGAACATAGAGTAGAATATGAGATGAATTTGGATGAGCAAATTCCGTATAACATTTATATCGAAGGAACTGACTTGGCGGGTAATTCAAGCAAATCTGAATCCATATTAAATGTATTTTACGATATCACGCCTCCAGAAATTGCAATTCAATCACCAATGACTGATGATGTTGTAAACCATTCAAGAGTAAGTTACAGCATGAACGAAAATTTATTATCTGCTAAAATGGTTTGGCAGGAGATTAGCCAAATAGATCCAAAATCGGTTCATGAGTCGGAATTAAAGGATGATGAACGACTAATGGGAATATATAATGATGTAGAACTAACAAGAATTCCAGGGTTATTTGATGGCGCTCAATATATGTTGAGACTTGAGGGGGTAGATTTGGCTGGAAACACTGCCAATACTGAAGATTTTCCTACTTTCAAATATGATATAACACCTCCTGAATTCACAGAATTAGCACCTTCATCAGGCTCTTTAATAAATGAAGTCAATATTGATTTCACTAATAGCGAGGATCTGTTAAACGGAAAAATAAGTTTTACTCAAGTTGCAGGAGTTGATGATCCCGAGAGTCCTCATATTGTAAACCTTGTTGGCAGTCGATTGAATAAAGGCACGCGAGGCGGGAGATTACCAGAATCAATTGTTACTTTAATGAATGGATCTGTATATAATGTGGAATTTTTTGGAGTAGATTTCGCAGGAAATGTTTCAAAAGAAACTCGTTTGGATAGTATACGTTTCGATAATGAGCCTCCCGTAGTATTTTTGAAATCCCCTTCATCAAATGGTTACACAAATTCGTTGGCTATAGATTATTTAATCAGTGAAGATCTAACTGAAGGAATATTAAAAATAAAAATAAAAGGTGAAAAAGAGATAAGTATTGAACTAAATGAATCATATCGAAAAGCAGGTGATTATTCTCAATTTTTGCCAAAGGAATTGCTAGAGCTAGAAGATGGAATCGAAATGAATATTACTTTAACAGGTAAAGATGCTGCTGGAAATGAAGCATTACCACATTCTCTTGAAAAAGTAAAATATGATACAACGAGACCAACTCTTTCGATGTTAAATCCTTTATCTGATGTTTTTATTAATTATAAAACAATTTCATATGAGTTGGATGAAAATATAAAAGAAGCATTATTAATGGTAACACAAACTGGTGGTGTTTTCGATAGTAGATCTCCACAAAATATTCAGTTATTAAGTAAGGAATTAAAGGAGGGCAAAAAAGAGCATATTCAATTAATAAATGAACCTTTATTAGAAAATGGGTCCATTTATTCATTTCAAATTTCAGGTAAAGATTTTGCAGGAAACGAATTGCATCCAGTTTCAATTACTAACATATCTTATGATAATGAACCTCCTACCTTATCAATAAGTCAACCAATTGACTCTGAACAGATCAAAAATTCAGAAATCAATTATGTGTTATCAGATAATTTATCCAAGGGAATTGTAATTTATAAACAAACTGGTGGGACAACTGACCCAAATTCACCTCATGAAGTAGAACTGCAAGGGTCCCAACTCAGGCAGGGAGCACAAATGAATATTGACATGTTTTTGACGGATGTTTTGGCCGATGGTGGCCGATATTCCATTTCAATTCAAGGGTGGGATAAAGCTGGAAACACATCTGAGAAAGTTATGGTTAGAGATGTTTTATTTGATGTTTATCCACCTGTTTTGAGAATAAATGAACCTGTATCTGAATCAGCATTTAATGAACCAATTGTTAGTATTGAAATGAATGAAAAACTAGCAGAAGGCACATTGATATTTACACGTACAAATGGCGCAGAGGATTCTGAAAGTCCTCATGAAGTTTTAGTTTTATCTCCATTCAATGATCAAGGAAGACATGATGGTATAACTTTAGCGAATGAAATCGTGCTGCAAGACGGCAGTATTTACTCCATTACATTTCAAGCAAAAGATCCTGCTGGAAATGTATCCACTCCTGTAAAAGTTGAGACTATATTATATGATATTAATTCACCTATAATTACTACTGATTTTCCGGTCTCTGACTCATATTTGCAAGAAATGAATATACAATATACTCTAAATGAGCAATTAGCAATTGGAGAAATCACAGTTGAGCATTCGTTTGGCAAAGCAGATTTTAACAGTCCCCATGTGATTCAATTGCAAGGAAGTCAGTTGTTAACAGGAAGTCACGAAGTATCTGTAAATGAATTGATAGACTTGGTAAGCGGAGTAGAATATAATATAATAGTGACCGGAAAGGATCGTGCTGGCAATGAAGCTATTCTAGGGAAGATTAGTCAATTAACTTATGATATAGATCCCCCAGATTTGGCATTTGTAAGTCCACTTGAAGGCGATAATGTTAATCATACAGTTGTAGGATTTAGAGTCGGTGAAAATTTACAGAATTTAACTTTAAAATGGGTAGATAGTAAATTAATAGAACAATTGATTATTCTTCCAGATAAATATTTTCTCCCAGATCAGTATACTCAAGTAACTTTACGAGAACCACCAGAATTAGTGACAGGTGAAAACTATACAATTCAATTATCTGGGACAGATATGGCAGGGAATGTATCCAGTACGCAAGTTGATAATATTCAATTTGATAATACTCCTCCTTCGTTTTCAATGATTAGCCCCAATAATAAATCCTTTCAAAACGATACGAGAATCTCATTTAATATTTCAGAACCATTAATAGAAGGGCAAATAATCTGGAACGCTATTGGAGGAACATCAGATCCTTTAAGTCCAAGGACTATTGAATTATCTCCTGAAGAACGAATGAATGGTTTAGAATCTCCAGAAAATCTAATAAATCAGTCAACACTCCAAGATGGTACTATTTATCAATTATCTATTAAAGGAGTTGATTTAGCTGGTAATACTGGAAGTGCAATTCTAGCAAATAATATTCATTATGATATTTTTCCTCCAAATGTTCAGTTGTTATCTCCATCTAATGATGCATATGTTAATCATGATGATGTAGAATTTTCTATTAGTGAAAATTTAATTTCCGGAAAAATAATCTGGAGTAGGAATGGAGGTGGGGTAGATTCTAAAATACATGAAGTTAAATTAGAAGGGGATTTATTATCATCGGGTAAACATAGTACATCAGAAATACAGGATTTACCCTTGGTGAGTTTAGTGGATTACAAAGTTGAAATTTTAGGTATAGACCTTGCAGGCAATAGCACAAACTCTTCAAGTTCGAGAACTATTCATTACGACACAACACCTCCAATATTGGAATTAATCGAACCAACATCTGATTCATTCATCAATCAATTAAATGTCGCTTATACAGTGTCAGAACCTTTGATTGGTGGTTATTTTCAAATTACAAATCAAGAGTCTGGTGTAGAAGTGGAGACCACTTTAAAAGGTGGAGAATTAACAACTCTCAATTGGGACAGTAAACCATTAAGTTCACCTTTGTCTGTTAATGATGGTGAAACATATACTTATAAAGTAGTTGGAACTGATTTAGCAGGAAATAAAGGTGAATCAGCAAAAGTATCTGACATTCGGTATGATATTTCTAAACCGGTATTTAATATTGTACGGCCAAAAGAAAATTATATCAATGTTGAAAGTATCACCAGTTATTCCATCAATGAAGATATTGTATCTGGTACAGCAACATGGGTGCGTATCGGTGGAAAAATACTCGGTCCGGTTGCAACAGCTAATCGACCGCAAATTCTGGATTTAGTAGATGAAGAACTAATAGGTGGAGAACATAAAAATATTCTTTTCAATAATGCACCTGAATTAAATGCTACAACTATATATAAACTAACACTGAGGGGTATTGATGCTGCTGGCAATGAGAGTCTTCCTGCATCTGTAGATGGTATTGAATTTATACCTGCAATAAGTGGCAACTGGTTTTTTCAAGGATCTATC